>Ga0209161_10001384_pt1 | contig 20097 bp, 20 predicted proteins | sample GraSoiAngelo_155_FD_186169 | JGI IMG/M metagenome (GOLD analysis project Ga0209161, IMG submission 186169) | Grasslands soil microbial communities from the Angelo Coastal Reserve, California, USA - 14_1009_13_30cm (SPAdes) (version 2) | ecosystem: Environmental > Terrestrial > Soil > Grasslands... | reverse complement strand
CGCGTGCTGGGCCACGTGGCTCGATTGAAGGACCGTCCGGCGCGCGAGATCCTCGAGTCCGTGCACGCCGACCTCGCCGGCTTCACCGGCGGCGCGCCGCCCGCCGACGACCGCACCGTCGTGATCCTCAAGGTGTGATTCCGGACAAGCGGCTCGGCCAGCACTTTCTCACCGACCGGAACATCCTGCAGCGCATCGCCGACGCGCTCGAGCCCGCCCCCGACGACGTCGTGGTCGAGATCGGGGCGGGGAAGGGGAGCCTGACCGACGAACTGCTCGCCCGCGGGCTGCGGGTGATCGCGATAGAAAAAGATCGCCGACTGGCAGCCGAACTCGGAACGCGGAAGGCGGAACGCGGAACAGATAGACTGACCGTCGTTCACGGAGACGCGCTGCGCCTCGATTGGCAGGCTATGGTTGTTCCGCCTTCCGCGTTCCGCGTTCCGCATTTCAAGGTGATCGGCAACATCCCCTACGCCATCACCTCCCCCCTCATCGACAAGGCCCTCACTCCACCGCTCCCCGCGTGCATCGTGTTTCTCGTCCAGGCGGAAGTCGCCGATCGCGTCGCGGCGCCGCCGGGGTCGAAAACCTATGGTGCCCTCTCCGTGGGCGTGCAAGCGGTATGTCGCGTGGAGCGGCTCTTCACCGTGCGCGCGGGGGCGTTCACGCCGCCGCCCAAGGTTCACAGCGCCCTGGTGCGCCTCACGCCGCTCGCCCAGCCACTGGTCGCGCCTGAAGAGATCGTGGTATTCCGCGCATTCGTCACTGCCTGCTTCTCGCGGCGGCGCAAGCAGCTGCGGAACGTGGTCGCGGGGGCCACCGGGCACTCCGCCCCGCGCGTGGCGGCCGGACTCGCGGCGCTCGGGGTCGATCCCATGGCGCGTCCCGAGACGCTCAGTCCGGACCGGTTCGTGCGGCTCTTGCGTTGGAGCGCTCGATTGTGAAATAATTCACAATATGAGGAAGATCTCTGAGAGCACGGTGCGGCGGCTCTCCCTCTACCTCCGGTTCCTCGAGCAGTTTGACGCGCAGGGCCAGACCACCATCTCCTCGGCCGAGCTGGCCCGGCGCGGCGGCACGACGTCGGCGCAAGTTCGTAAGGACCTCTCCTTCTTCGGCTCGTTCGGCAAGCGCGGCCTGGGCTATTCCGTCCCCGAGCTCACCGCCCGCATCCGGGACATCCTCGGTCTGCGACGCACCTACCGCGTCGTCCTCGTCGGCGCGGGCCGGATCGGCAGCGCGCTCGTGCAATATCCCGGGTTCCGCCAGCGCGGTTTCCACGTCGCCGCGATCTACGACAAGGACCCCAAGAAAATCGGCTCCCGCTGGAATGGCCTCGTGGTACGCGACATCCGCCATCTCGACGCCGACCTCGCCAAGGAGCCCAGCGACATCGCCATCGTCGTCACCCCCGCCGAATCGGCGCAGGACGTCGTGGACCGGCTGGTGCGGGCGGGGGTGAAGGCCATCCTCAATTTCGCCCCGGTGCAGCTCGCCGTCCCCGGCGACGTGGCGGTGAAGTCGGTGAACATGGCGTTGGAGCTGGAAACCCTCAGCTTCGCGTTGGCGAACCGGTGAAGCGCGTTAGATTCCGCCCATGGCCCGCGTCCACGTCACCTCGGAAATCGGTCCGCTGCGGGCCGTCCTGGTCCACACGCCCGGGCGCGAGCTCGTCGCCGTCACCCCCGGCAGCCGCGAAGACTACCTGTACGACGACATCATCGACCTGGAGCTCGCGCAACGGGAGCACCGGCGGTTCGTGACCGTGCTGGAGCGCTTCGCCCAGGTCTACGAAGTGCGCACGCTGCTGACCGAGCTGGTGGCGCGCCCCGACGTGCGCGAGTTCCTCGTGACCCGGGCGCTCGAGGTGGTCCCGTCGGACGCCCTCGCCAAGCAGCTGGCGACCCTGTCCCCCGAGGCCCTCGTCGGCCGCATGGTCGAGGGCGCGCTGGAAGAGGCGGGGCCGATCGCGCGCGCCCTGAACGAGACCGGCTACGCCCTCCCCCCGCTCCCCAACCTGTTTTTCACGCGCGACGTGGGCATCGTGATCGGTGAGCACTCGATCATCGGCTCGATGCGCTATGGGGTGCGCTGGACCGAGGAGCTGCTCGTCAAGGCGCTGTTCCGCTATCACCCCTGTCTCGAGAACGCCGGCATTCTGTACGACGGCTCCGAGGAGAAGCGCAACAACTACACGCTGGAAGGCGGCGATGTGCATCCGCTGCGTCCCGACCTCCTGCTGCTCGGCTTCAGCGAGCGCTCCAGCCCCGCCGCCCTCGACCACCTGTGCGACCTGGTGTTCGAGCATTGCGGCGTGAGGGACGTGATCGTCGTGGTGATGCCCAACGAGCGGACCGCCATTCACCTGGATATGATCTTTACACAGCTCGACCGCGAGCTGTGCTGCATCTATCCGCCCCATTTCGTGGGGCCGGAGCGGCTCGCCGTGCTGCACCGTCGCAAGAAATCGAAGGGGGTGAAGGAGATGCCGAACTTCTTCGCCGCCATGCAGGCGGTGGATCACCCCCTCGAGCCGGTGTTCTGCGGCGGCTCGGACCGCTCGTTGCAGGAGCGTGAGCAGTGGTCCTCGGCCTGCAATTTCTTCGCGGTGCAGCCCGGCGTGACCGTCACCTACGCCCGCAACGAGGCCACGCTGCGGGAGCTCGAGCACGCCGGGTTCAAGACGGTGGCCGCCGTCAACCTGCTGACGGGCGAAGAGGCCCTGGGCGACGGCGAGCGGGCCGTGATCACGATGGACGGGAGCGAGCTGGTGCGGGGCGGCGGCGGCCCCCGCTGCATGACGTTACCGCTCCGACGCGATGACCTCTAGCCTGGTCCTCCCCCCGCCATCCCTCGAGCACTCCCGCTTCGCCGTCGTCGATGTGGAGACGACCGGGGGGCGGGGGGGGGCCCAGAACGGCGGGCGCATCCTCGAAGTGGCGGTGGCGATCCTCGAGGGCGGCACCGTCCACCTTGCCTTCGACGCGTTGCTCGACCCCGGTATCCCGATCCCGCCGTGGGTGGCGCGCCTCACCGGTATCACCGACGGCCTGGTCGTCGGTCGCCCCCGGTTCGAGGACGTTGCCGCCGGTCTCGGCCGGGCGCTCGAGGCCGGCGTATTCGTCGCCCACAACGCCCGCTTTGACTGGCGGTTCCTGGCGGTCGAATGCGCCACCGTCGGCGTCCCCGCGCCGGTGGGCAAGCCCCTGTGTACGGTCCGCCTCACCCGCCGCCTCGTGCCCGAGCTGCGCCACCGGGGGCTCGATCACGTGGCGGCGTTCTTCGGGGTCGACAACCCGGCCCGCCATCGCGCGTTCGGGGACGCGCTGGCGACCGCGTACGTCCTGCGAGCGCTGCTGGGCCGCGCTCGGGATCGCGGGGTGGAGACGCTGGAACAACTGGTGGAGTTGCATGACCGGCCGCGGCTCAAATTGCGGATTGCGGAACCATGAAACGCGGAAGTGGGAACGCGGAACGCGGAACAGCCCGGTGAGCGTCGTGCAGCCCGCGATCTTCAATTGCTGTTCCGACTTCCGCGTTCCGCGTTCCGCGTTCAAATGACCCACACGACCTTCCAGGTGGGCCGGCTCCGGTGTCACGCATTGGAGGGCGGTTCGCAACGCCTCGACGGCGGCGCCATGTTCGGCGTCGTGCCGAAACCCCTGTGGCAGCGTCGCATTCCGGCCGATGAGCGCAACCGCATTCCCTTGGCGCTCCGCTGTTTGCTGGTCGAGCACGACGACGGGCTGGTGCTCGTGGACACGGGGCTCGGCAACAAGGAGGACGACAAGTTCAAGGACATCTACGGGGTCGCGAACGAAGGGAAGGACGGGCGTACCCAGCTGGAGGATGCGCTGGCGGAGCTCGGCTACGCCCCCGCGGACGTCCGCTGGGTGATCGATACCCATCTGCATTTCGATCACGCGGGCGGCAATACCTATCGGGAGGTGGTGAAGGGTGGTGGAGGTGCGGAAGCGGCCATTCGGATCACCTTTCCCCGGGCGACCTACCTGGTGCAAAAGGGAGAGCTCGAGTTCGCCCGGCACACCAACGAGCGCACCGCGGCGAGCTACCTCCGGGGCAACTTCGAGTCGGTCCCGTTCACCCTCATCGACGGGGACGCGGAGCCGCTCCCCGGGATCCGCTGCTTTCCGACACCGGGGCACGTGCCCTATCACCAATCGATATTGGTCGAGAGCGGCGGTGAGCGGCTGTGCTTCTTGGCGGACCTGGTCCCGACGAGCGCGCATCTGCCGCTCCCCTGGATCATGGGCTACGACCTGGAGCCGCTCGTGACTCTCGAGTCGAAGCGACGACTGTATGCGCGAGCGGAAGGGGAGGGGTGGCTGCTGATGTTCGAGCACGATCCCGCAATGGTCGCTGGCCGCCTGGGGCGTGACGGCAAGGCGTTTGCACTTGTGGACCCGCTTCGGGCGGGCTAACTTAGCCCCGACAATACGGCAAGCGGGCGCCTGAGTGCGCCTCACCCGCTGCCTCTCCGGATCGGGGAGTGCTCTAGGGTCGAGGAACGTCGTCCGTCATCCGTTGTTCGTCGTCCGTCCTTACGGATAACGGATGACTGAGGACGGACGGCGGGGCGCGGATTCCAGGGGCCGACGGAATCCGCTTTTTCTTTTCTTTCTTCTGGAGGAGAACGGCACCTGGCGATCGAAAGCCCGAACAACAAAGCACCGCGCATCCGAGTCAACCGGCAGATCCGGATCAGCCCGATCCGCGTGATTGCCCCCGACGGAGCACAGCTCGGCGTGCTGACCGTCGAGGAAGCGTTGGCGGCGGCGCAAGAGCGAGGTCTCGACCTGGTCGAGGTGGCCCCGCTCGCGCGACCCCCGGTCGCGAAGATCATGGACTATGGGAAGTTCAAGTTCGAGGAGGCGAAGGCGGCGCGGGCGGCCAAGAAAAAGCAGCACGTCATCCATCTGAAGGAAGTGAAGTACCGGCCGGGGATCGACGATCACGACTTCGAGTTTAAGACTCGGCACGCGCGGGAGTTTCTGCAGGACGGCAACAAGGTGAAGGTGACGATGATGTACCGCGGTCGACAGATGGCCCACATCGACCTGGGGCGCGCGGTGCTCGACCGGGTCGCCAACGCGCTGAAGGACATCGCCAAGATCGAGCAGGACCCGAAGCTCGAGGGCCGCAACATGTCGATGGTGCTGGCACCGAAGTAAAAACGTCATCCGTCATCCGTGTTCCGTAGGAACGGACGACGGACAACGGATGACGGACGACGACTATGAGGATCCAATGCCCAAGCAGAAATCGAAGCGTGCGTTGCGCAAGCGCGTCCGGCTGACGGGGAGCGGCCGGCTGCGCCGCTACCACGCCTACAAGAGGCACATCCTGACCAAGAAGCACCCCAAGCGGAAGCGTCGCCTGCGCAAGCCCACGCTGGTGTCGAAGGGCGACGAGCACCGTCTCAAGCGTCTGTTGATGGCGTAAGGAGCGATCCATGCCCCGCGTCAAGAGCAACGTCGCGCGTCTGAAGCGCAAGAACAAGATCATGAAGCTCGCCAAGGGCTACTTCGGCGGGCGGTCCAAGCTGTGGAAGGCGGCCAAGGAATCCGTCGAGCGGGCCCAGAAGTACGCCTACCGGGACCGCCGCCGCAAGAAGGCCGACTTCCGCCGGCTCTGGATCACGCGCATCAACGCGGCCGCGCGGCTGCACCAGCTGTCCTACAGCCGCCTCATGAACGGGCTCCGCCGGGCCGGCGTCGAGATCAACCGCAAGGTGCTCGCCGATCTCGCCGTCCGCGATCCCGCCGCGTTTGAGCACCTCGCGGAGGTCGCCAAGCAGGCGCTCTGATCATGCGCGACCTCCTGGCAGCCCTCGCCGAGCTGCGGGAGCGTCTGAAGGAGATTCCGCAGGCGGACGAGCGCCGGCTTTCGGATCTCAAGACCGAGATCCTGGGACGCAAGGCCGGCGCCCTCACCCACATTCTCGGGCGCTTGCCCAAGCTCGAGCCGTCCTCCAAGAAGGAGGTCGGCGCGGCGGCGAACGCGCTGAAACGTGAGTTCGAGGCCGCCTTCGACGCCCGCGAGCGCGACCTCAAACGCGCCGCCGGCGCCGTCACGGGCGTGGATCTCACCATGCCCGCCCGCGCCGGCTGGCGAGGGGGGCTCCACCTCGTGACTCAGGTCGTGGACGAGATCTGTGACATCTTCCGCGGGCTGGGATTCACGCGCGCCGTGGGTCCCGAAGCCGAGACCGAGCGGTACAACTTTTTCGCCCTGAACTTCCCGAAGGACCACCCGGCCCTCGACGCCCAGGACTCGTTCTATTTGGGCGGGGACCTGCTGCTGCGCACCCATACCTCGCCGGTGCAGATCCGCACGCTCGAGCGCTACCCGCCGCCGATCCGTGTCGTGATCCCGGGACAGGTGTACCGCCGCGACCCGTTCGATGCCTCGCACTCTCCGGTGTTCCAGCAGATCGAAGGACTCGCCGTGGACGAGGGGATCAGCTTCGTGGATTTCAAGGCGACGCTGGCCACGTTCGCGCGCCGGTTCTTCGCCCCGGATACACGGGTGCGCTTCCGGCCGTCGTTCTTCCCCTTCACCGAGCCGTCGGCCGAGATGGACGTGCAGTGCCAGATCTGCGGGGGTGCGGGGTGCGCCACCTGCAAGCAGACCGGGTGGATGGAAATCCTCGGCTCGGGGATGGTGCACCCCGCGGTGCTCGAAAACTGCGGCGTGGACAGCGAGCGATACACCGGCTTCGCCTGGGGCATGGGACCCGAGCGCATCGCCATGAGCCGCCACGGAATTCCCGACATTCGGCTGCTGTTCGAAAGCGACGTGCGGTTCCTCGCGCAGTTCGCGGGAGGAACGCGGTGATCGTCTCGCGTCGCTGGCTCGAGGCGCTGCTGGACCGCCCGCTCGACGCGCGCGACGTCTCGGACCGCCTGACGCTCCACGCCGCCGCCGTCGACGCCGTCGTCCCGCTGCACCAGGACCTGGGCGACATTCTGATCGCCCGCGTGCTGGAGGTGAAGAAGCACCCCGACGCCGACCGCCTGTCGCTCTGCCTCGTGGACGCGGGAGGCGGGGGGAAGCCCCTCGAGGTCGTGTGCGGTGCGCCGAACGTGCAGACCGGCAAGGTCTACCCGTACGCCCCGGTGGGCGCCGTACTGCCCGGGGGGCTGAAGCTCGAGCGCAAAAAGATCCGCGGCGTCGAGTCCAACGGCATGCTGTGCTCGGCGAAAGAGCTCGGTCTCGGCGCCGACCATGCGGGCATCCTGGAGCTCGACACCACGGCCGCCCCGGGAACGCGCTTCATCGACGCGCTGGGAATCGCCGATCACCAGATCGTGATCGACGTGCCGGCGAACCGCCCCGATCTGCTGTGCCACAAGGGGGTCGCCCGGGAGCTGGGCGCATCGATCGGTGCGGTGGTCAAGCTCCCCGCCATACCGGGCGGACCGGCGGACAGCCGGACCGCCGGACTGTCCGCCCGTCCCCCCGCCCGCCAGTCCGCCACAGGTGTGGTGGACGGCGTCGACGTTCGCCTGGAGGATCCGGAGGGCGCTCCTCGGTACATGATCGCCGTGATCCGAGGGGTCAAGGTCGGGACCAGTCCCGCCTGGCTCGCCCACCGCCTCAGTGCCGTGGGCCAGCGGCCGATCAACAACGTCGTCGATGCGACCAACTACATCCTGTTCGAGCTGAACCAGCCGCTCCACGCCTTCGATCTCGCCAGGCTGCGCGGGCCCGCGGTCGTCGTGCGACGCGCGCGTCCCGGCGAAAAGATCGTCACCCTGGACGGCGTGACGCGTACGCTCACCGCCGACATGACCGCGATCTGCGATGCCGAGCACCCCACCATCGTCGCGGGCGTCATGGGGAGCGCCGAGTCGGAAGTGAGCGCCGACACGAGGGATCTCGTGCTCGAGTGCGCCTACTTTCAGCCTACCCGCATCCGCCGTACCCGCCGGGCGCTGGAGCTGTCGAGCGAGTCGAGTTACCGCTTCGAGCGCGGGATCGACCAGCTCGGGATGCCGGATGCGTTGCGGCGGGCGATCGAGCTGATCATTGCCGTGGCGGGGGGCGAGGTGCGCGCGCCGGCGCTCGACCTCTGGCCCGAGCCTCAGCAGGAGCGCACGATCTTCCTCCGTCCCGAGCGCGTCAACCATCTCCTCGGCGTGGCGATAGAGCGCCCGGAGGTTGAGCGCCTGCTCACTGGCGTGGGCTTCTTCGTGGCGCCGAAAGACGGGCGGCTCGCGGTACAGGTCCCGGGCTGGCGCCCCGACGTGACCCGCGAGGTGGACCTGATCGAGGAAGTCGCCCGCTTGAAGGGGTACGACGCCTTCCCAGACGAGCTGCGCGCTTACCGGCCGGGCACGGTCCCGGACGCTCCGGACGAGCGCGCCCGGGCGCGGGTGCGAGAGCAACTGGTGCGCGCCGGCCTGCTCGAGGCACGCACCATGCCGCTCGGGCCTCCGGACGGACCCGATGCCGTGCCGATCCTCAATCCCATGTCCGCCGAAGAGGCGTATCTGCGACGGCGGCTGGTGCCGGGTCTGATGCGACGGATCGAATACAACTGGGCGAATCGCAATCGCGATATCCGGCTGTTCGAGGTGGGAACCGTCTTTCGGCGGGGGACGGGTGCGCCCGAAGAATGGACGTCCGTGGCCGGGGTGCTCACCGGCGCCCGGCGGCCGGCGCACTGGTCGGAGGGTGCGAAAGTACCTGATATGGACATATGGGACCTGAAGTACCACTTTGAGTTAGCGGTGGCGGCCGCCGCCCCCGGCTGTAACGTGGAACCTGCAACGGGCGGGGCGGTCGGATGGGTGGCGGTGCAACAGGGAGGAGAGGTGGTGGGGCAGGCCAACCCCCTCGAGGCGGACGCCCCGGTGTGGGCCGCTCCGCTGTTCGGCTTCGAGGTACGACTGGCCGCCGCCGAACGCGACCTGGTCGGGTACCGGGCGCTGCCGCTGCAGCCGCCGGTCGAGCGGGACGTGGCGCTCGTGCTCCCGCCCGGGGTCACCGCGGCGCAGGTGTCCGACGTCCTGCGCCGGGCGGCGGGGCCGCTCCTTGAGCGGCTCGAGGTATTCGACGAGTATCGGGGACCCGGCATACCGGCAGGGCACCGCGGCGTGGCCTGGCACTGCACGTTCCGCGACCCCGAGCGGACGCTGCGCGAGCGGGATGTGGATGCGCTGCTGGCGCGGGGTCTCGAAGCTCTGGAGGGCGAGCTTGGCGTACGACGGAGAGAGAGCTGATGCGCAGGTGCTCGACCAGCTCGAGACCATCCTTCGCCATGTGGCGGACGAGCTGGCCGGGTGGCGCGCGCGCGCCGTCAAGGCTGAAGGGGAGCTGAAGGAGGCTGCCGGGCGGGCCGGCGGCGGAGGGGGGGGCGGGGGGGGACCCGCGGCCAAGCCCGACGCCGAGACGCGGAACCGGATTGCAGACCTGGAGCAGGAGAACAAGGCGCTGCGGCAGCGGGTCGAGGCGGCGCGGCTCCGGGTTCACGACCTCCTCTCCCGCCTCACGTTTCTCGAGGAGCAAGCGCGCGAGGCCGGCGGCAACGGGGGCGTGCGCTCGACGGGCGGTGGCGCGGCAGCGAGCGGGAGCGCTCCGGGTGCCGGCGGAGGGGTGCCGTGAGCACCAAGAAACACGCGGTCAAGGTGATGATCGGTGGCGAGGAGTACACGGTGCGGTCCGATCTGCCGCCCGAGTACACGCGGGAGGTCGCCGCCTACGTGGACCAGGCGCTGAAGAAGGTCTTGTCGCAGGGACCGATCGTCGAAACCCACAAGGCGGCGATCCTGGCGGCGCTGGACATTACGAATGAATTATTCCAGGCGAAGAAGGGTGAGCGGGAGGTCGCCGCGCGCCTGGCGGCGCTCGCGGACGATCTGACGAAGCTGCTGCCGGCGGGGAAGAGAAAAGCCGTCATGAGTCCTCCGTCATCCGTCGTCAGTTGATAACGGTGTTCTGCGGATGACGGAGGACGGACAACGGATGACGTAGACGACACTCGCTCCGCCTCCGGCGGGGTGATGCTGGAGATAGATCCTATGGCGGACTGGCTGGCGGTGCTCTCGGCCCTCTTCGGCGGTGGTGTCGCCGCGGGGGCGCTGTTCTATATGATCGGGCGCCGGGTGGAGCGCCGCACGGCGGAAGCCGCAGCCCGCGCGGCGGCCGCGGAGACCGAGCGGCTCCTGGGGGAAGCCCGTCAGCGCGTCGTCCTCGCCGCGAAGGAGGAGCTGATGCAGGCGCGCGAGGTCTTCGAAGAGGAGGCGGCGCGCCGGCGCCGCGACCTCGAGCGGCACGAGCAGCTGCTCGAGCAGCGACTCGGCGGCCTGGAAGAGCGCGCCCGCGGCCTCGAGCTGCGGGGCCGGGCGTTGGAGGATCGGGATCAGGTGCTCGCCGGCAAGGAGCTGGAGGCGCGCGCCCAGCTCGAGCAGATCGCCGGCCTGACCGCTCAGGAGGCGAAGCAGGAGCTGCTGCGCCGGCTCGAGGATGAGGCCCGCAACGAGGCCGCCGCCCTCGCCCGGGACTTGAAGGAGCAGGCGCGCCGCGGCGCGGACAAGGAAGCCAAGAAGATCCTCGCCCTCGCGATCCAACGGCTCGCGCCCGAGTCCACCGCCGAGACCACGGTATCCGCGGTCGCCCTCCCCTCCGATGAGATGAAAGGTCGGATCATCGGGCGCGAGGGTCGGAATATCCGCGCGTTCGAGGCGGCGACCGGGGTGGACGTCATCATCGACGACACTCCGGACACGGTCGTGGTGTCGTGCTTCGATCCCGTGCGGCGCGAGGTGGGCCGGCTGGCCCTCGAGCGGCTGATCACGGACGGGCGCATCCACCCGGGACGAATCGAGGAAGTGGTGGACAAGGCGCGCGCCGAAGTCGACGCCTCGGTCCTCGAGGCGGGCGAGCAGGCGGTCTACGAGACCGGGATCAAAGGCATGCACCCGGAGCTGGTGAAGCTCGTCGGCCGGATGCGCTACCGCACCTCGTACGGGCAGAACATTCTCGAGCATTCGAAGGAAGTCGCCTGGCTGGCGGGGATCATGGCCGCCGAGCTGAAGCTCGACGTCCAGCTCGCGAAGCGCGGCGCGTTGCTGCACGACATCGGCAAGGTGCTCACCCATGAGCACGACGGCACGCACGTACAGCTGGGCGTGGAAGTGGCCACCAAGCACGGCGAGCACCCGACGGTCGTCAACTGCATTGCCGCCCATCACGACGACGTCGCCCATGAGTCGCCGATCAGCGTGATCGTGCAGGCGGCCGACGCCGTGTCCGGCTCCCGGCCGGGAGCCCGGCGCGAGGCGTTCGAAACGTATGTCAAGCGGCTCACCCAGCTGGAGCAGATCGCCAGCGAGTTCCCGGGCGTCGAAAAGGTGTTCGCCATCCAGGCGGGCCGCGAGGTGCGCGTGGTCGTGACTCCGAACGCGATCGACGATAGCAAGGCGAGCGAGCTGTCCGAGCAGATCGCCCGCAAAATCGAGCGCGAGCTCCAGTATCCCGGCCAGATCAAGGTGGTGGTGATCCGCGAGACCCGCGCGGTGGATTTTGCCCGCTAAGCTCATCGACGGCGCTGCCGTGGGCGACGCGATGCGCGCCGAGCTCCTGGGCGAGATTCGCCGGCTCCGCTCGCGCGGGATCACGCCGGGCCTCGCGGCAGTCCTGGTGGGAGACAACGCCGCGTCGACCACCTACGTCCGCATGAAGGGAAAGGCGTGCGACGAAGCGGGCCTGTACCACGAGACGATCCGGCTCAAGCCGGAAACCACCGAAGCCGAGCTGCTCGAGCTCATCGAGCGGCTGAACGCGGACCACAAGATTCACGGCATCCTCGTGCAATTGCCGCTGCCAAAGCACATCGACGCGCAGCGCGTGCTGCACCGCGTGACACCCGCGAAGGATGTGGATGGATTTCACCCGGAGAATGTAGGGAAGGTCTCGATCGGCGACCCGACCGGCTTTCGTCCCGCCACGCCGTACGGCGTCCAGCAGCTCCTCGTCAAGAGCGAGATCGACACCAAGGGTCAGCACGCCGTCATCGTGGGGCGCTCGAACATCGTGGGCCGTCCCATGGCGGCGCTGTTGCTCCAGGACGGCCCCGGCGGCAACGCGACGGTCACCGTGTGTCACTCCCGCACGCGGGACATTAAGTCGGTCACGCGGCTCGCCGACATCCTGATCGTGGCGATCGGGAAACCAGAATTCGTGACCGGCGACATGATCAAGCCCGGAGCGGTCGTGATCGACGTGGGAGTGAACCGGGTGGACGATCCGTCCACGAAAAAGGGCTACCGCCTGGTGGGGGACGTCCAGTTCGCGGAGGCGAAACAGGTGGCGGGGGCGATCACCCCCGTGCCGGGAGGCGTCGGGCCGATGACCATCACCATGTTGCTGTACAACACCGTCCAGGCGGCGCGTCAGTGGGCCAAAGTCTAGACCTCTTCGCCGCCGCTTCCCCGGAGGGCGCGTGGACCGTCACCCAGGTCACCCGCCGCGCGCGCGCGGTGGTGGAAGCCGGGCTGCTGCCGCTGTGGGTGCGCGGGGAGATCTCCGGCTTCAAGGCGTGGCAGAGCGGTCATTGGTATTTCGCGCTGCGCGACCGCAGCGCGCAGATCCGCTGCGTCATGTTCCAGAAGGACAACCGCCGCCTGCCGGCCCCCCCGCAGGACGGCATGCAGGTCTTTCTGTTCGCCCGCCCCACCGTCTGGGAGGACAAGGGGGAGTTCCGGCTCACGGTCCTCGATCTCCTCTCCACCGAGGCGGGCGGGCTGTGGCAGCTCGCCTTCGAGAAGACCAAGGCCGCGCTCGCCAAGGACGGGCTGCTCGACCCGGCGCGCAAGCGACCGCTGCCGCCGTATCCGCTGCGCATCGGCATCGTCACGAGCCCCGACGGCGCGGCCCTGCAGGACATCATCGCGGTCACGGGACGCCGTTGGCCGATGGCCGAGCTGTTGGTGCTGCCGACCCGCGTGCAAGGAGAAGGCGCGGAGCAGGAGATCTGCGCGGCGCTCGCACTGCTGTGCCGGGTCGAGGGACTGGACCTCGCTATCATCGGCCGGGGCGGCGGCTCCCGCGAGGACCTCTGGACCTTCAATCACGAGCGCGTCGCCCGGGCGGTGGCGGCGCTCCCGGTGCCCGTGATTTCCGCCGTCGGCCACGAGACCGACGTGACGCTGTGCGACCTGGTCGCCGACGTGCGCGCCGCCACGCCGTCCGCGGCGGCCGAGGCGGCCACCCCCGACCGGGCCGACGTCCTGGTCGAGCTGGCGCACCTGGGCGCGCGGCTGGCTCGCGGCCTCGCCGGCCGCTCCGGGCGCGTCGCCGAGCGCCTGGACCGCACCTTCGACCGCCTCACCGGCACACTCGAGCGGCGACTCGAGCGGCACCGCCACGAGCTGTCGGGGCTGGCCGGCCGCCTCGATGCCTTGTCGCCCCTGAAGATCCTCGAGCGCGGCTACGCGCTGGCGCGCGACGAACAGGGGCGCGTGCTGAAGCGCGTCGTGCAGTTCCCGTCAGGACTGCGCTTCCGGCTGCGCGTCACGGATGGTGAAGTCGCGGCGCGCGCCGGAGAGTCGTGATGGCCCGTGCCCGCGAGCCGCTGAGCTTCGCACAGCAGCTCGACCGCCTCGAAGAGATCGTGCGCCGGCTGGAAACGCAGGAGCTCGATCTCGACGAGGCGCTGAAGCTGTTCGAAGAGGGCATCGAGCGGCTGCGCGAGGCGCGCGAGCGACTCACCGCCGCCGAGGCGCAGGTGAAGCAGGTGCTCTCGGACAAGGCCGGCAATCTCAAGGTCGAGGATTTCGACGGCTAACCGCGCCCTCGAGGCCTACCTCCAGGACGCCCGCGCCCGTGTGGATGCGACCCTCGAAGCCTGGGGCACCCGGGCCGACGCCTGGTGGCGCCACCCGCTCCCGGCCGCGATCCGCTACAGCCTGCTGTCGACGGGCAAGCGGCTGCGCCCCACGCTCGTGTTCGCCTCGGCTGAAGCCGGTGGCGGCGCCGGGGCGGGGGTGGCGGAGCTTGCGGCGGCCGTCGAGGTCGTCCACGCGTACTCGCTGGTCCACGACGACCTCCCCTGCATGGACAACGACGACCTGCGTCGCGGCCGGCCGACCACCCACCGCGCGTTCGACGTCGGGACCGCTACCCTGGCCGGCTATCAGATGGTGGCGCTCGGCGCCCGCGTGCTCGACGCGGGGATGGCCGCACTCGCCCTCGAGCCGGCGCGCCGCCGCGCGATCGCCCTCGAGCTGTTCCGTGCCGCCGGAGCGGGGGGCATGATCGGCGGGCAGGCACTGGACCTCGAGGCGGAGGGGCGGCGGCTCCCGGCCGCGAGCCTCGAGGACGTGCACCGGCGGAAGACGGGCGCCTTGATCGCCGCCGCGTGCGTGATCGGCGGTCTCGCCGCTGGGGCGCCGCGCGGGGCGTGCGAAGCGCTCCGCGGCTACGGCGCGGACGTGGGGCTCGCATTCCAGATTTACGACGACGTGCTCGACGCCACGGCGACCTCGGATCAGCTCGGCAAGACCGCGGGAAAGGACGCGGCATTCGCCAAGTCGACGTTCGTCACCCTGCTCGGCGTCGGCGCCGCGCGGGCGGAGGCGGAGCGGCTGGCGGCGCGGGCCGTAGACCGGCTGCGGCAGGCGGGGTTAGCTTCTCCTACGCTGGCGGAGCTGGCGCACTACATTGTTACGAGACCGAACTGAAGTACCGCGGAGCGAACGCGGAACGCGAAAGTCGGAACGCGGAACAGGCGGACCGAACTCCGCGCCGATGTTCCGCGTTCCGCGTTCCCCCTTCCGCGTCTAGCGAGATTCGATGGCGCTACTGGAATCCATTCGCGGGCCGGAAGATATCAGGCGCTTGGGGCGCGACCAGCTCCAGCCCCTCGCCGACGAGGTGCGCCGCCGGCTGATCGACGTCGTCTCCCAGACCGGCGGTCACATCGGCGCCGGCCTGGGCGTGGTCGAGCTGACCGTTGCGCTCGGCTACTGCTTCGACTCGCCGCGCGACAAGATCGTGTGGGACGTGGGCCATCAGGGCTACCCCTGGAAGATCCTCACCGGCCGCAACGATCGCCTGCCGACCCTGCGCCAGGCGGGCGGCCTGTCCGGGTTCCTGCGGCGCACCGAGAGTCCGCACGACCAGTTCGGGGCCGGGCATGCGGGGACCGGCCTCTCGGCGGCCTACGGCATCGCCGCGGCCCGCGATCTGGTGGGGGAGCAGTTCAAGGTGGTCGCGGTCGTGGGGGACGGCGCCCTCACCTGCGGACTCCCTTACGAAGCGATGAACAACGCGGGCCATTCCGGCCGCGACATCATCATGGTGCTGAACGACAACGGCATGTCGATCGCCCCCAACGTCGGCGCCATCAACAAGTACCTGGGCTCCATCATCGCGAGTCCGATCACCGTTCGGATTCGGGAACGCGTCAAGGGATTGATCGAGTCGGTCTCCCACATCGTGGGCGGCCAGAAGCTCGTCGACTTCGCGAAGACGATGGAGGAGAGCATCAAGAACTTTTGGTCCCCGGGCATGCTGTTCGAGGAGCTTGGCTTCCGCTACTTCGGGCCGATCGACGGGCACAACATCCCGCAGCTGGTGCAGACCTTCGAGATCGTGAAGACCCTCAGGGGGCCGCGCGTCGTGCACATAATCACGGAGAAGGGAAAAGGCTTCCCCCTGCCCGAGCCCGATACGGAGAAGTACCATGCGCGCGCGCCCTACGACCCCGTCACGGGCGAGCTGCGGCCGGTGAAGGCGGGCCCGCCGCAGTGGACCACGGTGTTCGGCGAGGCGCTCACCCAGCTCGCGGGCGAATACCCCAAGCTGGTGGCGATCACCGCGGCCATGCCGTCCGGGACCGGCACCGGCATCTTTCAGAAGAAGTGGCCCGACCGCTTCTTCGACGTCGGCATCGCCGAGGCGCACGCGACCACGTTCGCCGGCGGGCTCGCCACGCAGGGCATCCGGCCCGTGGTCGCCATCTACTCGACGTTCCTGCAACGCGCCTATGACAGCATCATCCACGACATCGCCATCCAGCAGCTGCCCGTGATCTTCTGCCTCGACCGCGCCGGCATGGTGGGTGAGGACGGGCAAACGCACATGGGGTTGTACGACATCGCCTACCTGCTCGCCGTGCCGCATATGACGGTGACGGCGCCGAAGGACGGCGCCGAGCTGATCGGACTGCTGCGCTGCGCGCTCCAGCACACCGGCGGGCCCTTCTCGCTCCGCTATCCACGCGACAAGGCGCCGGGTGAGACGCCGCCCGCCGCCGAGGTGGCGCCCATCCGCTACGCCACGTGGGACGTGCTGCGCAAAGGGCGCGAATGCGCTCTGCTCGCGGTGGGTGCGATGTGCCAGCCGGCACTCGCGGCCGCGCAGGAGCTCGCGGCCGAGGGGTTGGACGTCACGGTGGTGAACTGCCGGTTCCTGAAACCGGTGGACCGCGAGCTGCTCGACGCGTTGCTGCACGATCACCGGCTGCTGGTCACCGTGGAAGACGGCACGGTAACCAACGGGTTCGGCGCCTTCCTGTCCGGCCTGGTGCAAGCCGTCGCCCCGGAGACCCGCGTCGTCCCCCTCGGCGCCCCCGACCGCACCTACGAGCACGCGCCCCGTGCGCAGCAGCTCGCCGAGGTCGGTCTCACCGGGTCCGGGATCGCGGCGCGGGTGCGTGCGCTGGCCGCGGAGCAGTCGCTCACCCACTCATGAACGTCGGGGTCGTCGGCAACCCCAGCTACCGCGATCTCAAGAACATCCTCGCGCATCTCGCGCAGGTCGCGCCCCGGGTCGGAGTCACGCTGTACACCGAGGAAGAGATCGGGCCGCTCTGGCCCGAGCCCGCGCCCCCCGCACTCCGCCGCGCACCCCAGCTCGACTGCCTGATCACGCTCGGAGGCGACGGCACGCTGTTGCGCGGGGCACGCACCCTCAACGGCGCGTCGACGCCGATCCTCGGCGTCAACCTCGGCCGGGTCGGCTTCCTGACCACCGCGACCTCGCAGACCCTCGACTGGGCACTCGACGCCCTGGTGCGCCGGGCCTATGCCACCGAGTCGCGTCTCGCCCTCGCGCCCTTCATCGAGGACAAGCAGGGCAGGAGCCGCGCCGAGCCGATCGTGTTGAACGACGCGGTGGTGCATAAGGGCGGGGTGGCACGCGTCATCCGGCTCCGCGTGTCCGTGGACGGCGACGAGGTCGGGCAGTACTCCTCGGACGGCATCGTAGTGGCAACGCCCACCGGCTCCACGGCGTACGCGCTGTCGGCGGGCGGACCGATCGTCGTTCCCGGCGTCGACGCCATCGTCGTGGCCGCCATCTGCCCCCATACCCTCGCCGTCCGGCCCCTCGTCGTGCCCTCCAACGCCGCCATCACGGTCGAGCCGATTCCTCCCTGGCCCGAGGACGTCCTCGTGTCCTTCGACGGCCAGGTCGGCACCACGATGGGGACCGGCGAGCGCCTGGTCGTGAAGCGGGCGGCCCACTCGGTCCTGTTGGTGCGGCTCGGGCCCGAAGGCTTCTTCGCCCGCATGCGCAAGAAGCTGCAGTGGGGCGACCTCTCCGACCGCGAGCGGAAGTAGTGCTCACGGAGCTGCGCGTCCGCGACCTCGCCGTCATCGCCGACGTCACGCTCCCCCTCGCCCCCGGCTTGAACGTCCTCACCGGCGAGACGGGCGCGGGGAAGTCCATGCTGGTGGACGCCCTGGCCCTGCTCCTGGGCGAGCGAGCGTCGGCGGATGTCGTCCGGCCTGGCGCGTCGAAGACAGTGATAGAAGGGGCCTTCGAATTCACCTCCACCGCCCTCCACCGCCTTTCACCGCCCTTCGCCGCCCTGGGGGTGGAAGTGGAAGACGGGCGGCTGGTGCTCAAGCGCGAGATCGCCGGGGAGGGGCGCTCCCGCGCCTGGGTCAACGGCAGCCCCACGACGGTCAGCGTCCTGGCGCAGCTCGGCGCGCTCCTTGTGGACCTGCACGGTCAGCACGAGACCCAATCGCTGCTGCGGGCCGATGCCCAACGCGATATGCTCGACGCGTACGCCGACGCCGCGGTGGAGCGCACGGCGGTGCGCGACGCGCACGAGCGCCTGCGCGAGCTCGAGCGGCGCGAGGAGGAGCTCACGGCCCGACGCGAGGACGTGCGGCGCAAGGCCGATTACCTGCGGCATGTGGTCGAGGAAATCGAGCGCGCGGCGCCCCAGAGCGGCGAGGTGGAGACGCTGGAGGTCGAGGCGAAGCGCCTTGCCCATGCCGACGAGCTGGGGCGCCTGTCCCGCGAGCTGGAGCAGGCGCTCGATACCGCCGGCTTGTCCCGCGCGGCCAAACTGTTCGCCGGCCTCACCCGTCTCGATCCCTCGGTGGCCAGGTGGCAGGAGCTCCTGGACGGCGCGTTCGCGCACGTCGCGGAGCTCACCCAGGCGGCGCGAGCCTACGCCGCCGCCATCGAGAGCGACCCGAATCGGCTCGGGGCCGTCGAGGCGCGACGGGACGTCCTGTTCCGCCTCACCCAGAAGTACGGTCCCACACTCCCCGACGTACTCGCCACCCGCGATCGGTCCGCGCGCGAGCTCGAGCTGCTGGATACCGCGGACCTCGACCTGCGCCACTTCGCAGAGCAGCGCGAAACGGCCGCGGCGGACTTCGCACGCGCGTGCGCGGCGCTCACCGCCAAGCGGACGCAGGGCGCCACGCGCCTGGCGCAGGCCGTGAACGAGTTGCTCCCGCCGCTCGGAATGCCGGGAGGCCGATTCCTGGTGCGCCTGCAACCACGCACCACACCCCACGCACATGGCGCCGAGGACGTGTCATTCGAGGTGACGTTGAACGTGGGAATGGACGCTCGTCCCCTCGCCAAAGTCGCCTCAGGCGGCGAGTTGTCGCGCCTGATGCTGGCCCTGAAAGTCGTTCTCGCGCAGCACGACGCGGTCGCGACGTTGGTGTTCGACGAGGTGGACCAGGGGATCGGCGGTGAGGTCGGTGGGCAGGTGGGGCAGGCGCTGGCGACGGTGGCGCAGGCGGGGCCGGGGGGCCGCCAGGCGCTCGTGATCACCCATCTCCCGCAGATCGGGGCCTACGCGAATCATCATCTGGTCGTGGCGAAAGGGGCGCGAGGCGGGATTGCCACGAGCGACGTGCAGGTCGTGACCGGCGATGGGCGCGCGCGGGAGCTCGCCCGCATGCTCGGTGGTCCCGACATGCAAACGGCGCTCAGTCACGCTGCCGAGCTGCTCAGAAAAGCTTCCGCGTCGCCCGCAGCACCAGCCGATACACCGTCGCCCCGGGGACGAGCCCAGCGCCGCTGACCGTCTGCTCGATCGAGAATCCCCCCTCGACGTTCCGGGCGTGGTAGGTCGCCGCGAACCCGAGGCGCAGCCACCGTTGCGACGTACCCTGGTCGAGCACGCTGGCCGGCGTTGGCAATCCCAGTCGGGCGGCGAGCGCGACCGAGTCCTGCAGCGATTGAAACGCGTAGTGATCGCGCGCCTTTGAGAAGTAGCCCGCCGTGACCCCGGCCGCGAATTCCGGCGCGAGACGCACCAGCGGCGCCACGTCCACGCCGACGTAGTCCCCGGGATCCCAGCGCAGGTCCGCCGTGGCCGCGGCCGGCACCAGCAACGCGTCCCACGGCGCGACCCGGCGTACTCGCGTCCCCGGCCGCTGCATCCCGGCGCGGACCGCCGCGTTGAGCCAGAGCGGCCCCACCGACAGCTCCTGTATCAGCTGCCCTTCGAGGTCCAGCTGGTGATCGCCGACAAATTGCCTGAGCAGGTCGTTGGCCGAATCCCTTCCACCCGTCGGCAGGCGAACCAGCGCTTGTACGGCGACCGCGTGGTGCGCGCCGGCCAGGAGCCGATATTTTGCGGCGAGCTCTACGTCGCCCACGCGGTAGCGGAAGTTCCGCAGGAACGGCACGGTGGCGTACCCGAACCCGTTCGGATCGGGGCTGACCAGAATCTGCTCGAACACGGCGCCCGTGAGCGTGTCCGCCGCCAGTGCAACAGCGGTGTCGAACCCCGAGATCCCGAACGTGACGCTCAGGCCTTGCTGGATCCGCGCGACGGCGCTGTCGATGGCCTTCCCAGCGGTC
>Ga0209161_10001373_pt1 | contig 20156 bp, 17 predicted proteins | sample GraSoiAngelo_155_FD_186169 | JGI IMG/M metagenome (GOLD analysis project Ga0209161, IMG submission 186169) | Grasslands soil microbial communities from the Angelo Coastal Reserve, California, USA - 14_1009_13_30cm (SPAdes) (version 2) | ecosystem: Environmental > Terrestrial > Soil > Grasslands... | reverse complement strand
AGAGTACCTTCGTCAAGACGAACAGATTACCGCATTGATCGAATGATATTGAAGATACGAATTAGAACAATTTCGCAGGAGTTACAGGCAGCGCACCAAGCGCTGCAACTCCGCTTTACAAAACTTTTCGGTACAGGCCAACTGACAGCACCAAACGGACGTCTCAATCTGGGGCGGGAGAGTGTGTCTTTTGCCCATAGGAGGTTCTTATGAATAGATTTGTGCAGTTTTCATTAATAGCCCTGGCGCTCAATTGGCCGGCTTGGGGACAAATTCAGCAGAGCCGAACCGCTCAAGGTGCTCGCCTAATAACTGCGGCCGCCCCTCAGGACCGTGATGATCAGGCCAAACGAGATCAGGACGACGATGACCGCCGCCGCGATCGTGATCATCGCCGCCACGACCGTGATGATAAGCGCCATCGCGATCAGGATCGCGATCGGGATCGAGATCGGGACCAAGACCGCAATCGCGTCTATCAGGACAGAGACCGTGATCGTGACAATGATGCGTATTACGACCGCGATAATCGCGAGTACGGCCGCGGATCTTATGGCCGAAATAGCCAATGGCGCGGTCGCCTGTCGGCGCAGGATCAGAGCCGATTTGACAGCTATTACTCGCGCTGGCTCGGATATCGCAGAAGTAACAATCAAAGCGAGGCCGAGAGCATGGACAGACGCATGCGGGACGTTTACGCGCATTACGGGATTCCAAACAACGTTCCGTACAACCAGGTTGCGTCTTCCGGAGCGGGTCCAATCGTAGCGTACTAATAAAAGAACGCAGGCCGCATTCGGGAGGTCCAGAGAAACCTGGACCTCTTTTTCACGCCTTTCGGATGTATTTTTCCGCCTGTCCACACACCGCAGTAACGTCTGTCGTACTTTGGTTACCGGTACCGCCGGAAATCGGAACCGATTGTATAAACACCGCATCATATCGTATGCATAGTTTAAATAAACACAATATATAGAATAGACCTGCAACTCCATCCAGCCGAGATTCCAGAAAACACCCATAAAACCAGGAAAAACACGGAAATTCGCCTTGACTTCAGCATTTTGGGGGTTGAGATATGCTCTGGACACCAAAATTCACTCGAACGCAGTTTTGAGCCTTTGCTTCGGGGAATTTTCTCCCAAGTCTGCCTTGTGGGCCGCGCGACAAACCGCGGGAGCAGGGCCTCATTCTGTGGAAAGGGATTGAAACTATGGCCGACTCGCGGGAAGTGATGAACATTCGCCAGGCTTCGCAGTACCTGGGAGTGAGTCCGGACACGCTGTACAAGTACGTCGGGGAACAAAAAATCCCCGCCTTCAAGCTGGGCAACCGCTGGCGCTTCAAGAAGTCGAAGCTTGATCAGTGGATGGAAGATAAGTCGAACCAGATGGAAGCACGAAGCAAGAAGAAACCGAAGGCAGCCGTGAAAGCTGCCGGGCAACCGTAAAGGCGGGCACATGTTTGGATTCGGAGCGAAGACGATTGTTGGCCTGGATGTGGGATCCTCGAGCATCAAGGCGGTGGAGCTGAAGCGCGGACGCGATGGAATTGAAGTCGCCCATCTCGGACTGGAGCCTTTGGCGCCCGATATCGTGGTCGATTCCATGATTGTAGACTCGGGCACGGTTTCGACCGCGATTTCAAAGCTGTTTACCGATAACGAGATCAAGTCGAAAGCCGTCGCGACCGCGGTAAGTGGGCACTCCGTGATTGTGAAGAAGATCTCGCTGCCCTCGATGAGCGATCAGGAACTTGCTGAAACCATCGAGAAGGAAGCCGCACAGCACATCCCGTTTGATCTAGCCGACGTAAATCTCGACTACCAGATTCTGTCCGAAGACGCGGGCAATCCGCAGATGGACGTTCTTCTTGTCGCCGTCAAGAAGGACAAGATTCTCAACTACACCAACGTACTCTCGATGGCGGGAAGAACTCCGGCTATTGTGGACATCGATGCCCTCGCGCTGCAGAACTGCTACGAATACAACTACGAGCCTGCGCCGGGTCAGGTGGTCGCATTGCTGAACCTGGGCGCGAGCGTGATGAATATCAACATCGTGAAGGGCACTACTCCCCTGTTCCCGCGCGATGTCAGCGTCGGCGGGCATCAGTACACAGACTCACTGCAGAAAGAACTTGACCTGAGCTTCGACGACGCTGAAGCGCTGAAGTTGGGCAAGAAGGTGGGCACCGTCAGCGAAGATGCCAAAACGCCCATCCTGCAGCAGGTGACTGAAATTATCGTTTTGGAAATTCAGAAGACGTTCGATTTCTTCCGTGCCAGCGCGGCAGGAGAGCACATCGAGAAGATTTACCTGGCGGGGGGATCTTCAAAGGTCCCGGGCCTGGTCGAAGCCCTGCGCCAGGAGTTCTCGCTGCCGGTGGAGATTTTTAATCCATTCCAGCGAATTGCGCCGCCAGCGCAAGGACCGGGAGTGGAACTGATCGAGCAGAACGCCGGCCAATTGGCAGTTGCGGTGGGGTTGGCCCTGAGGAGTTTTGACGACCTATGATCCGAATCAATTTGCTGGGAACACCGAAGTCGAAAAATAAGCGTTCCGCTGCTTCCACGGTCGCGGCCATGGATATGGGTGATGTCGGCTCGCCGGCAATGAAAGTGGCGGTCGCTGCGGCCCTGCTGGTCGTGTTCAACCTAGGATACTGGTACAAGCTCGATCGGGAGAAGCAGAGCATCGCAACCAAAATGACGGCTGCCGAGCAGAAGAATCACGAGCTTGCGGGCGTGAAGGCTCGGTATCTGGAGCGGCAAAAGCAAGCAGAGAACTACAAGCGCCGCGTGGACGTCATCGATCAGCTCCGGGCCCAGCAGGCCGGTCCGGTCAATCTGCTGAATACCATCGGAAGTACGGTGAACAGTACCGAGGCAGTGTGGCTGGACTCGATGATCGATGCCGGGAACAGCGTGGATATTAAAGGCATGGCCTTGAGCGCCGATGCCGTAGCCAACCTGATCTCGAATCTGCAAAAGACTGGGTACTTCAAGAATATTGAGATCAAGGAAACCTTTCAGGACGAGACTTTTCGCGACATGCAGGCGTTTCAATTCACCCTGAGCTGCGAAAAGACCAAGTCCTAAGGCGGGAAATCATGAATTTTAACGACATGCCGGGTATCAAGCAGTGGGCAGTGGTATTAGGCGGAGCGCTATTGCTGAGTGTGGCTCTGTATTTCACGCTATTCAAATCACAGCGGGATGCCAATACAGCTGCTCAGCAAAGGCTCGACGATAAGGTCAAAGAGAATGCCGAACTCGAAACCTATAGGCCTCGGTTGGCTGAAATCGAACGCCAGCTTGCCAGCCTCAAGCAGCAACTCGAAATCGAGCGGCGCATCGTGCCGGATGATAAGGAAGTCGACAACTTTATGCGCATGATGGACTCTGAGGCGATGAAGTCCGGTGTCGAACTCCGCCGATATACGGCGAAAGGTGTCAATAGCAAAGATTTTTATAGCGAATTGCCTTTCGAGATGGAACTTGATGGTCCCTATTACTCGATGCTCAATTTCTTTGACCGCGTGGGCAAGCTCGAGCGAATCATCAATGTCTCCGGACTGCTGGTGGCCAGCACGAAGAAATCCTCCGACGCGAAGGTCAAGCACCAATACCAGTACGCGCCCGGTGAGAGCGTTGCTGCCACCTACACGGCGACCACTTTCTTCAGTCATGATCTCGAACCCGGCGCGCCCGGCAAACCAGCAGCGAGGAAAAAGTAGGGGAACCTATGAAGCTGATGACAGCAATTCTTTTGTTGGGATTCTGCGGAGCTGCCTGGGCGCAGAACCCGGATGTGATCCAGGACACGCGGACGACAATGAAGTTGGTGCAGCAGAAAAAAGCGTTGGACTCAGACGCGGCGTTGGCGGCTTCGCAGCCTAATGCATCGAAACCTGCCCCATCCCAGCCAGCCAAAGCTGCGCCGGCTAAGGCGTCTCCAACAAGCAAGCCCGTAACCGCTCTGCCGCCTGTACCCAAGCCGGCGAATGCGAACAAGCAAGTTCCGGCCAAGGCGAATGCCGGAAAAACGCCGGGAGCTCACAAGACACCGCCGGCAATAAAATCCGCAGCCGCTCCGAAAGCAGATGCGAAGCCCGCGAGTGCGAACCCGAAGAGCGCTGCTAGGAAATCGCAGCCCAAACAGAGGATCGCCGTCGAGGACAAAAACAAACCGGCTCAGCCGAAAAAACAAGCCGAAGTGATCAATCTGACTGGCCGGCGCGATCCCTTTATCAGTCCGGTGGTGAATCGCAGTATGGTCGGATCAGGCTGCAGTACAGGTAAGCGCTGCTTGTCGATCGGAGAAGTGAATCTTAAAGGCGTGGTGAAAGCCGATACCGGCATGATAGCGGTTGTCGTCAACACCATGAACAAAGCTTATTTCCTGCGAGAGAACGATCCCGTGTTCAACGGGTATGTGGTGAAGATCACAGGCGACTCCATCATTTTCAAAGAGACGTTACAGGATAAGCTGGGCAAGCCATTTACGCGTGAAGTTACGAAGAAGATTCCAACGCCGGCCGTGTAATCCGGCGAACGGCGGGTTACAGCGCCGGATAATTTGCAAGAAAGATAACCGGCGAGCAAGCACGCGCCGTGGGGAGAAGCGAAATGCGAAAGCAATTGCTGGGTGTTTTCATACCGCTGCTTTTGTTGGTATTGATCGCGGCAGCGGCCGAGACGCAGAGCACGGGCACAGAGACTGTAAAGCACGCTGTTCTGCAGAAGGTTGACGTCGTGCGGGGCGATGACAGCGTGAGTTTGGAGATAACCGCTCGTGGCCAACTAACGCCTCAGTTAAGCACTCTTGCTCACCCTGCGCGAGTCGTGCTCGACCTGCCTAACACATCGGTGGCTACTTCCCAGACCCACATCGACGTGGGGAGCAATGGAGTTCAGACCGTACGGGTTGGTATGAACGGGCAACAACCTCCCAGCACGCGAGTCGTCATTGATCTGCAGCAAGCCTGCAAGTATGAACTCATGCCCGTCGACGGGAATAAACTGGTCTTGAAATTGCACACCGGGCCGGTGGTGGCGAAAGCTCCCAGTTCCACCGCTCCCGTTTCGCAACCTTCCGCTTCGGCAATCTCTACGCCTGCAACCAAGAACCTTGAGGTTGCGGCAAGCCAGTCCGTGGTGAAACCCCCAGCAGTTGCAGATACCAAGCGTCCTGATTCCGCGAACGATTTTGTATTCGTCGAACCCTCGTACAAGCCGAAGACAACGGCCGAAGAGCAGAAGACTCCCGTCCTGGAGCCCGCAGACCGGGCTCTGGCTGCTGCCGGTAAGTTTGTGGATCGTCCGGAAGGCAATCTGCTGCCCACGGCCAGCGCGGCGATGCAAGCGCCCGGCTCGGTACCATCGCAGCCCGCAGTAAACCTGGCCGCCGAGCAGAAGTCGCAGTCGCAGCAGAATCCGGCTGTAAATGGCCCAAAGTACACTGGCGAGCCGATTTCGGTGAACTTGAAAGATGTCGACTTGAAAGACTTCTTCCGCCTGATTCACGAAATCAGCGGACTGAATGTTGTGCTGGATCCGAACGTCAAAGGAAGTCTAACCATTGTCCTGGATGACGTACCTTGGGATCAGGCCCTCGACATCGTTCTGAAGAACAATAGTCTTTCGCGGCAGCTCGAAGGGAATGTGCTGCGCATCGCTACTGTCGATACTCTGCGCAAGGAAGCCGAAGCGAAGCGCGCGCAGCAGGAAGCCGAAGCACTGGCCGTTGATAAGGTCACCGTCACTCGCTTCCTGAGCTACGCGCACTCGAAAGATGTAGTGCCGACGGTAAAGAAATTCCTTACCCAGCGGGGTGACGTAATCTCGGACGACCGCACGAACGCACTCATCATCGAAGATATTCCTTCGGTTATGCCGGCGGTTGATCGCCTGCTGACGCAGCTTGATCGCAAGACGCAGGAAGTCGAAATCGAAGCTCGCGTCGTAGCCGCTACCCGCAGCTTCGCCCGCGACATTGGAACGCAACTAGGATTCGGGTGGGGCAACTCGCCTAGTGCGATTGGCGGTGCCTCGAGCGCTGGCGCTTCACCAATTAAAGTGGGCGGCCTGGCTCCAAAATACATCACAATAGGCGATTCTATCCCGTTGTTCTCCAACCTGCCGGTCACCAGCCCGACGAGCGGATTCAGCTTCACAAACGAAAGCAACAACTACCGCATAGATGCGATCTTGACCATGGCGGAGTCGCGCGGGTTGCTGAAGATTCTCTCTCGTCCGCGGGTGGTCACTCAGAACAACATTCAGGCTCTGGTGCGCCAGGGAGTGCGCGTTCCGATCGTCACGCAGGCACAGTTGGGTGGTCCGCCAACAGTTACTTACGTTGACGCTTTCCTGCGTCTGACCGTGGTTCCGCAGATCACGTCGGAAGGAACGATCTTCCTGAACGTGGACGTCGAGAACACCACACCTGATTTCGGGCATACGATTCAGGGCAACCCGACTTTGATTACGCAGCAGGCGACTACGCAGGTGCTGGTCACTGACGGTGGAACCGTCGTTATTGGCGGTGTCATCCAGACTCAGAATTCGGTCAACATCGCGCAGGTGCCGCTGCTTGGAAATATTCCAGCTATCGGCAATCTGTTCAAGCGTCGCACCGTGAGCACCGCAAACCAGGAGCTGATTTTCTTCATTACTCCGCGCATTATCCAGACGTAGAATTCGGGTTAGCAGCAAGACAGCCGCCGGTTCCTGCAATACGGGGGCCGGCGGTTCTGTTTGGGTCGTTCGTCTCTGTCTGTCGATGGCGGCTAAAATCCTGAGTCCCCTTCTCCGCCGCCGACTTGAACCAGCTTTCGCTGGGCTGCGCTGCTACACTCGGATTAATGGACTACGAGAGCAGGCAGCAAAATTTGCGGAGCAAGCTAAGCCGTCATCGTCTCGACGGCCTGCTGATCGTTCATCTTCCAAACATTCGCTACCTCTCGGGCTTCACCGGTAGTTCAGCCATCCTCGTGGTCACCGAGAGCAAATCCGTTTTCTTCAGTGATGGACGTTACTCGGCACAAGCCAAAGCCGAGGTGCAAGGCGCGAAAGTCATGATCAGCCGAAAAGCCCCGATTCTTACCGCGGCCGAGTGGATGCTCCGGAATCGTCCTAAGCTGGGCAAGTCCCGCATCAGGGTTGGCATCGAAGGAGATCACCTATCAGTAGCAGCACGGACCCGCCTTCTAAACACCTTGTCATCGAAGTTTCTACTCCGCGAAGCTCCGCCGATCATTGAGCAAGCACGAATGGTGAAGGATGCGGCAGAAATCGAGCTAATTCGGCGAGCCGTCCGGCTGGGCAGCAGCCTTTTCGATCGAATCTTAGAAACTATCCGTCCCGGCATTAGCGAAGCCGAAGTCGCCTGGGAACTCGAGTACGCCGCGCGGAAGTCGGGCGCCGACGATATGTCATTTCCGACCATTATTGCCTCGGGCGAACGGTCCTCATTGCCTCACGGCCGAGCCTCCCAAGCGGCTATCCCACCGCAGGCATTCGTGGTCTGCGACTTCGGTGTTATACTCTCAGGCTATTGTTCTGACATGACTCGCACTGTGTACGTGGGTAGGCCCACTGCGGAGGCGCACAAGTTCTATCAGGCTGTACGGGACGCCCAGCAAGCGGCAATTGAGGCTGTCAGACCTGGAGTAAGCGTCGGCGAGGTCGATCAGGCTGCTCGCAAGCTATTGCGAAGAGAAGGTTTAAGCAAGTATTTTACCCATTCCACCGGCCATGGCGTGGGCTTGGAAATCCACGAGGCTCCTCGCGTTGCCGCTGGGCTGAGTGAAACCCTCAGACCGGGAGTGATCATCACGATTGAACCGGGCGTTTATATCCCTGGGAAATGCGGGGTACGGATCGAGGATATGGTAGTGGTGACCGAGCATGGATGCGAAATTCTGACGGCCACGAGTAAGGAACTAACGGCTGTCGTATGACAGTCATAGTTTCCTGGAACAAACTGCCCGGGCAGCTCTGCTCTTCTTTCCGGCCGGGCGCGCAGGGCAGAGACTAGTCCCACCGTAGACGATGAATCTGAAAGAGATCAAAGAACTCATCGAGTTCTTAAAAGAACAGGAAATCGCCGAGTTCGAGCTGGAGCGCGGCGATGTGAAGGTCCGTATCAAGCGCGCTCCGAACTCAAGCGCACCTGCGCAGGATACTCGCACCATCGCTGTACAAGCAGCGTCATCGATACCGGAGAACGCAGTAGCACAGCCCATCACCTCGCCTGCGGTACCCGGCACTCCCAAAGAATCCGAGGCCAAAGGTGAAGGGCCGCTCCACACCGTCCGCTCGCCCATCGTCGGAACATTTTACGAGTCGCCGTCGCCGGGATCGCCGCCTTTTGTGAAGCCAGGGGACGCGGTGGAGGTTGGCCAAGTCTTGTGCATTGTGGAAGCCATGAAGCTGATGAACGAAATCGAATCGGATGTAGCCGGAGAGGTGGTTAAGAAATTGGTAGCCAATGGCCAGCCGATTGAATATGGGCAGGAGCTGTTTGTCATACGCCCGAAGAGCTAGAAAGCCGCGGACGGAAACCCATGGCGCGCGAAGCGCGCCATTTTTGTGCCTGTAACTGGCGCTGCCCGCGGTTAACTCCGCGGCAACGCCGGCAAGGATCTCGTTCTACGCATGTTCAAGAAGATACTCATCGCCAATCGAGGCGAAATTGCCCTTCGTGTCATCTGCGCCTGCAAAGAGCTCGGAATCCGCACGGTGGCGATCTACAGCGAGGCCGACCGCAACTCGTTGCCGGTCCGGTTTGCCGACGAAGCCATCTGCATCGGCCCTCCTCAGCTTGGGCAAAGCTACTTGAACATCCCCGCTGTCATCAGTGCTGCCGAAATCGCTAATGTCGACGCCATCCATCCTGGTTACGGGCTGCTCGCAGAAAATGCCAATTTCGCCGAAGTCTCCGAGACCTGCAATATCAAATTCATTGGACCGCCACCTGAAATCACCCGTCTGATGGGGGAGAAGGAAAAAGCTCGTGCGGCAATGAAGAATGCCGGCGTGCCTATCCTGCCTGGATCAGAGGGCATTCTCGCGGGCGAAGGCGAGGCCTTGGAATGGGCGCGGCAAGTTGGATTTCCAGTGATCGTTAAGGCTTCGGCCGGCGGCGGCGGGCGCGGCATGCGCATTGTCCGCAATGAAGAAGAGCTTCCCGCACTTTTCAAAGCTGCGCAATCCGAGGCGGCTGCAGCATTTGGCAACGGCGATCTTTATATGGAGAAGTTTATCGAACGCCCGCGCCACATTGAATTCCAGATTCTGGCCGATCAATACGGCAATGTGGTAAGCCTGGGCGAGCGCGAATGCTCGATTCAGCGGCGGCATCAGAAGTTGCTCGAGGAGTCTCCCTCCACCCAGATGACGCCTGAACTGCGAGAAAATATCGGGGGAGTTCTCTGTAAGACTTTGTCGGATATCGGCTACGTTAACGCCGGCACTATCGAGTTCCTCATGGATGAGGATCGACGGCTTTACTTCATCGAAATGAATACCCGCATTCAGGTCGAGCACCCGGTCACAGAGATGGTTACGGATGTCGATTTGGTCAAGAGTCAGATTCTGCTTGCCGCCGGCGAGCGCATGGAAGATGTGTTGCACGGGCCCATTGTGCACCGTGGTCATGCCATCGAATGCCGCATCAATGCTGAACATCCGGAGAAGTTCACGCCATCAGCGGGCAAGATTACCGCCTTCCATCCTCCTGGAGGCACCGGGGTAAGAATCGATACAGCAGCTTACGCAGAAGGCGTGATTCCGCCTTACTATGATTCACTGATCGCCAAGCTGGTGGTACGCGGCAGAGATCGGTCAGAAGCGGTTTCGCGCATGTCCCGAGCGCTGGAAATGTTCATTGTTGAAGGTATCTACACCACGATTCCGCTGCATCGGAAGATCTTGGCTGACGCCGACTTTCGCGCAGGGAAGCTGGATACAACCTTCATTGACCGCTTCCTTGCAAAGAACGGGAAGGAGAAGGTAAGTGCTTAGGTTAGCCAGCTTGCGGCCCGAATAGGAGGTTAAGGGAAAACTGTGAACTGGAAACTGAAAATCGGAAAACTGTTCCTGCCTTCGAATTCCGCGTCATTTAACTCGAGATTTGCGAATTAAGAAGAGTTCTCAGTTTGGAGTTCTCAGTTGTCAGTAAAAACGCATGTTCAGTTTGCCTAGGCTGTATGCCATTGTCGATTCCGGCTTCCATCCGGAACTGAACGAGCTAGTGTCATTCTGCGAAGACCTGCGAGCCGCAGGCTGCGAGTTGATGCAGTATCGGAATAAGGACAGCAATGCCCGGCAGGCTCTAGACCAGGCAACAAATTTACGACAGCGGCTTGGTGCCTCAGTCAAGTTGATCATGAACGATCGTGCAGATCTTTGCCTCGCTGCTCAATTCGACGGCGTCCACGTAGGCCAGGACGACCTCTTGCCAGAGAGTGCCAGGCGAGTCATCGGGCCAAACCGCTGGCTCGGAGTTTCGACGCACAATCCCGAGCAGGTCGCGGAAGCTGATCAGACCTCGGCAGACTACATTGCCATCGGCCCTGTATTCGCAACGGCCAGCAAACAAAATCCCGATCCAATCGTCGGCGTGGATGGCGTGCGCCGGGCGCGGAGACTTACGCGCAAGCCCCTGGTCGCGATCGGCGGAATCACAAGGGCGAACTGCCGGGAGGTTATTGAGGCTGGGGCTGATTCCGTAGCGGTTATATCTGATCTGATATCCGAATCTCGCAAATCAGCAGAGGAATTCTTGCGAATATTAGGATAAAGTAACGCCGCTACCCCTGTTCATCGTAAGAATCGACCGGCGAAGACGCCGCGCCAACATTCGGAGGACCACTGAGCACTGACATTCGACAGCCCGCACCCGCGGTTAGCACCGACTGGCAAACTCATAGTCAACAGGATCACGAACTGGTCAAAGGCCTAGGCCTGACCAGCGCCACGATGCTGGTCATGGGCTCAATGATCGGCTCGGGGATCTTTATAGTTTCCGCTGAGATCGCCAGAGAAGTGAATTCACCCGCGCTGCTGATCGGTGCTTGGGTTGTAACCGGTTTCCTGACCATCGTTGGTGCCCTGAGCTACGGCGAGCTGGCCGCCATGATGCCTCGCGCCGGCGGGCAGTACGTTTACTTGCGCGAAGCCCTCGGTCCGCTCTGGGGTTTTCTTTACGGCTGGACTCTGTTCTTGGTGATTCAGACCGGCACCATTGCCGCCGTCGGCGTCGCATTCGGCAAGTTTCTTGGCGTCTTTTTTCCTTCCATTTCCTCTTCCGCCTGGATTTTGCACCTCGCCAAAGTGCCCCCAATTCACATTGGCCCAATGGTTCTGGGCAATATGGATGTGGGGCTGAATACGCAAAATCTGATTGCCATTCTTGTGGTGGTTGTACTTTCTGTGATCAACATCTTCGGCGTCAGAACTGGAGCCCTAATCCAGAACATTTTTACTTCTGCGAAAGTCGCTGCGCTGCTGGGATTGGCATTGTTCGGATTGTTCCGTGGGCGCAATGCCCTGGCACTCGCCGCCAATTTTCACGGGCACTTCTGGGATAACGCAGGGCTGGACACACTTCATGATATCGGCGGGGGTGTCCTGGTCGGCACTATCACGGTGATCGCCGTCGCCCAAGTCGGATCGCTCTTTTCCGCCGACGCCTGGAACAATGTCACCTTCACAGCCGGGGAGGTGAAAAATCCGAGCCGGAATCTGCCACTCTCGCTTGTGCTCGGAACGGGCATTGTGATCGCCCTTTACATCGCCTGCAACTTTATCTATCTCAATGCGCTGCCACTGGACGGAAGTCCGACCGGCGCGACTATCCTGGAGCGTGGCATCAAATATGCCGCTGAGGACCGGGTCGGCACGGCAGTCATGACCCAGATGTTGGGCGCGCTTGGCGGCTCGCTCATGGCCATCGCCATCCTGCTTTCCAGTTTCGGTTGTGCCAATGGGCTGATCCTTTCAGGTGCGCGCGTTTACTACGCCATGGCGAAGGATGGTCTGTTCTTCCGCAGCGTGGCCAAGCTGCATCCTACTTATAAAACACCTGTCACCTCGTTGATGGTGCAGATGGTTTGGACTTGCGTGCTTTGTATCTCAGGCACGTACGGCCAGCTTTTGGACTACATCATCTTCGCCGTATTGGTGTTCTACATTCTGACGATTTTTGGGCTTTTTGTGCTTCGCCGTACCCATGCCAACGCCGAGCGGCCCTACCGGGCCATTGGTTACCCTGTACTCCCGGCTGTTTACATTGTGATGGCAATGTTTATAGATGTCGTACTATTACGCTATAAACCGCAGTACACTTGGCCGGGATTGATCATTGTGTTGACGGGAATCCCGGTGTATTTCCTCTGGTCGAGGATGAATACGGCCAGGGATCTGGAGCCATAGGAACGGGAAGGTACGAGTTCACTCGTGCCGTAATAGTCGCATTTAAGCGGGCTTACCCGCTGGGAAAACGGAGAACTGGATGGCTAACCTGCTGGCCAAGAAACCCCTGAACCTCATCATGTCCGAAGCGCACGAAACGGGAGAGCACAGCCTGAAGCGCGCGCTGGGTCCTGGCAATCTCATATCACTCGGGATCGGCGCCATAATCGGCACCGGAATTTTCGTGCTCACCGGCGCAGCGTCCGCGCAATACGCTGGCCCAGCAATCGTCTTTTCATTCATGCTAGCCGCCGTCGGTTGCGTGTTTGCCGGCCTTTGCTACGCTGAGTTCGCCTCCATGATCCCAATCGCGGGGTCGGCATACACGTATGGCTATGCGACTCTCGGCGAGATATTTGCCTGGATCATCGGCTGGGACTTAATCCTGGAGTATGCTTTCGGTGCCGCCACGGTGGCTTCGGGATGGAGCGGCTACGTGCTTAGCCTGCTTCAGGACTTTCATATCCACATCCCGCCGTGGTTGGCGGGAACTCCGGGTGCCCCGTTTGTTATGTACAACGGACGCTGGGAAGCGTTAGGCCGGATTTCCAAGACTCTCGCCGCCAACAGTATTGATCCTTCCACCCTCCCGCACCAGACAGGCGTTTTCAACCTTGTAGCATTTCTCGGAATCGCCGCGGTCACCGCGATTCTGGTTATCGGCATCAAGGAGTCGGCGAACGCAAATTCTCTTATCGTTGTTATTAAAGTTTGTGTGCTGTTGATCTTTATCGCCCTTGGGACGGCGTATATTCTGAGGCACACCAGCCAGGCCGTTGCTAACTGGACGCCTTTCCTGCCTCCTAACCAAGGCGAATTTGGAAAATATGGATGGTCAGGAGTGGTGCGTGCCGCGGGTGTGATCTTCTTTGCCTACATCGGTTTTGACGCCGTCTCCACGGCGGCCCAGGAAGCCAAGAATCCGAAGCGCGATATGCCCATCGGCATTCTCGGCTCCCTGGTGATCTGTACGATCCTTTACATCCTGGTCGCAGGAGTGCTTACCGGACTCGTAAAGTACGACACGCTGAATGTCCCCGATCCGATTGCCATTGGCATCGATAAGACCGGCGTGCGCTGGGGCAGCCTGCTGGTGAAACTCGGGGCGATTTGCGGACTTACCAGCACAATGGTTGTCATGTTGCTGGGCCAGTCACGCGTCTTCTTTTCCATGTCCAAAGACCGCCTGCTGCCGGAGTGGTTCTGCACGGTTCACACCAAGTGCCGCACCCCTTACATTTCGTCTATTTTTGTGGGCATCTTTGTGGCGATTTTCGCTTCGGTTATTCCCATTGCAATTCTCGGTGAGCTGGTGAGCATTGGAACTTTACTGGCGTTTGTGATCGTCTGCGCAGGCGTGTGGATGCTGCGACGCACTGATCCGGAATTGCCGCGGCCGTTCAAAACGCCCCTGGTTCCGTTTGTGCCAATCATGGGTGCGCTGATCTCCTTGCTGATGATGGCCGGTCTGCCCGGTGACACGTGGCTGCGTTTGATCATCTGGCTGATTATCGGCATGGTCATTTACTTTAGCTACGGACGTCACCACAGCCGGGTCCAGCTTGCGGAGGCGACGCAAGAGCCGAAGCCCGCTCCGTCGATGGCAGATTAAGAATATTGCGTCCGAGAAAGGCCTTCCACGATTCGTGGAAGGCCTTTTTGTTTTATAGTCGTTTTGTCTTTGCGGACTTTGCGGCCTCTCTCCGCGAACGTAGCGGTTAAAGGTTTTCTGAACGTAGGGGAGTGCCGCAAAATACCGAACGATCAGGCTCAAAACTAGCGACAAACGACAGACTCATGAAAGCCTTCCGTAACCTCCGGCTGATCGGCGCGGCTCTGCTGCTGCTCGCCTTGATCGGTACGGCTGGATTCCATTTCATCGAGGGCTGGACATGGTTTGACGGCCTTTACATGATCGTGACTACGTTTACGACGATCGGCTATCAGGAGATACATCCGCTCTCGCACGCCGGGCGCATTTTCAATCTGGCCTTGATTGTCTCCGGCGTCTCGCTCGTGTTTCTTGGCATCGGGTCGCTCACGCAGGCTTTGCTAGAATTCGAGCTGGCCAGCTTCTTCGGAAAGCGAAAAATGGAGCGCGAAATCAGTCGCCTCAGCGATCATTACATCATCTGCGGCGCCGGGCGCGTTGGCCGTAGCGCGGCGCGTGAGCTGGCACGCCGTCCGGCTCCCTTTCTCATCATCGAGCAGAGTGAGACGAAGGCGGCTCGCTTCAGTGGCGAGTGGCTGATTATGATCGGCGACGCCACGCAGGAACAGACGCTGCGCGATGCCCACATCGAACGCGCGCGTGGGCTAGTTGCGGCTACCACGACTGATGCTACGAATCTCTACATCGTGCTCACGGCTCGCGGACTGAATCCGCGGTTGAAAATAATTGCCCGCGCCAGCGAAGAAGACGCCGAAAAGCACCTACTCACCGCCGGTGCGGATTCCGTGGTCTCGCCATATTTGTTCGCCGGCCAGCGCATCGCGCAATCGTTTCTCCGCCCGCACGTGGTCAGTTTTCTGGATACCGCCACTACTCATCTAGGCATGGACCTGGAAATCGGAGAAATCTCCGTGCCCAAGCACTCTTCATTCGCGGGGAAAACAATTGAGAGCTCTCGCATCCGCCAGGACCGGGGCGTGATCATCCTGGCCATCAAGCGCGAACAGGGCATGCGCTTCAATCCATCGCCCGAAGACCGGATTGAGCCCGGCGACTACCTCATTGCGATGGGCGAGCCGGGACAACTCCGTCAGCTCGAACAGATGGCAGTGGCGCGCTCATGAAGATCGTTAACCGCATGCCGTGTGGGGACGGGCGCCCTCGCCCGTCCGGCAGGAAACCGGCGGTTGTTTCATGAAGATCGTTACCGCGGCCGAAATGCGCGAAATCGATCGCGCCACCAGCGAGCGCTTCGGCGTCCACTCCCTCACTCTGATGGAGAATGCGGGCGCCTCAGTTGCCGATTTCGTTCTTTCCCACTATTCGTCAGCGCGCCGCATTGTTGTGATCTGTGGAAGAGGGAACAACGGCGGGGATGGATTCGTGGCTGCGCGCCGACTACACCAGAGAGGAAAACATGTTCAGGTTGTCCTGCTCGCCGATCCCGCGGAGCTGCGCGGCGACGCGAGAGAGATGTTTTCCAAAGTTCCGGTCCCAGTGATGGCCGTTCACTCCAGCGAAGAGTGGAAAACTGAGCGCGTACAACTCACGCTGCATGCGGATTTGTACGTCGACGCCATCCTCGGCACGGGATTCAAGCCGCCGGTGAGCGGCTTGTATGCGGAAGCTATCGCCACCCTGAATGCGAGTACAACCCCGGTCGTCGCGGTGGATATCCCTTCGGGCGCCGACGCCGATGTCATGGGCCACCAAACCGGCGCAGTCGCGCGGGCGAACGCCATCGTGACGTTCACCGTGCCGCGTCCCGCACATGTCTTCGGCGAGCTAACCGACGGGCCTACCTATGTCGCTCCAATCGGTTCCCCTGACGAGGCGATTACTTCCTCTCTGGGGTTGAACGTAATCACCGCGAAAGACATCGCTCCCCTCGTCGCGCCACGCGTTCCTGACGCACACAAGGGGAGCTTCGGGCACGTGCTGATCCTCGGCGGTTCGGTGGGGAAAGCCGGAGCCGCCGCAATGGCTGGCATAGCCGCTCTCCGCGTTGGCGCAGGATTGTCGACGGTCGCAACAGCAAAATCCGTTCTGCCCACCGTCGCTGGCTTTCATCCGGAAGTCATGACGGAGCCGCTCGAGGAAACCGATGCGGGCACAATCTCGACGCGATCTCTTGAAAGAGTGGGTAAATTAGTCGAAGGCAAAACAGTGCTGGCCGTTGGTCCCGGGATTTCCCATTATCCGGACACGACAGAATTCGTGCGAAAAGTAGTCGCGAACCATCACACTCCTATCGTCCTGGATGCCGATGGCCTCAATGCCTTCGCGAACCACGCGACAGAACTGAACGGCAGCGAACGTCCGTTGATACTCACCCCGCATCCCGGCGAAATGGCGCGCCTGATCGGCTCAACAAGCACAGCAGTGCAGCACGACCGCTTGAACATCGCTCGCACCTTCGCGCGGGAGCATCAACTGATTCTCGTCCTCAAAGGCCATCGCACGCTCATTGCTCAGCCGGATGGCACGGTTTGGGTCAATACGACAGGCAATCCGGGAATGGCAACCGGCGGAACCGGGGACATTCTCACGGGGATGATTGCAGGTTTTATCGCACAAAATCCGGAGCGAATTTTGGATGCTGTTCTCGCCGCAGTGCATCTCCACGGCCTGGCAGGGGATGTGGCTCGTGAAACAGTCGGTGAGCATTCGCTCGTCGCAACCGACCTGCTTAAAGCCTTGCCGGAAGCCTTCCGCCGCGCCCGCGAACAGGCCAACCAGAAACTGGTAAGAATCTGAATTTGTGGTGCACGTCCTTTGGGACATTACTAGTCGTGGACGAGCACGCATCTGCTTGCCAAGAATGAACTTCGTCCATGCTTGCGTTATGATTCGCAGGAGAAAGTTATGACAAAAATTAAAAGTATTACATGGATGACTGCCCTGTCTCTGCTAAGTACGGTCAACGCCGCAGCCCTAGAGTGCAACGGATTACAGAACGCTGCTTCGAGTGAACTAGTTTCTTATCTCCGCAAAAATATTCCGAACCAGGGGAATGCGGAATGCGTGGCATTCGCCATCAACGAGATTGGCGAGCAGCGTTATGAGCCCGCCGTGCCTGTCTTGACGAAATTCTTGGAGTTTCGTTGGCCCGTGAATGCGCGGCAGAAACAGCGGCTCTTTGTGCTAGAGCATGATGGCAAGAGTATCTATCCTGCGGCAACAGCTCTGGAGCAAATCGGCAAGAATGCGCTCCCCGCAGTAGCGGAAGCGCTGAAAGCGCCTGTCATGTCCAAGCAAGCCGGTGAAGTAGCGGTCTCAGTATGGATGCAAATTCATAAGGACGAACCAGTAAAGGGTGTAGCGTTGCTGAAGCAGGAAGCCGACAAGACCAAGGACCCTGCAGCCCGACAACGTCTGGGACGGGCGGCATACAAAGCGCTCGGCTGGTGCAGTCCGTCTGACGAAGCTCAATGCAAAGCAGCGGCGGAAACCAGATACTCGAAGGGCGCGCTGGCCCACCCTTTTTGTTTCGATTCTGAAGCTGGCGGGTAGCCCACATCTACGAGTGGCCCACATCTCTCCGAGTGATGAGACTAGAGGGCGAGAAGTGGGGCTTTTGCTGAGGGGTGTCTAATCTCCCGCGACCGGCACCGCCACTTCCGGCTTCGCCTCGGGAACGGAGTGCCCGTTCCCATTCGGTTTCGCCAGCGCACCCAACGGAATAAACCCATTCTCAGACTGGACCGGCTTCTCTTTCAGCACCACTTCCCGATACAGCGCCGCCATCCTCGCGTTGTAGGCCGGATCGTTCTTCTGTTTGGCATCCCTCGCCCGCAGCTTCTCTTCACGCGCGTTCTTGGCGATACCCAGCTTATCGAGGTCATGCTGCTCTTCTTTCGTCACAATTTCATCGCGCAGCAGGAGGGAATGCTCGGTCGACTCCATCTTTACATTCTTCCCGCCGGCAAAAATCTCATGGCGACCATGCTCTTCATACCACTTGGTGAGCGTAGCCGTCATGTGCATCTTCTCGATGATGTTCCGCCAGCCCACGCCCGTGTTGTAGGCACAGAACGAAATCTCGCCTTCCTGTGTGGCATAAGGAATGATGCACTGCTCCGTCCGCCGGAAATCGTAGTTAAACAGATCCTGGAACCACATGCCGGCGATAAACAAGAAGTTCCAACGATCCTGGCGCCGTTTCATAACGTCATCAATCGTCCGCTCCGGTCCAACCTTGCCGTAGTTGCGCCCTGTCACGTTGTAGTTCTTGTCGAACTTGCTCAGCAGGTCCATCAGCTTGAAGTGTGTCGGCGACTTGAACGGATCGTAGTTCTTCATCAAACAAAGAGCCATGCCAAACCCAGTCAGAAACTTTCCCCGCGCCGCATCGTTCACCTTGGCAATATCCTTCGCCAACTGATCCCCGTGCAGAAACGCCGTAACCGGCACCGCCTCCTTCGTCTCCTTATCAATCATCACCGCCATGCCCGTCCCACAATTCGGGTGGCAGCCGCAGGTGAGTTGGCCCCAGTTGTTGTTGGCGTCGTTGACGTGCATCAGGTCGGCCCAATCGCTGAAGGTACTCATGAAGCTGATGGGGAACCAGTCGCGGGCGGGTTCGCCGAGGCCGGTTTGGCCTTTTACGTCGTGGGCCAGGTGAGAGAGCGTGTAGCGCTGGGCCACGCGGCGCTCGTCGGTGATGGCTTCGTCGCGTCCGGTGAAGCTGACGGGCTGAAATGACAGGAAGCCGATCTTCTTTGGATTATCGAGGGCGAACTGGATAATGCGTCCTACTTGTTCGTTATTGATTCCGTTGACGATGGTGACGACGGGAACGATTTCGACGCCGGCACGATGGAGGTTATCTATAGCTTTAAGCTTTACATCGAACAGGTTGCCGACTTTGCGGTGGGCGTTGGCGGCGTTGCCGATGCCGTCGAATTGCAGATAGGCATAACGCATGCCGGCGTCGGCGGCCTGTTGGGCGAACTCGAAGCTCTTGGCAAATTCGATGCCATTCGTTGCGGCTTGCACGGAGTTATAGCCGACTTTTCTGGCATAGCGAACGGCGTCTAAGAAATAAGGAGACAACGTCGGCTCGCCGCCGGAGAACTGCACGCTCATCTGCCGGCGCGGCTTGATGGTGATGGCGTTGTCGAGCATCTTCTTGATTTCTTCCCAAGTCAGCTCGTGGACGAAGCCGACCTGGTTGGCGTCCATGAAGCAGGGATCGCACATCATGTTGCAGCGGTTGGTGAGGTCGATGGTGAGAACCGAGCCGCGGCCATACTTCACGGTTGAAGAACCGTGGTTGTGCAGCTTTTCGTCGTTGTGGGCGCGAATGTCACGGCCAGGGAAAACTTCTTCAAGATGGCGCGAGAACTCAGTGTCAATGGACATCACATCTTCGAAGAGGCCATGCTTGGGGCACTGCTTCACCATCATGACCTTGCCGTCTTTTTCGACAATCGTGGCTTTAATTTCGCCGACTTTTTCGTTGAGCAGAACTTCGTAGGGCAGCTTGCCGTCGAGAATCTGCTGACGAATTTCGGGGACACACTTCGGGCAGAGCGAATCCGTGGAGCGCGGCCAGCCGAGCGGCGGCTTGGTCTTTTCGTAGGACTTGAGCAGCGGCTTGTCCGACCACTTGGGCTTGGGCGAAGGATTGGGCTTGATGCGATTCATGCGATCGAAAACCGCCCAGACGCCCTTGGCGCCAATGGTGACTGCCTTTTCTACATATTTAATCGGCTTGTGCATTGTGTCCTCAGTTCTTAGTGGCTGGTGGCCAGTTGCTAGTCTCAGGCGTTGGCCAAGGCTCCAGCGCTGCCGTCGTTTTGCTGACGGCTGAAAGCTGACGACCGTGGTTACCCTTGACCCTGGGAGCGCCGGTTAGCGGCTCCGTGTGGACTCTCTCGACCTTATGTTATTGAGGGGAGGGGAAATCTCCACAGGGATTCGGTTAAACGGCGAAAAATGGGGGTTTAGCGGGGGATGGGAGCAGTGGACGGATGTAAGTTATTGAAAGGAATGAGGTAC
>Ga0209161_10001372_pt1 | contig 20162 bp, 22 predicted proteins | sample GraSoiAngelo_155_FD_186169 | JGI IMG/M metagenome (GOLD analysis project Ga0209161, IMG submission 186169) | Grasslands soil microbial communities from the Angelo Coastal Reserve, California, USA - 14_1009_13_30cm (SPAdes) (version 2) | ecosystem: Environmental > Terrestrial > Soil > Grasslands... | reverse complement strand
CCTCCGGCCCTGAACATCTTTCTGAACCTGCTCGAGCGCGGCAAGATCGACGAATCGCGCCGCATGCCGGACGGCGCGCTGCTCCAGTTCGAGAAGATCTATCCCCTCGATGCCGCGTTCGACACGCAGGCGGAGGCTCCGGAGGAGATTCGCGGCAACAAGCGCTACAAGGACGTCGGCGATTTCTCGATCGCCGGACTGGCACAGCGCCTGGTGCAGGACTTCGGCGACCGCCCGCTCGACATCGTCGTCCACTCGCTCGCCAATGGTCCCGAGGTCAAGAAACCGCTGCTCGACACGAGCCGGGCGGGCTATCTCGCCGCGGTGAGCGCGAGCGCCTATTCCCTCGTGTCGCTCGTGGCCCGGCTGGGACCACTGACGCGTCCCGGTGGCTCGTTCCTGTCGCTCACGTACATGGCGAGCGAGCGCGTGGTGCCGGGCTATGGAGGCGGCATGTCCTCCGCCAAGGCGGCGCTCGAGAGCGACACGCGGACCCTGGCGTTCGAGGCCGGCCGCAAGTACGGCCTGCGGGTGAACACCATCTCGGCGGGACCGCTCGCGTCACGCGCCGCCAGCGCCATCGGGAAGATCGAGCGGATGGTCGAGTACTACGCCGCCAACTCCCCACTCACCGAGCCCCTGACCGCCCGGGAAGTCGGCACGACCGCTGCGTTCCTCGCGAGCCCCCTCGGCAGCGGGATCACGGGGACGACGATCTACGTGGACAAGGGGTACCACTCCATGGGCGCGGCGGTGGGAACGGGGAATCTGTTATGAAGGGAGTAGGGACCGGGGAGCAGGGAGCAGACTCAGCATCATGCTCGTCCCGACCGCACAGCGATTAGCCGTGTGCGCGACGGCGCGGCCCAGCCAGCCAAGCCCATCTTCCCGTAACCCGAGCGGCACCTTCCCCACGTCCCACAGGTAGACCGGCAGGCGCGCCAGGGCCAGCCGTGAGCCGTTACCGTGCACGCCTCCAAACCCCAGCTCATATCCCACGGCAGTCGCCAGCCGCTCGATCCGCTCGTCCCAGGCCCCGAACGGATAGGCGACGGCCCGCGCCGCCTCGGGTCCCAGGCGGTGACGCAGCGTCTCGCGCGACCGCTCGAGCTCGGCACCTGCCTGGGCGTCGGACAGCCACGTGAGCCGTTGGTGCGAGGCGGTGTGCGAGGCGAAGTCGAAGCCCCGTGCCTGCCACCGCCCGATGGTGTCCCAATCGAGATGCCCCAGCCGGTGCCACGTGTAGCGCACATCCCACGTGTTCAGGCGTCCTACGTGGTCGGTGATGAGAAATGTGGTAGCCGTGAACCCCACGTCGGCAAGTATTGGATAGACGTGCTCGGCGAGGGAAGCGTAGCCGTCATCGAACGTCAAAAGGAATGCGGAATGCGGAGTACGGAATGCGGAATAGCCGGGTTGGAGCCGCTCGGCGAACTGGTCTAACGTGAGGGTCTTCCAACCTGCTCGCGCCAGCGTCGTCATCTGGCGCGCGAACACCGACTTCGCGACCCGTGTGACTCCGAGCTCGAGCTGGCCCCCGACGCGATGGTAGCACAGTACCGGCGGACGCGCCGCGGGCGGGACCTCCCCCATCAATTCCGCATTCCGCATTGTATTAGCCTCCTCCGCTCGGCCAGCTCCCGCTCGCCAACGCGGATCCTGCGTCCGCCCAGCGCGCACTCGGTTCCGCGGCACGACAGCGGCGCCCCAGCTCGGCGAGCCAGTCCGGCACCGAGCGGACTTCTTCGAGCGGCTCCGGGTTGCCGGCGGGCGGACGGCCTGTCAGCATCTCGTGCACGAGCACCCCGACGGCGAACATGTCGTCCCGAGTGGCGGGAGCGGGCTGGCCGGCCCGGCGCTCGGGCGCCAGGTAGTCGGCCGCGCACAGCGCCGCCGTGGCGGCCCCGCCGCCGTCGCCGGTGAGCGCCGGCACCAGCGCGCCCAGAATCCCCGTGTCGGCGACCAGCGCTTGTCCGTCGGCCAGCAGCACGTTCTCGGGCTTCAAATCGCCGTGGGCGAGGCCGTCGGCATGGGCGTGGGCCAGCGCCGTGAGCACATCCCGGAGAACCTCCACGGCACGTCGCAGCGGCAGCTCTCCGTGGCGCGCCAGCCAGGCCCGTAGCGTCGTGCCCTCGACGAACGTCCGCGTATGATAGACGAACGATCCCACCCGGCCGGCGGTGCGGGGAGCCACCAGACTCGGATGCCGGAGCCGACGCCCGAGCCGCGCGATCTCCTGCTCGAAGCGGCTGGAGTCGACGGCGAGCGACAGCGCGCCGGGCAGCACCTTTACCAGGAGGCCGGCGCCGGCAGACTTTTCGAGCGCCACGAACATGCGGCAATTGCCGACGGGTCGCACCTCGCGCTCCACCCGGTAGGCGGGCTCGAGCGCGTGCCCCAATGCCGCGCGGAGATCAGCCATGAACGAGCGAATATGGTGGCGGGCTGCCGTCGCCCGCAACCGTCACTTGACCGCCACAGATCCCTGACGCGACTCTCCGACGTCCCGCCGCGTCGTTAGGAGTAATCCTTAGCGGAGGAATCAGCGATGCAGACGCGCCGTGGAATGATCGCCGGGATCGTCGGCGTTATCGGGGTGGTCGCGTGGCAGGCGGTCGCGACGAGCCAGCAGCAGGAGCCACCGGACGATCAGTTGCCGCGATTCGCGCCGGGCGGCCAGCTGCTGCCGCCCGTGGGTTGGGAGGCCTGGGTCATGGTCGGATCATCCACCGGGCTGTCATACGCCGCCGCGCCCCCGCCGGCAGCCGGCGCCGCGCCCGGAATGTTCCACAACGTCTACGTGCAGCCCTGGGCCTATCGGGAGTTCATCCGGACGGGCGCCTTCCCCGAGCGCACGATGTTCGTACTCTCGTTCTACGAGGCGTCGCACAAGTCCGCGCCGGCGCGCGCCGGATTCTACGAAGGCGACCGAATGCCGGGGATCGAGGTGCACCTGAAGCAAGCGGGCATCGATAAGACCGGGTGGGGCTTCTTCGGGTTCGGGGACGGCGCCGTCCCTGCAACGATGATTCCGGGTGCGGCGCCGTGCTACTCCTGCCACGCGACAGAGGCCGCCCACGACCAGGTGTTCACGCAGTTCTATCCGCCGCTACGGGAGCGCCTGGCGCGGGCGAGCGCGCACTAGCGCGATCGCCTCATGAAGAGCTCTCATGCGCCGCACCGAGTCGGTCAAGTGGCATGCCTGTCATGTGACCGCCGTCACGCTGTGACTCGTCCCTCGGTAGGGTGCTCTTTAATGGCGGACGTGTGCGGCGTACCCAAGCACATTCCGATCGTGCCTACCCATCATCAGGAGAGCGGATGGTAATCGGTTCGCGCGCCATCGCCACGCCGACGCCCGTATTGTCCGACGCCGTGCTCGTGGAGCGGATCGCCGCGCTTGGCGATCGAGCCGCGCTGGCGGAGCTGGACGCACGCTACGGCATGACGCTGTACGCGATCGCCTACACCTTGTTGTTGAATCCAGATGCGGCCGATGTGACGGTCGCGGCCACGTTGCGTGAAGCGTGGCGTCGGGCCGCGTCATTCAACGCGCGGGAACAGACCGCTGGACGGTGGTTAGCCGGGCTGGCGCGCAAGGCGGCGCAAGATCAGTTACGACGCCGGGCGATGTCCTCAGCCTACGCCTGATCCTTCAGTCCTCGTCCATCCACACGTAGGCGCGCCCCTCCCATACAACCCAGCCGCTGGGTGCTCCGGGCTGATTGATGTAGAGGAGGTCACGGCCGAAGCCGCCATACCCGCGCACGTGCCGGGGTGAGGCGACGCCCCAGCTGGCCCGCCAATTGAGTTGATCCTTCCCGTTGCCGATCGGTTGACCCGCGCCCACGACATGAACCGAGCGATCGATGCGGTGCACGATAGCGATGCCGTATCGCAGCCCGCCGGTGTCCTTGATCTCGACGGCGACGTCGAGCAGCCCGTCCCGATCGAAGTCCCCGAATTCATAGATCGTGTTCAGCTCGGACGAGAGGATGAATCGCTGTCCTAGACCCGAGGCGACCAGGGCGCTGTCCGCCCAAAACGGGAGGCCGCCAAAGGTGCGTCGCGAGAGTTGGGCACTGGCCGGGGCCGGAGCCACGGTGACGAGGAGCGCGATGGGGAGGAGGGCTTTCAGGGTCATAACCGCCATACGCGCGTCCAACGCGCCGCGTTTACGCGGCTACGCCTAGAAAGGCCGAACCTATCGGGCCGCACGATCGGTGGTGCATAATATCGGTCCACCCACGTGCCTTGGAGACGCCGTGAAAGAGACCAACTGTTCGCGCCGTGAATTTCTCGGCATGAGCGCGGCTGCCGCCGGCGCATCGCTCGCTGCGCACTCGATGGTACCGCTGCCCCGCAATCTGATCCCTGCCGCCGTTGCGGCCAGTGACCGGGTCCGCTTCGGCATGGTCGGCGTCGGCATGCAGGGGAACTGGCTGCTCTCGGAGTCCATAAAGCTGCCGGGGGTCGAATGTGCGGCGGCCGCTGACCTCTACGACGGTCGGCACACGCTGGCCCGCGAGATCGTCCGGGCGGACCTGCCCGTCACGCGCCGCTATCAGACGCTCCTCGAGGACAAGAACATCGACTGCATCGTCGCGGCGGTTCCCGATCACTGGCACAAGCAGGTGGTGGTGGACGCGGTCAGCGCCGGCAAGGACATCTACTGCGAGAAGCCGATGTCGCACACCCCGGCCGACGGCGTGGCCATGGTGGACGCGGCGAAGAAGGCCGGACGCATCGTGCAGATCGGCTCGCAGCGCGTGAGCTCCCAGATCTGCGCCAAGGCCAAGGAGCTGATCGCCCAGGGGATGCTGGGTGACTTGATGCTCGTCGAAGGATGGCTCGGACGCAACGACCCCACCGGCGCGTGGCAGTATCCGCCGCCGCCCGATCTCTCGCCGCGGACTCTGGACTGGGATACCTGGCAGGGCACGGTGCCCAAACGCGCGTTCGATCCTTACCTCTTCGCGCGCTGGCGCTGCTGGAAGGAGTACGGCACCGGGGTCGCCGGCGACCTGCTGGTCCACCTGATCAGCGGCATGATGTTCATGTTGGGGATCAACGAGCCGCCGAAACAGGCTTCGGCGGTGGGTGGCATCCGGCGCTGGAAAGACGGTCGCAACATGCCCGACGTGCACGCCGTCGTCTACTACTTCGGCGACCTACCGGTGTACATGCGGCTGAATCTGGGCACCGAGATGCCCGAGGCGTACCGCATCCAGGGATCGAAGGGCGTTCTGGACGTGACCGGATCGACGCTGAGCTTGGCGCCGCAAACCGGCAAGGACAACTACCCCAGCTACTACACGGGCAGCTACCCCCATGCGATGCGGGAGGCGTATCTCCAGAAGTGGCATGAGGAGAACGATCCGAAGCTGGGTCAGGCGACGGCGATGCCCGAGACGATCTCTTTCAGCGGACCCGACTTCGACGACGTCAGGCCACATCTGTGGACGTTCTTCGAGGCGGTACGGACCCGGAAGCCGGTGGTCGAGGACGTGGTATTCGGCCACAACGCGGCGCTCGCCTGCCACATGGCGAATGAGTCGTACTTCCGAAAGAGCACCGTGTCCTGGGACGAGGGGTCGAAGACGATCAAAGGGGGTTGAACCGCGCGGATTGACCGGGCGGAATGCTCAGGTAGCGCCAGTCGGCGCCTCGCAGCGCTTTCGCCACATAGACGATCTGGCCCACGTGGTAGCTCGCGTGCGCGAGAGAGCGATGCAGCGCCTGGGCGACCGTGTGCGGCTCGCCCCGGATGGTCACCGTCCGCCCGAGATCCGCGTCGCTGACGTCGGTGAGGGCCGCGAACAGCGCCTGCCAGCCATCCTCCCACTTGGCCTGGAGCTGTTTGCGTGACACCGCGCGAGCAAGGAACTCGGAGTCGCGGTCCCGCCACGGCTTTTCACCGTCAGAAGTAAGGAAGTCTGTGAAGCGGGACTTCAGGTTGCCGGCCAGGTGCCAGACGATGGTGACAATCGAGTTGCCGCTGCCCGCGACCTGCGCGAGCTGGGAGTCTGCGAGCTGGTCCATCGCGCCTTCGCCGAGGGTCTTGTAGCGGCGGTATTCGGCTTCGATGGAGGCGATCAGGTCGCGCATGTAGAGCCTCGTTCCGGCGTCTTCCAGAGGTCGATCGGCTTGGCGATGCCCTTCGGGCGGAAGGGCAGCAGGACCTTGCGGCCCAATCCGGCCGACGCGTAGGCGGCGTAGAGGACCTCCTGCACCACGCGTCCGGTTGCGCCGTCCGAGATCGGCGTCTCCTTGCCGCGCACGCAGCGCGCGAAGTGCCGCATCTCCTGGGGGAAGCCGTAGTTCCAATGCTCCTCGAACACCGGATACGTCCAGCCCTTGGTGCTGGCCGCTTTTTCGACGGCGTAGCCGAAGCCCACCTCTGAATACGTTGGGAGCGCGTTCCCCATGAGCATGTCGGCGTAGGTCTGCCCCTTGTCGCCGAACACCTCGATGCTGTCGTCCATACCGCCGGGCCGGTTCCAGCTGCTCTCGACCATCCCCACGGCGCCGTTCTCGAACTCGATGAGCGTGACCGCTTCGTCTTCACCCTGCGTGCGCTCAGCGTGGACCTGCGTCGCCATCTGCGCGTAGACACTCTTGATGCTTGGCTTGCCGAGGAACCACCAGCAGAACGCGATCCCGTGACACCCCAGGTCCATGACGGCGCCGCCGCCCGACTGCTCCACGTCCCAAAACCACTCCGAGTGCGGACCCGAGTGCTTCTCGCCCTGCTTCACCAGGTGCACGCGACCGAAGGCCCCTTCATCCGCCAGCTGCTTCGCCTTCACGTATTTCGGCGCGAAGAACAGCTCTTCGGCGTAGAGAAGTAGCACGCCGGCTGTGCGACATGCGTCGATCATCGCGTCGGCTTCCTCGAGCGTCAGGCACATGGGCTTCTCGCACACCACGTGCTTCCCAGCCCTGGCGGCGTCAATCGTGATCTGGGCGTGCAGCCGATTGGGCGCCGTGATCGAGATCATCTCGACTTGGGGATCGCGCAGCAGCTCGCGGTAGTCGGTGTACGCGTGCGGAATGCCGTGCCGCTTGGCAAAGCCGGCGGCGTGCCCTTTACTAGGCGAGGCCACGGCCACGACTTCGCCCTCCTCCGGCATCGCGTTCACGGCCCCCGCGATGCATTCCGCCTGAAAGCGGGAGCCGATGATCCCGATTCTCACTTTCGACATGATGGGCGCCGCCACTTCAAGTGGATTGTTCGAGAGTGTGGTGCCTCGGGTCGCGCTTAAGCTGCGGCCCACCCGCGGGCCGGCGCAAGGCGTCTGGTCGCGCGCGCCCGCTCGGCACTACCTTTGGGTGCGGCCAGACCTCTTTTTCTCCGGAGAATCCCACACATGTCGGACGAGGTCACATCGCCGGTGCCTACGCGGACGCTCGTGGTCGCGGTCGTCGTGGCGGGGTCGGTCGCGGGTTCTGTCCTGCTTGTCGGGTGTGCGCGTGAGAAGACCCGGGCACCCGGGGGAGGATCGGGTTTTCAGGACCGCGCCCGGGAGGCCGGGATCGCGTTCCGGATGCATGACCTGCCGAAGGAACAGGGCGAGCGGTTCCGCATCAACCTGTACGATCACGGCTCGGGCCTGGCGGTGGGCGACTACGACAACGATGGCCACGAGGACATCTACTTTCTCAACCAGCACGGGCCGAACGCCCTGTACCGCAATACGGGCGATGGCTCGTTCGTCGACGTCACCGCGCAGGCGGGGGTCGCCCTGGGCGATCGGATCTCCGTCGGGGCCACGTTCGCCGACTACGACAACGACGGTTGGCCCGACCTGTTCGTAACCAGCACCCGGGGCGGGAACGTGCTGTTCCACAACCGGGGGGACGGCACCTTCGAAGACGTCACGGCGAAAGCCGGGTTGAGCCATGTCGGTCACTCGCAGACCCCGGTGTTTTTCGATTACGACAACGACGGCTATCTCGATCTGTTTCTCACCAATACGGCGCATTGGACCACCGACGTCTTCGACTCCGCGGCAAAATACTTCGAAGGCAAACCCGACCTCGGCAGTCTGCTCACCAGTGCCAAGGAATCCAACATTCTTTATCACAACAACGGCGACGGGACCTTCACCGACGTCACCGACCGCGCCGGCCTGCGGGGTCGCGGTTGGGCCGGAGACGTGGCCGTGTTCGACTACGACGAGGACGGCTTCCTCGACCTGTTCGTACCCAGCATGGTCGGCCGGGGTCAGCTGTATCGGAACACCGGCCACGGCACCTTCCAGGACGTCACCGCCCAGACGCTCGGCCGGACGCCGTACGGATCGGTCGGGTGCAAGGTGTTCGACTACGACGGCGACGGCCGGCTCGATCTGTTCGTGGTGGACATGCACTCGGACATGTGGATGGGGGTGGATGCCGCCCACCTCACGGTCGACGTCGCGCGGCAGGTGCAACATCGCCGCTTCCTCACGCCGAAGGGGCCGACGGTAAACGAGGAGGCACCGGGCCTCATCTCGATCCAACGGGCGATGTTCGCGCGGCAGGGCGAGGATTTCGACGCGCTGCTCTTCGGCAACGCGCTGTACCGTAATCTCGGCCACGGGAAATTCACGGAGACGGCCGTCGCGGCGGGCCTCGAGACGCTCTGGCCCTGGGGGGCGGCCACCGGCGACTTCGACAATGACGGCCACGAGGACGTGTTCATCCCGTCGGGGATGGGCTATCCCTACTACTACTGGCCCAACCAGCTGATGATGAACAACGGCGACGGCACGTTCCGCGACCGGGCCGACGTGCTGGGCATCGAGCCACCAGTCGGCGGCATTTACCTGGAAGAGCGCGTCGGGGGCCAGCCGGCCGCGCGGAGCTCGCGCAGCGCGGTCGTGGCCGATTTCGACGGCGACGGCCGGCTCGAGATCGTGACCAACAACTTCAACGGCCCCCCGTACTATTTTGTGAACCGCCTTCCCCGACGGAACTATGTGGAATTCCGGCTGACGGGAACCACGAGCAACCGCGATGCGATCGGCGCAGTGGTGCGGCTCTGGGTCGGGAAGACCGTGATGGTCCGGCAGGTGAGCCCAGCGGGCGGTTACTTAGCCCAATCGAGCCGGGTGGTGCACTTCGGTCTCGGCGACCGGACCACGGTGGACCGGGTCGAGATCCGTTGGCCCCGGGGGATCCGCCAAACGCTGCAGCATCCCGAGATCAATACCCTGCATCAGATTCGAGAGCCGGCCCCCTGACTCGCCTCGAACGGCCACGTTCGCCTCTTCCACGACCACGCCGCGAAGCACACCACACCGAGCAGCAGCGCGCCCAGTCCAAAGGCGATCACCATGGGGGGTGTCGTGGCAAAGATGAAGATCCATCCCAGCAGCGCGATGAGGCTCGGCACCGGATAGAGCCACATCCGATAGGGCCGCGGCAGGTCTGGCGCGCGCCGACGCAGCAGGGTCACCGCGCCGATCTGCCCGATGAACTGCACGAGAATCCGCGTCGTGATCAACGCGTCGATGACCATGCCCAGGGAGACAAACCCAGCGAAGATCGAAAGGACCCCGAGCACAATGAGCGAGACGTAGGGGAATCCCCCGGACGGATGGAGGCGGGCGAACACCTTGAAGAAATAGCCGTCCTTCGCCGCCGCATACGGCACGCGCGAGTACCCGAGCAACAGGGCGAAGACCGAGCCGAACGCCGTCCAGAGGATCATGGCTGTGAACAGCGTCGCGATGCCCGAACCGTAGATCCGTTCCATGAAGATCGAGACGACGAAGTTGGACTGCGGGTGTGACGCGGCCGGCACGAAGTCCCGCCACGGGACGACGCCGATAATCGACAGATTGATCGCGAGATAGATCACCGCGACCAGGACGGTGCTGATCAGAATCGACCGTGGGATCACCCGGCCGGGATCCCGTACCTCGTCACCGATATAGCAGACGTCGTAGTAGCCCAGGTAGTCGTAGACGCCGATCCGCGACGCGGCGCCGAGGCCCAGCAGGAAGCCCAGGGAGAAGGTGAAGGCGCCCGGGGGAAAGTCGAATGCGACCCGATGGTCGAAGTGCAGCGCACCCGTCACCACGACCACGATGACGGTGACGATCGTGCCGATCCAGAGCGTGACGGTGATCGCCGCGATCGACGTGATCCGGCGGTACAGGAGTGCCAGGTTCGCGAGCCCGACGATGGTGACGACGAGCATCGTCTGGCGCGCCGTGATCCCCTTCCAGATGTAGCCGAGGTACTGCGAGAAGCCGATGTAGCCGGACGCGATCTCGAGGGGGCCGCTGAGCACAAACTGCCAGACGAACAGAAACCCCATCAGGCGGCCGAGTTGCTCGGTGCCATAGCCCCGGCGCAGATACCCGAACGAGCCACCGGAGCCTGGCAGCGCCGCCCCCAGCTCGCTCCAGACCATGCCGTCGCACATGACGATGATCAGCGCGACGAGCCAGCCGAGCATCGCTTGCGGACCGCCCAGCGCGGACATGAGGAGCGGGATCGTGATGAACGGTCCGATCCCGATCATGTTCGTCATGTTCAGCGCCGTGGCGTGAATCAGGCCGAAGCGGCGGACCATGGGCGACGCTGACGCCATTTAAGTCAGGTTCTCTTGCACGAACCGCGGGCTGAGATGTACATCCACCTGGACGAGGGGCGCGTCCCCGACGCAGCGAAAACTGTCACCGGCTCCGGCTTCGAACTCCTCCCCGTTCACGGTCCAGAGACCGCGACCTTCTCTCACGAATTGGACCTCGTCGTACGGATGGCGATGGGGTCCGGGACCCCGCCTGCCTCACCCATGAAACGCTCCTCTCGCGCCTAAGCTGCGGGCCGAATGACTGCGGGCGCAAGGACGTCGACAGACTAGGCGTCCTCAGGCACCCCATCGAAAAAGTCGACCACGCCCGTCTCCAGACAGTACTCGGCGCCAACGATCAGCAACCCGTCATCCGCAACGAGACGCTCCAGAACGGCGGAGCCGTGCCGCAGATGGTCGGCGGCGGCCCGGATGTTGGCGCGGACGGCGTGCGCGACAAAGGCCTCGGCGTCCTGCGCCAGGGGTGTAGCCAGCAAGGGCTCGACGGAGGGCCGGATCCGGTCGACGATAGAGCGGAGGTTGGGCGACTGATGGGGCGTCGGCTGGCGCAGCTCCTCCAACGTGGCCGCAATCGCCCCGCACTGCGTGTGCCCCAGCACGACCGCCAGCCTCGTTCCGAAGCGCCCCGCAGCAAACTCCACACTCCCGACCTGCGAGGGCGCCACGATGTTCCCGGCGACGCGGATCACGAACAGATCTCCAAACCCCTGCCCGAACACGAGCTCGGCGGGAACGCGAGAATCGGAGCAGCCCAAGACGATGGCGAACGGCTCTTGGGTCAGCGCGAGCCGATGGGTCTGCCGCAGCGCGGCATTGGGGTCATCCACGCCTGCGACAAACCGACGGTTGCCTTCTCGCAACCGCGCGAGTGCTTCGGGACCCGAGAGCATGGCGCGCTTAAGCTAGCGTCTTTTCGAACCAGTGATGCGCGTAGGGCTCGTCGTTGAACGCCGGTACTTCGCGGTACCCGTTGCGCCGGTAGAGGGATTGCGCTTCGGTCAGGGCCTTGTTGGTCTCGAGCCGGAGCAGCGGCAGCCCGCGTTCCCGCGCGAGGTCTTCGAGGCGCAGGAGGATCCGGGTCCCGAGGCCGAGACCACGAGCGGAGGTCGCGACCCACATCCGCTTGATCTCGCCATAGGCCGGGTGACACTTCAGGGCGCCGCACCCGACGGGCTCTTCGTTCAGGGTGGCCAGCACGAAGTAGCCCCGCGGCGGCGTGAGCTCCGCCGGCGCGGCCGATATGCCGCGCGCCGGATCGTAGCCGGTTTCGAACCGGACCGCGAGCTCCGCGAAGTAGCGTTCGAGACAGTACCGGGCGGCCGGACTGTCGGGATCCTCCACCGACAGGCGCACGGCGCCGCGTGCAAGATCGGTCAGGCCAGCGTCCTTTTCAGATGGTCGGACAAACGGAGGCTCACGGCGACCAGGGTCAAAGTCGGATTCGCGGCGCCACCCGTCGGGTACACCGACGCACCGGCCACGTATAGGTTGCCGAGCCCGTGAACCCGGCAGTTGGCATCCACCACGCCCAAGCGGGGATTTTCGTGCATCCGCGTCGTTCCCATATGATGCCAGCCGCCGCTCAGCGTGCTGGGCCAGGTGTCCTCGTCCCGGGTCACCCAGTCAAGCAGCTGGACCCGACCGGCCCCGCTCCGGCCAAGCTCCCGCCCCATCACCTCGTAGCGCACGCGGAAGGACCGTCGCTCGAGCGCCGTCAGCCGCCAGTCGAGCTTCGCGCGCGGCATGCCCAACGCATCGCGTTCGGTGCTGAGCAGGACTCGCGAGTCCGGGTTTGGCGCCTGCTCCTGCCGGGTCACTAAGTGAAAAAAGAGCGGCCCGGGGGGCGGCGGCGCCGGGAGGCCGGCCGGCGGTGGGCCCGTCCTCCCGTGCGCCTCCCACTCCCGAAAGGCAGCCAGCAGCTCGGGCGTGGCCCACTCAAAGGTGCTCTTGGCTACCTCGTCGGGGGCGCCCGGCTCCAGGGAAACCGTGCCGTTGAGGATGCGCCGCTCGCGTTGTACCGCCGCGCTCAGCGCCAGCTCACCGCGCGCCTTCGTCTGTCCGAACTCCATCGCGTACATCTTCGTGTTCATAGCACGGGAGGGCGCGAGAGCGAGATGGCCACCTGGCATTTCGATGTGCTCCATGAAGAACCGTCCGACCAGGTCGTATGCGTTCCCGAGCCCGGTCGGCGTGCGCCGGTTCGACGCCAATAGCAAACGCGCGTTCTGGATGCTGCAGCAGGCCAACACGTAATGTCGTGCCAGCGCGCGATGCTCCTTGCCGTCGAGCGTGCGTACCCGCAGTCCCTCGATGCTGCGCAACGACTCATTCGGCTCCAGCTCGCACACGTTGGCGTGCGTGTACAGGTGCACATTGGGCGCACCGATCACCGCGGGGCGATAGCGCGCACCGAACCGCGTGGGAGGGCTGAACTGCCACATTTTCGTCCACATGACGCGCGGATCGAGGGGCAGCGGGATCAGGGTGGGATCGCGCCGTTGCCAGTCGCCCGCCCCGTACTCGTACGGTCCCAGCTCGAGGAGAGGCTGCGCGCGCGCATAGAACGGGTCCAGCTCTTCCCGACGAATCGGCCATCCGCTGTGAGGAACCCATGCCCGCTTTTCGAAGTCGATCGGATCCAAGGTGGAGCAGAACCCCGCCCAATGTCCGGTGGTGCCGCCGAAGTAATGCAGGCGCGCGGCCTGGAGCGGATAGTACGGCAGACCGACGCTCTCACCGCGGTAGAGGTCCTGCATCGCCGCCTCGTAGTCGAGACCGCCGCCTTCGAGCAGCAGGACCTTGTGCCGCGAGCCGATCCATTCCAGCGCCATGCTGATGCCAGCCGCGCCGGCGCCTACGATGCACAGGTCGGCTTCGAGCACGCTGCCGTTCGGAAGGGTTCGAGCGTCGATGTGCATGGCGGGATGTCGGGGGGGGTCAGTCCGAGAGAAGGGAGAAGAGAGCGCTTTGGCGCGCCTCGGTTACCGAGACCACCCATCCCTGCAGCACCATCGTCCGTCCGACCGCGAAGTCCTGCTCGACCAGCCCGGCGATCGATGGGGGCCACGGTCGCCGTGCGAGAATGGCAGCGTACAGCGCGTGCACGTCATTCTCGCTCGGCACGAGCGCGCGGTACCGCAGTCCGATCTTGCGCACCGCCTGCGGTCCGATCAGGGGAAGGAGATCAGGCTGCGCCAACGTCAGCAGGTCGACTGCGGCGTTGGCGCTGGCCCCACGCGCGCTTCCGGTCAGGCCTGCCAACGCACTGGCGGCACTCACACCGAGGAACCGGCGACGGTTCATGCTCACGTCCGGAACACGTCCGTGCTGACGTACCGCAACCCGGAATCGATGATGATCGTACCCACGGTCGCCCCCGCGCCGAGCCGCTTGGCCACGTGCAGCGCCGCGACGATGTTGGCCCCACTCGAGGTACCTGCGAAGATGGCTTCTTCGCGCGCGAGGCGCCGGGCCATCGCCTTGGCCTCGTCGGAGGCTACCATGAAGATCTCGTTCACTTCCTCTCGCCTCCAAAGCGGCGGGATGAACCCGATCCCGATGCCCTCGATCTGGTGCGAGCCTGACGGCCTCCCCGAGAGCACCGCCGATTCGGCCGGCTCCACTCCCGCGACGTGTAACCGGGGATTGTGACCGCGCAGCGCGTGTGCCGCGCCGTGGATTGAATGGGCCGTGCCCACGCATTGTACGAAGGCGTCCACCTGTCCCCCGGCTTGTTCCCACATCTCCTCGCCCAGAGGGTGGTAGCCGGCCTCCCCGTCTCGATTGTTCAGCTGATCGCAGTACCAGTGGTCTGGCCGACGACTGATCTCGGTCGCCATCGCGATCATGCCTTTGATCAGCTGCTCGGTGATTCGCTTCTTGTCGCTCACGACGTCGGTGAGCTGCGCGCCGTACGCCCGCATCGTCCGCCGTTTCTCATCGCTGAACGCATCGGAGAACACGAAGTGTGCCTTGTAGCCACGGGCGGCGCACATCAGGGCGAGGGAGATCCCGGTCGTTCCCGCCGTGTACTCGACCACGGTCCCGCCCGGTGGCAGCCTGCCGTCGGCGGCGGCGCGCTCGACCATGGCCCGGGCCACACGGTCCTTCATGCTCCCGGTGGGGTTGGCAGACTCGAGCTTCGCGATGATGCGGGCGGACCCCGCTGGCACCACGCGACGGAGCTCCACGAGCGGCGTGTTGCCGATGGCGTCAAGAACTTGACAGGACGTGCTCATCGGTAGTGAATGACCATCGGAAGCTCGAGTTCGAGGTCCCGGATAAGCTGCATGACCCTATTGCTGCGGGCCCACTCGGCGCGCATCCCGTCCCTGCGCCAGCAGCCGTTCGACGAAGTCGAGGCGCTCCTGCGTCTCGGACAGCTCTTGTCGCAGCTTGCTCACCTCGCCTTCCACCGCTTCAAACCGATCTTGGAGTTCGCTCCCACCGGGGAGCTCCTTCTCACCGGGACGGGGCCGCAAACGCCGCGCCCAGAGCCCGAACGCCACCGCGAGCGCCACGTGAATCGCGGCATGCTCCGGCTGCGCTTGCCCGATTGCGAACCCGGCTGCGGCCAAGTTGACGACGCTCAGCACGACGGCGATCGGGTACCAGGTCGTGGGATTGAAGGCCATAGGATTGCCTCGTCATCTGAAGGCCGCCGCTCGTCGCAACCATAGCTCGAAGGCAACAACTCCTTGAGCCAAGAACGCGCCGAGTAGGGCGGCCATCAGGAGGGCGCTGGGCGGGCGGAGCATGAGCCACCAAACGGTTCCGCCGGCAGCACCGGCAAGGGCGAGTAACGCGTACGAGAGCCGGGTCGAGGTGCGTCCGAACGAACGGCGCGCCGCAGCGACCACCATCCCGAAGACGGCGCCCGCGGTCAGAATCGGTACGACGCCCCGCAAGGAGAAAGGATGTGGCCCGAGACGCGTGATTGCGGCGAAGGCGCCGAGCATGAGGCCAGTCGCAAGCGTTTCGAGCAAGCCCGGACGGCGGATCAGGTACACCAGGAGGTACAGCCGCCCGGGCGTCGCGCGCGGCTGCTGCCGTGGAGGTGGCGGTGGGAGGGCTCCGGCACCGATCGCAGTCGGTGGCCACCGAGGCGGCGGCGCGAGTCGCGCCTTGGCTTCGGTCTGGAGCTGGAACTCGTCGGTGGCCGTCATAGCTCCTTCCGGAAGCATCGCACCAGACCAACCTCCACAAACCCCACCGCGTGGTGGGCGGCGGCGCTGACGTCGTTGTCCGGCTCTGCGTCGGAGGCAAACTCACGGCAACCCTGCGCCCGTCCCCAGTCCTCCGCCGCCGCGATGAGTGCCCGCCCGACACCACGACCACGCGCTCCCGGCACAACGAACCATCCCTCGAGATACGCCACGCGATCCCCCTGACATCCCTCGGCGTACGGGCGAATCGAGAGCTCAGCAAGGCCGACCCGACCCCGTGCTCCGTCCTCGGCCAAAAGAACAGCGAGCGGCTCTTGCGCATCGCCGGCGAAGAACCGGTCAATCGCTTCACGGTGCTCGGCTTTGGAGCCGTCAGGCCACAGGGCGTGACGCAGCTCGAGCCAAGCGGCCGCGTCGCTCCGCGTCGCGGGTCGAACAGTGATCATCGCTCTTCCCGCCGAGCGATCTTGACCGTCGCGATAGCCACGATCGCCACTATTGGTATGAGTGGGGTAAGGTCCATGGCTTCGCTATTTCCTCAGGAGCTGGTGCTCACGAAAGAACGTCCACATCTGACTCGTGGCGTCGATGCTGCGGCTGGTGGGTCCGACCCACCATTGCGGCAACGGCTTGCCGCCAGGCCAGGAATGGCCGCCTCCCTGAATGGTATAGAGCACCACAGTCGCGTCTCCAGCACAGCGCGTGTATTCGATACGAGTGACGTCCGGAGCGACCCCTGATTCGACGGGTTTCGCTCCGCACCGGTTTCGTCGAGCCCAACCCGCCACCCAATCACGAACGGCAGGGAACATCACGGTCACGGGGTTGAAGGGATCACCCAATGGCCCGCCCTGGTACGGTACAATTGGATCGGCGGCCCCGTGAAACGCAATCACCGGGACCGGTCGCTGGTCCGTACACCAGCTCCAGTCCATGGGTTGAGCCGCCGCTACCAGCCCGACCGCCGCGATCCGATCCGACAGCGTGCAGGACAGCACAAACGCCATGCCGCCGCCGGCGGACAACCCATTAGCATAGATCCGCGTCGGGTCGATGTTGTAGGCCGCCTCGAGTGTGTCGATCAGCGCCGAGATGAATGTGACATCCCGTGTGAGGCCCGCCCCTCGGTCCACGTGCCAAATCTTCGGCACATCGCTTCCCGACGGGTAGACCACGAGGAACCCTTGGCTCTCGGCCAGCCGGTTCCACCGGCTCAAGTTCATTTGCTGGGCCGGCCATCCCGCCGCGCCGTGCATGCTGATGACGAGCGGCGTCGGCTTGGCGCGGTCGTAGCTCGGGGGGACATAGAGCAGAAACGAGCGCGGCTTGCCCGAAGAGACGATGGTGCCGTTGGTCCGATCCAGAATGGCGACGGAGACGACAACGACCAGGACCAACAGCACGGGCAGGCCGATGACGGCAAGCAGCACGCCGATGACGATCTTCTTGGCTTTCACCGTTGCTTCGGGGCCTGGCAGCGCCACGCCTCTGTGATCATGGGCCTGAGCTCGCGGGCCGTCACGGCGGGTAGACGCACCAGGACGGCGGGAAACCCGTTGTAGTGCGGCTTCGTGAAGAACTTCTCCGGGTCCAAGGCCAGCAGCACGTCCTTATCCGAGAGGTTCGCGACCCTGACCGCGACGAAACCCTTGAGCTTGCCTCTGTTACGAACCGAGAAGGCGAAGTGATTCGGCGCCTCCTCCGTGTCGGGCAACGATAGCGCGATGCGGCGGACGTCAGCCTGAGTGGCCACCGGAATCACCTCGGTTACCCCCCAACAAGCGACCCAGGACGGCCGCAAGGACCAGTGCTGCGAGAAACGCCGGAACAGCGGTGATGACCGGCCACGCCACCAGGGCAATGAGCGGCAGGCGTTGGCCCTGTGCTGGAGCGAACAGCGAATGAATGTTCGCCGCCAGCGCCAGGCCGAACGCGCCGAGCGCGACCGCGCCAGCCGCATGCAACGCTGTTGAGCGGGGCGAGCTGCCCAGTCGAAAGTGCTCGTACCCAACTTGGCCCGCAGCCACGACGGCGCTGGCTCCCCAGGCGGCCAGCCTCCACAGGCGTACGTAGTGGGTGTCAGCCGAGCTGGCGAGCAGACCGAAACCCACGCCGATGACCGCGTAGGCCACGGCAAAAAGAATCATCGCGCGGATCCACGGGCGGCCTGATATGTCCACGTGTGAGGCCTCAGGCTCCGGTCACCAGCTGCTCGAGGAACTGCGCGGTTCCCGGCGGACCGGTGACCTCATGCGCGACGAAATAGGTCAGCACGTGGCCGACGTCGAGGGACAGGTTGCGCCAGACATACCCCTCGACGGGGGGATTTGACCCCCGGACTCAAGGCCCACCTTCAGCAGCGCTTCGATGCCGTTGCTGCTGTGCTTCAGGGCAGCCACGAGCTGCCGCCGTGCAACACGACGTTGATCCACGCGAGTCGGCGCGGGAATGCCGTGTTCCCGTCCCAGTGTCTTGACCCACCAGCACGTCGCGTTGTGCAGATGAGCTGCGATCATTCGGATGGTGCGCCGCGGCGCTCCGGGAACCGCGGTGTCCCAGAGTGCGGCTGGCAGGCGCTGGATGAGCTGGACCGTGACCCGGTTGTTCGTCTGCCACGCGGCAAGCAGCGTCGCTCGTAGATCGGGTGACGACGGCAAACCGGGCCTCTCCCCCTCTAACGGCCCGCCTGCCACACGAACGAGTCCCGCGCGCTGTACACCTCTCCGCTCGGCGCATGAACCGTCACGACCGCGGACACGACCGGAGTATCCAGTAGGGTCGTCGCCACACGAGTCAGAAACCTGCCCTCGATGGTCACGGTGCCCACCTCGGGGGATTCACAGCGCAGCCGGATGCTGACCGCGGTGATGGTCGCCTCGAGACAGCCGGCCACCTCCTCCGCACCGGAACCCGTTTGGGCGAAGGTGACCAGAGCCTCCGGACGCAGGCTGAACCCGGTGAAGCGGAGAGGACCTACCACAAAGTGATAGCCCGGGACGTATTGCCCTTCGGCGTCCGCCTGAAGCGCTGCCTTGCGCCGCTCCACGGCCGGTTTGGAGGGCGGCTGCTCAGCAATGGGAGCGGCGGGCGTGATCACCAGGAGTACGGCGAAGGCGATAACCGCGAGACCGACGACGACGAGCAGGACGAGTAGCAGCTTGCGGAACATAAGCCCCGTGGTTGGTGGCGGCGGCCTACCGGATCGAGCCTAAGCTACGGCGCGCGGTGGCTGGCGCTACCTCGCGGGCACAAGGTAATCGTGTGCCGCGACGATCTGCCAACGCCCGCCCCGTCGTACCCAGGTGTCCGTGAACCGATAGCGGCGACTGAACGGCCCCTGGGATCCGTGGCCGCCGACCACCAACCATCCCGTGACGATAGCCGTCGTGCCGAAGCGATGGACCTTCATATCTTCGTTGTGCGCGGACTCGACCGTGTCTGGTCCCGCAACCACATCGCGCAGGACGTCGTCGCGACCGACCGTGCGATCGTCTTCCGTGTAAACGAATCCGTCTGCCAGCAAGCGCCGAAACAGAGCGGCATCACGGTGGGTCAGCCCAACAGTCCAATCGTCCTCGAGCCGAAGCAGCACCTGCGCTACGGTATCCTGCGCGCCAGGAGTCTGCGTAGCGAGCAATAGCGCGACGAGTAGCAAGTTCATCTGTGGGCTCTCCTATGGGGAAATGACTTGCCCGGTCGCCGTACCCTCGACGCTGGCGACGTAGGCTCGGGCCACCGTGGCAGCCGGCAAGCCACCTTGGACCGGCATGCCGAGTGCCTGCAGGGTCTCGGTCACCCAGGGCGGGCTCACCACGTTGATCCGAATGCCACGGGGGGCTTCGAGAGCGGCCGCTCGGGCAAAGCCCTCGAGCCCGGCATTCACCAGGCTAATCGCTGCGCTTCCGCGTGACGGTTGCTGGGCCAGAACGCCGCTCGTAATCGTGATCGAGCCGCCATCCACGACCGAGGCGAGTCCATACCTGACCAGGTTGACCTGGCCCATGAGTTTATTATCGACGCTGAAGCGGAAATCAGCATCCGAGAGCTCGTCGAACGGCTTGAAGCGGGCCTGACCGGCCGCGCTGATCACGGCGCCGACCTTGCCGACCTTGGCGTACAAGCTTCGGATCGATGCCGGGTCCGCTATGTCCACGCGCAGGGGCGCCTGCTGGCGACTTGCGAGCAGGACCTCGTGTCGACCGCCCAGTGCCGCGGCGATGGCCTTGCCGATGGTGCCGGTGGCACCGATGAGGAGGATGCGCATGATGGTGGGTTGGTGCTACTCCACGAGGTGCACGTGTCCGTTTTTGTTGCTCAACTTCAAGAAAGTACTGTCGCCTCGCGCCAGCAGCTGAGCATAGGTCGGATCAGAGTCGCCACCGAGCACCAGGCCCGCACCATCCTCCGTG
>Ga0209161_10001367_pt1 | contig 20185 bp, 17 predicted proteins | sample GraSoiAngelo_155_FD_186169 | JGI IMG/M metagenome (GOLD analysis project Ga0209161, IMG submission 186169) | Grasslands soil microbial communities from the Angelo Coastal Reserve, California, USA - 14_1009_13_30cm (SPAdes) (version 2) | ecosystem: Environmental > Terrestrial > Soil > Grasslands... | reverse complement strand
GACTCGCTACCGCCGTGGGCGCGCGAGGTGCGGCGCGTGATGAAAGTCGCCGACGTGGACTGGGACCTCCTTGCCGAGCGGGGGGCGGACTGGATGCGCTACTGGGATCAGACCGTGCGGGACCACGGGCGATGAGCGCGTTCGTCACCCTGGATGGCGTGCGCAAGCAGTGGTCGCACACCGTGGCCGTCGGGCCGCTGTCGCTCGAGATCCCGCGCGGTGAGATCCTCGTTCTGCTCGGCCCCTCGGGCAGCGGCAAGACCACGGTGCTGCGCCTGCTGGGAGGGTTCGAGGCCCCCGACGCCGGTCGGATCGTACTCGCGGGTGAGGACGTGACGGCGGTGCCGCCCGCACGGCGACGCTGTGGGATGGTGTTCCAGCATTACGCGCTGTTCCCGCACCTCGACGTGGGGGCGAATGTCGCCTTTGGACTCACGGGACGAGGGACGAACGACCCCAAGGTGGCGGAGGTACTCGCGCTCGTGGGTCTCGAGGGGTTCGAGCGACGGCGCGTGCAGGAGCTCTCGGGGGGACAGCAGCAGCGCGTGGCGCTGGCGCGAGCGCTCGCGCCCGAGCCGCGGGTGCTGCTCCTGGACGAGCCGCTGTCGAACCTGGACCCTTCCTTGCGCGAGCGTACCCGGCGCGAGCTCCGGGCGCTCATCAAGCGGGTCGGGATCACGACCATCTTCGTCACACACGAGCAAGAGGAGGCGTTCGATCTGGGCGACCGGGTGGCGGTGCTCCAGGCCGGGCGGCTCGAGCAGCTCGCCACGGCGGACGAGCTGTACGAGCATCCGGCGAGCCTGTTCGTCGCCACGTTCGTGGGCCGGGCCAACGTGCTCCGGGGGAAGACGGCCCAGGTCCTCGGAGCGGGCCCCGGTCAGGTGCTCGTGGTCCGCCCCGAGCGACTGACGCTGGCGGATGCCGGCGTGCCGGGCGTCGTGCGGGAGCGGCGGTATACGGGCGCCGCGGCCTTCTACCTGGTCGAGACGGAGCCGGGCGATCGGCTCGAGGTTCTGGCCCGGCCCGAGGCGGCGCGTGTGGGCGACCGCGTGTACCTCGAAGCGGTGCGGGTCCTGACGTTCCCCGAGGAGCGCGTGTGAATACGCGGCTGGGCCTCGCGGCTCGAGCGGCGTTCACCCTGCTGCTCGCGTGGCTCGTGCTGTATCCGATCGTGATCGTCGTGCACGATGCCGCAGAATCGGACGCCCTCGCGGCGTTCGTGTCGCGTCCCGGCGAGTGGCGCGTGCTGTGGGCCAGCGTCTGGATCTCGGTGGCGAGCGTAGCGCTCGCCGCCGCGATCGGCGTGCCGCTCGCGTTTCTGTTCGAGTGGCTCGACTTCCCGGGCCGAAAGACCCTCGGCTCGCTCATCGCCCTGCCGGCCGTGTTGCCGCCCTTCGTCGGCGTGATCGCGTTCCTGTTTCTGTACGGTGAGTCCGGGTTCGTGGCGCGCGCGGTTCAGCGGCTGCTCGGCCTCGGGCAGGCGCCGTGGCGGCTGCAGGGGGCGGGGGCGATCCTGCTGGTGCACGCCTACTCGATGTACGTGTACTTCTACCTGTTCACCCGCGCCGGGCTCGCGAAGCTCGACGCCTCGATGCTCGAGGCGGCGCAAGCGCTCGGCGCCGGGCGTTGGGAGACGCTCCGCCGGGTGACGCTGCCGCTGCTCCGCCCCTCGCTCGCCGGGGCGGCGTTGCTCGTGTTCATGACCGCCGTCGGCTCGTTCAGCGCCCCGTACGTGTTCGGCGGCGGATTTCGCGTGATGACGACGCAGATCGTCGCCACCAAGCTGAACGGCGAGCTGCCCCTCGCCATGGTCGAGACCGTGGCGCTCGCGCTGGTGGCGGTCCTGGGATTCGGGCTGCTCCGACGCACCGAGGGCGACGACATTCTCACTGCGCTCGGCAAGGGGACGGCACCGCGCCGCCGGTCGATTCGCCGGGCGGGCGTCCGCACCTTCGCTACGACGGCCGGCTGGGTCTTGGCAGTCGTGCTCCTGCTGCCGCACCTGACGCTCGTGCTCGTCTCGCTCGTTCCCTACGGCACCTGGACCACCGAGACCCTGCCGCCGGTGCTTTCGCTCGTGAACTATCGGCGGCTGTTCAGCGAGGCGGAGCGGCTGCGCCCGCTCGTGAATTCGGTGTGGATGGCGGCCGCGAGCACTTGCGCGGCGGTCGCGCTGGCGCTCGTCGCCGGCGCGCTCGTCGGGAGGCGGCGGCCGTGGCAGTTCCGCGGCCCGATCGAAGCCCTCCTCGCGCTGCCCTGGGCCCTCCCCGGAACGGTGTTCGCCCTCGCGCTCCTGACGACGTTCAGCACGCACGACCCACTCACCCTCCGCTGGGTGCTCGTGGGGACGACGGTGCTGCTGCCGCTCGCCTACTTCGTGCGCAGCCTCCCGGTGACCGGGCGCGCCGTCCTGGCCGGGTACCGCCAGCTCGACCCGGCGCTCGACGAGGCGGCGGCGAGTCTCGGCGCCGGGCGCTGGGCCACGTTCCGCCGGGTGACGTTGCCGCTCCTCACGCCGGCGCTCGCCGCGGGCGGGAGCCTCGCGTTCGTCGCGGCGCTCGGCGACTTTGTCACGTCCATCGTCCTCTATACACCCGACAATCGGCCGATCTCGATCGAGATCATGTCGAGCCTCCGCGTGTCGGAGCTGGGTGTGGCGGCGGGGTTCGGCGTGATCCTGATGGTGCTGAGCGCGGTGGTCCTCGGCGTGGGAGCGAGACGATGAAGCGTTTGTCGGTGCTCATGGCCGTTTGCTTCGTGGACATGCTGGGGCTCATGCTGGTCGCTCCGCTCATGGCCTTCTACGCGCTGCGCCTCCGCGCGCCGGAGTGGATGGTCGGGCCGTTGATCGCCTCGGTCGCCGGCCGGCGCTGATCATCGGGCTCGCAGGCTCCGCGTTCGCGTATCTGATCTTCGGGTTCGCCAATACGTTGTGGCTGCTGTTCGCGTCCCGCATCGTCCAGGGACTCGGAGGCGGGACCACCGGCGTGGCGCAAGCGTATGTGGCGGACACGATGGCGCCCGCCGAGCGGGCGAAGGCCCTGGGATGGCTGTCCGCGGCGACCAGCGCGGGCGTCGTGATCGGGCCGATCATCGGTTCGGTGGCGCACCGGTTCGGCACGGCGGTTCCGGGCGTCGTGGCGGCGGCCCTCGTGTTGCTCAACGTCTACTTCGCCTGGAAATGGCTGCCGGAGTCACGTGTCTCGGATGGTCACGCCAAGACGCCGAGCGGGCGGCACGTCTCGCCGACGGAAAGCCGGTCGGTGCGCCAGGCCCTCTGGGAGATCATGCGCCACCCGGCGACGCCGGCGCACCGGGTGATCTGGATCTACGTGGTCGGCATGCTGGCGCTGAACGTCGTCATCGGCGTCCTGGCGCTGTACCTGAAGGACACGTATGCGGTCACCGAGGATACCATCGGGTACTTCTTCCCGGTTTTCGGGATCGTGGGTGTACTCATGCGCGTCTGGCTCGTCGGGTGGTTCAACGATCGATTCGGCGAGGTCCGCACGATGCAGATCGGCACCGTGCTGCTCGGACTCGGACTGGTGCTGATGCCGCTCCCGGCGGCGTTGACGCCGGGAGCGCCGGGGATCGCACTCTTCATCGTGTTCCTGATTCTGGTGCCGGTCGGGACCGCCTTGCTGTTCCCCGCGTCCACGTCGCTCGTGAGTCAGCGCACCGCCAAGCACGAGCTCGGCCTGGTGATGGGCGCGCAGCAGACGTTCCGCGGGATCATGAGTATCGTGGGCCCTGTTGGAGCGACCCTCGCCTTTGACGGGCTCGGGCACGGCGTCCCCTTCCTGCTCGCGGCCGCCATCGTGGCCGTGGCGGGGTTCATGGCGTTTCGGGAGCGGCGGGAGGCTCCGGTAGCCGCGACCGCCTGACTAGCTTTCGCCCATGATTCGACCTCTCCTACTGCTCGTCGCAGGCCTCGGCGTGGGAACCGCACCCGTCCCCAAACCCCGGCTCGTCGTCGTGATCACCGTCGACCAGCTGCGGCCCGACTACCTGGAGCGCTACCGGCCGCAGCTCCTGGGCGGGTTCGCCATGCTCTTGAAGACCGGCGCCTCGTTCACCGACGCCTACCAGGACCATGCCGTCACCGAGACCGCCCCGGGCCACTCGACGATTCTGTCAGGGCGCTGGCCCGTCCACACCGGCATCACCCGGAATCTCGCGGGTGTGCAGGATCAGGCCGCGCCCCTGATCGGCGTCAACGGCCCGGGTGCGTCCCCCACGCGCTTTCGCGGGACCGCGTTCTTCGACTGGCTCAAGGCCGCGGACCCGGGCGCGCGCGCTCTCTCGATTTCGGGGAAGGACCGCGGCGCGATTCTGCCGATCGGCCGGGCCAAGGAGCGCGTCTACTGGTATTTCGGGGGCTTCTTCACTACGAGTCGGTACTACGCCGATTCCCTCCCAACGTGGGTGCGGGTATTCAACGGGCAGCGTATTCCCTTCCGCGCTGCGGGAACGCAGTGGACGCTATTCCTCCCGGAGCGGGACTACCCCGAGCCCGACAGCGTCACCTACGAGAATCAGGGGCGGGACGTCGTGTTTCCCCACCGTCTCCCGACCGACAGCGGGCAAGCGGCGCTCGCCTTCGTCGGTACACCGACCATGGACTCGCTCACGCTCGCCTTCGCCCTCGAGGGCGTACGCGCCTTGCAGCTCGGCGGCCGCGGCGCGACCGACTTGCTCGCGGTAAGCTTGTCCACGACCGACTACGTGGGTCACGCGTACGGCCCCGATTCTCGTGAGATCCACGACCAGGTGGTGCGCCTGGACCGGTATCTGGGCCGGTTTCTCGAGCAGCTCTTTGTGCGCTATGGCAGGAACAACGTGCTCGTCGTGCTCACGGCCGACCACGGCGTGACCCCGTTCCCCGAGCGCTCCCGCGCCCTGGGACGCGCGGGGGCGGTGCGGGTGATCCCCGACACCCTCATCCAGAGCGTGAACGCGACGCTCGACCAGCGCGCCGGCGGCGGCGAGTGGCTCCAGTTCGAAAGCGGAATGCTGCTACTCCCCGACCGTGCCAAGCTGGTCGCTCAAGGCGTGAACGTGGACAGTGTGGTGGCGGACGTGGCGACCCGCCTGCGGGCGCTGGCCGGTGTGGCTCGCGTGGACCGCCCGGCCGATCTCGCCCCCAAAGACACGGCCGATCCCGTGTCGCGCCGCTGGATGCATCAGGTGCCGCCGGATGGCGGTGTGGAGCTCGTCGCGACGCTCAAGCCGTACTCGATCTGGAGCCTTCAGGACCTGCCGATTGCGATGCACGGCCAACCGACCGAGTTGGACGCGCACGTGCCGCTGATCTTGTGGGGCCCCGGGATCCGGCGCGGCGCCTATGGCGGGCGCGTCAGCACGGTCGACATCGCACCGACGCTGGCCCGGCTGCTCGACCTCACCCCTGCCGAGCCGCTGGACGGGCGCGTCTTGACCGAGGCGCTCGGCGGCCAGAATTGAGGGTACGATGGCGCACCAGAAGCTCACGGCAGAACAGGCCAGGCGCATCGAGGAGATCGAGGAGTTCCAGCGTGCGGCCGATCACCTGAAGCGCCTCGTCACCGAGCTCGAGGGGAACCGCGCGGGCCAGACGCGCACCATTCAGCAGCTGAGCGAAAAGATCGCGAACGAGGCATCGCAGATGCGGCAGCGGGCGCTCACGACGAACATCGGGACGATCGCCGACGTGGCCGGCACCATGTCGGTCATGGCCGGCCGCGGCGGCGGCATCAACATGAAGATCCGCGCGCTCGCCGAATCCGTGAACAGCCTCTACATCCAGCTCGACGCCGCGATGAAGCACGCCATGGCGCCGCCGGAGCCGAAAAAGCCGGCGTGACCCCTCCCATCCTTTGTGCCGGGCTCGCGAAGCGATACGCGGACGTCGTCGCGGTCGCGGGGCTCGATCTCACCGTCAACGCACGCGAGTGCTTCGGACTGCTGGGGCCCAACGGGGCGGGGAAGACGACGACCATCGAGATCCTCGAGGGGCTCACCGCACCCGACCGGGGCGAGGTCGAGATCCTCGGGATGGCGTGGACGGGCGGTGCGAACACGCGCGCGCTGCGCGAGCGCTTGGGTATTCAGCTGCAGGACACCCAGCTCGCCGACAAGCTCACGGTCGAAGAGACCGTACGGCTGTTCCGCAGCTTCTACCGGGCCTCGCACTCCGTGGAGGAGGTGCTCGGCCTGGTGGGACTCGAGGAGAAGCGCACCGCGTGGGTGGGCAAGCTCTCGGGCGGCCAGAAGCAGCGCCTCGCGGTGGCGTGCGCGCTCGTCTCCCGGCCGGAGCTCCTGTTCCTCGACGAGCCCACCACGGGCCTCGACCCGCAATCGCGCCGCCAGTTGTGGGACGTGATCGGCCGCTTCCGGGCGGCGGGCGGCACGGTCCTCCTCACCACGCACTATATGGAAGAGGCGGAGCGGTTGTGTGACCGGGTCGCCATCATGGACCATGGCAAGATCATCGCGCTCGGGACGCCCCGCTCCCTGATCGCGTCCCTCGGTGCCGAGCACGTCGTGGAGTTCGCCCTGGCGGACGGCGCGACGCGGGCGCCAAACGCCTCGGAGCTGGCCGCGCTGCCGGGCGTGCGCGCGGTGCGCGCCGGGCTCGATCGCACGGCACTCACGGTGGCCGAGGTGCATCGCGCCGTGCCCGCGCTGCTCGGGCTCTTGGAGCGGCGTGGCGCCGAGCTCTCGCTCCTCGCCACCCACCACGCCACGCTGGAGGACGTGTTCGTGTCGCTCACCGGCCGGCAGCTGCGCGATGCGTGACCATCCACTCGTCCAGCTGACCCTCGCGCGCATGCGGGAGTTCTATCGCGAGCCCGAAGCGATCTTCTGGGTGTTCGGCTTCCCGATCGTCCTGGCGTTCGCGCTCGGCATCGCGTTTCGGAACCGGGGGCCTGGCGAGCTGCGGGTGGCGGTGCTGCGGGGTGCGGGGGACGGCGCGGTGGCGGCCGTGCTGGCCCGCGCGCCCGGGCTCACGGCGGCGGTGCTCGACTCCGGTGAGGCGCGACTGCAGCTCCGCACCGGCCGGGTCGCGCTGCTCGTCGTGCCGGGCGATCCGGTGGTGTACCGGTACGATTCGACACGCACCGAGAGCCGGCTGGCCCGCCTCGAAGCGGACGAGGTCGTGCAGCGCGCCCGCGGCCGCGCCGATCCGGCGCGCGTCGCGGACCAGCGGGTCACCGAGCCGGGCTCGCGCTACATCGACTTCCTCATCCCCGGCCTGCTCGGCATGAATCTCATGGGGAGCGGGCTGTGGGGCGTCGGATTCTCGGTCGTGCAGGCCCGCACCAAGAAGCTGCTCAAGCGCTTCATGGCGACCCCGATGCGCCGGAGTCACTACCTCCTCTCGTTCATCCTGTCCCGGCTCGTGTTCCTGTTCCTCGAGGTCGCGGCGCTCGTGGGCTTCGGCTGGTGGGTGTTCCACGTGGGGGTCCGGGGTTCGTTCACAGCGGTCGCGTTCATCACGGTGCTCGGTGCCCTCTCGTTCGCCGGGCTTGGCATGCTGGTGGCGAGCCGCGCCCGCACCATCGAGGCGGTCTCCGGGCTGATGAACCTCGTGATGCTCCCGATGTGGATCCTGTCGGGCACGTTCTTCTCGTACGCCCGCTTCCCTGACGCACTGCAGCCCTTCGTGAGGGCCCTGCCGCTCACGGCGCTGAACGACGCCCTCCGCGCCGTGATGATCGACGGCAGCCGGCTGAGCGAGCTCGGCGCCCCGCTCGGCATCGTGACGGCGTGGGGGGTCGTGAGCTTCGTGGTGGCGCTGCAGATCTTCCGCTGGCGCTAGGCTACGGCGTGACGATCACCACGCCCCGCATACCCAACGCGACATGAAACGCGCAGTGGTAGGGATACGTCCCTGCCGCCGTGAAGGTGGACGGAAAGCTTCCCCCCGGTGTCTTGTCACAGGGAGGATACGGGCACGTCATCTGGGGTTGAGGCGGGGCGACCGCTCCGCTGTCCCACCCGTTCGTGGAGTCACTTGTAGCCGTGTGGTCCACGGTCCCTTCATTGCTCCAGCGGACCACGGTGCCAACCGTGACCCTCACCGTGTCGGGTCTGAACCGGTATTCGGACATCGCGACGCTCACGGTTGGGGCCCCCGGGGGTGGATTATTGCCCCCACCGGCGCTCGTGGGGCTGGAGCCGCCGCAGGCGGCCGCGAACACCAGCAAGAATGCCTCACTCCGCACGCGCATGAGCCCCCAGTGGACGCCGATTGCAGGATGTTGTATCGCGAGCAACGTTTTGTCAATTTCCAGGCGTCACCCACCCCGCAACAAGGCCCCCAGCCGGGACCGCCAGCCCCGCGACCGGCGCAGCGCGTCACGGAAGGCGGTGGCGGTCGGATACCGTGCGGCCGGCTCACTCGCCAGCGCCATCTGCAGCACGTCCTCGAGCTCGCGCGACACGTCGTGGCGCGAGGCATGAAGCGACGGCGGATCCTCCGTGGTTTGGCGCGCGAGGACGATCTCGGGGGTGGCTCCCTCGAAAGGGGGGCGGCCCAACAGCGCGAAGTACGCCGCCGCGGCGAGCGAATAGAGGTCCGCGCGCTGGTCCACCCGCTCGCCGAGCAGCTGCTCCGGCGCCGCGAACTGTGGCGTGCCGCTCCGCGAGGTGGCCCCTCCCCACAGGGCGTCGCCGCGCAGCGCGAGCGCCAGTCCGAAGTCGGTGATGCGCAGTCGGCCGTCGGGCTCGATCAGCATGTTCTCCGGCTTCAGGTCCCGGTGCACCAGGCCGAGCGGGTGCGCGTGCTCGAGCGCCGACAACCCTTGGTCGACCACGCGGACGGTCTGATCGAGCGACAGCGGTCCCTGCTTGTGGACGAGCTGCGCCAGGTTCGACCCCGGCACGAGCTCCATCGTGTACCACTGCAGCCCCGCCCGGCTCCTGATGTCGTAGATGCTCACGATACTCGGGTGGCGCAGTCGGGCGGCGAGTTGTGCCTCACGCCGGAACCGCTCCATGACCGACGGATCGGTCGTCAGCGACGGGTGCAGCACCTTCATCGCCACGTCCCGCTCGAGCCCCAGGTCGCGCGCGCGATACACTCGGCCGAAGCCGCCCTTCCCGATCTGCTCGAGCAGCTCGTAGTCGTCGCCGAGGGCGCGCCGGAGGCGGCGTTCGAACCCCGCTTCCGCCACCTGCGGTGCCGCCGCCGGCTCCTGAAATACGCCCGCGTCGCTCACGAAGTCCTCGAGCATCTGTGTCGCCGTGTAGTAGCGGTCGCCCGGCGCGGGCTGAAGCGCGCGCAGCAGCACCCGCTCCAATGCGGCTGGTACCGCGGGTCGTAGCTGGCGTGGCGGCGTGATGCGGGCGGGATCGGGATCCGGCTCCTGACCCGTCAGGACGTAGTACACGAGGGCGGCCACCCCGTACACATCGCTCGCGGGCTCGCCGGGGCTTCCGGCACGCACTTCCGGCGCGACGAAGGCGCCGCCCGCGCCCTGCTCCTCCGGCGGCACGTTCGGGAGACACCAGTTGGCGTAGCGGAGGTCGGTGATCACCGCCCGGCCCGTGAGGTCGAGCATGAGCGTCAGCGGGACGATCCGACGCAGAATCACGCCGCGGGCGTGAGCGTGCTCGGCTGCGCCGAGCAGGTCGCGCACCAGCGTGTGAGCCGTGGGGATGGCGCGCGGCCCGCGGCGCAGCGCCTCGGCAAGGCTCTCTCCCTCGACCCAGTTGGCCGTGCGGTAGGCGAAGCCGCCCACCAGGCCGGCGGCGTACACATGGCGAATCGCCGGATGATCGAGGGCCGCGAGGGTCTCGGTCTCGCGCAGGAACCACGCGCGCCCCGGGGACTCGGGCACCAAGTGCACGTGCAAGGCGACGGAGCGCTTGAGCACACGGTCCCATGCCTGGTACACGGTGCGCTCGGGCGTGGCGGCCACGCGCTGGTCCAGGCGGAACGCCGGCGTGAGCGCCCGCACGGCGTCGTCCAGCAGGTCGGCAGGCGGGGTGGAGTGGATCATCGCGCCGCCCAATCTAATCGCGTCGGCGCAGCCGGACCTGCACCGCAGCCCAGCCACTGGCGCCCGACCCGGGTGCGTGGTACCGCACATCCCACAGCAACACCCGCATACCGCCGTCGCTCGAGTCGACCGCCGCCGCGAGAAACCGCGCGAACTGCGCGATCGCGTGGCCCTGTGGGGTGATAAGCGCCGAGTCTACTGCGGGATGGTCGAGGTGTCGTGCCACGGCCCACCCGCGTCCCGCGACGCTGTCCATCGAAGCGGAGAGCGCTTCCCAGCGGAAGGGACGGCCGACGATCGTGAGCGCCGCCCAGCGGGCATCGGGTCCGAACCGCCGTGTGGCGGCGGACCGAGCCTGCGTTTTGGCCACGACGCTCACCCCGGCGTTGGCGACGGCGTACCCGGCGAGTACCACCAGCCCGTACGCCGCCGCGCGGCGCCGGCCCGCGACTCCGAACCAGTGCCGCGTCCAGCCCACCACGCCGGCAGCTGCGCACCCGACCATCGCGAGCCGTAGCCACCACTCAACGAGGTCGTTGCCACGCCACAGCACCAGCGTCGTGACCCCGACGAGCGTGCCGAGATACATGAGCGCCGGAGCCCAATGTCGCCGAGAGCCCCACGCGAGCGCCACGAGCGGCACCACCCAGAAGAACGGATCGACGATCGCGACCCAGTCGGCGTAGTACCACTGCGCGCTCCAGGGAAGGAGTGGTCGCAAACCGTAGGACCCCTGCCAGTCGAGGTAGAGGTGACTCGCGACGGTCGCGGTGACACACGCGGCGACCCAGCGCCAGGGTGGGTGGGGCACCCCCCGGCGGCCCGCCCAGAGGCCCAGCATCAGCCCAACCAGACCGGTGAGGACCAGGATCTCGACTGCCGCACCGAGGAAGGAGTGCGTGATCCCACGATGGACGACCAGGTACTCTCCCCCCGCGCGGGGGGGCCACGAGCCCGGTTTCAGCACCAGCTCGGACCAGTCCGGCGCATTCGCAGCGATCGCGCCGATCCATCCGGCGGCCGGCACGTCGCGACCGGCGACGGCGCGGCCGAGCGCGGCGCCGACGAGGGTGTGGGCGAGGGGGTCCATGACGTGCTCAAAGCTAGCATCACACTAGCCGGGGCTCTCGCGGGCCGATAAGTTTGCCCCCCACCCGCCGCCAGCGAGAGGGCGCCATGGGTTACGAACCGCTCCCCGACCGCCGCACCCGAGACGACCGGCGCCAGCTCGACGACCGTCGCTCCGGGGTGGACCGCCGGGAGCCGACCGATCGGCGGAAGGCGGACACGCCGGTGCCGACTGAGCGCCGCGCGGGTCAAAAGCGTCGTGGCGGCGGCGAGCGCCGCCGGGCGCTACGGCGCTCCCTCCTACCGCGCCGCCTCGTGCCCGATCGACGTGCCAAGGGAGTCGCGCCGCGCCTTACCTGAAGCTGATCGATTCCGCGACGCACCGCGCCATCGAGATTCGGGAAGCCGTCGCCGGCCTGCCGCAGGCCCCCGGGTTCGCCCTCGCGGTTCCGACGAGGCACGCGGTGGCCATCCTGCCGATCCCGCTCCGGCAGAAGCTCGGGATCCCCTGAGGGAGCCCGAGCGCTTCGTCACCCCGTAGCCCTGGGCCGCCCTCCCCCCTCCGCGGCGCGGGTGACGACCTCCCGGATCACCCGCTCGAGCAGCGCGAAATCGAACGGTTTGGTCACCGTCGGCACCCCCGACTCCTTCAGGAATGCCGCGGTGTCCGGGGCGAACGTGTCGCCCGTGCTGAACACGACGCGCGGGACGAGCTCCGGCCGATCCTGCTGCAGCCGCTCGAGGAACTCCCGCCCGCTCATCCCGGGCATGCGCACGTCGGAGATGATCACGTCGAAGCTGCGCTGTTGCAGTACGCGCAGCGCTTCGGCCCCGTCCGCGACGCCCTCGCCGTGGATCCCGCGTCGGCCGAGGAAGCGCAGCAGCGCGTTGCGGAGCGCGGTCTCGTCGTCCACTACGAGAACGGTGAGCGCGCCGCCGGCTGGAGCGGTGTGCGCCGGCGTCGTCGCCTCAGGGGGGGAGTCCTCGCGCGGGTCGCGGGGCAGCGCGACCTCGAAGCGCGCCCCGTGCCCGGGCTCCGACTCCACCCAGATACGACCGCCGTGCTCGCGGGCGATTCCGTAGCAGATGGAGAGCCCGAGGCCCGTGCCGACGCCCTCGGGTTTGGTGGTAAAGAACGGGTCGAAGATCTTGCTCCGGATGTCGGCCGGGATACCAGGGCCGGAGTCGGCGATCTCGAGTCGGGCCTCGCCCTCGTCGGCGCGCGTGCGAACGACGATCGTGCGCGGTCCATCGACCGTCACGAGCGCCTGCTCTGCGTTGATCAGCAGATTGAGGATCATCTGCTGAAGCTCGGAGGCGTCGGCCCAGATCTTCGGCTCACCGGGGTCGAGGTCGAGCGAGACCGCGATGTTCAGCGTCGAGAGGTGGTACGAGCGCAGGGCAAACGTGCGGCGCGCGATGTCGTTAATGTCCACGAGAGCGCGTTGTTTGCCGCCGGCGCGGGCGAACGCCAGCAGATTGGAGGTGATGCGTCCGATGCGCGTCGCTTCGTCGTACATCATCTGCAACATCTCGCGATGCTCGGGCTTCAAGTCGTCCAGCAGCAGGGTCTGCGCGAACCCGGAGATGATCGCCGCCGGGTTGTTGATCTCGTGGGCCACGCCGCTCACGAGCTGCCCCATCGCGGCGAGCTTCTCAGCCTGCTGGAACTGGGACTCGTTGCGCTTCTGCTCGGTGATATCGCGCGCCAGGATCAACACTCTGGTGATCCCGCTGCCTTCACGGATCGGGGCGTACAGCGCGGCGGCGACCCCGTGGGTTCCGTCATCGCGCGAGAACGGAATCTCGAAACGTTGGATCGCACCACGGAACGCGGCCGCCAGCTTCTCCCGGACCACGGCCGCCGCGTCGGCGGCCAGGAACTCGAAGATGTTGCGGTTTTCCGCCGGGCCGGAGAGCGCACCCATGACTCGGGTGGGCCCGTTCGATTCGAGGATGCGCCCCTCCTGGTCGACCACCACGATCGCGTCGGGCACGGCGTCCATGAGGAGCCGCAGATTGCGCTCCGCGGCGGCGGTGGCCGCGAGCGAGTCCATCAACGACCGGGTCTGGCTTGCGACCTCGTTCTCGAGCAGCGTCGCGTAGCGGCGGTCGGCGCGGGTGGCGTGCACCAATCGCAGCCCGATGATCACGACGGCCAGCGCGATGAGCACGGCACTTCCCGTGTCGGGCTCGGGGGACAAGGCGTTTCTGATCGCGACCGCGCCGATGCCGCCGAGCCCGATCACGAGGGCCGCGATGCGCGCCGCGTTGCCCGAGACGGCGCGCGCGCCGGCCTCCGCAGTCTGCGGGGCGGCGGGCGCCACCGCCGCCGCGGCGGCGAGCAGCAGCAAGCCCGCGTCCCAGCCGAGATCGAGCACGCCACCCGAGTGGAACGTGCCCCGCAAGGCGGCCGTGGCGTACACGACGTTGGTAACGCACAGGACCCCCAGCGCGGTCACGACGCCTGCCGCGGCCAGGGGAACGCGGGTGTGGCGCAGCAGCTCCACCAGGATCAGCCAGAGCACGCCGATGCCGCCGATGGACCAGGCGATGCTCGTGAGCAGCGACGGGACGCTGCCTGCCAGGTCGAATAGCGGTTTGAGGAGGAACTCGTAGGCGAGCGCGCCCGCCGTGAGCGTGACGAGCACGGTGTCGATCAGCAGCTCGTGGTCGAATCGGCCTCGACCAGCTTCGTCACGGCCTCGAGGAAGCAGACGTAGACGCCCAGGTAGCCCACGTCTGCGAGCGAGGGATAGGGCGGCGTCAGGCGGCGGACCAGCTCGTAGTAGATCCACACGAGCTGGCCGGCCAGGAACAGGACGCAGCCCGCACCGATCCACACCCAGGCGCGCCGCTGATCGGGTGAGGGGTGGAGGCGTGCGGCGACGGTGCAACACGCGATGGCGTACACCATCGCCCATGTCCGGGACACGTCGGCCACGGGCGCCCGGCGATCCGCCGGGGCGAGCAGGTAGGCCAGCACGATCGCGAGGAAGGATCCGGCGGCGATCGCCACCAGCGCGCGAGTCTGCCGGGCGAGGGAAGGCACGAACGACCTTGGCGCTAACCTAACGGTGCGCGCCATCGGCCGCGAGGGCATTAAGTTTCGCGGCCGTATGGATCGTCTGGCATGGAGGACCGCGCCGCGCGCCTCGCTGGCGCAGTGGGACGAGCTCGTGCGCTTCGCCGACGCGGCGCGGCGCGCTGGCCTGACCCGCACCGTGGTGTGCGGGATGGGCGGGTCAAGCCTCGCCCCGGACGTACTGGCGTCGAGCTTCGCGAATCCGTCCTTGTCCGTGCTCGACAGCACGGACCCGAGCGCCGTGCTCGCCGTGACGCGCGCGGCCGATTTCGACCGCACACTGTTCGTCGTCTGCAGCAAATCCGGCAGTACCGTCGAGACGCTCGCCTTCTATCACTACCTTGCCGCGCGCGCCGACGCGGGACACTTCGTGGCGATCACCGAACCGGGGAGCCCGCTCGAGGCCCTGGCGCGGGACCGTGGGTTCCGCGCGGTGTTCCCCCATCCGCCGGACGTGGGCGGCCGGTACGCCGCGCTCACCGTGGTCGGAATGCTGCCCGCCGCGCTGCTCGGCGTGAACGGCCGCGGCCTCCTCGAGCGGGCGCTTGCCGTCGACGCGGACGCCGCGCGGGCGCGCGGTGCGCGCATCGCCCAGGAGGCGCTCGCGGCGGGGCGGGACAAGCTGGTGCTCCGCCCCCCGGCGCCCATGGCGCGACTGGCGGACTGGATCGAGCAGCTCGTGGCAGAGAGCACCGGGAAAGACGCCCGCGGCGTCGTCCCCGTGGTCGATGACCCGATCGCGGTGCCGCGTCCCGACAGCCAGATCGTGCGCGACTTCGCGGCCGATCCGCTCGCGCTCGGCGCGGAGTTCCTGGGGTGGGGGTACACCACCGAGGAGCTGTGCACCCGTCTCGGTGTGAACGCATTCGACCAGCCAGACGTGGAGCAGGCGAAAGCCCTGGCGCGCGCCGAGCTGGCGCACGGGCAGGCCGAGCCCGTAGGGGCGCAGCATGCTACGCCCCTATCGACCCTGACCCCAGAAGCGTTGCGTCGCACGTTCCGGCCGGGAGACTATGTCGCCATCCTCGCCTACCTCCCGCCCACCCGCGATATCGCGACCCGGCTGCAAGCCGTGCGCGCGGCGTGGGCGCGCGCCCTTGCGGGCTGCGCGACCACGCTCGGGTTCGGCCCGCGGTACCTGCACTCCACAGGACAGCTGCATAAGGGTGGTCCCAACACGGGCCTGTTTCTGGTCGTCACGGCCGACGACGAGGAGGATGCCGAAATCCCCGAGATGGGGATCTCGTTCGGGCGGTTGAAGCGCGCGCAGGCGCAGGGCGACATGCGGGCGCTGCTGGCGCGGGGTCGGCGCGTGGCGCACGTGCACCTGGCTCGACCCGAGGATGTGACGCGGCTCGCTTGAGCCTATGCCCTACGCCTTCGCCTGGTGCCGGCGCGAGTACCCGTCGTGGAAGAACAGCCAGACGCACTCGCGGCTCTCCTGCCGGGACCCGTAGTAGCGCGGCGTCGTGAGGGGCAGGTGGCGCAGGACACGCTCATACAACTTCCGCCCGACCGCCCACGCTGGCTGCACGCGCTGGGCGATGACCGACTCGCCGTTGGGTCCCGCGCCGACGAGTCGATACGTGGCCGACTGCTTCCCATCGCGCAGCACTTCGATCGTGTCCGGCATGCCCGCGCCGTCTGCGAATGCGATCCAGGCGTTCACGGCCGGGTGCCAGCCGAGCTTACCCCAGAGGACGGCGTGGGGCGGCTTCTGATTCAGTGTTCTTGACATCTGGTCGACGGGGCGAGTATCACGCCCCCCTCCAGGCGCGTGAGTCTGGAATGCGAACGACAGCGGCTCAACGCCGCACCGAACGTGCCAGTGGCATGCCGTCCGCGGTGGTCTTCGTCACTTTGGTGCTGTGGGTGACGCGCCGCTTGACTTGAACGCGTCGGGGAGCTTGACCCACTGTGCGGGCGCGAGCACGCTGCGGGCGCGCTCGAGCGCCCGGCGGATGTTCTCGCGCTCCGCCGCCACCTGAGCCTCCGCCGGCAGCGAGTCCGACACCGCGTGGCTCTGGATGTCCAGCGAATCGGAGATCGCGTGCAGCAGGGCGACCTGCTGGGCGGAGAGCTTGAGCGAGTCCTGTAAGCCAAGGAGCGCCGCGACGGGGTTGGTGAAGGTCCGTGCGTCCCCTGCGGCGACGTCCGCTGCTAGTGCGCCCTCCGGACCCGTGGACCGGCGGCGGGCGGCGCGCAGGCGCTCGCGCGTCTGGCCGGGGCCGAGGGCCACGTGCGCTTGGAAAGCGATCTGGAATGGCACGGAAACACCGCCGGTGGCGCTGGCGGTTGAGCCGAACCGGCCGTTGACGCTGTACAGGTAGCGAGCCGTGGCTGGGTCGAAGCCGTGCACGTTCAAGAGGACGGGGTCGGGTGTGGTGGAATATCCCCAGCCATGCAGGTTGGCAGCGCCGTGCAGCCACTCGTCCAAGCCGCCAAGTAGATTGAAGGTTAGCAGCGAGACCGTGAGCCGCCGGTCCGCGCCGAACCACGCCGGCCGCCAGTTGACTTGCAGGTCGAACGTTGGCTGCCACGGACCGGTGCACGAGTTGCGGGTAGCGATGCGCCCGAGCTGATGCTCGAGGCAACTGCGCGCCCGGGAAGGCGCTGCGCCCAAGAGTGTGCGCATGCTGCGGGCGACCGCCGTGTCCGGGGTCGTCGCGGGGTCGAGAATGAACGCGCGGTCGTTGCGCGCGCCGTCGCCGTTGATGTCGCTTCCGACGAGCGGCGTATACGGCGCCCCCGATGTGAGGTGCCCGATGGCGCTGAGCTCGAGGCCCCGGGTGATGGGGTAGGTAACGGTGCCGAGGAACGAGTGCCGACGCTCGAGGTCGCTGGTCGCCCACTCGGGCACGTTGGGATCGGCCGCCGTGGTGGGCGCCGCGAACGCGCGCGTAACGGAGCAGCACGAGTAGGAGGACTGGTCGCGGGCGCGCGTCAGTGCGTACGACAGCCGGACCACCGCGCCTGCGTGGGTCACTCCGATGAACCCCAGGATGAGCTGCTTCGTGTCCGACTGGAGCTCTGAGCCCATGGCGAGCACCTGGCCGAACGCGGGATGGAGCCGCGACGCTGCATCGCTGAGCGCCCCCGTCGTCGGCACGATCGAGTCAATGGGCACGTAGACCGGGCGGCGGGCTTCATCCGGCAGAGTGAAACGCGGCGTCGAGACCAAGTTCAGATCGTGGAAGCCGTATTGGTTCCTGCCGCGCGCGTAGCTCGCTTCGACGGTAATCCAGTCATTGCCATGGAAGCGGCGGAGCCACCCGAGCGATCCCCGCCAGGCGCGCGGCGCTGCGAAGTTGGGCTCGAACACTGTCACATCGGGCTGCGGCGTGATCGCTACCGCACTCGTGCTGTCCAGGCATTGGGTCGGGATCGTGGCCGGATCCCGCGCATATTGCGACCACGCCGGTGTCGGGACCGCCGAACCCACGCAGACCAGCCCCGCTTGAGCGGTCGCCAGACCGGGCGCTCCGAGGGCCGCGCTGTACAGGAAGGTCGGCGTGAGGCCGCGGAAGTCACCGACCCCGCCCCGGAGGAAGTCGGTGTGCGCGCGCCCGGGCTCCGTTCCGATGGTCCACGTGAAGCCGAGCCGCGGTGAGACGTGGAACTCCGTCGGGATCCGGTCGGTCCGGACCGCGAACAGCGAATCGACGGCGCGGTTGTGCCCCGGAGCGCCGCTGAAGCGCGCGTGCTCGAGCCGCAGGCCGTAGGTGAGCTGCAATCCAGTGCTCAGACGCCACGTGTCACCGGCGTAGAGCGCGCTGTTCCACGCCGTGCCTGCCCGTGCGAGCGGTGCGAGAGTACGCAAGAACACGGACGCGCTGTCGGCGGCCAGCGCGGCGAGCGAGGGGAACACGAACGTCCCGAACTGGTTGGCGGTCTGATTCTCTGCGACCCGCGTGCCGTTGAGGAAGGCGCCGAGCTTTACCCGGTGCGCCGTGCCGCCCGGCAACCACGACAGCTCCTCGGCGGCCTCGACGCTGCGATTGTCAGTGCGCAACGGGAGGCCATCGTTGCCCCCAAAGGCCAGGGTTTGGACTCCCTGTGCACCGCCGGGAAGATCGGACGTGACCACCACGAGCGCCGCCGGGATCGCAAGGTAGGGTCGCATGTCCCGCCGTGTAGCCGAGAGGTAGCCGCGCAGCTCGTTGATGACGTTGCCGCCGAAGTACGAGGTCAGCGAGGCCATCACGCCACCGGCGCGTTCGGAGCGCGTCCCCCCGGTCGCGGGCAGCGCCAGCGTGCTGACCCGAGTGGGTTCCTGGGAGTCCCAGCGGCCATCGAGCCGGAGCGTGAGTGTGTGAGCATCCGACACTCGCCAGTCGAGGCGGAGCAGGGCGAGAGTGTTGTCGCCGTTCCGGTCTTGCGAGAGACCGGCGATGGTCAGCGGCGCGCCGCTCGAGCGCGCCAGACTGAGGAACCGCGCGGCGGAGTCAGGGCTGACGCCGAGTCGCAGCAACGTGGCGGCGTCGGCGCTGGTGAGTGACGGAAGCTCCTGGCCGCGCCAGCGTCCCTGCAGCGCGCCGAAGATGAAGAGCTTGTTGCGAATGATCGGCCCGCCCATCCCCCCGCTGAGCAGCTGTTGCGTGGAGCCTTGGCCGAAGGGCGATGACGTGGCCTCACCCCACGCGACGTCGCGATCGCGCACGGCATAGGTGTAGGACCCCTGTGGCGCGTTCGTGCCGCCGCGCGTGGTGGATGCGACCACGCCGCCGGAAAACTGGCCGCGCGCCACGTCATAGCTGCTCGTGACGACGCGCGTGGATCGGACGGCATCTTGCGGCACGCTCCCCGTGCCGAAGGACGCGCCGTCGAGGGTCACGCTATTGGCGGTGGGCCGCTGGCCGGCGACGGAGAACGCCGTCGCCGTTGAGTCGTTGGCACCGATGCCCACCACGCCGGGCGTGAGCGTCGCCACGGCGTTCAGATCGGACGGGTTAATCGGCAGACGGACCAGCTGGTCCGGGCTGAGGCTGCGCTCGGTGGCCCCCGGCCCCGCGCGCTCCGAGCGGCCGGAGCGTCCAGTGACGGTGAGCGGCTCGAGGGAAACGGCGTTGAGGCCCATCTGGACGTTGGCCACCAGGCGGTCCTCGTCGGCCTGCCGAGCCACGGTGACCCGGACGGGTGCCATGCCGATGAATCGCACGACGACCTGATACTGTCCCCCGCCATCGGGGAAGACGATTGTGAAGCGCCCGCGCGCGTCGGTCGTGCGCTGGCGCGACACCTGGGTCTCGAGCGAGATGGCCTCGACGCTGGCACCGGCCAGGGGCTGGCTGTCGGGCCCTGTGACCCTGCCGACGATGATGTCGGTCGTGGTGCCGACCTGTGCGGCGACCGGACACACCAACACCCCCGCCAGCAGGGCGACGAGCGGCCACAGGCGACAAGGTCGAAGGGTCATGACATTACCTCGCTCTGAGGCACCGTGGGCGTCATCGCGCACCAGCGCCGGCGGGAAGGGTGGCGTTCAACACGGTCTCGAGCACTTGCTTCGAATCGAAGTACGTCTCGGCGATAGCCCGCGCCGCGAGGCAGTGGCGCTCGTAGTCGCGGTTGATCGCGTCCAGGGCACGAGCGGCCTCGTCGACCGAGGAAAAGCGGAACATGCCCTCCCCGTTGACGAGGCAGGAGCTCGGACCGGTGTCCTGTACCACGACCGGCTTGCCGCTGGCCAGGTAGCACACCGTGCGGTCGCTCACCCACGCGTTCTGAAATTCCATGCAAGACGCCTTGGCGCAGCTGAACTCGCCGCGCGAGCGCTGCACGTAGGACCGGTAGGCCTCGGGGCTCCCGGCGACATCCCTGGAGTGCCGTACCCGCCACCTGCTGCGCGTCAGGCACGCGAGGTCTTGTGCGTCGCGCTCGTCCGTGTAGAGCGCCAGCTCCAGCGGCTGGCTCGTGTGACGTGGCAGGCTCTCGAACTGCAGGAAGGCGACCCGCTTCGTGTTCTCGCGCAGCACGGTCTTGCCGTTTTCCGTGACCTTGAGGTAGTCAGTCGTCGACCAGCTCGAGACCGTCGTGAACG
>Ga0209161_10001361_pt1 | contig 20203 bp, 18 predicted proteins | sample GraSoiAngelo_155_FD_186169 | JGI IMG/M metagenome (GOLD analysis project Ga0209161, IMG submission 186169) | Grasslands soil microbial communities from the Angelo Coastal Reserve, California, USA - 14_1009_13_30cm (SPAdes) (version 2) | ecosystem: Environmental > Terrestrial > Soil > Grasslands... | reverse complement strand
TGGAAGCGCCTCTTGAGTCGCTGGACCTGGCGGACACTGAGACGCAGCGCCGTCGCCGCCTGGCGGTTGGTGATCCGGCCCGCGCCGACCGCCTTCAACAGTCCGGGACGATGCAACTCCTTCCGGCTCAACGTGAAAGTCTCCATGGGGGCACGACACTTCCACGTAGCAGTTACCCCATGACATTTTCACGTAGCACCAGCAACACGGCGGGCGCGATTTGACTCTACGTCGCCGGCGGCTTAATTTGACGCAGCAGGACACCAACGCGTCGAACACGAGGAGCGTGGCCATGCGGATCTACTACGACATCGATCTGACCGGTCGAACGATCACCACGCGGGAGCTGCACGGCGAGGAGATCGTGAGGGCGGGCCGCTATCTGATCGCCAAGACGCTGCTCGAGCTGGGCGCGGCCACGGTCGATCCGCTGTCGCCCGCCAATCCGCTCATCTTCTCGGCCGGCCCCTTCGCGGGCACGAGCTTCTCCAACGCCAACCGCACGAGCGTGGGCTGCAAGAGCCCGCTCACCGGCGGCGTCAAGGAAGCCAACGGCGGCGGCAGCTTCAGCTACGGTCTCGGTCAGCTGAAGGTCGCCGGCTTCACGCTCCACGGGGCGTCGCCGGAGTGGGTCGTCCTCCACTTCAAGAAGGACGGCACGATCGACTTCGACGACGCCGCGCCGTACCTGGGCAAGGGCAATTTCGAGGCTCAGGAGATGCTGCACAAGAAGTACGGCAAGAAGGTCACGATCGGGCTGTGCGGTCCCGTCGGCGAATACCAGGGACTGCTCGCCGGCATCGCCTTCAGCGACAAAGACGGCCGGCCGGCGCGGCTCTCGGCGCGCGGCGGCGTTGGCGCGGTGATGGGTTCCAAGAAGGTCAAGGCCGTCGTAGTCGACATGGACAAGATCCCGCCGTTCACGGACGCCAAGAAGGTCAACGTGGCGATCAAGGACTACGCCAAGATGCTACTGGCGGACTCGATGGTCACGAACTTCTACCAGAAGATCGGCACGATGGGGATGGCGGACCTCCAGAACGCGCTGGGCGGCCTGCCCGTGCGGAACTTCAGCGCCGGCCAGCAGGTGGACGTCAAGAGCGGCGAGAAGTTCAAGATGGGCGGCGACCATATCAGCCAGCTCAACGTCTCGCGCGGGGGGGAGCACACGCACGCCTGCATGCCCGGCTGCGTGATCCAGTGCAGCAACGTCTACGTCGACGCCAGCGGCAAGGAAGTGGTCTCGCCGGTGGAGTACGAGACGCTCGGCCTCCTCGGCACCAATTGCGGGCTGCGCGATCCCGACGAGCTCGCCCAGATGAACTTCCTGGCCAACGACCTCGGCGTGGACACGATCGAGCTCGGCGCCACGCTGGCCGTCCTGATGGAAGCCGGCCTCGGCGCCTTCGGCGACGTGAAGTTCATGGCCGACTGCCTGGCCGAGATCCGCCAGGGCACCGAGAAAGGGCGGCTGTGGGCCCAGGGCACCGCGCGCGTCGGGGCGCACTACAAGGTCCGCCGCGTCCCGGTCATCAAGAAGCAGGCGATCAGCGCCTACGATCCGCGCGTGGTCGAGGCGACGGGCATCACGATGATGGCGACCGCGCAGGGCGCCGATCACACCGCCGGCAATCTCCCTCGGCTCAAGACCCGCGAGATGAACGCCGAGCAGATCGTCGAACAGTCCCTCGCCCACCAGGCGCGCGTGGCGGCGAACGATTCGCTCGGGCTCTGCATCTTCGGGATGAGCGTGACGAATCCGAACACGGAGTTTCTCGTCAACGCTCTCAACGCCGCCCACGGGACGAGCCTGACCAAGGACTTCTTCGAGCCGCTGGGGCGGGACGCGCTCCGGCTCGAGTACGAGTTCAACCGTCGCGCCGGCTTCACCGAGAAGGATGACGAGCTGCCCGAGTTCTTCTACTCTGAGCCGCTGCCGCCCACCAACCACGTCGCGCGCTTCCACGGTCCCGACGTGCACGCGATGTACGAGCGCCTGCCCGCGGTCTAGAGTCGCGCCGCGGCCGGCACGCGCAGGCTATGGCGTCAGCGGGATCTCGACGCGCTTGTCGCTCGTGACGATCCGGATCCGAAGATCGACCGGAGTTGGATCGAGGGGCGGCACCGTCGCGTGGTAGGTCCCCGGCTCTGCACCAGCTGGGAGCGGGACGTCGAGCAGCGTGCCGTCCGCCATGCGGACGAGAAGCGAGACCTGGGCGCCTGAGACGGGTCGCCCGGCCGGGTCCGAGAGCCGCACGGCGTACGCCTCGCCCCCGCCCTCCGACATCAGCGCAGGGCTGCGCGTCACGTCGGCGTGGGGCGGCCCGGCGACCAGCGGCGGCGCGGCCTTGGACGCTGGTTCCTTCGCCGCCGGTTCGACGGCGGACGGGCCGGCCACTGGCTTCGGCGGCACGGCCGCGCTCGGGCCCGAGAGCTCTCGTGTCGAGACGCTCGCCTCGCGTGGGCGTTCTTCCGGGCTCGGCGGGCGAACGGCGCGCGGTAACGCGCGAACCTCGGGGCGCGGGGAAGGCGTCGCAGTCACTTGCGGAGCCGACGCCGGCCGTGGAGTTTCGGCGATCCGCGGCGCGGCCGGGCGAGCCCGACCCGGGAACGTCTGCAGGGGCGGCAACAGGAACACCAGAACCAGGATCGCGTTCACCAGCCCGGCCACGATCAACCAGCGGCCGAGTCTAGCGGTGCGGCGGCGCTTCAGCCCGAGGGTGCGCTCGAGCTCGCGCGCCGTTGCGTCCTTGAGCGCGAGGCGCGCGATCGGTGAGGTCAACGGGACTCGCGCAAGTTTCAGACGACCGTGTGCCGCCGGTCGAGGAGTTTCCGTCGGCACGATGGCGAAGCCGTCGCGCTCGAGCGCGAGCTCGACGTCCGGGTGGTAGCGACGCTCGATGGGCGGCTGGTGTGTCGGGGCCCCGTCACCGCGCCGGTCCATGATGATCTCGAGCTCTTCGCCTGGACCAAGGGTCGTCTTGAGGGTTGCGATCGACGCGCCCGACAGCGGCCGATCGCGGGAAACGATGCACAGGCGCCTGGGCGCCACGCCAGTTGCGGGACGCGACCGGCCGTCATTCCGTCCGAGTGGGATTCGATACTTCATCAGACACCAATGGAGCGATGGACCATTCATAGCGTGGCGACGGGGGATCTCGCGACTTTTTTCGCCCTGCCGCCTTGACACTCGCCGTCGCTCCCGCCTAGTCTCCTGCTCGCGGAGGATCGCGACGAAGAGTCTGCGGCGGGCGGCGCGCAGCATCGTGGTGATGATCGGCGCGGTCTTCGCGCTGCTGATCGTCGGCATGGCGCTGTTCGCCGGTGGCCTGGCGCCGTACCCTCCCGACGAGCAGAACTTCGACCTGATCGAGGCGAAGCCGGGAGCGAAGGCGCTGTTCGGCACCGACCGGTTCGGCCGCGACGTGCTGAGCCGGGTGATCTACGGCGCGCGCGTCTCGCTCTACGTGGCGGTGACATCGATCGGGCTGGCGATGCTGGTCGGCGGAGCGCTGGGGCTCACGGCGGGTTATGCCGGCGGCGTGTGGGACAACGCCATCAACCGGGTGATGGACGTGTTCTTCAGCATCCCCGGGCTCCTGCTGGCGGTCGGCGTCGCCGCGATGCGCGGGCCAGGCGTGAACAGCGCGGTCGTGGCCATCACGATCGTCTACACGCCGCTCTTCGCCCGCGTCATGCGGGGGCCAGTGCTGGCCGAGCGCGAGAAGGAGTACATCGAGGCGGTGCGGGCGCTGGGCGCCAGTTGGCCGGTGGTCGCGCTCAAGCACCTGTTGCCGAACGTGCTGTCGCCGTTCGTGGTGCAAGGCACGGTGGCCTTCTCGCAGGCAATCCTCATCGAGGCCTCGCTGAGCTATCTCGGATTGTCGGCGCAGCCGCCGACACCGTCGTGGGGCAACATGCTGAACGAGGGGCGCACGTATCTGGAGACCGCGCCGTGGATCTCGGTGTTCCCGGGCGTGGCGATCATGACCGCCGTGCTGGCGTTCAACCTGATCGGCGACGGACTCCGCGACATTCTCGACCCGAACGCATAAGGTAGTGCGGCTAGAGACGAAGGAGGCAGACCATGACCACATCCATGACTCGTCGCCAGCTGCTCCAGGCCGGTGGCCTCACGCTCGGCGGGCTCTCGCTCGGTCCCCACGCCCTGGCGCAGACGCCGAGGGAGGGGGGCACCTTCGTCTCCGCGCGGACGACCGAAGCGACGGGACTCGATCCGCAGCTCGTCCCCGCGTTCTCGCGCAGCGCCCGCTCACCGATGATGTACAACCAGCTCGTCCGGTTCGAGCCGGACATGACGCCGGTCCCCGAACTGGCCGAGTCGTGGCAGGTGAGCCCCGACGGCCTGCAGTGGACGTTCAAGCTGCGCCAGGGCGTCAAGTTCCACGACGGTCAGGAGCTGACCTCCGCCGACGCGAAGTTCACGTTCGATCGGCTCTTCGAGAAGTCGCCCGGCAAATCGGACTTCATCGCCGTCGACAAGGTGGAGCCCAGCGGCAAATACGGGGTGAAATTCCTCACCAAGGAGCCGTTCGCGGGATTGCTCGCAGCCCTCGGCGGGTTCTGGGGCTTCATCATCAGCGAGGCCGGTATCAAGAAGCACGGCGACCTCAACAAGGCCGCGCTCGGCACTGGGCCCTACATGCTGGAGGACTGGAAGGTCGAACAGCAGATGGTCCTCAAGAAGCACGCGGGCTACTTCAAGAAGGGGCTGCCCCACGTCGACCAGGTGGTGCTGCGGGTCATCCCCGACGAGGCCAATATCGTGGCGGCGCTACGCACGGGCCAGATCCACCACGCGTTCATCGAGGACAACAAGAACTACAACCTCCTCAAGGACGAGAAGGCGCTGACCGGCTATCGCTCGTCGCGCCTCGGCTACGACTTTCTCAACATCAACGCCAGCCGCGGGCCGCTGAAGGACGTGCGCGTCCGCCAGGCGATCTCGTACGCGGTGGACCGAGCCCAGATCCTGCGCGTGGCCGCCTCGGGTTTCGGCCGCCTCACCGCGCCGGCCACCGCACCCATGAAGCAATGGCAGCTCCCCGAGGAGCAATGGATGAAGTACTACCGGCCCGATCTGGACCGCGCCAAGAAGCTCATGGCCGACGCCGGCCAGGCGGCGGGCTTCACCGTGAAGCTCGGCGTGATCCCGACCTTCCCCACGATGGTTTCGGGCGCGCCGGTCGTGGCCGCCCAGCTCAAGCGCATCGGCATCACGGTCGAGATCGAGAACGTCGAGTACGCGGTATGGATCAAGCGGTGGCTGGCCAAGGACTTCGATATGACGATGAACACCACGCCGGGCTACGCCGATCCCGATACCGCGTTCTTCCGCGCCCTGCACTCGACCAAGGGCCAGAACTGGAACTCGTGGAGCGTGCTCGACCTCGACGCAATGCTGGAGGAGGGCCGGCGCACGATGGACCCGAAGAAGCGCAAGGAGATCTACGACCGCGTCCAGGTCATGATCCTCGAGAACGTGCCGCACCTCTGGCTCTTCTCGGCCGACACGATCGACTTCACCCAGGCCAGCGTCAAAGGATTCCGCCAGCACCCGACCACGCTCCTCTACGGCTTCGAAGGAGTCTGGCTGGACAAAGCGTAAGCCCAAGTGACGACGCCAACGGTGAAAGCAAAAGGGAGAGGGTTTGGGGGAACCCTCCAAGGGTTCCCCCAATATACGAACACCGCATGACTCGATATCTCGCCGTCCGCCTGTACTCGATGGCCCTGACGCTTCTCGGTCTGTCTCTTCTCGTCTTTCTCATGCTCCGTCTCGTCTCCGGCACCGTCGTCGAGCAGATGATCGGCGCCGACGCCATCGTGAGCCCGGCGATGGTGGCGGAGCTGAAGCGGTTCTTCGGCCTCGACCAGCCGTGGTGGCAGCAATACGGACGCTGGGTCACCGCCCTGGCCCAGGGCGATCTCGGCACGTCGTGGCGCACCGGCAAGCCCGTGGTCACGCTGATCCTCGAGCGGTTGCCGGTGACGATCGAGCTGACGTCGCTGGCCGTGGGCTTCGCGCTGATGCTCGGCATCCCGGCCGGGATCCTGTCCGCGAGCCGCCGCGATCGGGCGATCGACAACGTCACCCGCGTGGGCACGTTGCTCGGCCTGTCCGTCCCCGTGTTCTGGCAGGGCACGATGCTGATCCTGTTCTTCTCGATCTACCTGCGCTGGATGCCGCCGGTGGTGTGGGTCGACTTCTTCACCGACCCGGCGCGCAACCTCACCATCATGCTGCTGCCGGGGCTGTGCCTGGGCACCGCCAGCGCGGCCAACATCGCGCGGACCACGCGGGCCTGCATGCTCGACGTGCTGCGCTCGGAGTACATCCGCACCGCGGCCGCCAAGGGGTTGACCGGCCGCGTGGTGATCCTCAAGCACGCGCTCAAGAACGCGCTGGTGCCGATCGTGACGGTGGCCGGGCTGCAGGTGGGCATCTTGCTCGGCGGCACCGTCGTCGTCGAGGAGGTGTTCACGCTGCCGGGCATCGGGCGCCTGGTCCTGTGGTCGATCTACCAGCGCGACTACCCGCTGACCCAGTCCACGATCCTGTTCATCGCCGTGATGTTCATGGCCATCAACCTGGCGGTGGACGTGCTGTACGGGTATCTCGATCCGCGGATCCGTTACAGCGCGTGATCGGCAAGTAAGGAGACGTCATGCGAGCCAACGAAGCCTTCCGCGCGGTCGCCGCCGGCGAGCTGGCGCGCGGCCTGATCGTCTTCTGACATGCGCGAGCTCGTGTTCGCGCTCGAGTTCAGGGGCCGCGCGGCGCCGGTGCCGGGATCCGACGGTAAGCGACAGGCGCGATCCACGGCGCCCAGCCAGACGATGTCCACCGTGCTCGGGCCCGACGGAGTCTGCGCGGGCGTCGCCACGGCGGTCGGCGAGCGCGCCGTACTCGAGTCTCGCGTCGAGCGCTTCGGCGACGGGACGTTCGTCGAGAACGGCCGGATCACCTACGGTGGCGGCGGCGCGGTGACCTTCGAGACGATCGGGCGCGGCTGGGTAGCGCCCGCGCCGCGGCCGGGTTGGACGGTCGGAGGTGTGCTGTGGACCATCACGGGGGGTGACGGCGCCTTCGCCGGCGCGCGCGGCCTGATCACCTCCAACTTCACCGTCGCGGCCGACGGCGAGGTTGTCGACAACCACTTCGCCAGGATCTACCTGCCGACGGCGGCGCGATGAGACGGCGGCGGCTCCGTGCTGAACTACGGGTCTCACACGGCGGGCGCCTGCTCGGGACCTTCAATCTTCTCCACGAGGCACACTGGTACGACGAGTCGGACATTCCCACGGGAGAAGCGTTCGCCGCGCTCGCGGCGCCGGCGTTTGTCGTGGCCTAATCGAGCGAGGCGGAACTGACGGGGCGGACCGGGATGTTGGTGTAGACAACCGTTCCGTCGGTCTGGAAGACCCGGTGGATGCCGGTGCCCTCGAACCGCTCCCACTCGATCGGCCTGCCGTAGAGGCGCAGCACCCGAACGACGTATTCGCGAGTCTCCGGATACGGCGGAATCCCGCCGTACGACGCCACCGCCTTTTCGCCAGCGTTGTAGGCCGCGATCGCGAGCGGCAGGTCGGAGCGGAACCGCAACATCATGGCGCGCAGGTGACGCGTACCCGCGTGGATGTTCTGGCGTGCGTCGAACGGATCGCGCACCCCGAGAATCGCCGCGGTCTCTGGCATCAGCTGCATGAGTCCGCAGGCCCCCGTTCGCGACACCGCGCGATGATCGAATCCGGATTCGGCGATGATGACCGCGCGAATCAAGCGCGCCGGCACCGAATATCGCGCCGAAGCCTCGGCGATCTCACGCTGGTATCGGTAGCCTTCCGCGACGGTTCGCCGCGCTGAATCGGCGGCGGCCGGGGCGGCCACCGTCATGGCCGCGGTTACGGCGATCAGGACCAGGGACCGGGGACTCAAGCGTTCCATGCCAGTACTGCAGGGCAAGATCGATACCGGGAGGGAATTTCCCCATATCTCGCGACGTTCCGGCGCGCTGGTCAGAGATGGGCCTGGTGGGTCCCTGACCAGGAGGAGCTAGTCCCTGGCCAGCGCGGCCGGTCGTCAGCTCGTCGCGACGGGTGAGCTCACGGCCCGCTCGAGGCGGTCGGCGAGCCAGGCCGCCGCGAAACCGCCGACCAGCGCCGTCGCGAGCGTCAATAGCAGGGCGACGGCGGTCGGTCCCACGCCGGGGACCATCGGGCGGAACGCGGGAGTCAGGCCCATTGCGAATCCCCAGACCGCGAACACGCCGATGGCGTAGCCAAGCGTGGCGACCACCGGCCGGCGACGCGGGTCGAGCACGACCATCATCAGTATTGGGACGAAAGCGAGGAGCCGCGAGCGGCTCCCGCTCGGCGCGCCGCCGGGCGTCGTGCGGTTCTTCTGGGCGATCGCGTGAGCGACCGCGATCGGCGAAGTCGGATCCTTGGCGATCTCCTCCTGGATGAAAGATACGGGCTGGATGATGTCGAATCCAACCCGCGCGATCCAGGCACCGATCATGCCGACGGCGAGCGCGATGGCTATCACCACGAGGGGCGCCGAGCGGTGGCCCGTCAGCCGCGCCGCCGCCACGAGGGCCATCGGCAGCAGCAGCGCCGCCAGGATCGGGTACGAATAGAACGAGATCCCGCCATACAGGAACGCCAGTCGGCCCGTCGGCCGCAGCGCGACGCCGAGGCTGCCGAAGAGCGTGCTCGCGGCGAGGACGAGGCCCAGATAACGGGCCCGGCCGCGCGCCGGGTACGCCTCGCGCACGATGAGCAGACAGGCCAGGGTGTTGATCGTGACGCCGAGCAGGCCGAGCAGATGCGGTGGGCTCCAGAGCGTCACATCGATGCCGAACAAGCGATGCCAGAGGTCGTCGATCGGGGCGGCCAGCACCGTAAGCGCGATGCCGCACGCCGCCAGGTAGAAGCCCGGCGTGCCCGTGACCCCAGCGACCCGTGTGGTGCCGCGGGGCGCACGGCCGCCGACCAGATGGCGGAGCGTGTCACGCGCCAGCACGCCGAAGCTGACGAGCACGACGATGGCGACGCCGCCGTAGGTCATCACGTGCGGCGGAATCCAGAACGAGTCGCGCCCGACCCGCACGTGCCACTGGATGTCCCACTGCACACCCCAGCCGGCGATGAGATTGCCGGCCAGCAGGGCCCAGAGCGCGATGCGGTACAGAGCGAGGGACTCGACGTCGGCCGCCGGCGCCGCCGTGGTACGCCCGAGCAACGCAGTCTGCACGGAGCTCATGGGTGGTTCTCCTTTGGACCCAGGGATTGCTCGCGATCGGGAGCTTGCGGGCGCAGGCATGCGCCCAGCCGGCGCAGGAAGCGGGTCTGGCGCCGTTGAAACTCGGCGTCACTCACCCGCGCGCCGGTGACCATGCGAACCAGCTGCGGGAACGCCAGCGGAAAGACGGTGAGCGCCATCAGCGACAGCACCAGGTACTCGGGATCGAGATCGCCGTGGAGCAGCCCGGCGCGCTGGGCGTCCCGCAGGCGCTCGGTGCCCTCGACCCATGCCTTGCGACGCTCCTCCTCGGCGATCGGCTTGCGGTCACCGCTGCCGAGCGCCTCCCACTGGAGCAGCCGGATCCCCTCGCCGCGCTTCGACGCGCGCTCGAAGAGGAAGGGCAAGAGGTCGACCGCGTCGGCCGGCGCGGCGGCCACCAGGTCGAGGTTCGTCGCGATGCCCTCGCGCAGGATGGCGCGGAACAGCGCCTCCTTGTTGCCGAAGTAGTGATAGAGCATCCGCTTGTTGACCGACGCTGCCCGGGCGATCGCGTCCACCCGAGCGCCGGCGAACCCCTTGCGCACGAACTCGCGGCGCGCGGCGCGGAGGATGCGCACGCGGGTACGGAGGGGGTCGCGGCTGGAAGTAACCATATGGATACTTGCTTGGCGCCGAGAGTATCCATACGGTTACTTGTCTGTCAAGCCCCGCCCCGGCGGTACCATACGGGTATGGCGCGGCCCGATCCCCGTCCGCACCTCGTGATCGTGGGCGGCGGCTTCGGCGGGCTGTACGCCGCTCGCGCGCTGGCCGGCCGTCCCGTGCGGCTCACGTTGCTCGACCGGCGCAACCATCATCTGTTCCAGCCGCTGCTGTACCAGGTGGCCACCGCCGTGCTCAATCCTTCCGACATCGCGGTGCCGCTACGCTCCATCCTGCGCGGCGCCTCGAACGTGACCGTCTTCCTGGCGAACGTGGGCGCGTGGATCTGGCCGGCCGCCGGGTGGTCCTCGATCGCGGCGAGATCGCCTACGACGCGCTGATCCTCGCGGCGGGTGCCAGCCACTCGTACTTCGGCCACGACGACTGGGAGCTGCTGGCGCCGGGGCTCAAGACCCTCGAAGACGCGCTCGAGATCCGGCGCCGCGTGCTGCTGGCCTACGAAGCGGCCGAGCGCGAGCGCGATGGCGCCGAGCAGGAGGCGCTCCTCACGTTCGTAGTCGTCGGCGGCGGTCCAACGGGCGTCGAGCTAGCGGGGGCGCTCGGCGAGATCTCGCGCCAGACCATCACGCGCGACTTCCGGCTGATCGATCCCTCGCGAGCGCGCATCGTCCTGGTGGAGGGCGCCCCACGCATCCTCACCGCTTTTCCCGAATCGCTCTCGCGCGCGGCGCAAGACGCTCTGCAGCGCATCGGTGTCGAGGTACGCACGGGCGTCACCGTGACCCGGGTGACCACCGACGCCGTGTGGCTCGGGGGCGAGCAGATCCGCGCACGCACGGTGCTCTGGGCCGCCGGCGTAGCGGCGGCGCCGCTGGCGCGGACGCTGGGGACGCCGCTCGATCGCTCCGGTCGCGTCCTCGTCGAGCCGGACCTCTCGGTTCCGGGCCACCCGGAGGCGTTCGCGATCGGCGACGTGTGCGCCTTCCTACATCAGACCGGCGCGCCGCTGCCCGGCGTGGCGCCGGTCGCGATCCAGCAGGGCCGCGCGGCGGCGGACAACGTTTTGCGACGGGTCGGCGGGCAGCCGACGCGTCCGTTCCGCTATCGCGACAAGGGCAGCATGGCCACGATCGGCCGGGCGGCCGCCGTCGCGGTCGTCGGCCGCTTCAAGCTCTCGGGGCTGGTTGCGTGGCTCGCGTGGCTGCTCGTGCACATCATGTTCCTGATCGGCTTCCGCAACCGGCTGCTCGTGCTCTTCGAATGGGCGTGGGCGTACGTCACCTGGCACCGCGGCGCGCGGCTGATCACGGGACCGTGGAAGGGCCGCGGCTCGGGCGACGCCAGCGGTCAGGGCTTGTAGTCGACCTTCTTGGGCTCGACCTTGCGCAACAGGTCCGGATACACGAACGCGCCGTAGTCGATGGGCTTGGTGAGCTTGCCCTGACCCTTGAGCTGCGCCTCGGCGAGCCGGAACATGTTGATCGTCGTCGCGCCCAGCTCCATGTCGAACGTGAGCTTGGTCATGAGCTGCTCTACCAGCGGCGGATCCAGGCTCTTGAGGAAATCGGACACGTCCTTGGCGGCGCGCTTACGGTCTTTGTTGATGATCTCCGTCGCCTCGACGAGCGCGCGCATGAACCCGTCGGCCTGCGCGGGGTTCTTCTTGATCCACCCGAGGTTCATGTAGATGTACACGCCCTGCTCGAGGATGCCCTCCTGGTCCTTGAGCACCTTCGTGTTCCTGACGGCGGCGAGCCCGCGCGTCACCCAGGGCTCCCACACGGCGTAGGCGTCGATGTTGCCGCGCTCGAGCGCCGCCACCATCTCCGGAGCCTCCACGTTGACCACCGTGTAGTCGGCGGCGTTCAGCTTGAGCTTGTCTAGCATGGCTAGCCAGAACACCTCGCCGCCCGAGCCGCGCGCCACGCCCACCTTCTTGCCCTTGAGCCCGTCGAGGTTGTCGATGTTGCGGCCCACCACGGCGATCCATCGCACCAGACGCGTGGCCTGCGCGACGACCACCACGTTCGGGTCCAGGTTGTGGTTGGCGACGCCGGCGATCTCCGACCCGAAGGCCGATTCGATCTGGCCGTTGATGAGGAACGACACCATGGCCGAGCCGGACGGCCCCGTGTTGATGCGCACGTCCAGCCCATGCTTCTTGAACAACCCCTCCTGCTGCGCCACGTAGTACGCGGAGAACACAGGATCCACGCCGGTGGCGATGGTCATCTTGGTCTGCGCCCACGCCGCGCCGCTCCAGGCCAGCAGGCTCAGCACGAGCAGGCATCGGGCACCGAGTGTCACCATGAACGTCACCCTCCTAGGTCGCCGGCGAATACTTGCCCGCGAACGTATAGATGCTCCACCGGAACATGCGATCCACGACGAACCCGAGCAGTCCTAGCGTCACCAGAGACACGAAGATCTCGTCCACCAGCATGAACAGCCGCCCGTCCCAGAGCATCTTGCCGAGCCCGTCGTTGGCGGCGATCAGCTCCGCGGCCACGATGGTGGTGAACGAATTGCCCATCGCCAGGCGCATGCCGGTGAGGATGTAGGGAACGGTCGCCGGCATCGCCACGTGACAGAAGATCTGCGCCCGCGTCGCTCCGAGCGATTCCGCCGCCCGGATCTTGTTCGGCGCGATGGCGGCGACGCCCGCCGCGGTGTTCAGGATCACGATGAAGATCGTCGTGTAGATGATGAGGAAGATCTTGGACGCCTCGCCGATTCCGAACCAGATGACGGCCACGGTGATCATCGCGACCGACGGGATGAACCGCAAGAACTCCGTGTAGGGCTCGAGCAGGTTCCGCACCGACCGGAACGAGCCCATCGCCAACCCGATCGGAATACCCAGGAGCGAGCCGGCCAGGAACCCCGCCAGGATGCGCCGGAGGCTGGCCGCGAGGTGCTCCAGCAGCACACCGTTGCGCAGGAGCAGCCAGCCCTTTCTGAACACGACCGTCGGTGGCGGAAACAGCACGGAGCTGACCAGGTAGAGGGAGGCTAGTTGCCAGATCAGGAACAAGCTGACGAACCCTAGCGCGTAGCCTCCGTAGGTGCTCATCCCGCGTCGCGCGACGCCGCCCGAGCCTCGGATCACGAAGCACCGGCGATGGATTTGGCGACTTCGTCGCGGATCATCTCATAGACTTCTTTGTAGTATCGGAGAAACCCGTCGTCGGTACGGCGGCGCGCCCCGTTCAGCGCCACCTCGACCACGCCCTTGACCTGCGAGCGAGGGCCCGCGCGCATGACGCCGATGCGCTTGCCCAGCGTCACGGCCTCATCGATGTCGTGCGTGATGAACAAGACGGTCGTGCGCGTGGCTCGCCAGATGCGGGCCAGCTCCAGCTGCATCAACGAGCGGGTCTGGGCGTCCAGCGCCGCGAACGGCTCGTCCATGAGCAGCATCTTGGGCTCGTTCGCCAGCACCCGCGCGATCTGGATGCGCTGCTTCATCCCGCCGGACAGCTCGGCCGGGTATTTCTGCTCCTGCCCTTTGAGTCCCACCAGCTCGAGGTGCCGCATCGCGCGCTCACGCCGCTCCGTCTTGCCCACGTGCCGCATGCGCAGTCCGAACTCGACGTTTTCCACGGCGGTGAGCCAGCCGTAGAGCGAGTCGTCTCCTTGGAAGACCACGCCGCGGTCGCGACTGGCACCGGTGACCGGGCGGCCGTCCATCAGGATCTGGCCCGTCGTCGGAGCCTCGAAGCCCGCGAGCATCTTGAGCACGGTCGTCTTGCCGCACCCGCTGGGGCCGAGCAGGCAGAAGAACTCGCCGAGCTCGATCTCGACGTTGAAGTGCTCGACCGCCGTGTAGTCGGCGCCCTGCAGCGACCGATAGGTCTTCTCGACGTCGAGGAATGATACCAGCGGCATAGCGTCCGCCCTCGGCGGGCGGCTCAGACTAGCACCGCCGACGTCAGTCCAGCCAGTCCTGCTCTTTGAGCTTCCGGGGCAGGTACTTCTTGGTGAGGTACTGGAAGTCTTTGTTGGCGAGCGCGTCGAGTTCGTACTTGAGCCCGCTCGCCAGCATCCGCTTGATCTCGGCCTGCCAGCTCTTCTTCTGGAACCAGGTGTAGCCGAGCAGCTCCTTGGCGCGTGCGACGTCCTTGTCGTTGAGCTTGATGCCCACGTTGCGCGGGAGCTCGTACGCCTCGGGGTCGGCGCTCGAGAGCCCCACGAACTTGGCCTTCGGGATGGCCATGCGCTGGCTCTCGAAGGCGAGGTTGATGGAGCCCTGTTTGATGACCGAGTAGATGTAGTAGCCCCACGGATCGTTGTCCACGAGGACGTAGACCGGGAGCTTCTTCTCCTCGTGCAGTCGCCGCGCCAAACGCCGGACGCCGCGGGGCGGCTGGCCGTTGCCGGTCAGGAGCACGCAGTTGTATCGGCGCCAGAACTTGTCCTCCGAGAGCCGGTTCCACTGGGTGCCCTTCTCGACCAGCAGGAGGAAATCGGCGGTGCACTGCCTGATCTGTAGATATTCCGGCTCCACGATGGACGGCACGGAGTAGCCGCCCTTCCCGAGCCGCGCGCAGTCCACCCGGTCGCCGTCGTCGACCAGCACCAGCGGACCCACGATCGAGCCGGCGTTCTCGGCGCGCACGTGCAGCTCCTCGCGGAGCGCCGTCAGCGTCACCTCGAGGTCTTCGATGAGCGGATCGGACTCGTCCTGGGTGTCGATCGTGTTCTCGTGCGAGTTCTTGATCGTGTGCTTGGTGCGGTAGTAGATCTCACGGAGCGAGGTCGTGAGGTTCGCCCGCTGCAGCTCGCAGAGCGCGTCGGCCACCAGGACGGTCTGCATGAACTTCTTGGCCATGCCGACGTTGAAGAACGACCGCGCCTGCTTGCGCTTGCCCATCTCGATCAGGCCCTTGCGGTCGTTGAAGGTCACGTTCGAGAGCGAGCGGACCGGGATCGTGAGCGTCGGATCCTTGCGCCGCTCGGCGGCGTGGATCACCACGTCGGCCACGCCGATCAGCTTCTTCTCGACCGCGGTCGCCGTTCGTTGTTTCTGGGCCATGGGTGCGTCCTACCTTCTCTTGCGTGCGGTGGGCCTGGCCTTCGCGCGCGCCTTGGTCGTTCTCTTACGTCCTGAGCGCCTGGCGCCCTTCGCCCCGGCGCCGGCTCCGCGCGGCGGAGGGCCGCCGTTCGTCTTGGCGGCGCCGTTCGGCGACCCCGCCGTCGCCGCCACCTCGGCGACCGGCGCGGGCACCTCGCCCTCGACGCCCTCGGGCGTCACGATGATCGAGTGCGGCAGGCCTTCGGGGCCGCTTCCATTCTGCCCCAGGAGCTCGTCGGTCTTTTCGCCGCCGGTCCGCTTCATGGCCATCTTCTGGAGCTGGTCCTTCAGCTTCGCGGTGGCCAGCTTGCCGCCCTTGAGGCGGTTGCACGACGCGACGACTTCCTCGATGTAGAGCTCGAAGATGTTGCGCCGGCGGAACTCGCTGTGGGCGCGCTCGCGCCGCCGGAGGAACGCGCCGAGCCGCCGGCCGCACTCGCGCAGCGCCAGCGTGATCTCCTTGCGGATCTCGTCGTACTCGGCGATCGCTTCCTTGGACTCGCTGGTGAACGGGACCCAGACCGACGCCATGTGGACGAAGATCACCATCGGGCCCGACGGCACGGCGCCGCGGGACTGCGCCACGCCGTAATTGCGCCACGTCGTGTCGAGCACCGACTTGTAGCTGACACAGGCCGACTGCTGATAGAGGAGCGGCACCCGGTTCGCGTAACGGATGACGCGGGCGAGCTCGTGATCGTGCTCCGCGGCCTCCCCTTCCGCGAGCGGGATTTCCTTCTTCGCCTGGCTCTCCGGCGCCTGCTCCGGTCCCTTGCCGTAGGCCAGGCCCGCCTCGATCACGAAGGGATTGCCGCGATACACCGCGGGCGGCCGGGTCACCGCGGTGTAGAACTCCCCTTTGATCTGCTGGTACAGGCCCGCGAGGATCGCCTTCTCCCCGATCGGCGAGAGGCAATTGGTGGGCGGCGCCATGATCTTGGTGGCCTGGATGCCCTTGTAGAGGTTCTCGGCGGCCTGCCCGTGAACGTCTCGCGGACGGGCGCGCGGCGAGAGGCTCGCGGCCTTGCAGATGTCCTCGGCGAGGCGCGGCGATACCCGACTGAAATCACCGGACAGGAACCCCGAGAGCCAATGGCTCTTGGTATCCTGGAGCATCTTCAACAGCATCCCGAGCTCGATCCCGTAGGGATGCGGCTTGATCTCGCGCGGCGACGGGGGGAGCTGCTCGTACGTGCGGCGAAACTCCTTCGTCTCCCCTTCCGGAGTGACGTAGGTCATCTTGACGTGCGGGTTGGCGATGATCGTCTGCTCGACGTACTCGTCGACCGAGGCCCGCCCTTTCTGATAGCGGCCCTCGACTTCCATCGTCACCTGGGTCCCCCGCGGGGACTCCCAGTCGATCTGCTTCTTCTCGAGAATCAGCGGCTCGTTCTTCTTGGTATCGATCTGGACTTCGAAGTAGTGCGCGGGCGCCCTCGCGTTCGTGCGCGAGATGATCCGCACGGGCTTGCCGGTCGTGAGCTGTCCATACATACCGGCTGCCGAGATGCCGATCCCCTGCTGGCCACGGCTCATGCGCAGCCGATGGAACTTCGAGCCGTACAAGAGCTTCGCGAAGATCGGCGGAATCTGCTGGCGGACGATGCCGGGGCCGTTGTCGGCGACCGTGATCCGGAAGCGGGTCGCCTGGCTCGCCGGCGGCGGCGGTCCGCCGTTGGCGACGGGCTCGAGCTTGACGACCACGTCCGGGAGGATCCCGGCTTCCTCGCAGGCGTCGAGCGCGTTATCGACGGCCTCTTTCACGCACGTCAGCAGCGCCTTTCGTGGATTGTCGAACCCCAGCAGATGGCGGTTCTTGGTGAAGAACTCGGAGACCGAGATCTCCCGCTGGCGCGCCCCCATCTCGACGGCGGTCACCGTCGGCTTGGGCGGCGGCGCGGGCGTCACGGCAGGAACGGGAGGCGGGGGGCTTACGTGGCGGCTGGCGGCTGCCAAAGGCTCTCTCGCATATGCCCCCATAGAAACAAAGTCCCGGGCATGGGCCAAGTTTTACCGGCGGCGGCGATCGCCGCGGCCTCCTCCGGCGTGGCCACGGTCACACCGGGGTGGCGGAGCTGCCGAGCTGGCGCGCCCACAGCCGCGCGAACGGGCCGCCATCGCGTCGCAGCAGCTCCGCGGGAGGCCCTTCCTCGAGGAGGGCGCCATCGTCGAGGACGACGACGCGGTCGGCATGGCGGATGGTCGACAGGCGATGGGCCACGATGAACGTCGTCCGGCCCTTCATCAAACGCTGGAGGGCGTCGAGCACCGCCGACTCGGTGTGGGCGTCGAGGGCCGACGTCGGCTCGTCGAGGACGAGGATCGGCGCGTCCTTGACGAAGGCGCGCGCGATCGCCAGCCGCTGCTGCTCGCCGATCGAGAGGGTCATGCCGCGCTCGCCGATCCCCGTCGCGTAGCCGTGGGGCAAGTGGTTGATGAAGCCGGCGGCATTGGCGGCGACGGCGGCGGCTTCGATCTGCTCGCGCGTGGCGTCCGGCCGACCGTAGGCGATGTTCTCCGCCACGGTGATCGGCAGGATGAACGACTCCTGGAGCACGATCGCGATCTGGGCCCGTAAGCTCTTGACGGAGAGCGAGCGCACGTCGTGGCCGTCGATCGTGATCCGGCCGGACCACGGGTCGAAGAAGCGCAACAGGAGGCTCACCAGTGTGCTCTTCCCCGCGCCGGTGGCGCCGACGATCGCGACCACCTCGCCGGGCTTGACGTCGAGCGTGAGCCCGTGCACGACCGGGCGCCGGGCCTCGTAGCCGAAGGTCACGTCGTCGTAGCGGACGTGGCCGATCAGCCGAACCTGGCTCGCGCCAGGCTGATCGACCACGTCGGGCGCGGTGTCGAGGAGATCGACCACTCGCTCGGCGTTGGCCACCGCGTACTGCACGGTGGAGGCCGTGTGGGCGATCTCGTTGAGCGGGGTGTAGAGCGCGGCGAGATACGAGAGGAAGACGAGGATGGTCCCCGCCGTCACCGTGCCCTCGAGCGCGTAGCGACCGCCCACCCACATGATCGACGCGGTGCCGATCGCCGTGACCAACCCCACGGCGAGCTTGAAGGCCATGTCCGCGATGCTCGAACGCTCGTACGCGGCGACCGTGGCGGCGGCCTGCCGGCGGAAGCGATCGGACTCGGCGTCCTCGCGGCCGAACGCCTGGACCGCGGGTATTGCGGTCAGCGTCTGCTGCACGCCCGCCATCAGGTGCGCTTCGCGATCGCGCCGCTCGCGGGCCCACACGTGCATCGGCCGGCCGAAGCCGTAGATGAACAGGCCCAGGAACGGCACCACCCCGAGCGCCAGTAGTGTCAGCGCGGGTTCGAGCCGCCACATGACCACGAACATCGCGCCCAGTGTCAGGAGCGACTGCGCCACCGGTAACGCGGTCCCGTTGACGAGCATCTGCAGGCAGTATGGGTCGCCAGTGACGCGCGCGACCGAGTCACCGACGGGGCGGCGGCTGTGGAACGCGAGCGACAGCCGCTGAACGTGCGCGAACAGGTCGGCGCCGAGCGCGTAGACCATGCGCTGTCCCAGCCGCACGGAGGTCACCAGCGACACCGTGGCGAGCGTCGAGCCCCCGAGGAAGATCACGATGGTGGCGACGCTGGCCCACGCGAGCAGCGCGTTCGCGCTCTGCCCGCCCGGGAGGGCGGCGACCAGGGCGGCGAAGCCGGGTGGCAGCGGCTCGCCCCCGAGCACGTGATCGATCAAGAGCTTCATCGGCCACGGCCGCAGGAGGTCGACGGCGACCCCGGCGACCATCGCCCCGAGCATGATCGCGATCTCGCGCGGGTGGGTTCTGAGATAGGGCAGGAGCCGGCGAAGCGTCCTCAACGCACCCAGGTTTCACTGTCGGTCGCGAGCTCGTGGATCGCCTCGTCGAGGAGTCGCGCGGCGCCGCCGTAGTCCGTGAGGGCGCGCAAGACGAGCCCGACCGCGCCGACCGCGAACAGGCTCGCGGCGAACCAGGCATGGGCGGCGGTGGCGCCGACCGCCAACCCGGCGGTGACCGAGACCGACGCGACCGCGATCCGCGACCATCGCGGCCACACGCGGAATCGCGTGAGCTGCCGGCCGCGTCCATGCTCTTCCGTCCCGGCCAGGAGCCGGGCCGCCGCGAGGCATCCCTGCCGGAGTTCGAGGTCCCATCGGTCCCAGTCTCCGCCGCGCACCACCGTTTGCCCCTGCTCGCGGAGCCACGACTCGAGGGCGGCGAGGCGCTCGGTCGGCGCGCGCCAATGCTCGCTCCACAACGCCACCGTCCGCGCGCGCGGCGTCACGAGGGCGGGAACACCCCGCCGACGCCACAACGTGAGGCCATGCTTCACCCGACCAACGAGACGCGCGATCGGCTGGAGCACGTGCAGAAGGGCGATGACCGCGCGCAGCCGAACGCGATCGCGCGGCGACACGTAGGCGATGGGCAAGTGCGCTCGCCGCGCCGCGACGATCGCGCGGGCGAGCGGCGCCCCGAGGGCCAGCCCGAACAGCGGCCACGCGGTCCGCAGCGGGGTCCACTCGAACCCGAGGAGACCCAGCACGGCGAGCATGGGGACCACGAACCACCACTCGGGCATCGACAGGAACGACGTGAGCGGACCGGGCGTCCGCTCGTAGAGCGACTGGAAGAGCGCCGTGCCCCAGCTGCCCTGGTAGATGCGGCCGCGCTGGAGCAGACGCGCGACGCGCCCGGGGCCGTACAGGCGGCCGGACCACGACGCATGCCCGGCGCCGTTGTGCTTCTCGGGCCACTTCCCGGCCAGCAGCGCCTCGGCCCGCCCGTAGCCGGCCTGCTGCTTCCAGTAGGTGCGGATCGAGTTCCGCCGATGGTGCCACACGAGCGCCGCCGGGTGGAAGCCGATGGTCCAGTCGCGCGCGGTCAAGCGCCAGCAGACGTCGACGTCGTCGCCGGCGGTGCGGAACCTGGGATCGAACCCACCGATGGCTTCGAGCGCGCTCTTCTTGAAGGCCATGTTGCAGCCGGGCACGTGCTCGGCCTCGCGGTCGGTGAGGAGCACGTGAATCGGCCCGCCCGGCGACAACGCCACGGCGTCGGCGATGAGCCCGTCGCCCGGCGGCGGCAGGTTCGGGCCCCCGACCGCGACGTGGTCGCCCGTCAAGAACGTCCACGCCACGTAGCGAAGCCAGTCGGGGTCGGGCCACGCGTCGTCGTCGATGTAGG
>Ga0209161_10001358_pt1 | contig 20218 bp, 17 predicted proteins | sample GraSoiAngelo_155_FD_186169 | JGI IMG/M metagenome (GOLD analysis project Ga0209161, IMG submission 186169) | Grasslands soil microbial communities from the Angelo Coastal Reserve, California, USA - 14_1009_13_30cm (SPAdes) (version 2) | ecosystem: Environmental > Terrestrial > Soil > Grasslands... | reverse complement strand
CGCGCATTGCCTCTACGGCATTCATCAGCAAATTCAGGAGGACCTGCTGGAGCTGGATCCGATCGCCCGTGACCTGCGGCAGGTTCGGTGCCAAAGACATTTCCAGAGATATGCCGTGTCGCCTGATCTCGGGCCCGACGAGGGGCAGCACGTCGCGGATGACACCGGTGAGGTCACAGCGCCCACGGGCAACCGACGAGCGCGTCAGCAGGGCGCGAATCCGGGTGATGACCTCTCCCGCGCGCAGGCCGTCCTTCACGATAGCGGTGAGCGCCCCGCGGACGCTGTCGAGATCGGGTCTGTCGGCCGCCAGCCAGTGCAGGCACGCGTTGGCATCGGCACCGATCGCCGCCAGCGGTTGGTTGATCTCATGGGCGATGGAAGCGGCGAGCTCACCCAGCGTCGTCACGCGCGTCACGTGCGCGAGCTCCTCTCGCGCTTGCTGCAGCGCCTCCTCGGCCCGTTTGCGCTCCGCGCGAGCGCGGAGCGCCGTCACCCCGGATGTCAGGTCCTCGGCGAGATGGCCTCGCAGCGCCGTCACGGCATAGGCCACGGACGCCGCCAAACCCGTATAGTGTTCGATCGCGTGTTCATCGAAGGCGCTGCACTCCGCGGCATACAGATTGAGCGTGCCGCGCAGATCCACGGCGCCCCCGGACGCCTCATAGGCGATCAACGGCACGGCAAGGCAGGAGGCGTAGCCGCGTGCGAGGGCGGCGGCTCGCCAGGGAGAAAACCTCGGGTTCGTGCGGATATCGTCGACCCAACACGCGTGGCCGGTCCGAACCGCAACGCCGACGGGCCCCTGACCGAGTTCTATCTCTCCCCAGGAAGTCTTGAGGCGCTCCAGGTATTCGACGCCGTCTCCGGCCTGGGCGACCGGGCGAACAGTCTTCTCAGCATCATCCTCGCAGTAACCGACCCAGGCCAGCCGAACCTCGCCGCCCGCCACGAGAATTTCGCAAATGGATCGCAACAGCGCCTGCTCGCTCTCGGCCTGCAAGAGCGCGTTGGTGCACTGATGGAGCGTCCGCAGTCTTCTTCTCAGCCGACCCAGCGTTTCCCCGTAGGCCTCGCGTTGCTGTGACATCAATCGCCAGCCCGGTCTAGTCGACACCGAGCACGGTGCTGGCCAAGGCCGTCCCCGCCACACGGGCCCGAATCTTGTCGAACGCCGTCCCCCGAGTGCGAGACGTGTCATCGCTGAAGGGCGCAAAGCCGCAGTCGTCCGTGGTTCCCAATCGATCAGGCGGGATGTATTCGGCCGCCTCGAGGACACGGTCCCTGATCTCTTCGGCGGTCTCGACACGCGGATCGAGTGGATCGATCACCCCCACGAAAATCCGTTGCGTAGCCTTGGCGTGTTCCCGAATCAGTTTCAGGACGCGCTGACGGTGAGGCTCGCTCGCCAGCTGCACATAAAAGCTGGTCGCCTGCAGCTCGAACAAGCTCGGCAGGAGCTCGGCGTAGTCCACGTCCGCGCTGTGGGTCGAGTGGCGATCGGCGCCCGGGCACGTGTGCACCCCGATTCGCTTCCGCTCCTCGGCGGAAAAGCGCTCCAGCACCAGATTGTTCAGGTCGATGAAACTGCGTAGCAGGCGCCGCGTCGGATCCAACTTGATCGACAGCCGTCCTTCCGTGAAGTCCATCTGAACCACGTGTGCGCCTTTCTTCAGACAACGCCGAATTTCGCCCTCCTGCTCATCGATCAGGGCATCGAGATACTCTTCTCGCGAATAGCCGCGGAGGCCGCCTTGCGGGTACAACAGGCTCAGGGCCGAGGCGGAGACGACCGCTTGCTTCAGCGGCACCTGCGCGTACCGCTGGGCGATTTCCAGGTAAACATCGGCCGGGGTCTTGTACCTGAACGGTCCGCCGGTCAGGCGAGGCAGGTTTCGGATGTGCCCATCTGCGAACGAAATCGGCACGCCATCCGGCGACAGGTTCTCCAGACCATGGATGGAATAGGTGGCGAAGCTGTGCTTGGCCTGTTCGCCATCCGTAATGACGGGCGATCCGGTGGCTTCCAGACGCCGAATCGTGTCCTGGACGGCGGCATCGTAGAGCGCAGTGAGCTCCGGCTGCGAGATGCGCCCGGCTCGGAAGCCCTGGACTCCCTCGATCAAGGCCGCCGGTCTCGGAATGCTTCCGATGGGCTCCGTCGGCAGCATCAGCGCAGTGCCGGCAGGCTGAAATGGAAGGTGGCGCCGTGCGTCGCGTTCGGTGTCGCCCAGAGCCGTCCGCCGTGGGCTTCGATGATCGAGCGGCTGATCGACAGCCCCATACCCATGCCGCCGGCCTTCGTGGTGAAGAAGGCGCTGAAGAGCTGGCTCACGCTGTTCGGGTCGATCCCGACGCCGGCGTCCTGCACGTCGACCGACACGTGATCACCCTCGTGCGGTCGCGAGCCAATCACGAGCTGGCGTGGCCGGTCCGCGACGGACGCCATCGCCTCGATCGCATTCATGACGAAATTGATGAGCACCTGCTGCAGCTGGACGCGATCGGCCAGGACCGGCGGCAACGCCGACGCCAGGTCGAGTCGCAACGACACCGCATGGCTCCTGACCTCGGTGCCGATGAGCGGCACGACGTCGCGAATGACGTCGTTGACGTCCAGGCGTGCTTTGTGCGGACCGCTCCTCGTCGCGAGCTGGCGGATCCGCTGGATGACGTCAGCCGCCCGGTGGCCGTCCTTCACGATCGCGTGGAGCGCCTCGCGGGCGCTCGCGAGGTCGGGCGTGGCTGCCGTCAGCCAGTTGAGCGATGCGTTGGCATCGGCCACGATGGCGGCAAGCGGCTGGTTGACCTCGTGGGCGATCGACGCCGCCATTTCGCCCAGGGTCGTCACGCGGGTCACATGGGCGAGCTCCGCCTGCGCCTGCTGCAGCGCCTCCGAGGCTCGCGCATGGTCGGTGAGGTCGCGCGTGATTCCGAGCACGGCCTCGATCCGCGCCGAATCCGGCCGCAGCGGCGAATACGTCGCGGCCAGGTATTTGCGGCCGGCCGGCGTGGGAAACCAGCCGACGAAGCTCACCTCTTCTCCCCCGAAGCATCGATCCAGGTTGGGCTTGTACGTCTCCTCGAACGGCTCCGTGCCCGCGAGCTCGTCCACGCGCATCCCCACGATCTTGTCGGCCGGCATCCTCCAACGCCGCTCGAAGGCCGCGTTGACGCGCTGATATCGATAGTCTTTCCCGACGATGTAGACCGCATCAGGTGAGGCTTCGAACATGTGTCCCGTCAGATATTCAGCGCGCTTGCGCTCGGTGATGTCCACCACGGTCACGAGCACGCTGTCGAATCGAGCTGACGGCGGTGGGAATGTGAGAGTGAAGAGGCCTCCAGCGAGGCGCGGCCCTCGGCGATACCGACGAGCACTTTGACGAACGCGTCTCGGGTCTCGCGCAGAAAGAGCGTGTTCGCGGAGGCGAGGAGCTCCTCCTTGCTTCCGGCCGCAAACATCTTGACGGACGCCTCGTTCGCGTCGACGTTCCTCACCATCCGGGCGGCTTGCCGGACGAACTCGGGGTGCACGGCGAGGTACTCGCGGACATCGCGCACCCCGGCGGCCCTCAGATCATCGATCGCCACCTTGACGCGCGAGAAGTCTTCTTCCCAGATCGACACCCCGGTCGACTCGAAGATGTGGCGATAGCGCTTCTCGCTCTCGCGCAGACGGTGAAAGATCGACAGGCTCGTCAGCGCATCCTCGAGCCGCCGGCCGATCTCCTGGAACAGGAGCTCCTCTCGCGCTGTCCAGAGGCGCGCGTACGAGCACTGGCTGGCGCCGAAGATGTACGGCCGCTCACTCTTCGGGTAGAGCGCCATCACAATCCTGGATTGGACAAGGCGGCGCTGCGCCAGCTCGCTCGACAGCGGATGCGCCGAGTGCGGTCCGAACAGCCGTCTCCGGGTCGATCGGCACCTCGTCGCCCACGCCGAGGAGACTGGGGAATTCAGGACGCGTCCGCTGCATCTTGACCTCGTGAGAGACGGCCTCGGGGTCACAGGGATGCATCAGCCACGCGCGATCGCAGTCGAAGATCGACAGCGCAGCGTCGAGGACGTCGCTCATCATCTGCTCGAGGTCATTCGTTGCCTGGATGGCGCGGTTCACCCGATCCAGACCCTCGACGAACCATCGACGGTCGTGCTCCGTCCGCATGCCCTCCGTGATGTCGACCATCACGCCGCGCAACCGGATGGGACGGTCACCCTCCTGCACCACGGTCACCAGGTCTCGCAGCCACACGACTCTGCCGTCTGCGGCGATCATGCGGTACTCGCAATCGCCGTCGCGCTTCTCGGCACTCGCCGTTTCGCGGAATCGCACCGCCGACTGGCGATCGTCCCGGTGGAGGTGACCCTGCCAGAAGGTCGGCTCGGAGAGCCAGTGTTCGGCCGTATAGCCGAGGATGCGCTCAGCCTGGTCGCTCACGAACGAGAACTGACGCATCGTCGCATCGGCTTCCCAGACGATGCCGTCGACCGAGTTGACCAGATCCCTGAATCGGTGCTGCGCACCGACGGCCTCGGCGAGGGCCCGCGCGAGCTCCGCCGTTCGCTCGCGAACTCGCGCCTCCAACTGCTCTCGCGTCGTGGTGAGGGCGTCCTCCGCCCTGCGTCGTGCCGCGCTCATCGTGGCCAGGCACGCCGCCAAGAGCGTGAAGATGAGGAGACGCGGCATCTGGCCAGTGTCGATCTTCAGTGAATCGAACGGGGGGGTGAAATAGTAGGCGAAGGCCAGCGTGGCCAAGACCCAGGCCACGAGGGCCGGCCGCAGACCGGCGACCCAGCCCGTGATCAAGACGGCGACGAGCAAGAGCTGAGCGCCCGCCAGCACCACGGGTCGCAGCCACAGCGCGAGGATCACGGCGACCGTCACGCATGATACGGCGACCCCGTATCGGACGACCGCGAACCGCGCGACATGGCGTTGCATCTGGCGTCCCTCAATCTCGACTGCGGGGTCCGTCCAGGGTGCCCGAGAGCCTCCGCGCTCGGCAAGCGTATCGCGTCCCGCGTCCAATGTGGACACAGCCATCACGCCGAGGCGAGCGCCGTCCGTACCGCATCGAGGAGGGTGGAGCTTCGAAAAGGCTTCTCGAGAAACGCCACCGCGCCGGCCTCGAGCGATCGCCGGCGCGTCTCGTCGTCCGCGTGAGCCGTCAGCATGATCGCCGGAATGCGTGAGCCCGTGGCGACCAGATGTCGCAGGAGGTCGAGGCCGCTCATTCCGGCCATTCGCACATCGAGCACCACGCAGCCGATACTGTCTCGATGAACCGACTCCAGGAAGGCTTCCGCGGATTCGAACGTCTCGACGCGAAAGCCCACCGACATCAGGAGATTCCTGAGGGATCGACGCAGTGACGCGTCGTCGTCTACGATGCAGACCACCCGCCCATCGTGTTTGCCCATATGTGATCGCCGGCGTCGCTGACGGTCGATCTGCGCCAATCGTAGTTTTGCCGGACGGAGGGCGTCTACCCTACCTTCGTCGGGTTCGGCCACCCCGATGGTCGGCAGCCCCCAGCGCCGATACGGTAACCTCGGTGCGCCACGCGTCCTCTGAATGTCCGACTCCCCAACCTCGCGCCCGGGAGGCTGACATGAGGTTCTTCTCGCTCGCTGCACCGCCCCGCCACCTCGGTCTCGCCGTCGTCGTGGGCGTGGCGCTCGTGCTGTCGTTCTTGATCCACGGCGTGCCTCTGGCCTGGGCACAGGCCGGTCAGCCGTCGAACGAGCCGAAGCGGCCCGCGTATCAGATCGGATCAGCCGGACGGTTCAACGAGGACTGGTCGGTGCTGAGAGGCGTCGACCTGGACACGACCGATGACTTCTGGGACCGCCTGAAGTTCATCCCCCTGACGTCCGACCAGAACGTGTGGCTGACCATCGGTGGCCAGGCCCGCGAGCGCGGGGAGTACTTCAGACAATACCTGTTCGGGAACTCGGAGCCCAAGCAGTCCGATGGCTATCTCCTCTCTCGATACCGGTTGAGCGCCGACCTCCACCTGACTCGCTACTTCCGCATGTTCGCCGAGGGGAGGAGTGCGTTCGCGCTCGACCGCGACCTGGCGGGGGGACGGACGACTTCGTACGTCGACGAGGTCGACCTGATGAACGGTTTCGCGGACGTCATGATCCCGCTGGGCCAGCAAGCGAGCGTGACGCTGCGCGGTGGTCGTCAGGAGCTGATCTTCGGTTCTCAGCGGCTGGTCGGGCCCGGGGACTTCACGCAGGTCCCTCGTGCCTTCGAGGGCGGCGCCGCGATCGGCCAGATCGCGGGCTGGACGATCACCCCCTTCTGGGCGCAGCCCGTGGTGGTCGACAAGTACCGCTTCAACCAGTCGACCTCGGACCAGGAGCTGTTCGGCGTCTTTGGCACCGGGCCTCTTCACGTCGTGGCCGTGAACCTGGACCTCTACTGGCTGGACGCCAACAACAAGACCGCCACGTTCAACGGCACCGTCGGACGGGAGCATCGACATACGCTCGGCGGACGCGTCTGGGGCAAGATCGGCGCCACGGGCCTGGACTTCGAAGTGGAGGGGGCGGCCCAGTTCGGGACGGTGGGCCGCGGAGACGTCGCGACTTCGATGTTCACGACCGTTCTCGGCTACACGCTGCCGGTCCCGCGTCTGTCCCCCCGCGTCTACCTCGAGTTCGACTACGCGAGCGGAGACGACCGGCCAGGAGGGAACGTCGGAACGTTCAACCCGCTCTACCCAAACGGCCACTCGTACCTGGGGTACATCGACTACATCGGGCGACAGAACCTCATCAGTCCCAACGCCGGCGTCAGCGTCAGCCCGATCCGCGACCTCACGCTTTCGCTCCAGCAGTATTTCTTCTGGCGGGCCTCCGATCATGACGCGATCTACAACAAGAGTGGTGGCGTGCTGCGGCCGGCGACCGGCACCACCGCCCGCTACGTGGGCGCCGAGACCGACGTTCTCGCCACCTACAACCTCACCCATCACATCCAGGGCTACGCCGGCTATAGCCACTTCTCCACCGGCGAGTTCATCGAGAAGACGGGAAAGGACAAAGACAGCGACTTCTATTACCTCGCGATCCAGTACACGTTCTGAGCACGTCGCGCTTCCGAAATGACGACGCCGCATGATTGCGCAAGAAAACGATGAAACCCACACGCCCGCGCGCGCCTCACAAGAGGTGAGAGTCGACGAGGGGAGGTGAGGAGGATGAAGAAGTTGATCTTCGCGCTGGCCCTGGCGCTCGTGGCATTCAGCAGCGTGGGCGTGGCCTTGGCCGACACCGAGACGGGCAGCGGCATCGTCGGCACCCAGTCCCCGTAGTGCCGAGGCGAGGGCGGGGGACGTCCCCCGCCCACGCACCTCCCCGTCGACCCCGCCGGTCGCGCACGCTTCATCACACCATCAAATCGCCGGCTCCGCGAGCGCGTTTAGGAGGCCGGCTCCTCGGCCTCGGGGCTATCGCGTCGCGCATCCGGCACGCGCAAGAATCCGAAGCCGTGACTTTTGCCCCCCTCCGAGCATCAGAAACGCACATATATGTGGATCGTACGACTCGCGCTGCGCCGGCCGTATACGTTCGTCGTCCTGGCGCTGTTGATCGCCGTGCTGGGGATCGTCTCGGTCGCCTCCATGCCGATCGACATCTTCCCGGCGATCAACATCCCGGTCGTCAACGTCATCTGGAACTACTCCGGGCTGTCGCCGACCGAGATGCAGGATCGCATCGTCACCACCAGCGAGCGCGCGTTCACTACCACGGTCACCGGGATCGAGCACATCGAGTCCGTGTCGCTGCGGGGCGTCGCCGTCACCCGGCTCTTTTTCCATCCCAATGTGCCAATCGAGGCGGCCATCGCGCAGATCAATGCCCAGGCCCAGCAGATCGTGCGCGCGCTGCCGCCCGGCATCTTTCCGCCCCTGATCATCCAGTACAACGCCGCCAGTGTGCCAGTCGTGCTGGCCAGCCTGAGCAGCGACGTGCTGCCCGAGCAGCAGCTCAACGACCTCGGCAACAACTTCATCCGCACGCAGCTCGTCACCGTGCCGGGCGCCGCCGTCCCGTTGCCGTACGGCGGCAAGGTGCGCGTGGTGAACGTCGACATCGACCCCGACGCGCTCTATGCCCGGGGGCTGTCACCCCAGGACGTGAGCAATGCGATCCTGACCCAGAACGTCATCCTGCCGGCCGGGACGGCGAAGATCGGGACGCGCGAGTACGACGTCGCCACCAACAGCAGCCCGGAGGTCCTGAACGACCTGAACAAGATCCCCATCCGCTACGTGAACGGGTCCCTGCTGTCCGTGGGGGATGTCGCGTTTGTCCACGACGGGTTCAATCCCCAGACGAACCTCGTCCGCCGCGACGGCCGCCACTCCGCGCTGCTGCCCATCCTCAGCAACGGCAGCGCGTCGACGCTCTCGGTGGTGAGCGGCGCGCGCACGCTGATGCCGAAGATCCTGGCGGGCCTGCCCTCGAGCCTGAAGGTCGATTTCCTGTTCGATCAGAGCGTGTTCGTGCGGGCGGCGATCACCGGGGTCGTCCGCGAGGGCGCCATCGCGGCCAGCCTCACGGCGTTGATGATCCTGCTGTTCCTGGGGTCGTGGCGGAGCACCCTGATCGTCATCACGTCGATCCCGCTGTCGATCCTGACCTCGATCATCATGCTCGAGATCCTGCACCAGTCGCTGAACGTGATGACACTCGGTGGGATGGCGCTGGCCGTCGGCATCCTCGTCGACGACGCCACCGTCGAGATCGAGAACAATCACCGTCAGCTGGAGCTCGGCAAGCCGCTGCGCCAGGCCATTCTTGACGGCGCCGCCGAAGTGGCTACGCCCGCGTTCGTCGCGACGCTGTCGATCTGCATCGTGTTCGTGCCGATCCTCTTCCTGGGCGGTGTGGGCGGCGCGCTGTTCGCGCCGCTGGCGATGTCCGTCGTCTTCGCCATGCTCGCCAGCTATTTCCTCTCGCGCACGCTCGTCCCCACCATGGTGCTGTACCTCCTGGCGCCCGAGGCGCGCGCGCGAGAGAGTCGGGAGGCGGGCCACGACACGGCGAAGCGGCGGTCGCTCTTCGGACGCATCTCCGACGGCTTCGAGGCCGGCTTCCGGAATCTCACGGCCCGCTACGAGGGTGTCCTGGACTGGGCGCTGGCGCACACGCGGACGGTTATCGCCGTCTTTCTCGCGTTCGCGGCGGTCTCTCTGTTCCTGTACCCGTTCGTCGGGCGCGACTTCTTCCCGACCGTCGATGCCGGGCAGCTACGCCTTCACGTCAGGGCGCCCGCGGGGACCCGGATCGAGGAGACGGAGCGGTATTTCCAGGAGGTCGAGGACTATATCCGCCGGGTGATCCCCGCCGGGGAGGTCGCCGCGATCATCGACAACATCGGCGTCCCGAACTCGATCAACCTGGCGCTCAGCGACAGTGTCACCGTCGGCCCGGCCGACGGGGAGATCCTGGTCTCGCTCAAGACGCCGCACGGGAAGCGGTTCCCGGATCTGGAGTTCTTCGCGCAGCCGGCGGACATCGTCAGTCAGATCCTGAACTTCGGCCTGCCGGCGCCGATCGACATCCAGGTCACCGGCCCGCTCGCCGACTCGGACAAGAACTACGAGGTCGCCACGCAGATCGCCGCGGAGCTTCGGGGTGTGCCGGGCGCCGTGGACGTGCACGTCCAGCAAATCCTCGATGCGCCCCGCATCATGATCGATACCGACCGGTCCCTCGCACAGCAGGTCGGCCTGACCCAGCGGGACGTGGCGAGCAGCCTCCTGATCTCGCTGACGGGCAGCGGGGCGACGACGACCAACTTCTGGCTGAACTACAGGAACGGCGTGAGCTACCAGGTGGTCGTGCAGACGCCCCAGCACCGCGTGGCGTCGCTCGACGCGCTGCATCGCACTCCGGTGGCGATCGCCGGCCAGGCGACGCCGCAGCTGCTGGGCAACCTCGCCGACTTTCGTCGCACGGTCACGCCGCTATCGCTCAACCACTACAACGTGCAACCGGTGTTCGACGTGTACGCCGGTGTGCAGGGACGCGATCTCGGGTCCGTGGCCAGCGACATCAGCGGCATCATCGCGAAGCACCAGCGACAGCTCTCGAAGGCGAGCTCCATCGTCGTCCGCGGTCAGGTCCTGAGCATGAACCAGTCGTTCCTGGCGCTCGCGCTCGGCATCGCCTTCGCGGTGTTGTTCGTCTATTTCCTGATGGTCGTCAATTTCCAGTCCTGGCTGGATCCGCTCATCATCCTGATGGCGCTGCCCGGCGCCCTGGCCGGCATTCTGTGGGCGCTGTTCGTCACCGGCACGACGATCAGCGTGCCGGCACTCATGGGCTGCATCATGGCCATCGGCGTGGCGACATCCAACAGCATCCTGATGATCACCTTCGCCAACGAGCAGCGTCATCCGGAGTTCGGCGCGCACGAGGCGCGCGAGGCCGCCCTCCTCGCGGGCCGCACCCGGCTCCGCCCCGTCCTCATGACCGCGCTCGCGATGCTGATCGGCATGCTGCCGATGAGCCTGGGCCTCGGCGAAGGCGGCGAGCAGAATGCGCCGCTGGGCCGGGCCGTGATCGGCGGTTTGATGGTCGCGACCTTCTACACGCTCTTCTTCGTGCCGGTGACGTACAGCGTGCTGCGCCGCAAGGCGCCCAAGGACTTCGACGCGGAGGATCAGCGATGAGTGCGCCACGTGTTCGAGGGCGAACGATGATGCTCTTCGGTTTCGGCGCCTTGGCCGCGTTCCTCGTCCTGCTCGCGGTGGGCGTCATTCCACGGCTGCGCAATTCCCGCGAGCTCGCGCTGGCCACCGAGCAACTGCGGACCACTCCCCCGAACGTCTACGTCGTCGGGCCGGAGCCGGCATCCGTCGCCGACCTGACCCTGGCCGCCACGACCCAGGCGATCCAGGACTCGATCATCTACGCCCGCACCAGCGGCTACCTGGCCCGACGGCACGTCGACATCGGCGACCGTGTGACGGCCGGGCAGTTGCTGGCGGAGGTCGCCTCGCCCGAGGTCGAGCAGCAGCTGAGACAGGCCCGCGCGGACCTGCAGCAATCCGAGAAGAGCCTGGAGCTGCAGCGGGCCAATCTCGATCTCGCGCGAGCCACGATGGCCCGCTACGAGGCGGCCGACGCCGAAGGGGCGGTCGCCAAGCAGGCCGTCGATCAGAGCGTGGCGACGTTCCGCACCGCCCAGGCTGCCGTGGCCGCCGCCGAGGCCAACGTCCAGTCCTTCACGGCGAACGTCCAGCGCCTGCTGGAGCTGACCTCGTTTCAGCGCGTCGTCGCCCCGTTCGCCGGAACGGTGATCCAGCGCAACGTCGACGTGGGTGCGTTGATCACCGCGGGGAGCCCCGTCAACAACACCGCGGTGGCGCCCAGCACGGTGACCGGCGCCGCGAACGGCCTGTTCGAGGTCGCCCAGATCGAAACGCTCCGCGTCTTCGTCAACGTCCCCCAGGCCTACGCGCCGAATGTGAAGGTCGGCCTGCCGGTCCGGGTGACGGTGCGAGGGCAGCTCATGCAACCGGTGAAGGCCACGGTGACCCGCACCGCCAGTGCGCTCGATCCCGGCAGCCGCACCCTCCTGACCCAGGTCGATATCCCCAACCCGTCGCACCGGATGCTGCCGGGAATGTTCGTCTACGTCGATTTCGAGATCGGTCCCTCGGGCACTCACTGGCGGATCCCCTCCACCGCACTCATCTTCGACGCCCAGGGAACCCGCGTCATCCTCGTGGGAGCCGGCAACAAGCTGCACTTCCAGCAGGTCGTGGTCGGCCGCGACCTCGGGACCGCGATCGATGTGCAGTCCGGGCTCGAGGGGAACGAAACGATCGTCAAGCAGCCGACGGTCTCGCTCCAGGAAGGTCAAATCGTCAATCCCATCGCGTCCCCAGCGGCGGCCGGAGGCTGACCGGCCGTGTGGCACCGCGCCATCCTCGCTGCGCTTTCGAGCCTGAGCCTCCTCGCCGGGGGATGCATGGTGGGTCCCAGCTACGTGCGGCCCGCGGTCGAGCAGCCCACAGGCTTCAAGTCGCAGCCGGCCGGTGAGGCGGGACCACCGATTGCGGCCGACTGGTGGCGCCTCTACGCGGAGCTCGAGCTCGAGCGGCTCATCACGAGCGCTCAGGCGTCGAACCAGACGCTCCGGCAAGCCGTCGCCCGTGTCGACGAGGCTCGCGCCCTCGCGCGCGTGGCCGGCAGCTACCTCTATCCGACGGTCTCGCTCGATCCCAGCTACTCCCGAACGCGCTATTCGGGAAGCCGGGCGAGCACGATCACCGGCAAACAGGTGGCCCGCGGCGTCGACGTGAGCAACTGGACGATCCCGCTCGACCTCTCGTACGAGATCGACGTCTGGGGTCGCGTGCGCCGATCACTGGAGGCGGCCCGTGCCACGGCGGAGGCCACCGCCGACGACGTCGGGGTCGTGCGGCTCACCGTCGAGACCGACGTGGCGCAGTACTACTACACGATTCGCGCGCTGGACGCCCAGATCCAGATCCTGAAGGACACCGTGACCGCCTACGAGGAGCAGGTCAGGCTCCTCTCGGTCCAGCTCAGGACGGGCCTCATCAGCGCAAGCGTCGTGTCCCAGGCCCAGGCGCAGCTCAAGGCCACGCAGGCGCAGCTCTCGAACACGGCGCGCGCGCGCGCCAACACGGAACACGCGCTCGCGATCCTGTGCGGCCGACCGGCGCCGTCGTTCACCGTGGCGTCGAATCCCCTGCAGGAGGTCTCGCCACCCGCGGTGCCCGTGGGGCTGCCGGCGCAGCTGCTCACGCGACGGCCCGACGTGGCCGAGGCCGAGAAGAACGTCGCGGCCGCCAACGCCCTGATCGGCGTGGCCACCGCGGAGTTCTATCCTCGCTTCATGCTGACGGCGTCGGCCGGATTCCAGAGCCTCAACGCCGACATGCTCTTCAGCTGGCAGAGTCGCGTCGCGCAGATCCTCCCGAGCATCTCGATTCCGATCTTTCAGGGCGGCCGGCTCCGGGCCAACCTCGAGGCGACGAAGGCTCGCTATCGCCAGACGGTCGCGGTCTACATCGAGCAGGTCCTCGTCGCCTATGGCGACGTGGAGGACGCCCTCACCGATTTGCACTCGTTCGGCGATCAGGTGGCAAGCCTGCGCGACGCTGTGGCCGAGTCCCGGAACTATCTCCGCCTCGCTCAGGTCCAGTACAGGCAGGGGCTGGCCGACTATCTCCTCGTCATCGACGCCGAGCGGACGCTACTCGCGAACCAGCTGTCGCTGGCGCAAGCCGTCAACTTCCAGATGAACGCCAGCGTCCATCTGATCAAAGCCCTCGGCGGCGGGTGGGACCCATCCGAAGAGCATTCGGGGCGATGAGGCGCCTTTCGCGAAGATCTCTGCTCGCGTTGCTGGGCTCGGGTGCAGCCGGTCTCGTCTTCGGTGGACGGGCTGACGCCCAGGTCACGCCACCGGGGGCGAGGGCGCTCCCGAGCTTCACCGGCCCCGGCCCCAATCCATACTGGAACGGCATCAATCCATTCGTCATCTATCCCCAGAAGCTGCCGCTCCTCCGCATGACCGACCGGGGCATCCAGCTCGAGACGCCGCGTCCATACTTTCTGACGCCGTTCACCCCGAATGCGGCGTTCTACGTGCGCTATCACCTGGACCTCATTCCCAATGCCGTCGACCTGAGCACGTGGCGGCTCAGCGTGGAGGGCAACGTCGAGCGGCCGCTTCGGCTCGGCTTCGATGAGCTCGTGAAGAAGTACAAGGCCGTATCAGTCGCGGCCGTGAATCAGTGCTCGGGAAACAGTCGGAGTCGATTCCAGCCACGCGTCCCTGGCGCGCAGTGGGGTAACGGTGGCATGGGCAATGCCCGTTGGACAGGGGTTCGCTTGAGAGAGCTCCTCGCTTCCGCCGGGATCAAGTCCGGGACGGTTCAGCTGCAGTTCCAGGGTCTCGACCGCGGGCCGGGGCCGGAGGGCAAGGGCGCCGACGCCGTGATGAAGTCGCTGGATTTGATGGACCCGGCGCTGGATGACGCGCTCGTCGCCTACCTGATGAACGACGAGCCTCTGCCGATGCTGAACGGATTCCCCGTTCGCCTCGTCGTGCCGGGAAAGTTCGGCGTGTACTGGACCAAGCACCTCACCTGGATCCGCGCGCTCACGAGTGAGGACACCAGCTACTGGATGGCCAGCGCGTATCGGATTCCCGATACGCCGACGGCGAATACCACGCCCGCCGCAGCGGCGAGCGGCACGCTCAAGACGGTTCCCATCGGCCACGTGCGCATGCCGGTGCGATCCTTCATCGTCGTGCCCGACGGCAGCAGCAAGCTGCCATCCGGGCTGCCGGTGCGCGTTCAGGGCATCGCCTTCAGTGGTGACGGCCCGGTCGTGAAGGTCGAGTTCTCCGAGGACGACGGGCGGAGCTGGGTCGAGGCGACGCTCGGCGCGGATCATGGCCCGTATTCCTTCCGAACGTGGGAGCACATCTGGAAGCCGTCGCGGCCCGGCAAGCACGTGATCGCCGTCAGGGCCACTGACGTACAAGGCAACGTGCAGCCCGATGCGCCGGTGTGGAACCCGGGCGGCTACCTGTGGAACAGAATCGAGCGCGAGGCGTTGATCGTCGGCGCCGCCAGCTGAGGGAGAATGCGATGACCCGCCATCGAAGCCTCGCGATCGGCCTCCTGGCAGCGGCCGGGGCGCTCGCCTCCGCCTCGACAGCGCTGAGTCAGGCGACGAAGGTCCCCGGCGTCATTCAGGAAGGCAACTATGATCCCGGGAACCTCGGAATGTCGATGCAGCCGGCGCCCCGAAACGATGATGCGGGCGCTGTCTATGCCGTCGGGGCGTGGCCGACGTACACGCCTCCACTGGTCGACGGAGACGGCAAGGCGCTCGTGCAAAGCTTCTGCGGTATCTGTCACAGCACGACGTACATCACGATGCAGCCCCCACTTCCGGGTGCCACGTGGGAGCACCTGGTGGACAAGATGATCGGCACGTTCGGCGCACCGATCCCCGAACCCGCCGCCCAGGCCATCATCGCGTATCTGAAGAGCCACTACACTCCTGAGACGCGGAAGGAATAGGGGGACACGGCTCTTCAGCGCCCGGGGTGGATGACCGAGTTCAGCGCCCGGGTCTGGATCCCGCCTGTCACGGCGTCGCTGAGGTTCGGCGGCAGCATCGCGGGGTCGACCTGACCGCCGGCGCTGTTCACCCGTATATCGCTCGGTGCGGTCGTCGCGCAGCCCGCGAGAGCGAGCGCCATCAGCGCAATGAGGACTTTGTGTCTCATCGTCGTCCCTTCTATCGGGGCCAGGGCCAGGGCGCCCAGAGGGCCCACAGGAGCGCGTCGTCCTCCTGGTGCTCTTGCATCGCGACGAGCTCTTCGTTGGCCATTCGCTTTTCGAGCGCGATCCGGTACTGCGTCGCCGTTCCGACGTAGAGGCACTTGCACATCTCGGGATCCGCGTACACGTAGTAAAGCTTCCCGTCGCGCCGGTGCGCGACGAGCTTGCGCGCCGGCGTGAGCCTCTCGAGGTGCGCGAGCCGCTCGGGAGTATCGGCGACCTTCTTGTCGAAGCCCGCCGCCGTCAGGAGCTGCTCCGTCGTCAGGGTCGTCCACTCACCGTCCGCCATGAAGTCGAACGACGCCACGGCCACTCGATAAGACGGACCGTGACCCGGGATCCGCGCGTCGAAGAAGGCGCGGCCTCCCGCGCGAATGGTATCGCCCACCGGCTGCAGGATGCTCGCGACCGTGCGCCCGGACTCGTCGAGCTGGCTGATCCGGAGCTGCACGTTCACCGCGTCTTCGCGATAGTCGTTGTAGACGTAGCCGACGATCCGCGCCTGATCCCGCTCGGACGCGCCGGCACTCCACTCGACGCGAAAGAAGCGGTCGGCCAACGCCGCCCCGGCGGCCGCTTGGGTGGCGACGTGAGGCTCAGCCTCACTCGCGGCCCGGACCGTCGCAGGCAGGGTCATCACGAGCCCCGTCCCGAGCAGTACTGCCGCGATCGTCAGGGACGTTCGTCCAGTCATCCGCGCCTCCTCTCTGTCCATTCCCCACCCTTGGGACGCGCGGCCACGAACAGGGGTGACAGGCGCCGGCGTCGAGTCGCAAGAACGCGAAAGGCGGATCCGTCGCGGTCAGAGCAGCATGCCGCCGAGGACGGCTCCGCCGGCCAGTAGCCACAGCGGATTCATACGTGTCCTCAGCATGACGGCAGCGGTGGCGAGCGCAATCAGCCACAACCGCCAGTCGGGCGCGTGGGGCGTCGCGATGGCGTAGCCCGCGGCGAAGGTCAGGCCGACCACCAGCGGCGCGAGGGCGCGTTGAATGGCGCCGCGCCATGGTGAATCGCGAAAGCGCCCCAGAGCGCGGAGACGACCCACGTCAGCCCCCCCGCGGGCAGGCACAACGCGAAGAGCGCGACCAGCGAGCCGGCGACGCCGGCGACCCTGTAGCCGATCAGGCTCGTGATCAGCACGTTGGGCCCGGGCGCCGCCTGCGCCACCGCGAAGAGCCTCATGAAGTCGGTCGCGCTCGTCCAGCCTTTCACGTCGACGACATAGCGCTGCATGTCGGGAACGACGGAGCTCAGGCCGCCGAACGTGAGCCGCCGGAAGCACGCCGCCGAACGAGCGCGCGCCGACGGAGAGAAAGCCCAGAAACAGCTCCGCGAGCGAGCGGGGCGGCGTCGTGATCGGCGTGCCCCCTTCCCAATTCACTCCCCTCGTCGAGCCGTTCTCACCGGTGGCTGTCACTGCCTTACTCGCGCGATGCCGCCGCCAACGCCGATCGACGGTCGTCTCGCGGCGCTGCTTGGGGTGGCTCATGACCATGGCGGAGAAACGCGTTCACGACGACCACGACGACAGAGATCAGCGTCAGCCAGGCGGCCAGCGGCGACGATCGCACCTCGAAAACGGCGCCGACGAGCGCTCCCAGACCGTACGAGACGACTACGGCGGCGAGAAGCCGGACACGCCGCGCGCGAGTTCCGTCCTTCGAGCGCGTCCACCCTACAAGCTCGGCGCTCAGATTCGTCAGCGTGGACGTGATGTACGTGGTCGCCACGCCGGGGATTCCGAGATGACGGATCGCCGCGGACTGAATTCCCATCGCGAGACCTGACAGCAAGATCAGAAGCCCGCTCGTCCCCGCGCCGCGCGCCGGGCCGGCCACGTGCCAGACGGCCGTGAATACGCCGAGGAGGACGCCTTCGCAGGCCAGCGCGCCGGTGACGACGGATCGCCACTCGCCTCGTGACGAGCTCCGTCCGGTGATCAGCGCGCCGATCGCGGCCCCGGTGCCGAACGCCGCCAGCGCGAGGCCCGCTCGCAGAATCGGCCCGAGCTCGCCTCGGGCGATGGCAAAGGCCAGCAACGCCGTGTTTCCCGTCATCATCGTCGTGAAGACGCCGAGGCCCAGGTAGGCGACCGCGTCCATGACGCCCGCGGCGCCGGCGAGCACGACGAGCATGCCATCACGTCCGAGAGCCGGCACGGCGACGCGAGCGCACGACACGCGACGGGTCACGCCGGACGTCATGCCGTCATGGCCTCCGCGAGTCGCTTGCGAAGAAACAGGCGCGCACGATGCACGCGCGTCTTCGCGTTGCCGACGCTGATGCCCAGCGTCTCGGCGACTTCGCCGTTCGACAGACCTTCCACGTCGTGCAACAGGACGGCGGCCTGGTAGTCGGCAGGCAGGTCGGCCATCGCCGCCGTCAACGCGAGACGGAGCTCGATCCGCCGTGACGGGTCGTCCACGGCGGGCGACCAGTCGGCGACCGGCTCCCTGTGCCGGCCGTCCTCGTCAAACAACGGCAGCACCGCGTCCAGGGAAAGCTCGGCTCGCCGGTTGGCGGGGCCGCGCCGCTTCTGATAGGCGGCGTTGCTGACGATCCGGTAGATCCACGACCGGAAGGCCGAGTCTCCCCGGAACGTGTCGATCTTCCGGGTGACGCTCAAGAACGCGTCCTGCACGGCCTCCTCGGCATCCTCGGTGTTGCCAGTGATCCCCCGCGCGAGGCGATACGCACGCGCGCCGAACCGGGCGACGAGCTCCTCCGCCGCTGACGGATCACGACGCTGCAACGCCTCGAGGAGCGCGCCATCCGGATCGAGGCGCGGCCGAATCGCCTCCCGTCGGGTCTCGAGGACAGGCTCGGTCGCCAGCACGCTCATGCTCGACCTCCTCCGAACGCCGCCGGCCGGCCGGCCGCATTGTTCGTACGTGCGCGCCGCAGGATCGCGGTGATGAGCAGCGACATGGTCAGGAACACCATCGCGAGCCCGAGGATGGCCAGGTCGCCTCCGGGCCAACGGACGCCGAGGCCTTCGCCCATCCAGAACGCCCCGAAGCCGCCGATCAGCACTCCGACCGAGAGCTTCAGCGTGTTCTCCGGCACCCGCGTCAGCGGCCGCCGGAGCACGAGCGCGGCGAGGGCAACGGCGACGGCGGCCCCGGCGGCTCCCAGGCTCGCGGGGGCGATCATGTGACCGGCAGCTCCAACCGCGAGCACGATGAACACGACTTCGATGCCCTCGAGAACCACGGCCTTGAAGGTCGTGATCATGGCGATGGTGTCCCACCGGGTCGCCCTCGCGACTGCGGTCGCGCCCAGCGCCGCCGTCGCGCCCTCGAACACTCGATGCTCGTCGTGAAGCGGGATGATCCCCGCCGCCCGTCGCACGGCCTTGCGAAGCCAGCTCAGGCCGAACAGCAACAACAGAGCGCCGATGCCCACCTGGAGCACGGTGATGGGAATCATCCCGAGCGCCGGGCCGAGCACACCGACGAGCGCGGTCAGCGCGGCGAGTCCGGCGGCCGCACCGAGGAGGGCGGAGCGCCACCCGCGCACCATCCCGACCGCGAGGACAATGGTCACCGCCTCGACGCACTCCACGAGGGATCCGAGAAACGCGGCCGTCACCGAGGGACCGGCGTGTATCCAGTCGATCATTGCGCTTCCTCCGTTGGCGAATGGTTCATTGCTTTGACCCACCCCCACGCTACGCGGCGGGCTATAATGCGGCAAATTCATTGTCGTCACGTAGAGATGCGTTAAATGAATTGGCGCGCCTTCGACCTCAACCTGCTCGTGGTGTTCGACGGCTTGTTTCGAGAGGGCAGCGTGACGCGGGCGGGCAGGCGGCTCGGCATGAGCCAGCCCGCCCTGAGCCATGCCCTGAACCGCTTGCGGTATCTGCTGAAGGATCAGTTATTCATCCGCACCCCCAAAGGCATGGTGCCGACTCCTCGCGCGGAGCAACTGGCCCTGCCGCTGCGCCATGCCCTCGCGCAAATGGAGCAGGCGCTCGAGCCCGAGACCTTCGTGGCGGCGCAGGCGAACCGACGTTTTTCGATCGCCATCAACAACTACGCGGCGATCGTCGTGGCGGCGCCGCTGGTGGCCGCGGTCTCCGCCGCGGCCCCCGTCGCGCAGCTCGATCTCCGCCCGAGCGGGACCCTCGACGTCTTCGACCGTCTCGACAGCGGTGAGCTCGAGCTGGGGATCGGCACCTTCGGTGCCGTTGGCGAGCGCTTCGGGAGCGCGGCATTGCTGGAGGATCGCTTCGTCGCCGTGATGCGACGGGGACACCCGGCCGGCCGGGGAAAGCTGTCGGCGGAGGCGTTTGGCGCGCTCCCGCACATCGAGATCTCGTCGAGCGGCGACGACACCGGCTTCCTCGACCGTTCGCTGGTGAGCCGCGGGGCGCGACGTCGGATCGCGGTGCGGCTGCCCTATCTCTCCGCGGGCGTCGTCCTCGGCGCGTCGAACATGGTGGCCACGCTGAGCCGGCGAGTCGCGGAAGCGATGGTCCGCGAGTCGGAGTCGACGCTCCAGCTCAGAGAGCTGCCTTTCACGTCACCGACGGTTCGCACCTCGATGCTGTGGCACCGCCGGCTCGATGGCTCCGCTGCCCACCGCTGGCTGCGCGAACTCATCGTCTCGGTCTGCCGAGGCCTGTAGTGTGAGCTCGATCACCTTGCCCGCGCGCAGGACCGTCAGCGTGAACTTGTCTCCAGACTTCGCATGCTCCATGCGTTCGCGGATCCGCAGCATCACGACGTCCCCCGGGCCGAACTCGACACCGCCGACCGCGAGGATGATGTCGCCCCGCACCACGATGTCCTCGCCGTTGATGCGCGCCGCACGGTCGCCTCCCTGGATGCCGGCCGTCCATGCCG
>Ga0209161_10001356_pt1 | contig 20231 bp, 19 predicted proteins | sample GraSoiAngelo_155_FD_186169 | JGI IMG/M metagenome (GOLD analysis project Ga0209161, IMG submission 186169) | Grasslands soil microbial communities from the Angelo Coastal Reserve, California, USA - 14_1009_13_30cm (SPAdes) (version 2) | ecosystem: Environmental > Terrestrial > Soil > Grasslands... | reverse complement strand
AAGGGATTACGGAGGAAGCGGTCTACCAGGTGGTAGGTAGGGCGAAGCCTACCGATGTTCATGAGATGCTTACTCATGCGATGAAGGGCGATTTCATCAAGGCTCGCGAGGAACTCCGACAACTCCTAGTCAAGTACGGATTATCAGGATCCGAGATAGTCCGACAGATTCACTCGGAGATCTTCCGACTCCCTGTCCCAGAGAAGAAGAGAATCAGCCTCATCGAGGCAGTTGGCGAGATCGACTATCGACTCGTCCAAGGTGGAGACGAAGAGATCCAGCTAAGCGCTTTGCTAGCGAAACTCGCGTCGGATGCATAGTTTTGAGACATTTGCCATGTCAGTAGAACCTTGGACGACAAAATACAGACCGAGGACGAGTAAGGATGTGGCCGGGAACAAGCCAGCTATCGAGAAACTTCGAGACTGGATCGAGTCATGGAGTAAGGGAAGACCCAGTAAAGCAGCAGTACTACTCTACGGCCCCGCTGGCGTTGGTAAGACCTCAGTGACGGAGGCCCTGGCCCGAGAACGCGGCTGGGATCTCGTCGAGATCAACGCTTCAGACAAGAGAAGCGGAGACATACTCGCTAAGGTTGCGGGGCTGGCATCGACCCAGAGCACATTGTTCAGTAAAGGTAGGCTAATTCTTCTGGATGAGGTTGATGGGATCAACCTCCGAGCTGATCAAGGAGCAGTAGCGACTATCCTGCAAATAATCAAGGAGACCCAGTATCCGTTCATCTTGACCGCCAACGATCCTTGGGACCCAAAGACCAGACCGCTAAGAGAAGCATGCCTCCAGATAGAACTCAAACGACTAGGAGTACGAGACGGTCTCCCACTCTTGAGAAATATTCTGAATCAAGAAGCAGTGAAAGCCAACGATGACGCTCTAAGGCTCATACTCGATCGAGACCGCGGCGACATCAGATCTATCCTCAACGATATGCAACTGCTTTCGAGCAGACATCGGTCGTTAACCGTCGACGATATCGACCTTCTGTCAGGACGGGACCGGACAGAGTCCATCTTTGAGGTTCTGCGGATAATCTTCAACAGCCGGACTACGGCATCAGCAAGACGAGCCCTCTCAATCTCAGACGTAGACCAAGAAATGCTGTTTCAGTGGATCTTCGAGAATGCACCATACCAAATCCCGAAGCCGAAAGAGCTGGAGGAAGCCATGTCTGCTCTCGCCGAATCTGATCTATACTTCGGCCGGATCAAGAAGACCCAGTCCTGGCATCTCCTGTCGTACGCCCTAGACCTAATGACAGCGGGTGTCGCTATTGCGAAACAAACATCTCTGAGCGGCTGGGTCCCGATGAGGTTTCCGCAGAAGATCAGTTCGATGTCCCGAACAAGATCGATTAGAGATACCCGCAAAAAGGCCGCCGCGTCTATTGGCGTCAAAAGCCACGTCTCTGTCCGTAGAGCCCAACAGCTCTACTTTCCCCTCCTTCGATTCATCTATGAGCACAACCCGGACGAATACGAACGGATTGCCGTCTCGCTAGACGCGAAAGAAGAACTCGATGATCTCCTCTCCAACGAAATGAGACCACCGAACTAGGACGGTCTTTTTCAGGGCCAAGAGGCGAGCCTAGCTCGCTTGAAAACAAAGAAGAAACTATGGTGTCACGGCGAAGCGATTTTTTTCATGTATTTCTTTACGAGTTCATCAAACATCTTTTCCACGCGTTCGGGACTTGGACCTTCAACTTCTACCTCATAACTTCCCTTTTTCACGTGGATTTTCCAGTTAGCCGCTTGATCCGTCATAAGACAAGCAGGCAATCCGGCCGGGTATTAATCACTAACTGTTTCCTTACGAACAACCGCGACCACCGCGTGTACCCTGAGATGTCCTAAATCCGATTAAGATGTGAAATCAGCGATTTCGAATAATCAGAGCTGCGCCGATGAAGGCGATTACCGTGAAAATACTGATGGACCAGCCCATCTGTACAAGCGTTGCCTGAGTAATCAGCGCTCCTTCACCCATAGGGGTAGTTGCTGCTATCGCACCAAGTCCACCAAAGAACAGAAGGAGAGTTCCGATGGTAAGCATCGCTTCGCGCAAGAGATTCGTCTCGAATCTCAGATGCAAGAACGAACGGAATTAAGATTTACTCTTTAGAGAAAGATGACCTCTTCTGAGAACCTTTACTCGTTGAGAGCCATATTGATGAGCTGTGAAGTGACTCCCAAGTAATTGCGATAGTCGAGAGCTTCCTTGATTTCCTTAAGCGTAAGCCTCTTTGAAACGAAGCTATCTTCCTGAATCGCTTTGCTGAACGGGACCCCCGAGTCCAATGATCTCACCGAGACTCTTCTCAACCTGTCGTAAGCGTCTTTTCTCGCGACTCCCCTCTCGACCAGCATATTGACAATTCTCTCCGCTAGGACAGCCCCTTGGGACAATTCCAAGTTGCGCTCCATATTTTTCGGAGATACTTCCAGACCTTTCAGAACCTTGAACGCGAGCAGCAGCATCTCATCGGTCAGAATGAAAGACATTGGAAAGAGAAATCGCTCGTTCGCAGAATTCGACAAGTCCCGTTCATGCCAGAGTGGGACATTCTCTAAGGCAGGTATCACAAGGGCTCTTAGAAGCTTGGCCAAGCTGGATGCCCGCTCGCTGAGTTGGGGGTTTCGTTTTGAAGGCAACGCTGAACTTCCAACCTGTTTCTCTCTATCGAAAGGCTCCAAAGCTTCAGCAATCTCGCTTCTCTGAAGATTGCGAATCTCTGTCGCAAACTTGTCTAGACTGGACCCGAGTAAGGAAAAGTAAGTGACGACCTCGGCGTGAATGTCCCGCTGGATCACCTGGGTAACCAACCCAGCTGGCTTCAGCCCAAGAACCCTCAGGGTTTTCTCCTGGACCTTTAGCGCGTTCTTCCCAAGTCCAGCCCCAGTTCCAACGATGCCCAGTATCTTTCCAACGAGGGCTCTCTCACGGACTTGTCTCAGACGCTGTTTGTGCCGCTTGACTTCAGAGAGCCAGACTGCGAGTTTCAGACCGAACGTGATGACTCCCGCATGCCTTCCATGGGTCCTGGCAACCTCGACCAAACCACGGTATTTTCGGACCATCGTGCTTAGAGTCGCTTCTAGCTGGCCCAATCCCCTGTCGATCAGAGCGAAACCGGCCTTGAACTGGAGGGCGGTGGCCGTATCTTCGACATCCATGCTCGTTAGCCCGTAGTGAACGTACTTTCTCCCTTCTCCAGAACACGCCTCCGTCAATGCTTGTACCATTGACGCTAGATCGTGTCTAGTCTCCTTCTCGATCTCCTTTGTCCGAGCCAACGTTACGATTTTCGTGTTGGCATTCTTGGCAATCTCTTCAGCGGCCATCTTGGGAATGTCTCCCACGGCGGCTTGAGCTTCAGCGACAGCCGCTTCGACATGAAGCCACAGCTGAAGCTTGTTCTCCTCATCGAAGATACGCCTCATTTCAGGACTGCCATATCTGCCAGTGTCGATTGGAAGGATCGGCAATCGAAATCGACGAGACTCCGCCGTGGCATGATATTAAACAACTCCGAGCAACATCCTGCGACCGTTGTCAGGGATAGCCGGAATCATCGGAAAAGAGGCCAGAAAAGTATCTTCCAAGCTCGACACCGCTTTGAGTGCCATGAAGACCCGAGGCACTCTCACTCAATCGATAACGGTCGACGGAAAATATGGATCAGTCGCATTAGGCTCATGCTCTCATCAATTAGAACATTCCCCGAAAGTTAGCGTCGAGAGGACTAGTTTCGCGGTTGACGGATCTCTTCCAGCAAACTTGGAACTTGAAGAAATCGGTGGGGGAGCAGGACAAGAGGCGTTTTCGGAATCTATTCGAGAACCTGGAGGATTCTCAGTGCTCGGAATTTCAGAAGGAAGACTCCTGGCTGGCCGAGACATACTCGGACAGAAGCCCCTCTACTATGGTCGAGACCCTCAGGGGACTGTCGCCTTTGCGAGCCTCAAGGCAGCTCTATCGAAATTAGGAATCTCGAACCCTAGGACCGTCCCTCCAGGCCATCTGCTCGCAGCGTCGACCAAACGCGTGACGGTTCTAGCAAGAGAGACGCTATCTCGCGTCAAAGAATTGAAAGTTGGAGAGGCCCAAGCCGCGGCTCGGACAGGAGAACTTCTCCTAGAATCTCTGGCCGAAGCGGTTCCGGAAGGTTACGTCACAGCATTTTCTGGTGGTTTGGACAGCACCCTAGTGGCCTATGCCGCGAGAGAGAACGAATTGGGACCCGAACTGATCACAGTGGGACTGAAGGGTCAGGCCGAGTTAGAACACGCCAGGCTGGTAGCAAAGCAACTTGGGCTTGAAATTACTGTCCGAGAACTCTCACAATCAGAGATTATGGACTGTCTTGGAGAGGTCGTTGAGACTGTCGAGAGTACTGACTCGACATTGGTGGGCCATTCGGTCCCACTCTTCTTTGTGTGCGAGGTGGCGGAAGAGATGGGAGTGGGGCATCTTCTTGTTGGTCAGCTAAGTGACGAACTATTCGCAGGATACGGCAGATTTGAACAGTTAGCTCTGAAACACCAATTTCTAGAAGCTAAGAAGGAAGTTTTGAGGAGTGTTCTGGCCGCAGCGACTAACGACTTTGAGCCTGGAGACAAGCTAGCTGTCTCTCATCGACTCGAACTTCAATGTCCATTCGCCTATCTTCCACTCGTCGATTACGCACTGAGCATTCCCATTTCACTAAAGTTACAACTCACCGGCAACGGCGTAGTTCGAAAGTACGTTCTTAGGAGGCTTGCTGCTTCTTGGAAGTTGCCTGAATCTGTGGTCAATCGGCCAAAAAAGGCCGTGCAATACTCAAGCGGGGTCCAGAAGGTCTTACTAAAGGAAGCGAACAAGCGAAAGATGCAACTGTCGGATATGCTCGAATCGCTCCGTTCAAATTCGTAGATTTATAGAGAGAGCAAAGGTTGACGTCGCGTGTTCATGTCGACTGTCAAGATTCAAGGAGCATTACAGACGCCAAAGCACGTGAGGGCCCTTCTCTCTGGAGGTTTGGGAGTTTTCTCGAGCCTGCTCGCGATCGGATGGGCCTTGTGGGCATACAACCTGCCGAGTGCAGTAAACGTAACCTCCTCGCAGTCACAGAACTTGATGTTAGCCCAGCTGGTGCTGGCTTTCATCATGCTTATGGGAAGCGGCCTCATGCTCGCGAGGTTTACTCTGCCTGGAGGAATAATCAATGTTCTCGGAGCCCTATCGACCTTCCTGATAGGAGTGTACTTCTCCAGTGGGGTGGCTGATGCCGCCAGATCAAAGGACCTAACCGCGCTACCATTGCGGTTCTCAGGAGTCTACACTGGAACTGTGAGCTTAGCAACCGACAGAATAGTGAGTACCTTCCTAATTGTCCCGGTCTTCCCAATTGCTGTACTCATGCTGATTAGTGGACTCGGAGCCCTAGCAACCTACCGTAGTGGCAAAAAAGCTGCAATCCACGGTTGATGACTAGCACTTCGTTGGTTTGAATTCTCAGCCTAGACTTGGAATAATGCTGAGAAGAAGCTTACTATGATGTCTAGTTTCGAGACCAGAAGTGTATGCCTGACGTGTCCCTGTTTCCCCGAATACTTTGACACCTTAGCGATTCTGAAATAAATGGGTGGATGCGGGTCAAACTGAAACCAGTCGAACAGCTTTGCTCCAGGATTGTATTTCTCACGATAGAGCTGCCTGAACCCTATCGTTGTCAAAGCAGAGGCCAGTGCCCCGGCTTGACACTGAGATGCTTCTCGTACCAAGCCATTAGTTTCTTCGGATCCTTCGCTTTGAAGAATAGCCCTCCGATTCCCGTTACTCGTTTGTCAGTCACGAGACTCTGATTGGAAACGCTACTCAAGTAAAATGACCCTAGTCCCCGTTAAGTTCGTATGGAAATATGGTGGGGCTCCACTCGCAATCAGGCCATGATCTCCTAGCCGACGGAAAGGTAGAATACCTGTGGATTCAATCCCGAGCGTTGGGGGCCGTCGTCTAGCTTGGTCCAGGGGATTTACCCCGCCCAGAGGATACCAGAGTCCAGTTATGGACGGTGACCCTGGGGCGCTGGTGACTCCGAGAAGATCGGGGCCAGAGGTCGTGGGTTCAAATCCCACCGGCCCCACCACGAATGGGTCATAATCCCCCATTACAGAGACACCTAACAGACCGTTTCTCTTACACTCTCTGGCTAATTCTCTGCTTCATTACGAGCAGATTGTGAGGTGGTCTGTTTGGGCGGTCCAATTCTAACAGACGAGTGGTGTTATCTCTGCGAGCGTAAGACAATCCACTCAGTTCTCCAAGAGCGACATCAATTTCGTTGGCAAACTCATCAAGTGCACAATGTGTGGGGAGACGATTGATTCGCCAATGGTGCGACGGGCATTCTTGGATGAGCTTCGAAATCTCAGTCCCTCCACAACAGATGGTTGTCTAATCATTGGTGATGGTCTCTCATCAATTGACCGGCTAAAGTCACACCTGTCTCGTATACATTCGCAGGGCCATTCCTACACCCTTTGTCTGGCGCCGAGTTCGCACATATGATTCGGACAGCAAAAGGGCTAGTCCTTCGAGCCTCTTCCCTTCCCCTCTTCTTTTTCTCCGACAATCGCGTCGCCCCGAATAGGGACCGGCTGGAAACGGACCATTTTACCCCGACCCTGTTTACTCCGCGCTATTGAAAAACCGCGGGAAGGACCCTGGATAGAAAATCCGAGTTGGAGGTTATATCTGGAGATTGCCGGAATCAAAACTCATTCTTTAGATTGCGATATCTATAATCGAATCCATGATCATGGTGATACTGAAATACCGAATCAAGTTAGTGTCGTAGATAGGTCGAACCCAAAAGTTGGTCCCAGACGACTGACCTAGCACCGGATCGGCGCCTAGATAAGCGACTTGATGACCCCGACGGACCAGCTCACACGATTTTGCTGTACGCCCAGGACGGAAAAGGGATGGGGCACATCACCCGGAGCCTGACCATCGCCCGCCACCTCCTTGGGGCTTATCCTAACTTAGCCGCCCGCCTGGTGACCGAATCTCCCCTCCTCGACGGATTACCGTTGCCCAATGGCTGCGCATATGTTAAACTGCCCACCCACTCGGCTTCCACCGGCCTTGCGAAGACGGAGGAGGACGATGAGGCATACAACCAGCATCTCAGCGATGAACGGGCCCGAATCCTGCGCGATCTGGCGCTAGAACTGGCCCCGGACCTTGTGCTGGTCGATCACGAGCCCTTCGGCCACAGAAGCGAGTTTCGGGATGGCCTCTACGCCCTGAAAGCGCGGTACCCGAATACAAAGTTCATTCTAGGGCTGCGCGACATAATGGACGACGAGGGTCGCATCCGTGCGAAGTGGGAGGCGCTCGGGGTGTACAGTGCCTTCGAAAAACTGTACGATGGCATAGCGGTGTACGGTTTGCCACACCTCTTCGATGTGGCGGAAGCCTATTCCATTCCTCCGTCCGTAAGATCCAAACTCTACTACTGTGGGTACGTCGTTCAAGAGCGGGAGGCAGTCAATACGAATGAGATACGTGGCCTATACGGGCTGCCTCGAAACGGACGCCTCATCGTGGCGACCGTAGGTGGCGGTAAGGATGGGTATCCTGTGCTCGAGGCCGCTGAGGCGGCCGTCGCCCGGTTGCAGTCGAGGCTTCCCGATCTATGCGCAGTTTTCGTGACGGGACCGTTCATGCCTGAGGAGCAACGGGCGAGACTGCACGCGCACTCCCCTCCCGCGAGTCGCGTACTGTCGACGGCCGACAATTTCCAACTCGTTGCTGCTGCGGACGCCGTAGTTGGTATGGGTGGCTACAACAGCGTTTGGGAGGCCCTCTCGCAAGGGCGACCCCTGGTGATTGTGCCGCGGGCCACTTACAAGCGCGAGCAAACGATTCGTGCGGAAGTGTTGGCGTCGCATGGTTTGGCGAAATGGGTCCACCCGGGAGACCTGACGGGCGAGAGCCTCACTGAGGCATTGGAATGGGCACTGAACCTTGATCCGCGGGCTCAGGCCCAAAGAGTGCGCGAGATCGTGCCCTCCTTCGATGGGGCCACCCGCCTGACCGCGTACCTCAGTCAATGGCTTGGCAGCGAGGGCTTTCCCCATCCATCTCCCGGTGAGGAAATGACTTTGGCAGGACGGGCCGCATGAATCCCATAACCACCCTGGAACCGGAGGATACGTGGGCCGTTCTGAGGGGTGTACTACGTGAGGTGTGCGGTACGGACGCAAACCTTGAGCGATTGACTTCAGATGCCCAATTCACGGAGCATGGCAAGCAACGGGTTGTGCGCTACGATCTCGAGGCTCGCGCCGCGGAGCTTCCCTACATCCAGCACTATCAGTGGGTGGGGAAGTACTACGAAAGCGGAGAAGACGCTCTTCGCATTGCCGCGGTCCTGAGGGACATCGGGGCCAACGAAGGCTCCCGCGGCACTGGCCTGACCGTTCCGACCGTCCTTTCATATCACGCGCCGCTTCACCTTCTGCTTCTGACGTATGAATCCGGCGAGCCGGTGAGTTCCGCGATCGCCCAGGACACCGGGGCGATTCTCGCGGCGATGGGAGGCGCTCTGGCCGCCTTGCACGCTATGCCAGTATACACTCCCGCGATCACTTCGCCTGAGACCTTGCTCGCAGACCTCAGGCCGAGACTCGAGGACCTCTGTGCCTGGCGTCCTTGCGAGGCGCCAAGCTTGCGGAGAGCCTTCGCTCAAATCATGGATGAGGCGCCACGACTCCCCCTGCATCTCTCGTTCGTGCACGGTGACTTCGGGCCTGCGAATCTTCTTTGGAGAGGAGGAGAAATCGTCGTGCTCGATTTTGATAAGTGTGCGCGAGGGGACCCAGCCTTGGATCTGGGTAACCTCCTCGTGCAGCTGCGCCGGATCACGATCCGTAAGCCGTGGAAACTGAGGGACTTTGGGTCGGTGCGGCCAGCCCTCCTCGACGCCTACAGACGACGGTGCACCTCCGATCATAGCTGGGAGAATCGCGTGGCCTGGTACGAACGCGCTATCCTCTTGAGGAAGGTTCACCGGCTGCTTAGAGAAGATAGGAACAAGAACCCTGATGGCAGCGTTGAACGAAACGCCGAAGCGGACCAGCTCATGGGATTGTTCCTCAATCCTTCAGTGCAGAGTGGGGTCGCCGCTGGCGGCCCGCCTCTATCACCCGTTGAGTCAATGGTTACAGAGCGAGGACTCTACCAGAACGGGGGAGTCGGATTCCCCGTCGACCATGAAGTCCCACAGCTCTCGGTTGCGTCCAATCCGCAGTTCATGCTCGAGGTGTTCCGCCGCCATCTGAAGGCGGTCCCGGGGAAGGACTACAGGATCCACGACTGCGTGGCCTTTCGGTTTCGTTGCCGCCAGTCAGGTTCGCGGCACGTCCTGCAGTATACGCTACGCGTTGCAGAACCCAGTACGGGCCGTCGGTGGGACCAGTGGGTCACGGGCGTTCTTTATGCCGACGGTGAGGCCTCCAGGCGGTGGGAGGAGATGAAAGCCGAGGTCCCCGAAAGACAGATTCCCAAAAGCTGCCTCACCTTTGAACCGGTGGGCTTCATCCCCAGCCTCCAGATGCTGGTGGAAGTCTATCCGTATGATCGAAAGCTTCGGACTCTCGGCTCTGTAGTAGGCGGAGCGGTTCAGGGTATCGAGCCCTCACTCCTGGGCCGACTCAGGCCGGGCGAATGGCGTGTCGAGCAGCGAACCATCGAGCCCACTCGATACCGGACCGAGTTTGGGGCGGCGCTCCGATACGTGATCCGCGCGCGCGACGCCGTATCTGCGAGAAGCGAAGAGGTGCGCTGCTACCTGAAGGTTTATCGAAACGATCGTGGCGCAGAGACTTTTCGGATTCTGCAATCGCTATCGGGGAGCGGGCCGGACGGAAGGCGCCCCTACTCGACGGTGAAGCCTATCGTCTATGTAGATGAGCTACGCACCTTGGCACTCGAGGAGGCCCTGGGCGTTTCGCTGACGCAGATCTTAGCAACGAATCCGGACCCATCAGACGAACTGAGGCTAGTTGCTCGCGCGGTTGCCGCGTTCAACCAGGACGAGTTTCCCATCAAGCGACACTATTCCCTCGCGGACCAACTGGTGGAGGTGGAGAAAGCCTCGGCCCTCGTTCAGTGGGCATGCCCCCAAGTCCGAGAGGCGGTTCAGGTGATTTCCGATGCGGTCACAGGAGGCTTGGACGAGGGAGGACCCGCGCCAATCCATGGCGACCTCAAGCCTGATCACATCTTCCTATCGAACGGGAACGTGACGTTCATAGATCTCGACTGGGCGGCCTTGGCGGATCCGCTGCTCGACCCGGCGCAGCTCTTCGCATACATCACGGGACGCGTGGGACTCGATTCGACCCCCATGACGCACACGGAGGTCGCGGGGGCGACTTTCGTAGAGGAGTATTTCCGCTTCGTCCCTAACTCCTGGAGGCAGCGATTCTCCTTGCATTGCGCTGGTGCGCTCCTCGAAGTGGCGGCGGGAATCTTCAGGCGGCAAGAATCGCGATGGCCTGAGAAGATCATCAGGGTCATCGAGGCTGCCCAACTCGAGATCTCCAAATGATAGGGGTGAGGGATGCGAGGGATGGTAGTCGGGCCACGGCGAGTGAGCTACCTGATGACCCGGCCCTACCCGGCCTCAGAAAGATCATGACACGAGGCCTTGCGCAGGTGATGTCGGAGCCAGAACTGGAATTGGCGACGCTCTGCATGCACAACTATGTCCCGGGTTCACGCGCAACTCTGGAGGTGAGGATGGCAGACCGTCGATTCGTCATCAAGATCTACGCGGACGACCCCTCCGCCGAGGCCGAGGTTTACCTGCGGCTCGCAGCCTTGGGTCTAGCTGGCGACTCCGGGCCTCGCGTACCACGCCTGCTCAGCTGGGATCGCGACCAGAAGATCCTCGTTCTGAGCTGGCTCGAAGGACCATCCGCGAGTCAATTAGTTAGGGATGGAAAAGGCAGGCGCGCGGGAGAACTTGCGGTAGCGTGGCTACGCGCGGCTTCAGGGGGAGATGTCAGGTTCGGGCCGCGGCGTGGATGCGGACATCTTCTGTATCAGGTGGGGGTGTCCGTCGGGGCTCTGACGGCGGCCAATCCAGTCCTCGGAGCCACCGCCAAGAGGACCGCCAAGGTACTGGAGCGGACCCAGCCCGAGGAGGGAACGCCACACCTCGTGCACGGCACCCTCTATGCACGGCACATCCTCGATATGGGGGATGGCCCCGGCGTGATCGACTGGCAACAGTTTGGCCAAGGACCTTTCGAGGTCGACGCTGGCATGTTCCTCGCGACAATTTCCCGGGCCGCACTAAGGCACCAGGAAGTTGCAGACGAGGCGACCCGAGCTACGGAGGCATTCTTGGAAGGCACGCGAGGCTTGGTGGACCCGAACACTCTGGAATGGTTCTGGGCGGCCTCTCTCCTTCACCTTGCTGCGAGCGGTCTGAAGACCGGGCTGAGAACCCAACCGATTCTTGGGGCTCACTCGCTTGTGGGCGAGGCGGCGTCGCGCGCGGAGCACCCGCTGGCCTCTTCTCTTCTCGAGGGAGGTGCCCAAGGAGATGTTCCCCGTGATCACGCTTGATAGGAGCGACCACCCCCAGGTCAGACGCGTCGTATATGCGGCGCGATGATACCTGTGTTCATGTTCATAGACCAGATCTTCGACTCGTTATCAGGGATCCGGAATAGTTCGGGCGAGGAGGTTCAGCTGACCGACGCAATCGACGGGCTTATCGCCTCAGAAAGCCCTGTCGTCGGCGTCATGTTCGCGGCTGATGAACGCTGGCTTGATTTAGGAACCCGGAGAGGATCATAGAAGCAATGAGGACCTCGTTCCGCTACATCGGCCTCAGGGAGGTCATAGCGCTGACTTGGATTTGGGCTTCGATTAGCCGCTCGGGCCGGGGTTCGGGAGCGGCACGGTAGGCCCAGCAATTCGGCGGTGGGAGAATGGGCAAACACGGCAGAAGTAAGGACACCCGTCTGGATAGAGGGGGGCCCTCTGCCGACCTTTCCCAAGCGAAAACCGGAGGACACTCCCGAAGACGGACCGTTTTCCGACTTCTCTCCTACGTGAAGATACACTGGCCGTACGCGGTCGGAGTAACCGTCGCAATCATCTCGGGCGCCGCTCTCAATTTGGCGCAGCCCTGGATCATAGGGTTCGTCTTCTTCAACAGCGTCCTCGGCGGGGGAAATCTCAGCCAAGCGAACCTAGGCCTTTTGCCTTTCGTCATATTCCTCCTCGGCCTGACGTTCGGCCTCAATCAGATCAGTTCGTTCTTTCAGGTGTACCTGAGCGAAGTACTGAGCCAGAGGACGATACACAAGCTACGGTCCGACGTCTATCAACACATCGAGCTCTTGCCCGTGGGCGTATTCGACAAGTCTCATTCGGGGGACTTAGTATCCCGGTTGGTCAGTGACACCACCGAGGTGGAGAATTTCATGGAAGACGATGTCGCAGGCTTCGTTTCGAACGCAGTCACGGTGGCGGGTGCACTCGGCCTCCTCTTCCTGGTCGACCGGAGACTCACCCTCCTGGTCGCGCCGGCCTGCGTCGTCTTGGTGATTGTAGTGAACCTGTTCAAGCGGACGATCAAGCGCTTCACGGCGAGGATTCGCGAGGCATTTGCTGAGCTGACCAGCCAGGCGTTCGAGGTCTTCTCCGGGATTCGGATCGTGAAGAGTTTCCGGCTGGAGGACCGCAAGGCGACGGAATTCCGCGACCGATCCCTGTCGATGACGAAGGCGAAGGTGCGGCTTGCACGGTTGTCCGCCATCTATGGCTCCTCTGTCGATCTCCTCGTTTTGCTCGCCACCTTGGCGGTGATCTGGTTCGCCGCCCCGGCAGTGGTCTCGAACGCCCTGAAGCTTGGAGCGCTCGTCGCTTTCCTGGGGGTAATGGACAAGATGTTCAAGCCTCTAGTCCAACTGAGCAAGGGGAACCTCAAGCTTCAGAAGGCACTTGCCGCCGCCGACCGGGTATTCGAACTCGTCGACCGAGACCCAGAGGTCTTAGAGACTCCAGGCAGCCTCACTCCGCAAATGATAGAAGGGCGAATCGAGTTCGAAAGGGTGTCGTTCAGCTATCGGCCTGAAAAAAAAGTTCTCAGCGACTTATCCTTGTTGATCCGTCCGGGTGAGACAGTTGCCATCGTCGGATCGAGCGGGGCTGGGAAGTCCACGGTTGTGAACCTCCTCATGAGGTTCTATGAGCCAACCTCTGGGAGGATACTGATCGACGAATATCCAATAACGAATCTGAGCCTCGGATACCTCCGCAGCAAGATAGGCCTCGTCCTCCAGGAGCCTGTCCTCTTCTCCGGGACGATTCGGGAGAACATCAAGTACGGGAAACTTCAAGCATCCGACGAGGAGGTCAGCCGGGCTTCAGAGGCGGCGAACGCCCACGAATTCATCGTCTCCCTCCAGAAGGGATACGATACTGAGATTGGCGAACGCGGGGTCACTCTCTCCGTGGGTCAGAGGCAGCGAATCGCGATTGCTCGAGCTCTCCTCAAGGATCCGAGCATTCTCATCCTTGACGAGGCGACATCGAATATCGACTCTGAGTCCGAGTCTCTCATTCAAGATGCACTCCGACGGGTGGCAAAGGGGAGGACCTTGATCGTCATCGGACACAGGCTGTCCTCGATCATAGACGCCGAACGGATCGTCGTCATCGAAAACGGAGGGATTGCCGAGGAAGGGACGCACGAGGTCCTGATGAGCAAGGGAGGCGCCTACAATCGGCTCTACGAAGCTCAGGTGGATCGGCTCGTGACGGGCAACAAAAGCCCAACCTAGGCCTTCGCAAGTCCGTCCGGATCGGTAGAGGCTCAAGTACGGAAGTACTCAGAAAAGGAGATCCCGATACGCGAGCGGCTTGGCAGAATTGGTAGAGTCGTACAAGCCGAGAACGTCCCGCGACCCGCCTACTCCGTCACCGTACCTTATGTGTACATGAGCTTGTGACCGGTTCCATTTTGGACAGACAGCTCATAGCCCGTGTAGATGCCTTCACCGGCTCTGATGCGATAGAGAGAATATCCTATCGCTTTCTACCCGTATCAAAGTTTGATATCTCGCCAGACGGGAAGACCAAGATTGGCGTGAAGCTCAGTAATAGCGGCTGAGGAAAATCAGACCAGAAACATTCTCGTGTACGAGGTATTTGGATAAAGCCTTCCTAAGTCCTCAGCCTCGGAGCAAGGTGCTGGATCTATTCTTATTTTGGTTCAAATCCCACCCGCCCCACCAAACGATGTATGCGAAGTGTAGTATTCTGAATCAGGGTTAACGATTTGATATTTCCTTCAACTTGGACAAGCAGGTTTCGGCAGGCTTGCTAGAAACCCCGTCTCGAGATGTTTCGAGCGAGTCAAGAAAGCCACCTTTGGCTAAGGTAAGATTCTAGCCAGAAAACCATCTCGCAGCCAATACTCAACGCCGACGATTTCGTCTGAATGACCTCTCCCGACGATTAAATCGTCGAGGCCGCCTCCCTGAAGACAATCTTTGGGCGGCTTGTCCAAGCGAGGGGCGCGCAGGGAGCAAGAACTTCGAACCGGCACGATTTTCAGGCAAAAGGCCATCTGCGACTTCGCGGAGGTCGGATGATGTCATCTTTCTTATCTGTTTGAAGCCGTCTTCGTCTTGACGTGTGATCAGGGAGAGCGCAATGCCCGGCTTTCCTGCACGGGCTGTTCGGCCGATTCGGTGAAAGTACATCTTGGGCTCCAGGGGCATGTCATAGTTTACGACATGGCTCACCTGTGGTATGTCCAAGCCTCTAGCTGCAACCTCCGTGGCCACCAGCAAGTTTGTCAGGCCTATCCGGAAGGAATGAACGGCGCTGTCTCTCTGGTACTGTGAGAGATCACTGTGCAAAGCTAAGGCCTTGTAGTGCTGATCCTGTAAAGCCTGCGCCAGCTCTCCCGCCCTTGCTTTTGTCTCGCAGAAGATCAAACCCTTCGTGATGTGCTCCTGGTTTAGGAGCGCGCGGAGGGTGGGGAATTTTCCGCCCTCGTCTATTCTGACAAATTTCTGCTGGACAGAGTCCACGGACGGCTCGTCCGTGTCAACGAATACCCTCAGCGGGTTTTTCATGTACCGATGAGCAAGTTTCACTACCTCATTGGACATGGTCGCGGAGAACAGGGCCGTCTGGTGGTTTCTCGAAACGTGACTAAGGATGATTCGTACATCGTCGATGAATCCCATGTCCAACATTCTATCGGCTTCATCTAGAACAACGAAACTCGTCTTGTCCAAACTCACAGTCCGCCGGTCAAGATGATCGATCAACCTGCCAGGAGTTGCGATGATGATACTGCAAGAGCGATTCCTTAGCCTCTCTATCTGAAGCCTCATGCTCGCGCCTCCGTAGATCGCCGCGACCCTGACGCGAAGGTGTTTAGCAAGCTTCTCGAACTCACGCGCCACTTGAAGAGCTAGCTCTCTTGTAGGAACTATTACCAATCCTTGGATTCCCGGCAGCTGATGATCTATTTTCTGAAGCATGGGCAGTGCGAAGGCAAGAGTCTTGCCAGCCCCAGTATGAGCCTGGCCCATCAGGTCTCTGCCTTCCAGAAGAGGTGCGATGGCCATAGCCTGTATGGGGAACGGCTCACCAAAGCCCATTTCCCGCACAGCCTGGACCAATGGAAGTTCCAGGCCGAAACTTTCGAAACCAGCTCCCATGAATCCTCTAACTCCTCAGCTCAACGAGCGATAAAGACGTTACAAACGGTTGAATGCGCGAAATTGTCGCGCGTGGGGCATCTTTGGATTGAGATCGTCAGCGAATCTTGAATTACGCAGTAAGAAGCTTGTCGTTTAGGATGGGAAGTGCCAGGGGAAGTCCCCGGTGGGACTTGCCGATTCCTATTTCTGCCCGGTGAGAAGCGCAGGCTATTGAATGAGATACACATCGCTAATAATGACGATAAAACCTATTGTGGCCGAATAGAACGATGAAGGGACAGGTCAGGAGCAGTCCGGAGCATTAGACGACAGTATTCTCCGGAACTCAGTCTGCCCATCACAACCATGGAGTTGAACCATTAATGATGGCCAAAGAAGTACAGGTCCGAGTAGCTGATGCTAAACAGCGAGATGTTGGGCATGGTAAAGTCCGCATCGATAATGCGACAATGGAGAAGCTCGGGATAACGGCCGGCGACTTCATAGAAGTACGCGGCAAGCGCACTACAGTCGCCATTGCCTGGCCCGCTTATGCCGAAGACCAGGCTCAGGAAATCGCACGGATCGACGGGCTTCTCAGGAGGAACGCAGGAGTAGCCCTCAACGAGTTCATCACTATCAAGAAGGCGGAAGTACATGATTCGCAGACAATTGTCTTTGCACCCACCGACGTCCGCTTGAGCGTAGACGACGAGTTCGTGAGCTTTGTCAAACGTCGATTCATGGACATGCCCTTCATGGAAGGAGACATGACCCTTCTGAGCATATTCGGCAGCTCCGTACCTCTACTCGCAACCAGGACGCGTCCCCACGGTCCCGTGAAGGTCACAGAGTCCACTGTTCTCCAAGTGATGAGCGAACCTTCACCGGAAAAGAAGGGATTACCGATCGTCACCTACGAGGACGTTGGTGGCCTCCGGGGGGAGATTCAGAGAATACGGGAAATGGTGGAACTTCCACTCCGACACCCTGAGCTCTTCCAGCGGCTAGGCATCGAGCCCCCCAAAGGAATCTTCCTCTACGGCCCCCCAGGCTGCGGCAAAACACTCGTAGCCAAGGCTGTCGCCAACGAGTCAGATGCAAACTTCTACGTCATCTCCGGACCCGAGATCATGTCAAAGTTCTATGGTGAATCCGAGGCTAGACTCCGCGAGATCTTCCAGAAAGCCCAGGAGACTGCTCCGAGCATCATCTTCATCGACGAATTGGATGCCATCGCTCCCAAAAGAGAAGAAGTGACTGGTGAAGTGGAACATAGGGTTGTGGCGCAGCTACTCTCCCTGATGGACGGTATGGGTGCCAGGGGAAACATCATCGTGATAGGTGCTACCAACCGGCCAAACGCCATTGATCCGGCGCTGCGACGACCGGGACGCTTCGACAGGGAGATAGAGATCGGAGTCCCTGACAAAATAGGCAGACACGAGATTCTGCAGATTCACACGCGAGCCATGCCGTTAACCGCTGATGTGAACCTAGACCGGTTGTCTGAGATTTGTCACGGCTACACTGGCGCTGACATCTCAGCACTCTGCAGGGAGGCCGCGATGAAATCATTGAGACGCTATCTTCCTCAGGTTAACCTGGAGGACGAAAGAATCCCGAGTGCGATGCTTGAGAAGATGGAAGTGAACCTGGACGATTTCATGAACGCTTACCGAGAAATTACTCCCACCGCGATGCGGGAGGTCTACGTCGAAGTACCCTCCGTCCAATGGGCGGATGTAGGGGGGCTGACCGATGTCAAGCAGGAACTTCAGGAGGCAGTCGAATGGCCGATCAAGAAGCCTGAAGTCTTCAAGAGAATTGGAATAAGGCCGCCGAAGGGCATTCTCCTCTTTGGACCCCCAGGCTGCGGGAAGACAATGCTGGCTAGAGCTGTTGCAACTGAGAGCGAGGCTAACTTCATCTCGATCAAGGGTCCCGAGCTCTTCAGCAAGTGGGTTGGGGAATCAGAGAAGGGGATCCGTGAGGTCTTTAGGAAAGGTCGCAGCGCTGCCCCATCCATTATTTTCTTCGACGAGCTCGACTCGATTGCTCCTAGCAGAGGAATGGGCTCCGATGACGGCGGTGCCTCAGAGCACGTGATAAGCCAGTTGCTGACTGAGATGGACGGCATCGAAGCCCTGGTCAACGTGGTCGTCATAGGCGCGAGCAACCGGCCGGACATGATTGACCCAGCCATTTTACGACCGGGCCGCTTCGATAGGCTCATCTTCGTGCCAGCACCGGATCACGGCACCCGTCTCCAGATTTTGAAGATCCACACTCGAAACATGCCCTTAGCCAAAGATGTTGATGTGGACCAGATTACCAGTCAAGCCGCAGGCTACTCGGGGGCTGATCTAGAAGGTGTTTGCAGAGAGGCGGGGCTCATCTCTTTGAGGCGAGATATCGAGACGAATAGTGTTACCATGGAGGACTTTCGGGATGCTCTGGATCGAATCAAGCCTTCGATGACAAGTGACATGGAGAAGTGGTATCAGGGATTCACGAAGAGATTCAAGAAGCAGAGGGCCCCCGTCGCAGTAGCATAGACCTCTCCCATCATAATCTCTCCTTGTGACCTAGCGTTGAGCAAGATATGGAGCCCCAGGCCCATGTCCTTAGCCATAGTGGAAGTCTTAGAAAAGAAGGGCTCGATGAGCGACGTTGACCTGCAAAAAGAGGTGAAGTCAAACTTCGGGGAGGTCAGCTTTAGAGAACTCAACCGGGAACTTATGAAGCTGGAGCTCGGAGGGGTCCTCTGGGTCTCCCGGCTCATGAAAGGTAAGAGGCTGGTCGAGCTGACAGGGAAACCAATACTCGGCTAGAACAATGTAATTGGCAAAACTTGATGCGAAGTCAAGAGTCAAGTGGCTGGGAAACTAAGCCTACCTCAAGCAAAGGTTATACTTGCATTTGAGTAATAGCAATTCGTGCAGACGGAGCAACGGCCACCTTCCACGGAGCAGATCCGGGAATTCGTCATCGCCGGACACGGAAACCTAGAGAAGGTTAGACAGATGCTTGCAGAGAATCCTGAACTCCTCAATGTATCATATCGATGGAACGAGAACGATACCGAAACAGCCATCCAGGCCGCCGCCCAAGTCGGCAACGCTAATGTCGCCCAATTTCTTCTCAAGCAGGGCGCCCCGTTGGAGATCTGCACCGCAGCCATGCTCGGCATGCAAGACGAAGTCGTACGAAGACTGAATGAGGATCCTCGGAATGCCCATGCTACCGGGGCTCATGGAATACCACTGTTGCCTCACGCAGTGTGGAGCGAAAATCCGCGACTGGTTCAACTGGTCTTCGAACGAGGTGCGAAATCCGGCGCGACTCTCGCGCTACAGAACGCCGTATCGAGGGGCAATCACGCAATCGTCGAGTGGTTGCTTGATAATGCAGGACCCGATGCAAAGGCGAAGAATTTTCAAGGAAAGTCTCCACTAGCAGTCGCTTCAGAACGCAACAATGACAGAATCGTAGCGCTTCTCAAACAACACGGCGCAATTGACTAGCTTCTCAAGCGTTTCAAAACCTTTGAACTAGGGGGAAGGGTCTCGACGGCTCTAGTTTACGGTTTACGTGAAGGATTCTGAACTTAGAGGATGGTTACGATGTTCGACGCGCCGACGAGAGCCTGAGTGGCGAGCGTCTATGAGCCTCGCTACCTAGATCACTCTCTAGCCTTGAGGTGACCAGGTTTTTCTTCGGCTGGGACCTACTCCAGGACCCTTCACGCCAACACACCCTCGGAGAAGCGCGACTGGGCTACGGATCTATCTGAGGCATCGAGTACACTAATTTAAAAAACGAGCCTTTTGGAAATAGACGTCGAGACCAGATGACCACACTGACCCAACCGAAACGGACCCGAAGCCTAGGGGAACGGTACGAGATGCTCAGGAAGACATTGGCTCACTATCTTCTTCTCCAGGTAGGCACGTTCGTCACCGCAGCGGGCTTCGACGCCATTGCACCCGCGATGAACATACTGACGGATATGAAGGCAAACCTGAAAGTTCAGGATATCAAAAGTAAGAGCCAAGGGAGCAGGGTCGAGGCTCTTTCCCAGAACTTGGCTGACAGCATGGGCGAGACCTTCAATAGCGACTATGAGATTGAAGCGGAAGATGAATCCCGGACAGTCAGGCTGGACCGGTGCGGATGCATAGAATCCGTTGTCGCACAAGCAGAAGCATACGGGCTGACAAAACCCCAGGCGAGATCGATCTTCTGCGCCACATGTATAGGCAGCTACAAGAAAGCCGCTGAAACTCTGGAATTAGGCTTTAAGGGAAGACTTCGTGGGGACCACGGCTGCTCCATGAGCTTCTCCGAGAAATAGTCGAGTGAAAATAGCCACAACTCTCTCCCTTTCTTGGATCCCGTAGGCAGCACAAACGCCTCAACTCTGTGATTCTCGTTACGCGCATGAGTGTCGCTCGTGCCGGGTCAGACCTAAAT
>Ga0209161_10001355_pt1 | contig 20234 bp, 18 predicted proteins | sample GraSoiAngelo_155_FD_186169 | JGI IMG/M metagenome (GOLD analysis project Ga0209161, IMG submission 186169) | Grasslands soil microbial communities from the Angelo Coastal Reserve, California, USA - 14_1009_13_30cm (SPAdes) (version 2) | ecosystem: Environmental > Terrestrial > Soil > Grasslands... | reverse complement strand
ATGCGTTGCCAGTTATCTTTATGGTGATCCCGGTGCGCGGAGTCCAAGAGTCGGACAGGGTGCCAGAGCAGTAGGCGTGGACTGGAAGGACGCCTGCCGGTGCCATGAGCAGAACGCCTGAGAGTGTCAACAGGACAATAGCCATTCGATTTTTCTTCAGAGTTTTTCCCTCAAGTAAACCGTTCGGCAGAGTGAAGATTATTAAGAGATTTGAAAGAAACATCTGAAACATTGTTCCAGAACAATCTTCTATCACGCTAATCTGTGGCGAGCATCTCACTTTCCCTTCTGTGCTCACTCAGCTCGATTAGTAGAGGACAGGAGGAAGGATACCCATTGAGGAGCGCGAGGGCGTTCCGATAACACTTCAGAACTGTGATCCCGCGGGCTGTCGTCCAGACATATCTTTTCCTTTGTTGCTCCTCGTATTCTAAGAGCCCGGCTGAAACCAGCTTGGCGAGGTATGTTTTGAGTAAAGTGTAGGACAGATTTTGAATCACCATAAGCTGACTAAGAGTGAGCTTGTCTGAGACGCATGACTTTAGAATAGCAGCCTCAATTTCCTCTCGTGATCTTCGCAAATACGACCTGGGGGGGTGGGGGTCTGAGGACATAAGTTTGCTCGACTATTTGTCAAGGGAAAGGTAGCCATGCGTGTGTGTCAATAATCCAATCTGCTTCAGTTTATCGTTTGAAGATGGCGGTATACATCGAGAAGATCGTCAGTCTCTATATGGTATGATGCTGACGCTTTGACCTTCTCAGTCTTCGCGTTCAAGGCCACAGAATAACGTACAATTCTGAAGACTGGGACGTCGTTGACCCAATCTCCCACATGAGCACACCTCGATGGAGGGATTCCCGTCCATGCGCAATATTTTCGCAAGCCAAGACGCTTGTCCGGCAGAGTTTCTATTTCGCTCGTGACTATTCCATCCTTGATGCCGACCTTGGACCCAACGTAGCCTTCGAAACCGAATCTTTCAATCAAGTACGCACATAAAAAATCTGGATTATCAGTCAGGAGAACAACTCGAATACTATGGCCTTGCAGTTTTTCCACGGTTTCCCTGACGTTCTTGATGACCTCTACTTTCGAGACTTCTCGAAGAATATCTGCCAGCTTCATTCCCTGGAGAAGCTTGAATTCAGATGCGAGGCATTCTCTTAGGGTGATTCTTCGATGATGGTACATTTGGTCGAGAGCGTCCCATTTCTCTCCAATTCCTAGAGATCGGGCCGCTTGGGTGAGAGCTGCTTTTCGGAAGATGGTCCCATCAACGTCGAAGGAAACCATTGACAGGGAGGAGAAAGGCGACGCCACCACCTCGTCTAAACCTCTACGAGGTCAGGTGAATTCGATAGTCTTGAACTCTTTCCGCAACTTTGTCGCGGCTCGGCGCACATTGCTGGGCTCCTCACCCTTGTATACCCTTATGATCAGTTCAGCAATCCGTTCCATATCTCGTGCTTTCATTCCGCGTCGAGTAGACTCGTTAGTTCCAAGCCTGATTCCGTGATCCACTATCATGTTTGCTTCCTCCAGCTTCTCGGAAAAACGGTTCACGTTCTCCTCGCCGTTAATGTCGAGGAAAACTTGGTGCGATTCGGTAAACCCGTAGTCTGCGCATTTGACAGGTAGACCTCCCTCGTGGAGTGCTTTGGCGAGAGCCTTGGCATTCGATATTACTTGAGAGGCGTATTTTGCTCCTCTTCTTCGGATCTCGTCCAGAGCCCAGATGAGAGAGGCTATTCTGTTCCAGTGAGCATTATCAACCAGTCCGGGGAATTGTCTGTCCTTTACCAGTTCTTTGACTTGGCTGGTTCCGAGAATTATTCCTCCTTGGGGTCCGAAGAAGCTCTTGTGGGTCGAGCCCAACATGACCGCAGCTCCTTCTCTCAGGGGGCGCTGAAACATGCCTCCGCCGATTAGTCCTAGAACGTGGGACGCATCGTATGCGACTTGTGAGCCTGCTGACTGACAAGCATCTGCTAGTTCTTTGATGGGGTGAGGAAAGAGAAAGTAGGATTGTCCGAAGACGACGAGGGATGGTTTCTCATCTTCGATGAGCGCTTTGGCTTTGTTCACGTCAATGTTCATTCGTTCTGCATCAAAGGGGAAGTAGAGATTCTTCACGTTGACAAAGGGTGGATATCCTTCTCCACTGATGCCCGGGTATCCTCCGTTCGAAGGGTTCACTGAAAGAATCGATCCGCCCGGCTTTGTTAGGGTGGAGATCATTATCGTGTCAGCCATGTGGCCAGATAGAGGCCGCAAGCTTGCCCAGTCAGCGCCATAGACTTCGCAGGCCAGTTTCTCGCCTAAGGCTTCGAGCTCGTCCATGAACCGAGTTCCCTTGTAGAATCGGTCTGTAGCGGTGTATCGGTGACCCATGTCGATGGTCAATAGTTGACGGACAGTATGGCTGGTTACGTTCTCAGATGGAATCAGGTTGAGGCATTCTTCTGCGCGCCAGCGTTGATGCTTGTCAACGATCTTTCTGATCGAGGACGCGTAAGACGTTGAAAGTCTACCCTAGTTGGTTAGACTCTGCGACCACGTCGACCGCCGGGCCTTCGGGTCCCGTCGTGCGGGACTGGTGTAACGTCTTCTATTCTTCCAATTCTAAAACCGTGACGGGCAAGCATTCTGATAGCGGCCTGAGCTCCAGGACCAGGGGTCCTAGCACCATGTCCACCGGGAGCTCTTACTCGAATATGAAGAGAGGTAATTCCCTTGTCTTTCGCGGTCTTGGCGGCAGCGGCAGCAGCTTGCATCGCTGCATAGGGTGTTCCTTGGAGTCTGTCCGCCTTGACGTGTTGTCCCCCAGCGCTTCGAGAGATCGTCTCCGCGCCTGTGAGGTCTGTTATGTGGACCATCGTGTTGTTGAAGGATGAGTAGATGTGGGCTATTCCCCATCTGTCCGCCGGTGCCTTAGCCTTCTCCGCCATACAGAATTACCTTGATAGATCGGGGCTTGACCCTCACGCGAATTTAAACTCTCTCCGCCAGATTCTCTGAACTTAAGGACTGCCTGACAGTAGACGAGCTCGAAGCGAGCGTGATCTATCATACGGGAGTTGGGACGGATGCTCTTGCGAGACGCCTGAGGGGTCTCCGGACAGTCTTGCCTCGATCTATGCCCAGTTTCGTTTCGAGCCTGTCCATTCTCGCGGTCTAGTCCCAACGGATGCGACAATGATTGGCACAAAGATATTTCTTAGCAAGATTCTTTCTAGGGTTAAGAGTCATAGTCCTCTGTATCTGTCAGCCTTTCATTCCGGTATCGCACCCTCCTCGACTCCGGTACCTCAGGGCCAAGTAGGAACCCGGAAGAGACCGGCGGGAACCCAATTCCCCACGAACCTCCTTACTAACTCAGGCATCCTTTCTTCATGGTGCGTGGAGCCACGCCCGCGGAAAACCAGACGAGGCTTGACAAGTTACTTTTGAGCGGTTTGAGGCTCTATCCTCTAAAAGCATTTGTCAAAGACTTGAATCAGGTTCTCTTCGAAGCGCCAATCCGGGAGTCTCTTTGCACGGGAGCGGGTTGCATCCTCCCCCTCCTCCACCACCACCGCCACCGCAATAGTTGTAGGAAACGTTGACCGTCACAGCCGTGTTATGACTGATCGAACCGCTAATGCCTGTCACCACGACAACATACGTTCCCTGAGAATTGCCATTGCTTTGGGCGCTGAAAAAGAGACTGGTTCCAGCCGAGCCTCCTGATGAGAGAGTCAGTGTTGGGTTTGATAGATATTGTGAAACATAGCTGGACGTATGATCTATCGAGGAGGAAAGCGAGACCGTCCCCGAGAAGCCTCCAACGCTGGTCACTGTCACAGTGGCGCCGTTGCTGGTCCCGGGGCAGATATTGAGAGGGGAATTTGCGGAGATACCAAAATCGGGGTTGCTTATCCTGGCATCGACGAAATCCGTTCTACTGGACTCGTTATGCCTGTATTGAACAGCAATCTCAAGTGAGGCACTTGAAGATCCCAGGTTGGTCGCAATACTCTTGAAATACGACAGGCCGGTCGATGTGTTCTTAGCTGTCAGCCGGGTATCTTGTCCGTTGCTACCAACTTCGATCGTGAGATCGAGCCACTGATTGTCATCAATTACCCAATCAGTCCAGGACTCGTAATGCTCCACTCCATTGGAGTCACTGAAATAGGCCTTCAGGCCGTATTTCCAATTCAGAGTGAAGCCATCCCATACGCATGCATGTTCCACGATGACATATACAAACAGCGAAGATTGCGCAGCATACTTCAATCCAATCCAGTGCATACTATAGTCGTCCGGGGGCCAAGCAGTATTGAGTACTGGGTTGCCGGGATACCATACTCCGCACAAGCCCGCGTCGCGCCTGTTAGGACTGTAACGCTCTGTTAAAACCACGCGCTGGCCAGTACCCGCAGAGTAGGTCAAGGCTTGAGCGGAGTGCATTCTTGCATCTCGTCCACACCCTGAATGAGTACTACTCGGATCCCACCCCGCTTTGCACGCGTAGTTGACTGAATTTAAGTAACCCGGTGGGTTGTCGACCCTCATATCATGACAGACAGTAGCGCCGGGATCGCACTCTTGAAACATGTCCGTGCAATCCCACTTTGCGCAATCAGGATCATCAGACGTATAATTATAGTCGTCCCCGATAGAGGCAACATCAGTGGCTCGAACCGAACTGACGTGGTATGCCGACAGTGGAACAGCGAGAACAACAAGGACCATTGCCAGCAACCTGGTCCAGTTCAAGGACCTAGTCCCGAAGCCCTAGATTGTCAATCAAAGTGTGCGATAGCCACCCAGGCCAACTGATGTGCCTAGTTTGGCAAAACTATTTATCATTTCTTCACAAGTTCGGCATATATGCGCGAAAAATGCGATGCCCGATGCGAGATGCGAGAAAGATCACCAGTCTTGACATGCGGTTATTCACGTAAGAATAAAATGGGTCATAGTTTTATCCAGAAATCTCGCTCTACCTAGGCTGTTCTTGGTTCCGTAGAAGGGTGAAAAATCAAACCTTGCGATGCTTCGTCGTTGAACATTAAACATCGAGCATATTAGACTGAAGTGAGTAATGATCCTAAATATGAAGTTTGATCGCGCCTTCTTTAAAGATGCGATGTTGCTGGCATTGTTGATACCCCTTGGCCCCGGCTTGTCCTCATGGTTTAGCCCGGCGCAGACATCGTACACAGAGTCATACCCCGTGAAAGCAGGAAGTACTTCAGCCGCCTCTGGGGGGCGTCTCGGATACCCCAATGTTCACGCATCGGGCCGACTAACGATAAAGAGCTGTTGCGGGCTCTCCACCAATGATATCATGTTTACAATCGGCAATCAGGATTTCAGCAGCAAGTTCTTCGGAGTGGTGGTTGACACATTCAGCTTCCAGTGGGACACAGGAAACAATACAGAATACTCCATGCTCTTCAACAACAAGTTTGATCCCTCGAGCCCTAGCTATCACGACAAGACAGTTGAAATTAGCGTGACGGAGGTCGGTCCTGCAAACTCGGTTAACCTTTATTTCTTAGTTGAGGTTGTTGGCATCGCAGCGGTAACCATCGCAACGATCACCGGCACCACAATTCTTGTCCTACTACGCAGGCGCAAGCACGAGCCTTCTCGACCGCCCGCCCACTTTTATTGTAAAAATGGGGATGCCTAAGATGGCCTCCGCGCTTTGACCCCTAGACATTTTCACTCATCTAGCGCGTCAAGAGATGCCACTCTTAGTTAGTAATCGGTGAAACTATCCTGAAATCAGGTGCGCAGAGGCTCAGATTTGCTTTTTTGTGGGCAGGAGGGGATGTTTTCGAACCTGACTTAGTAGCCAAAGACTAGGCGGAATGTTGGTCCGAACACGAGCGCAAGAACTCCTAGGAAAATATTAGCGATTACCCATGCGACCGAGGTCCAAATATTCATGGGTATCCCGTCAACTCCACGTTCCTCCTAGGACCTTGTTGGGAGACCTTGCAAAAGACTTTACAGAATCGCCTGCAGACATTACCTCAACTTGATGTTTGACTTCTGGCTGTTAGACCTCAACCATGAGACCTACGAGGGCAGGTCTGCGATCTGGTTTTGGGGAGTCACGCATGACAACAAGCGAGTCTTGGTTATCGACACAAACTTTCAGGCTTACTTCTATCTCCTGCCCAAGAAAGACCAGAACATCGATCAACTCAAAGAGAGAATTGAGAAGGAAAACCCCCATCCGTCCGTTGATAGAGCGGTCATTGAAAAGAGGAAGCGCCTCGGTGAGGAAAGACAAGTTCTCAAAGTGTTCTGTAAAGACCCTGACACTCTGGAGAAGTGTGCGAGAGAATGCGTAAAGCAAATCGGCGTAGAGACGAGCTTTGAGGACAAGCTTCGTTATTCGATAAAGTATCAGATCGAGTTCGATATCCGACCCTGCCAATGGTACAAGGTTGAGGGAACTGAGTCCTCGATCGATCCTGGAAAATATCATGTTGACAAAGTCTTTGAGACGAGCGGGCATCCAACTTCTATCCCTAGGGAACGTGCTCCCAGGCTACGACTCCTCTCCTTCTCCATTCTAGCTGTCAGTCCGACAGGGTCTCCGAGTCCTATCCGCGACCCGGTGATACTCGTCACATGGAAAAACAAGGAAACCCAAGCCGATACAATCCAGTCAGGAAAAAACTCGGACGACGAGCCAATCGAAGAGTTTTCGAAGATTCAGCAGAGACTTGATCCCGATGTTGTCTTCTCGTTTGGCGGCAACACCTTCGACTGGCCGTACTTGATCAAGCGAGCCGCTAGGACCAAGGCAAAGCTTTCCGTTGGGAGGGACGATGGTCCAGCCCGTCAGAGTCTCTACGGCCACTTTTCCCTCACTGGACGAGCGAACGTTGATCTTCTGGATTTCTCACAAGACCTCTACGATGTAAAGATCAAGAGGGTCGAGAACGTTGCTAAGTATCTAGGAGTCGAAGCTTCGATACCAACAATCGACGAGACGGAATATTACGACCACTGGATCGGTAAGGATCGCCCAGCGCTAGTGGAACAGATGAAAGCACAAGCAACCTCAATATTCAACGTTGGGGAAGACGCGCTTGACTACACGCTCCAACTCTCAAATCTCTCGGCTCTCCCACCAGACCAGGTCTTGGCAGCGGCGGTCGGGTTCAGAGTTGACAATTACTTAATGATGGAGGCACACAAGCTCGACGAGCTAATACCCGCCAGAGAAGAACTCAACATCATCCCTTACAAGGGCGCCATTGTTCTCGAACCCAGCGTAGGACTCCACGACAACGTTGCAGTACTCGACTTCTCCGCTATGTATCCTAGCCTCATGGTCAAGTACAACATTTCCCCAGACACTCTCGTCCACGGGGCAGCCGATGATGTCTTTGATGTCCCTGAGGTAGGACATCATTTCCGAAAGAGCCCACCAGGATTCTACAAGATCGTTCTAAGTCAGCTGATTGCGAGCCGACAGGCGGCAAAGAGGGAGGCCGCCAAAACACCGCGAGGAACTCCCGAGCACAAGATCTTGAAAGCTCGTGAAAAGGCGACCAAGGTCATCACAAACGCAACTTACGGGTACGCGGGCTGGGCCGGGTCTAGATGGTATTCTCGCGAGGTCGCGGAATCCGCCGCCGCTCTCGGACGAGATACGATCAACAAATCCATTGATATCGCTAAGAATCTCGGGCTCAAGGTTCTCTATGGAGACACAGACAGTCTCTTCGTCGGGTATGCAGAGAAACTCGTCAACCGATTCATCAAAGAGATCGACAAGAATCTGGGTCTTGAAATCAACCTAGGACAATTGTACAAGCGAATCCTGTTCACTGAGGCCAAGAAGAAGTATGCTGGACTATTGGAAGATGACGAACTTGACGTTGTCGGGATGGAAGCAATCAGAGGAGACTGGTCTAACCTCGCCAGAAATGTTCAGAACGAGGTTCTCAAGCTTGTCCTCCAAGATGGCAATCCAGCGAGAGCTAGGTCTTACGTGACGAGCCTAATCAACGACCTAGAATCCGCAGAACTCCCAAAATCCTCTCTTGTAATATGGAAGACCTTGACCAAACGTCCCGATGAATACGAGGTCAACGCACCCCACGTAGAGGTAGCCCGAAAGATGGCGAAAGACGGCTGGCCCGTGACCGTGGGAGACAAGGTCGGGTTCATTATCACAAAGAAGCCCGGCAAGCTCTACCAGAAGGCAGAGCCCCACTTCAAGGTCTCACTGGATCAAGTGGATTACGACTACTATGTCCACAACCAGATTGTTCCGGCCGCGGCTAGGGTTCTAGAGGTGTTTGGAATTGCCGAGAAGGATTTGCTCGGGAAAGATCGCAGCCAGGTCAGTTTGTAATCGTAGGACCCGGACTGAACGAGGACAGATCGCTCAGGGTCATTACGTTCACGTTCGGTGGCTTTTTGGCTCCGTCGGATACTCTGTCGCCGATGACGAATCTGATATTCTTTCCGGCAGCAATGTCCAACAATCTCTGAGTAACAACTCCATCGAAGAGAATCAAGTGCGCGTTCTCGACACCTGGAATCTTCTCAGCAAGCTCGCTGACAGGCATTCGAGATAGTTCTTTTCCTGCCTCGTCGAATATCACTGCCTCCAGAGTTCCACGCAGGTCTTTTGCGGCTTCGAACACTGTTGGTGAAAGACTGGGTCTTGGGATGGGCGGTGCTTCTACGCGAGGTTCAGATGGACCGTACCCTCTTTCGTAGGGTCGCTCGTATCGTTCCTGCCTCTCAGGCCTTTCCGGGCGGGCGAACTGAACTCTTTCAGGTCTCTCGATCGGTCGAGCCAGGTTGATTGGAACTCTTTCTCGGAGAGCCTTCATTATCTCCTTAGGGGTAAGCTCCTCCACCTCTTTCCCGAAGGGCGCACGCGCGACATAGTCTATGTCTGCGACCTGCTGTAGCTCTTTGAGAATCAAGTCTCCGGCTCTGTCCCCGTCGAGGTCCTTGGTGAGCTTGATGATTGTATCCGGAACCTTGGTCCCATTGAGCGCGACCACGTTCTTGATCCCGACCTTCATCAGAAGAATTACGTCTGCTCTGCCTTCAACAACGATCAGTGAGCCGCTCTCGACCTCTGGACCGGCAGGCAGCTTTTCAGGACCGTACTCGATGAGATCCACGCCTCTTAGAGAGGATGCGACCTCCTTGACGACCTCTTCAGTGCTGGGGGATGACTCCACTACCCATTTCCGGAGAATATCTTTCGCTTTGGTTAGGATCGCGTTTCTCTTCTCCTCGCGTACATCCTCGACCTTTTCTAGCGTAATCTTGGCTTCGCAGGGGCCGATTCTGTCGACGCTCTCGATCGCCGCTGCGATGATAGCTGTTGAGACTTTGTCTAGGCTTGAGGGTATTACGATGGATCCTGTTGTCTTGTCGCGTTTGGAATCGAGGTTGATCTCGATTCGTCCGATTCTTCCTGATTTTTGTAGTTCTCTAAGGTCTAGATCGGGTCCGAAGAGTCCTTCGGTCTGTCCGAAAACTGCGCCGACAACGTCTGGTTTCTCGACGACGCCTTGAACGTCGAAGTGTGCTTTTACTATGTATTTTGTAGTCGTAGCGTACTGAGACTGTTCAACCATGAAAGTTTAACCTCCATAATTCATTACCTTCTTTCTGATACCTTCTCTTTTCGATTTGTAAGCGGTAAAGCTTGAGAGCGTAAGAGCGAGTGCTCTAGTATTAAAGCCCGTCTCCCAATCTCACGATATCGAGATCGCTAGTTATGTCTAAAGAGGTAATCCCGATATAGCTGTCACGATCAATTAGGAGATCCCGCGTTTTATGTTACATGTTCAACCCAATTCCCGTTTTTCTGTGGAACCGCAAGTGCAAGAGCATAGTAAGCGTGGACTTGGAATGCTAATCGGAATCCTTCTCTCATTGATTATTGTAGGGACCGTAGGGTACTTTGCAGGATCTGCAATTACGAGTTCGAATGACGCCTATGCCCATTCCCATGACTCCCTTTTTCTCCCCTTTCTCGTTTCAGGGAACGTTAGCATCGGCTCCCTAGGGATTCCAAGAGGAATGACGTTCGATGATAACGGAAACATCCAGTCGAGCATGGTTTTGTCGGTGAATGGATCTTATCATTACCAAGTCTATCTCTACCATTTCAGGTCCTATACTGTAACGATATTCTATCAGGACTCTCAAAGCAATTGGCAGCAATGCCCATCTAAGCCTGGAACTTTCGGACCCCCAGGGCCGGAAACCCAAAATTTCTCTTGCTAAGTAACTGGTCCACTCGACAGACCGTTAGGTGGCCTTGAATGAGCTCATTCCTCCTTCAAGCTCCTAGCGTCGGCTAATCGCATTCCTTATCGTAAGTTGCGTTTGTTCTTGCTCGGGTTTCACGCGTCTGGCTGCGACAAGCAACACGGTTCCTAAAGCGATGAGTGCAATGCTCGAGAAGAACGCTACAGTGTGCACAACATCATACCACAAAAAACGTGCCAGGAACGCAACCGTTTGCATAACAAGATTCCGGCTGGCGGCGAGAGCGCTAATCATGAGCAAAATTACTCCGATAGCGATGAGTCCGAATCCCAGAGTCTGAAATGTGTATACTTGTTCAAACCACCGCAATAGCAGCCTTCTATAGGTTGAACGCACGCGCCTCAGCAAAGGATAGTTTCTAGCTCTTCGAGTCAGTGGTCGTTCGGAAGATCCGCTACCATCGTTAGCGATGACGGACGACTTAGTTTATGTCGGGCGTGACCTCGGAAATGACCGTCCTAGCTCCGCTGGCACGTTTGTTACTTGCTCGGCGACAAAGCGCCCTAGCAAATGTGCTGGTATCGGATTTGCTGCTCTCTCGTGCCATTCTTGAGAGAGAAGAGAACACCTGTCACCAGTGACCCTTGCGGTGACCTAAAAACCTCGTCTGCGGACGCTTGAGGCCGTTGTCGAAACTCTGGCACAAAGATTGTTGCATTTAGCATCAATGTTGTAATGGCATTGAGTGTTTGCTGGCCAAATCGCAATTGGCCTTGGTTCGAGGAGTAACGACCAAGATTGTATTCGATGTCGGATGTGCGTTCCGGTCCCATAGTTCTTAGCGTTGACCGAGGTGGTTGATTCGGCCTGCTCCAAGTTGCATTCAAGATGACTTTGTTTCCGAAGCGCCTGGTGAACTCCTCGCCATTGAGTCTCCCTGATGAGCCTTCAGAGAAATCTGTCTCGTAGGCGATTTTTTCCATTTCTTCTCTTCCAAAAACGAATTCAGCATTGAGAGAGAGTTCGGCGCTCCCATCGCTATCTGGCCAATACTCAATCGGGAACTGGGTGTTGATGGGAGGACCAGCTGCGAGCTGAAACGCGCTTAATAGCGTGGATTTGCCTATATTATTCTCTCCCACAATTACACCGGAAGGTTTCAGTTTGAGTGATACTGTAGGGAAGCAACGGTAATTCGAAAGCTCCAGCTTCTCAATCTTCATAGTCGCCCTTCTGAGAGTTGGTAGGTTCTATTTCTCAATTGCATGATTGCCTGAGTCACTATTCTCCAGTCGACAGAGGTCCGAATGGTCTTCATGGTTGAGACTTATCCATTTGATCTCCTGTGGAAGCAAGTTGCAACAAGAGGCTCCAGAGAGGCGTAGATGACATCTACACAGATTCAATGCGGCAAAACGCGCACCATAGGGAGGGGTTATGTCTAAAAGAAACCACTCTAGATCCTTAGCCTAGATGTGTTAGTATGCCGAAGTCAGCTACTCGGGTGGGCGTGAACGGGTTTGGTGTCATTGGCAAGCGCGTTGCCGAGGCGGTGTCGAAGCAGAAGGATATGAAACTCATCGGTGTCTCCGACGTTGTCGCGGATTATCGTGTGAAGATGGGGCAGAAGAAGAATTTCGCGATATACAGTTCCATTCCCGAGAAACTTCCCGATATGAAAAAGGCGGGAATAGAGGTCTCAGGAGTTCTAGAGGACCTGATCAAAAAGGTCGATGTCATGATCGACTGCACCCCAGCAGGACTGGGAGCGAAGAACAAGGCGCTCTACGACAAGCTCGGCGTCAAGTCGGTCTTCCAAGGAGGAGAGAAACACGAGCTTACCGGATCATCATTTGTTGCCCAGTGCAACTATGCTGAGAATTTGAACAAAAATGCTACGCGGGTCGTGAGCTGCAATACAACCGGAATCTGCAGAACTATCGGCGCACTACAGGATGGGCTCGGGGTGAGAAAGGCGAGAGTTGTCGTGTTCCGGAGGGGAACAGACCCGTGGGAGAGCCACAAGAATGGACTCATCAATACTGTCGTTCCGGAGGCTCACATTCCGTCCCATCAGGGACCCGACGCGCAAACCGTTCTTCCTAAACTAGACATTACAACAATGGCCGCGAAAGGGCCTTTCAACATCGGCCACCTCCACTTCGCCATGGTCCAGTTGAAGAACAATCCAGAGAGGAAGGATGTTCTGAAGGTCTTGAAGAATGCTCCTAGGCTGGCGCCTGTCAGGACGACTGATGGAGTTGACAGCATGAACGCCGTAGCCGAGATGATGCGGGACCTACACAGAGCAAGGGCCGACATGTGGGAGGTCGCCTATTGGGAAGACATACTCAACGTCACAGATGGCGAAGCCAACCTCGTCTACCAAGTCCACAACGAAAGCGTTGTGGTTCCAGAGAATGTTGACGCAATAAGGGCCCTCACTGGCCTCGAAACAGAGGGTCGGAGATCAATTGCGAAGACTGACGACGCTCTTGGAATCACAAACAAGTTCCTCTAAGATAGACTGCACGAAAAACTCTAGGTTTTTCTTCACGTGACAACAACGTCGATGTTTGCGCTACTATCAGGGACGAGCCCGCTGTAGCCGTAAACAGAGTATTGGATCGTTGCGGGACTAATACTGGGATCGGTTGCGAAAGAAACCACCGTGTAATTCGATCCACCGGGCTTCAGAAATACGCTCGCGGGACTAATCGTTACTGTCGGAGTGAGTCCACAGTGATTGCATGAGCTTTGCCATGTGAAATTGATCATCCCGCCGAATGTTCCAAGACTAGTGACCGTGATCGTTGAGGTGGCTGATTGCCCCCTGGGAATGGAGAGCTGAGTGGGAGAAGCGGAGAGTTTGAACGCGGGCGGCGTGGGTCGAGGTGGAGTATACTGCCCATTCCGCCATGATACAGTGAAACCGCTAGCACCAGCCGAAGAGTTGTTAAGGACTGCAATGTAGTCGTAACCTCCCCAGGAACTCAGGTAAACTGTATTTCCACTCTTGAGAGGGATCGTTTGACCCGCCAAACAGTTGACCGGGCAAGTAAGCGAGAGCGTTAGATACCCTCGAGGAAGGGTGAAGATGGGTACGAGGGGGAAGTATTGAGGGTCACGGCACAAAAAAACAAGTTAACGTGTCGAGTGGAAAAATCTTCAGGGCATAGTTTCCCGAGCAACTGAACTCGACAGTGCGATTTTGGTAAGCGCCCGTGCTATTGCTTCTTCCTGTTGCGATTATCGTCGCGCTTAGAGATCGACACTGGGGTTCGGCGTAGGGAATTATAGAGATCGAAGGGAAATTCTGGTTCCCTAGATAGGATTCAACCAGAATTATGATGAGCAGTGAGGATTCCACGATTAGGGCCAAGACTAGGAGAGCAAGGAACCATTTCTTCTGAAGGATATCGGTAAGGCCCGCTCGCATCTACAGCGACAACTTGAGCCGAGTGTGATAGAAAGGAGTTGTGTCCAGACCCATTCATCCGGCGAGGTCGATTCCGGAGGAGGCCAGAACCAAATGGGGAATGGACAGTAGGTTCGAATCTCCAAACCAAATATAGCGGTTGGAAGCCTGACCAGAGTTTCTAGCCTCGGAGAGAATTACAGGTGGAGTTGCGCGAAAATGACGTTAAGGTTTTGAGAACTCTCCGGGACGCGGGCGGAACCGCATCCGCTGGTGAAATAGCCCAGAAGACGGGACTAGCCAACTCCGCAGTCGCGCGTTCATCCCTCACACTTTCAGAACAAGGCCTAGTTCAGGAACAGACAACAAGAACGACTGAGATATTTTGCACTGAGGAAGGACATGATTATCTGGCGAACGGGCTGCCCGAACGAAGAGTCGCCACGGTGGTCCATGATGCAGGTGGAAAACTCCAGGTCAGCGAAGCCGTCCAGCAAGCGGGTCTACCGCTCGACTTTGTCTCGATAGTTACCGGCTGGATTGCGCGCAAAGGCTGGGGAAAAATAGAGAAGACAAGCTCAGGCACGATTCTGGTGGTCCCGAAGGACGCGCCGAAAGACGAGGATGAAGAGGTTCTGGAGAGAATTGGCCAAGTTAGCATTCCAATCGAAGAATTGCCAAGCAACCTGAAACAGGCAGCGGATAGACTCCTCAAGAGAAACATTCTGGCCTCGAAGCAGCATGTACAGCGGAAGCTCCAGATTACGCCCAAAGGGTTAGACGCGATTCCGAATCAAACTTCTATCGATGAAGTCAGTGGTCTGACAAGTGAAATGATTCTCTCAGGTGACTGGGAGAGAGTTCGTCTTCGAGCTTACAACGTTTCCTCGGCCGTCCCTTCACTCAATCCTGGAAAATATCATCCATACTTGCGATTCCTACGGATGGTCAAGCGAAAACTTGTTGCCCTGGGGTTCACGGAAGCTGTTGGACCTCTGGTCGAGACTGCGTTCATCAACGACGACTGCCTCTACATGCCGCAAGATCATCCAGCGCGAGAAATTCACGATCTCTACTATCTGAAACACCCGTCCAAAGCTAGCCTTGAGCCATGGAAGGACATCGTGGAAAAGGTAGCTCAGACACATGAGAACGGCTGGAAAACAGGGTCTACAGGCTGGGGCTACAAGTACTCAAGAGAAGAAGCCTCCAAGCTAGTTCTTCGCAGCCACGGAACAGCCCTGAGCGTCCGGTCAATGATCTCTAAGAATATGAAGATCCCCGGCAAATATTTCGCCATCGCAAGATGCTTCCGCCCCGAACTCCTCGATAGAACGCATTTGACAGAGTTCAACCAAGCAGAGGGAATTGTTCTCGATCCCAGCCTAAGCTTACGCAACCTACTCGGGGTCTTGGAGATGTTCGCCCGTGAAGTCGCGGGGGCTGACAAGGTCCGGTTCAAACCTGATTACTTTCCATTCACTGAACCCAGTGTCGAGCTGCAAGCCTACAGGGAAGGCTACGGGTGGATGGAATTCGGGGGCAGCGGAATATTCAGGCCCGAAGTCACAGAGCCCCTCGGCATCAAGGTGCCCGTGATCGCCTGGGGCCTGGGAATCGACAGGCTCTACATGATGCACCAGCAAATCGAGGATATCAGACAACTCTTCACAACAGACCTCGAATGGATAAGACAACAGAAGGTCGGTTAGAACGCCTTCCGTCCAATTTTCTCTAGCCGATCTAGACGATCTTCTGGGACAGAAGGCTCCCCGTGACGAAGACGGGCTCAACCAGATCCTTGCCTACGTCAAGGGCGACGTGGAATCTCTCGACGAACAGAACGACAGCGTCAGCATCGAAGTGAAAGACAGCAATCATCCAGACATCTGGTCAGTAGAGGGAATCGCACGCGCTCTCCGAACTCATCTCGGTATCGCCAAGCCCAAGGCTCCAATACTTTCCGGAAAATCTGGTCTGAAAGTCACGGTAGATCGTAGACTGGGGCCGATCCGACCCTATATCGCAACCTCGATCGTGAGGAATGTCAAACCTAGCGAGAACGCTCTGAAGAGCTGGATAAGCCTCCAAGAAAAAATGGACCTCACGTATGGTAGGAAGAGGAAACGTGGGTCAATCGGATTCTACCAAGCAGACCTCATCAAGTCACCTCTTCGTTACACTGTTGGCAACCCTGACGAGATGGCCTTCGTCCCCTTAGGCTCAGCCGAGAAGATGACGCTTCGAGAGATTGTAGAAAAGCACCCCAAGGGAATCGAGTACGGAGGAACAATCTCGTCTTTCAAAGACTGGCCCCTATTAGAGGACGGCGATGGCAAGATTCTCTCTCTTCCCCCGATCATCAACTCAAACGACCTCGGCAAGATCGGCCCAGACACGAAGAATATCCTCGTGGAAGTCACAGGGACGAATGTCGATACTGTAGGCAATACGCTGAAGATAGTCGTAACCGCTCTCGCCGAGAGAGGGGGCAGTGTCTACAGCTGCGCTCAAACTTACGCGGGTAAGAGCGCCAAGCCAGTAGTTACGCCGGACTTGAAATCTAGCTTCAAGGATTTGTCAGTCAGCTACGCTAACAGACTTCTTGGAGCCACTTTCAAACCGGGCGAAATGATACGGGCCTTCGTGAGAGCTGGGCATCCTGCTCGACAAGTGAATAAAGACGTCTTGCGCGTCGAGAGCCTCTGCTATCGCATCGACATTATGCATCAAGTCGACCTGGTGGAGGATCTCGCGATCGCGCTGGACATCAACAAGCTGGATCCTGAATGGCCGAGAATCTGGACCCTTGGGGGACTCGCACCCGAGACAGACAGACACGAGACCCTTGCAGAAGTCATGATCGGACTGGGATACCAAGAACTTCTGACATACAGTCTAACCTCCCCAGACGTCTTCGTTGACAAGATGGGCATAGGGCGCGAAAATTACGCGGAGCTGTTGAACCCAAAGATGTCAACCCATACCGCAATGAGAAACTGGCTTCTGCCGAGCGTTCTCAATTTGCTCAAGGACAATACTCATGTCGATTATCCTCAGAGGGTATTCGAGATCGGACCGTGCGTGACTGTCAAAGAAGATGGCGAAGGTCAAACTGAAACTCGACATAAGATTGCCGCGGTGACCGTTCACACGGGGGCTGGTTTCACTGAGATTCGATCCTGCCTCGACACACTCCTTGGCAGTATCCGGGTCAAGTTCGAGGTCGTTCCCACTACTCACCCGAGCTTTCTTGAAGGACGAACGGGAGAGGTAACGTCAGGTCAAAAACGACTTGGAGTGGTTGGCGAGTTGCATCCCAGGGTAATCCGTGGATGGGGTCTCAGCCTTCCCGTGGCGGCTTTCGAGCTGGAGATTCCACCGATAGAGGGTGGTGGGTAGGATGGTGGAGGAGAAGTTCGTTGTAACACCTTGGGAAGTCAAAGGTGCAGTCGATTATGACCGCCTGATCCGAGACTTCGGAACCCAACCCATAGCCGGCCCGCTAGCCAAAAGACTGGAGGAGATCATGGGGGATGCTGCCTACCTCATCCGCCGGCACATCTTCTTCTCACATAGAGACCTCAACCTAGTCCTCGACGACTACTCGAAGGGCAAGGGGCTGTTCCTGTATACTGGTCGTGGACCCAGCGGTCCGATGCATATTGGTCACATACTCAGCTTCTACTTCACAAAGTGGCTGCAAGACAAATTCCACACAAACGTCTACGTTCAGATAACAGATGACGAAAAATTCCTTGAGGAGAGGCGGAACCTAACCTATGAAGATACTCAGCGATGGTCTGTAGATAATATTCTCGAAATTGCCGCAGTCGGCTTCGACCCCGATCGAACGTTCATACTGCAAGATACCGAGTTCATCGGACCGGCGTATCCTCTAATTCTGAAAATAGCTCGGCGCGTCAATTTCAGCCTCGCCAAGTCAGTCTTCGGGTTTACTGGCGAGACCAACATCGGTTTCGCTTTCTATCCATCGATCCAGATTCTTCCAAGTCTTCTTGAAAAACGACGATGCCTCATACCTTCAGCCATAGATCAAGACCCGTACTGGAGGATACAACGGGACATTGCGGAGTCGATGGGATATTACAAAGCGGCCGCGGTTCACAGCAAGTTTCTCCCTCCACTAACTGGGATGAAGGATAAGATGAGCTCCTCAAGACCCGAGACGGCAATCTACCTCGGCGATGATGACAAGACTGTACGAAACAAAGTGTACCGTTATGCCTTCTCTGGTGGACAGGCGACGAAGGAGGAGCATCGCAAGAAGGGTGGAGACCCCGATGTCGATGTCCCTTTCCAGTGGCTTTACATGTTCTTCGAGCCCGATGACAAGAAGATAGAGCAGATACGCACGGAATACAAGAGCGGCCGAATGCTAACAGGGGATCTGAAAGACATACTCATTGAAAAAGTGACAACATTTCTCAACCAGCACCGGCAGCGCAGGGAAAAAGCTGGCAACTTGGTGCACTTGTACAAGAAAGACGGTGCCCTCGCACGGGAAATGTGGACACGTGACTTCAGTAAGTCATAGTTCATACATAAGAGACGCACGCCTCTATCATAGTAGCTAGGGTGGACTCGTGTACGACACAGAAGCCCTCAACTCGTTCAGAAAATCAGGGCAGATCATTGCAAAGCTCCGGAAAGAAATAGCCTCCATCGTAAAACCGGGGAAACCCGCGTTGAAGATCTGTGTGGAGATCGAAAGCCGAATTCGAGAGCTCGGGGGTAAACCAGCCTTCCCGGTTAATATCGGGATCAACGAGATTGCAGCACACTACACCCCGCCGCCTGGTGATACTCTGACCATTCCTTCCGGGTCGATGGTGAAGGTAGACTTCGGCGTCCACGTAAATGGCTACGTTACCGATACAGCTGTAACCGTTTTCTATGATTCCAAATTCGAGCCGATGGTCAGGGCTGCTGATGATGCCTTGCAGAACGCGATCAAGGCGTTCAGAGGAGGAGTCAAACTCTCGGATGTCGGGCGGGTCATTCAGACGACGATCGGCAAGTACGGGTTCCGACCGATCAGCAATCTAACTGGTCACAGCATCGAGAGGTACAGCATACACGCAGGCAAGTCCGTGCCGAACGTTCCGGTGCTCGCGGCGGGAAAGGCGAACGAGGGGGAAGTGTTTGCCATAGAGCCTTTCGTGACACTAGCCGACGCTGCAGGCTCCGTCACGAACATGTTACCCGCCCAGATCTACCGCTACATCAAGTCGAAAGGGGTCAAGAACGACGAGTCGAAGAAAGTCCTAGACGACATCTACACTAGATTCGCAACCCTTCCTTTCGCACCTCGCTGGCTGGAGGACAAGTTTCCCCGAGAAACGGCAAAGCGCGCGATGCTGGACCTTACTCACAGCAAGTGCGTGGGCGGGTATCCTGTCCTTGTGGAGGAAACCCGAAGACCTGTCGCCCAGTCGGAACATACAGTTCTAGTTGGGCGAGACGACTGTACCGTGCTTACCGCAGAATAACGAGAATCCAAAAAATCGCCCATAATCAGCCCTGATCTCGAATCTGGGACAAGCCCCACTACACGACCTAAAATCGTTCGGAAACCGGCCTAGATTACACGTTAACATGCTCTGCGATCAAAGCCCAGACCCTGCCCTGAACTGTAATATTCGCCCATTATCAATGCCAGACAGAAAATCTTCCCTAGAAAAAGGAGGGGGGTATTGCGCAGCGCATCTCGCGACGCAAGAGTGGTTCTTCCGAGCTCTACTTTTTCGGCGGGCCCTCAGTGTAAATTCCGTGGATACTGAGATCTCCAGTAGTACACTGCGTGCACTTGCCCAGCGTCTTGAAGACAAAATCTCCCAAAGCGAAGTTCTTGATCTGTTTGAAGCTGCATTGGCCGCACTTGACCACCGAAAGCACTTTCGGTGCCGTGTACGCGCCTATCCGGATACCTCTCCTCATCCTCGTGAAAGATAGAACAACGAACGTGAAAGCGAGAACCGCGATTGTGAGGTAGAGAATCTGAAGTGTTGGGTCCAGGTCAGGAGTGTTCAGAGCGAGACCAATAGTGTAGAGGCCAACTACCGCCATAACAGCGGCTAGTATGGTTATGACTAGTGATGAGCCACTACGTGGCTTAGGCTGCGACACCCACGATTATCCTTCTATTGACCGATACCGATGGTGTTGCCGATACCGGCGACTATTATAGTATCGCCCGGTTTGCTCCGTTCCAAGATGAGGCTCTTGATCCTCTCGATAACTTTCTCTCCAGCCTCCATGATCTCCTTCTTCATCGGCGTAATCGCTTCCTGAATACTCTCCTTTACGATAACAGCGTAGACCGGAATCTTGTGCACGGTCGCTTCCTGTTCAATCTTGTAGCGCTCCGTGCCGATGCCGCCTATCGCCGCTCCAATTCCCTCGCTGACCTCGCCCGAGGTCTCGCCCTCGAACTTCACCGCGGCATCCACCATGACCACCATCGAGACCTTGCCGACATTTTCTTCGATGATCGTCTTGATGGCGTCCCCCGGTTTCCCGACGTTT
>Ga0209161_10001353_pt1 | contig 20256 bp, 21 predicted proteins | sample GraSoiAngelo_155_FD_186169 | JGI IMG/M metagenome (GOLD analysis project Ga0209161, IMG submission 186169) | Grasslands soil microbial communities from the Angelo Coastal Reserve, California, USA - 14_1009_13_30cm (SPAdes) (version 2) | ecosystem: Environmental > Terrestrial > Soil > Grasslands... | reverse complement strand
CGGTGTAAGGTGAATTTTCCATGTCTATCCAGACGAACTGGTCATATTCTTCGGCTCTTTCTACAATTCGTAGCAGGTTCGTCTTGTAGAGAGAAGGATTTGCGGCAAGCCCCAGCTGAGATGGTTTTACCGAAATCGTACCGTTTATTTTCTCCGCTCGTATCCGATCTAGAAGTCTGAGGTATTCTTCCGTGTAACCTTGGATCAGCTTCTCGTCAGGGGTGTGTTCGCCCAGTCGGTTGAGGATTACTCTCAGTTTTCTGTTGTTCGCATCGTGGGCGACTTTGATCGCGTCATCGAGCGAATATCCTGCTATCCATCGCTTTGCGATACGGTAGAGAAGTCTTTCAGTTATCCCTGGCATCTATTGAACCCCGAACGCTTGCACGCGGAGGACTAGCTGTTCTGACTTCCTTGGCGTTAAGGCTTTCAACTTTTCAACAGCTAGAAAATTGCTTCTAGGACCTGTAACGCAGTTGAATATTCTCCGGATGAGGATGCGTCTCTTGCAATCGACGGTAAGTCTTCCTTCTTGATTCCATAGTCGCTGAGTCTCTTGGAGAGTCCCAAATCTTTGACCAGATCTTCCACTCGTTGGGCCGCTGATAGAGCTAGCTTGTTTTCGCTCATTCCTTTCAAGTCCTGTCCTTCTGCCTGGGCAATCATCGCGAGCCTGTCGGGATGTTTCTGAGCCTCGTGCCTCATTACCTGGGCCAACGTCAAGCATGATGTGATGCCGTGGGGTATGTCCCAAGTTGCGCCAATGACGCGTCCTATTGCATGGCTCAATCCCGTCCCGACGCTCTGGACACCTGCGAAAGACATCCAAGCCGCCATCTGACACGATAGACGTGGGCCGATGTCGCCCGGGTTGTTGGTGGATGACTTGAGATCTTGAAAGAGGAGTTTGATGGATTCGAGTGCGAGGGTGTCAACGTATGGCTGGTGTCTGGGGGAGTAAAGAGATTCCACAGCGTGGTCGAGACTTCGGATTCCGGTACACGCCCAGAGCCACGACGGAGTATCAACTGTGATCTTCGGGTCGAGGAAGACGAAACGTGGGACGAGCCGTGGATCACGGACTCCGGTCTTTCTTTTTGAAGTGTCATCTGTCATTCCTGCGGATGGGGAAAATTCAGCGGCGGAGAGTGTTGTGGGAATCGCGAGGTGGGGAATGATGGGTTTGGCGAAGTTTTCTGAGAGCTCCTTGACAGCGATCTTTGTGGAGTCGATAGGGCTGCCTCCTCCAAGGCTAATGAGAGAGTCCGCTCTTGCTTTTTCTGCTTCGCTGATCGCCCGGTTTATGCTGCTTATCGGTGCGTGTTGCTTGATGCCTGAGAAGACACCGACAAGCTTTCGTCCAGATGCCTTTTCGATTGTGTCTACGAGTCTTGTCTTTTCTGCGATGGTTTGTCCTGTTATTATGAATGGACGATGTGATTTTAGCTTGCCAAGCTCTTCAGATAACTGTGCAATTGAGCCGGGTCCAAAGTGGACTCTCTCGATCGGCAGATAGGAGTACTCGCCGCTGACGATCTGCAAATCAGACAAGAATGTCAGCTTCGGATTCGGAAGGCTACGGCAGTTTATTTCTTGGCTGGTGTCTGCCAGCTGAAGGGATAGTTGGGATCGTCCAGCTTCTCAGCAATCGAGGTCACCTTCAACGGCTTCTTGGTCTCTATCATAATTGCCAGTTCATTTGTAGAGTCTTTTCCTAGGCTTGCTTCCACGGCCCCTGGTTGGGGTCCGTGGTGTACTCCTCTACGGTGCAGTGTGAATGATCCTACTTCGATTCCTCGGCGGCTGCTGAAGTCTCCGCTAACATAGTAGAGGACCTCGTCGCTGTCGATGTTGCTGTGGTTGTACGGGACGGGTACTGCTTGAGGGTGATAGTCGAGTTTCCGCGGGACGAAGGACAATACGTCAAACCCGGGCGCTTCGAACGTTTGATGGATCGGCGGGGGCTGATGAATGCGACCGGTCAGAGGCTCGAAATCGTTAACGTTGAAAATCCAGGGATAGAGGTAGCCGTCCCATCCGACAACGTCGATAGGGTGATAGTCGAAAACGTACGACATTAATGAGTTGTCGATCTTGACTCGGACCTCAAATTCTCCAGAATCGCTGTGCGGGACAAGTTTCTCGGGCCGACGAAAATCTCTGTCCGCATAGGGCGCCAGCTCAACCAGCTGGCCATAATCGTTTCTGTACCGTTTGGGAACTTCGATGGGCCCGGCGGATTCGGTTATCATGAACCGGTTTTCTCTCCCATCCAGGTCTATTCTATAGGTGGTTCCCCGTGGAACGATGATGAAGTCGCCCTCATGGAATGGAAGGATTCCGAACACGGATTCGATGTTACCCTTTCCTTCATGGATGAAGTATAGTTCGTCTCCTTGGGCGTTCCTGAAGAACCAGTCCATTCCGTGGGAAGGTCGGACTGTCGAGACGAATACGTCATCATTGTAGAAGAGGGGCTGGCGTCCCTCGACAGGGTCCTTTGCCAGCTCCGAGTTCTTGGTGCGAACGTGATGATGACGATGGAGGTCAGGTTGCCAGCGAGTTATCGCGAGATCTTTCAGCTTCTTGATGTGAGACACTCTTGTAGGGGGATTGATGTGGTAGAGCGTCGAGTACACTCCTGAGAATGCTTCTGTCCCAAAAACCTCTTCCTGGTACAACGAGCCGTCTGGTTTTCGAAATTGGGTATGCCTCTTGGCAGGAAGTTTGCCAATGCTGTAATAACTGGGCAATTCTGTCACTCTGAGCTTTTCTCGGGGCGTATAACTTTGTTTCTCAACACTCCAAGCCTTTCGATCTCAAGCTCCACTGTGTCTCCGAGTTTCAACCAAGGATGAACCTCAAGTCCGAGTTCCAGAAGAGAGCCTGTTCCGACGGTACCGGATCCGAACACTTCTCCAGGCTGAAGTTGGACAGATTGGGAGGCGCGAGCGATCATCTGGGGGAAGCTCCAGTGCATCCTGTCCATGTTTCCCGTTGAGAATTGTTTGTTGTTGACTTTGGCGGTCATCTTGAGATTGAACTTTCCTGGTCCGGTCTTCCGGTCTTGTAGCTCGTCAGGCGTGACGAGCCATGGTCCTAAAGAGGTAGCGAAATCCTTTGCCTTTGCCGGGCCAAGCCCAATTTTCATCTCGCCCACCTGAACGTCTCGTGCGCTCCAATCGTTCATTATGGTGTAGCCGGCAATGTGGGACTCGGCTTCAGCTTCGGGTATGTCGATTCCCCCTCGCCCGATTATGCACGCAACCTCAAGCTCGTAGTCAAGCGTCTTAGTATAGGATGGATAGGGGATGTCCGCCTCGGGACCATAGATTACGTGCGGATTTGAGTAGTAGAACGCGGGAAACTCGTACCATTCTTGCGGCATCGGCAGGCCTCGCCGTGCTCGTGCAGTTTTGACGTGATCTTCGAACGCATAGAAATCTCGTAGGGTGGGTGGGTTTGGAATTGGAGCCTTGATCCCGGCATCTTCGGTTCGGGTCATGAATCGGTGAACATGTTCGGGTGGGACTCTGTTGAAGATCCGCCACGACAGGGATTGAAGATCGTCCAGGAGTTTGGGACTCTTGGATAAGATCTGTTGAATTGACGGAGTTGCTGGGAGACTTCGAATTGAACGTGGAGGGTTAATGTTCAGTTTCTCGGCGACGTTAGTAACTCGGTCGATGTCTAGTATCCATTCTCCCCACAACAGCCCGGTACGGGTCTTGTTCGGCGTTTTCTTTGTGGTGTAGGCGACCAGTTTCATCTGAGGTTAGAGGTTTCCGCGTTTCGCCTGTTCCGCCTCTATGGACTGGAACAGGGCCTTGAAGTTGCCCTTTCCGAAGGATTCGCTTCCCTTTCTCTGGATCAGTTCGAAGAACAGTGTGGGCCGGTCTTGGAGGGGTTTCGTGAATATCTGGAGCATGTAGCCCTTCTCATCCTTGTCCACCAATATGCCGAGCCGTTTGAGATCATCTATTCTCTCCGAGATTCCTCCGACGCGCTTAGGAAGCTCCTCGTAATAGCTGTCAGGTGTCCGCAAGAATTCGATTCCCCGCTCGGCTAATCTTGCAACTGTGGCGACGAGGTCGTCTGTGGAGATGGCGAGGTGTTGGACGCCAGCTCCTTTGAAATAGTCGAGATATTCTTGTATCTGCGATTTTCTTTTTCCTGCGGCCGGCTCGTTGATCGGGAACTTGACCGTCCCGGTTGGGTTGCGCATGACTTTAGATCGGAGGGCTGAGTATTCGGTACTGATGTCCTTGTCATCAAAGCTGATGAGCTGGGTGAATCCGAATACATTGCCGTAGAATTCTACCCAATAGTCCATTTTTCCTTCCTCCACGTTCGCGACGACATGGTCCACCTGTTTCAGCCCGACAGACTCGGCCTTGCCCTGGAATGGCACGTATCCCGGGGCGAAGATTCCGCGGTAGTCGTGACGCTCTATGAACGTGTGGACCGTGTCGCCATAGGCTGCTATGGCTGCGCCTCGTATCGTTCCATGCTCGTCCTTGAGAATCTTAGGTGCTTGTATTCCCTTGGCCCCACGCCGAACTGCTTCCTTGTAAGTCCAGTCAACATCCTTGACTCGCATCGCAACATCGGCCACTCCATCTCCATGGGTGATGACGTACCTAGAGATTGGATGGTCGGGTATGAGGGAGGAGGTTAGTAGAAGTCGGATATCGCCTTGTTGCATGAGATAGGAGATCTTGTCCTTGACTCCAGTCTCAGGCCCACTATAGGCAACGGGTGAAAAGCCGAACCCGTTCTTGTAAAAGTAACTTGCCTGCTTCGCGTTTCCAACGTAGAGCTCGACATAGTCTATTCCTTCTATGGGTAACGCGTCATTCTTCATTTTGGGATCGACGTTCGGTAATCTATTGTTGGACCTTTTAACTTATTCTCGCAACGAGGGGGGCTACTAGGTCCACAGTAGGTTGGCTTGGTCTCAGTAGCTGCTTTGGAGCGGCCGTAGTGAGCAAGTCAGAGAAGGTTTTCGGAGAAGAAGCCTAGTACGAGCTTTTCGACTTCGTCAGGTGCGTCCTCCGGTACAAAGTGGCCGGCCTTCACCTGAGTCAACTTTGCATTCGGAATCATCTTAGTCACTCTCTCTGCATATGTTGGGGCGGTTTTTCCAGTTCCCCAAATTACCAGGGTCGGAATCTTGAGCCGAGGGAGACCTTGCTCTATCTCCTTCATCGGCTTGAAGCTAGGATGTGTCGGTGAGTCCGGGAACATTCTTGGAAATGCCTGGTAGGCTTTCTTCGCTTCGTCGTCCGGGAACGGTGCCCAGTAGGCCTCCATGGCACTCTCAGAGACGTTCTCAGGATGCACGGATGATTCCTTGATGATCGCGGGTGTGATTTTCGCCGCTACTTGAGGAGGAAGGCGATAGTCAGATGTGAGGAAAGTGTTCATGACGACAAGGCCCGCAACGTTTTGCGGGTGTCGTATCACGTACTGCATTGCGAGCGGTCCTCCCCAATCGTGCACTATCAGGATCAGATTCCTTAGCCCTAGGGATTCGATGTAGCTCGAGACTATTCTTGCGTGGTGTGGAAAATCGTGCAGGTCCGGGTTGGGCTTTTCTGATTTTCCGAAGCCCATCAGATCGAACGCGAGAGCTCGATGACCGGAACCGGTAATAGCGGGAACCAGACGCCTCCACATGTAGGACCAAGCCGGGTTGCCGTGAACCATTACAACTGGACGCGCACCGGACCCCTCGTCTACGTAGTGGATTGCCAGCCCGTCAAGGTGCACCCACCTCTCAGCGAAGGGCCATCCTTCAAAGTACGGCCAGCCTTGTCGGATCATCTACAAGCCTCTTGAAAGCAGCCTGTCTGTTGACGAGATGCGCCGCCCAGTTGCGATATAGGGATTTAGTAGCTCGTGGCGCTAGCTTGAGGTATCGAATTCTTGACCCCTGCCCGAAGTTGGTTCCCTGAGCGTTCTAGAACGCTCTACGATTCTTTCTGGGATTCGGGGTTTTAGAATGGTCTGAAGGAGAAACTGTAATATCCGGTCGCGGCAGCAACACCGTTTGAGCTGACAGATTATGGACTGGGGAATGAAAAACCGCCTTTCAAGAATAATCAAGCCTGAAACGGGCAAGACCGTGATGCTTGCCGTGGATCATGGCTACTTCATGGGTCCTACTCACAAGCTGGAGGAGCCTCGGAAAACCATCGAACCCCTTCTAGCTTACTCCGATGCAATAATGTGCACCCGCGGAGTGCTCCGGACCTCTGTCGATCCTAGATCAAACGTTCCGATTGTCCTTCGAGTTTCCGGTGGAGCTAGCATAATCGGAGACTCTCTAACAAACGAGGCGATCACGACTTCTGTCCGCGACGCAGTCCGGTTGAACGTGTGCGCAATGGCCCTCTCGATATTTGTCGGCTCGGCCCACGAGCACCAAACCCTGACAAACCTTGGAAAACTTGTGAACGAAGGCGAAGAGCACAAGATTCCCGTTCTCGCCGTTACCGCGGTGGGCAAGGAGCTGGAGAAACGAGACGCGCGCTATCTCGCGCTAGCTTGCAGAATCGCCGCGGAACTCGGTGCCCATTTTGTCAAGACATACTACTGCGAGGATTTTGGAAAAGTCGTCAAAGGCTGTCCAGTGCCTCTGGTCGTTGCTGGAGGACCCAAACTAGAGACAGAGCTGGACGCGTTTCAACTCGCGCACGACGCAATTCAAGAAGGAGCTGTGGGCGTCGACATGGGACGGAACATCTGGCAGTCTGAGCATCCCGTGCCAATGATTAAGGCAATTCGTGAGATAGTTCATGAAAGCGCGACTGTGAGGGAAGCCCAGGAAGCCTACAACCAGTCAAAGAGCGCCAAAGAGGCACTAATCGTAAAGCCGTCTGCTGCACGATAATCGCCTGGGGAGATCATCCATTACGAGGAAGCTGTACTGGGAAGAACCTTACTCCAAAGAGTTCGATGCCAAAGTAGTTTCGGTCGAGGGGCAAGCGGTTGTTCTGGACCAGACCCTGTTCTACCCGCGCGGTGGTGGTGTGGCTTGCGACACCGGGGCCCTGAACACGGCACTGGTCCGAGAGACAACGAAAGCTGACGATAGGATACTCCACACCCTAGAATCTCCAGCTTCTCTGAAACCTGGAGACAAGGTGAAAGGACAAGTCGATTGGGAAAGGAGACATCGACTGATGAAGATGCATACAGCCGGCCACCTTCTCAGCTCTCTATTCTATTCGCGAGCTAACTGCAGAATAACGGGAAACCAGATCGACGTGGACCGGTCTAGAATGGACTTCAACCTTGAATCGTTCGACCGAACCCAGATCGAAGGATACGTGGCAGAAGCAAACGATCTTATCAGAAAAGATGCACCGGTCAGGACGTATTTTCTGAAACGGGAGGAAGCCCTCAAGCTCCCGGACATGGTGAAGCTTGCCGAGGCTGCGCCACCGGCTGAAGCCCAACTTAGAATTGTCGAGATCGAAGGCGTTGATCGTCAGGCCGACGGAGGACTACACGTAGCCCATCTCAAGGAGATTGGACAAATCCAGCTGTTAAAGCTGGAGAACAAAGGAAAGACAAACAGACGGCTTTACTACGAAATACAAAGCCCCATCGCTTGAAGAGTAGCGAGCCTTGCCCCTTTTCGGGCGTCATCACCATTTCTCGTAGTGGACAAAATCCATCACCGGTCGCCTTCCACGTTTCAATGACGGCGAGGGAACTTCACTAGCTAAGTCTGGATAGCCAAGCGAAAGAACTCCGACGGGTTCGTAGTGTTCGGGTACGCCTAGCTCTCTTCTCAGGATACCAGGTTTGAAGATTCCAACGCTACCTGCGAAAGAAGCTGCAAGGCCTTCGTTTGCAGCTGCGAGGAATACTAGCATGCAACTGCAACCGACATCGAAGTACCAAAAGGGGACAGGCCAGTCGATCTCTTTTCCTCCCGGCCGGATCTTGTCAGGTTCATGATAGCGATTATGGACAACCTTCTCGCTGACGCATGGTATCAGTAGAACGGGGGCGTCGCTTTTCAGATCCCTTAGCTCACGTATTCTCTTTCGTCTCTCATTGTCAGTTACGACTACGAACGCAACTTCTTGACTATAACCGGCGCTGGGATAGTGTTGGGCGATGGAGAGAATCCGATCGATCTTCTCTTTGGGTACAGGGTCTGGCTTGAACGCTCTAATCATTCTTCGGGTAAGAACCGTTCTCGTGAAGTCCATCTTGGTCGAACCTTGCGCTGGGCCTCTTCAAAAGTGTGAGTAGGGGAGTCGCGGGTTTTTATCCGGCTTCGCGGGACTCGCTGAGTAAGACTGCATGCTGGCGCCCCCTGCAGTTTCGCAATCTAGGACTGATTGTCCATGATAACATTCGAGAGAACCGGAAAGCGTTTCGGCAACCTTGACGCCGTCAAGGACTTCTCGATAACTATCAAGGATGGAGAGATTCTAGGCCTCCTCGGTCCTAACGGTGCCGGAAAGACTACTCTGATGCTCATGATGGGAACGGTCTACCGCCCCACAAGCGGGACGATAACAGTCAACGGCTTCGACGTCGTGAAACATCCCAACGAGGTTAGGAGACTGATCGGAATCGCCTTTCAGGACCCGCGGGTGGATGGTATCCTGAGCGGGTTCGAGGTGTTGAACTGGCACCTCAAGATGACCACGACGCTAGACAAAGACGAGCGAAGAAATAGAGTTGAGGACGCTCTGAAGGCTCTCGATCTCTGGGAATCACGCAAGAAGCGAACCTGGCTGATGAGTGGAGGGATGAAGAAGAAGGTGGAAGATGCGAAGATACTGGTTCAGCGGCCCAGTATAGCGGTCTTTGACGAGCCGACGGCCTTCCTCGACGTTCCGAGCAGGTTGTTGGTCTGGAAGATGATCCGCCGGCTGAGAGATGAGGGTTCGACTGTTATTGTTGCCACGAACATGATGGACGAGGCCGAACGTCTCTCCGAGAGAGTTGCTATAGTCAACAAGGGCAAACTGGTTGCTAGTGAAACCCCTGAACAGTTGAAGGGGACCGTGAAAGGCGGAGAAGTGTTAGAGCTTACACTAAACGATGGGTCAGAATTCAGGCCGGACATGTTGACCAAGTTCCCCGAAGTCCATGATGTCAAGAAACAGGATAACAAGATCCTGGTCTTCCTCAACTCCGGCACACTTCTTCTGCCTAAGATAGTCGATACTCTGAGCACTCAGGGGTTCAAGATCGAAAGCGTCAAGCTGAAGGAGGTTAGTCTAGAGGATGTCTTCCTCACCTACACTGGACAACGGCTTGAGTAAGACTGCCACAGCCGCAGAACCGCCCACCCATCTCATTCTTCAGACTGCTCTCAGAGATGTATCGGTCCTTTTCCGTACTCCTTGGATCATCATAACCCGAGCTCTGGCCTTCATCATACAGCTCTTTGTCTTCGCCTTCCTCATAAGCGGACTCATCCATATTCCAGGGCTCAACTTCTTCGAATACTACGCAGTTGGAAGCGTAGTAGCAACAATCGCTTCGATCTCATTCGTCATCGGATACGACATCTTCGAAGAAGCCGAAGAAGGAGTACTCGATTATCTGCTAACGCTCCCTATACCAAGACGCCAGTTTATCATCGGCCGCGCTCTCGGCGGAGCGATGAGAGCAATAATCTACACTATACCAATGTTCCTAATCGTCGCTTTCGTCTGGGGGTTTACTCAGCCATTCTCGATCCTCACAGCTCTCGTCTCTCTGTTCCTCCTGGCCTTCGGCGTTACAGGCATGTCGATAACCGTGGCTGTCAGCGTAAAGAGCGCCAACAGATTCGACGTGGTTCTCGCCCTCCTGGAGCTTGCCATGTCAAGGGGAAGCACGGCTCTCTACCCGATCACTTTCATGCCCTTCTATGTTTCGTTGTTCGCCCCCTTCTCGCCGGTTTCGTTTGCCGCTGATACGGCACGAATGTCACTCGTCGGGTTCACTCTAGATCTTCCCGCCCTTGCTGGGCTAATAGCGTTTGTCGTAATTTTCCTCGGGCTAGGCGCAGCGTTCTATTTCCGTCGTCTCGAAGGAGGAATATACGGTTGAGCAATACGCGACTCATTCCACTGATCATCGAGAGAGATGTGCGGATCCTCTTCTCCGACGCGTTTCTTGTCGCGATAATGTTCGCAAATTTCGCTATTGACCTTTTTGTGACGGCTGCGACCTTCGGCCGGCTAGTCACGGGCCAAGGCGCGAACTACTTCCTCTTCATCGCGCCCGGCTCGAATCTCATAACTGCAATGGTTGCCGCATTCCAGTCAGGCAGAGATGTCTGGCGTGAGAAGTATATCAAAGACCTGACATCGTACCTTCTGACTCTTCCGGTGCAAAGGCCGGTTCTCGCTTTCTCAAGGGTCCTAGGCGGGGTCGTTAGAAGTGTGATCGCCACGTTCCCTGGGACCCTTGTCATATGCTACCTTTATGGGATACTTTTTACTCCGAAGATTTTCATAGCCTACTTGATAGTAGGCCTCTTCTCGCTGGGAATAGTTGGCCTTTCAATGGCTATCTCCGCGTTCTCTTCGAGTATAGAAATGTGGGTCACCGTTAGAAGTGCAATCCAACTTTACCTGTCCTTTCTCAGCGCGCTGTTCTATCGAGTCAGCGTGTTTCCCAGCTTTCTAGCCCCAATAGTATCGTCGAACCCTATGACATGGGCCATTCAGGCATTCCGACAACTATCGCCTATTGCTTTTGCCCAAGTTCCTGCCGGCGATTCACTGGGGTCAATCGCGACCCTTGCCGGACCCTCGCTAGCCTTTGCACTGCTCGGGACCATCTGCTACATCTGGTACTCCAAGCTATAGCGGGCCCACAAACTCGTGATCAAGCCCCTTCCCCAATTATCTCGAAGCAGAAAACTCTAGGACGAAGACGACGGAGCCGCAGAGGCGCCTTCAGCATACTTAGCATCATCTGCTGGTACCAGGCCAGAGAAGGCGACGAGCAAGATATGCACCGCTGCGTCTGTGCCAAACATCGATAATCACTTTGCTCCATGACGATTTCAAGGGTTCACGTTGACTTCTCCGCTCTGCATTAGCACATGGATTGAACACTCGATGAAGCAGTAGACTCGAAACGAGCCCAACTGGCTGGCGTTGAACATCACGTCACTGCATTCGCCAGGACGCAGTATGAGACCCTTGTTGAAGTAAGTGGTTATTGCAAACCCATGGGGCTCGACCGTGTCGTTGTTCACGACGTGAATTATGACGTTGGTTCCCACTGTAACATTCATTATAGGCCAGAAGCCGCTATGGAACTTGCTGCCGTTGAATCCGATATTCATCCCCTCGTCAGCCATTACAACGACGAAAAAAGCCGAGTTCGGAGCGTTGGTGGGATGACTTGCGCAGCTAACCATCCCAAGCCCGAACAAATGAAACGTGTAAGCGGCAGTGAAAAAACCTGTAAGAACAATTACTATGACCAAGATCGACAAAACTAATCTTGAACGCCTTGCTCTGTGGAAACTCGTCTTCCATGATCCCGGAGCGGTCTCCGCATCGTTGTTGGTTTCGGAATTGAGAGGCAAGGTAGGTTGCATGGAACCCTAGCAGCAGGGTGAATTTAGGACTAGAGATGCCATAGGACCGTCTGATCAAGAGAGTTATGGCTCAAACTGCGAACAAAAGGCCGTGGTGCACATCTGACCGTCTGGGATGTCCGAACGAGATCCTGTTCGTAACTTGAGCCAATACTCTTAGAAACTTTCACCCTCAGAAAGGTTCTTCATGTTAGGATTTGCTGACAGTTTCCTCCCCTGGACTGCAGTTACACTGATTCCTGCTTTCGTAGGACTACTAATAATAGTCGTGGCCGGAAATTTCTTGAAAGCAAAGTATCTGGCTGCTTTTGCAATCGGGGTCTTTCTATGGTTTTTCGTTGATACTATCGGTGGAGCGGCAGGGCTGGATGTCAACTCCGGCTTTTCCGGAGGCGGCGGTCAGCTTGCACTCTCTGGGCTCTTTGTAATTGGTTTGCTACTCTTCTTCATAATTGACCGGAGTCGAAACCTCCTCTCGCCCCAGCTAGCAATCGGAAAGTACGGATCGACGATACCGTGGCTTGTGGCGGTAGCGGTAGGGATCCACGGGCTAGGCGAGGGGGCGGCGTTTGGCGGGACGGCTGCTTTGACATCGAGTACGTCGTTGCTCGACGCGTTTGGAGGATACCCCGGTGGAGTCGCGTACATTTTGCACAAAGCGCTTGAACCCATGATGATAGGCGCCTGCTACTGCGTATATGCAAAAGAGCATGCTATGGGAGCTACCGGCAGGCTCAGAGACCTTCTCCTGTTGAGCATAACATTCGTAATTCCATCACTCCTCGGTGCCGCGACAGGTTTCTACCTGACTTATGATAGCAGCTTTTTCTACGCTTTGGGCACGGGCACCTCGGTCTACGCTCTCATCAGACTCGCAGGGCCACTATTCGATAACACTCAACCAACAAGCTCGAAGGAATCAATCAGATTAGCTATCCTGATCGCGCTCGGCCTACTAGCGATTTATTTCGCGGCTATCTTCCACTCAGGATAAGATCGAGCGTTGCTCCTATTCTCCCGCCGATGAGTCATGCGACTGCGGCTATCAACCCAAATAGATGGAAGTGTCTCGCGATCGTCTAGCACCTGGAAACCCCTGGCTCGCAGATCAGCTGGGAACGGTTCTTTAATTCTCACTTAGACGACGAGTAGCCTAACGCTTCTCAGCTTCTTCTCCTTCTGGAATGCACTAGTCATGGAAGCGACCTCCCTCCCTTCTCCTTCTAAGAGAAAGAGCTCGAAACAGTTGTTTTGGCCCATTTTGTTGTGAATGTGTGTTCGAACGATATCATCGTAAGCATGTTTCAACCGGGTGATTGGCTCTTCATTCGATTCATCATGTGTAACTACTAGAATTGCAGCTACTCGACCGGTGAGTGACGCCTTCTCCTTTGAGTCAGAGAGCAGAAGGCGGATTGCGGTTCTCACCACATCGGATCTTCCTGCGAATCCTTGGGATTCCTGAATCGCAGTCATAGAATCGACCAGCTCGTTGGGTAGGGAGACGCTTACGATGGGCATTTGATTAACCGCGTACGTGTAATAACTTTCGGCCATTCCCTTATATCAACATTATTAAAATCCAGAAAATACTTAATAATTCCATCTCCACCTCGCGTGCTGTGACCACTCTTCTCCCAGAATGGATCGTTCTTCTGCTAGGTTCTCTCGGGCTTGGAATGCTGCACGGAGTTATTCCTGACGAGCACACGTGGCCTATCACTTTCAGCTACTCCGTGGGCTCAGCTACCGGGCGAGGGGGAATGCTCTCGGGCATATTCTTCGCCTCGGCCTTTACACTACAACGCTCGATCATGGCTCAGCTCGTCTACTTTACACTCGCTAGTTATCTCGCCTTCGATGAAGGGTTGAACGCGCTCGTTTACGTAGCTGTCGGAATCGCCATGACTATCGCGGGATACTTGATACTGCGCGGGAAGTTGCCATCTTGGCATCCACTGGCCCGATTCCTGCGTACTCGTGGTGGAACGCATTATGACGAGAAAGGAGTCTCGAGACAGGTCCCTACACATTGGTGCGTGATCCACGGGTTCATCGCCGGGTTCGGTGTCGACACGGGGCTATTCACTACCTTCATTTATTTGGTCGCTGTTCCAGCAATGCCAGCTGCGTATCTCGGGTTCGCGCCTGGCGCAGCATTCGGGTTCGGCACGCTGATCGTGTTGCTTGCAATCGGTTCGGTGTTTGGAGGTGTCCTCCAAATTGCAAAGAGGTGGGGTCCAGAACGAGTCCAGCTCTTCGGCACAAGAGCAGGAGCACGCAGCTTATTCTACGGTGGAATAATATTCATCATCGCGGGAGCAGTCTTCCGAACTGGCATACAAAACACCATCCCGCTGGATTTTGGGAATCTGATAGTTCTAGCGTTTATGATAGGTGTGATCATTCCCGTAATGATCGTTACTTGGAGAGAAGTCAAGGCGAGCCCTGCCCCCGACACTTTGACTCATCTCGCTGGACCTCCTTAATCTCTCCTTGGAAAGATGTCTTCCAATAACTACCCGATCAGTGATGCGGGGGGGTGGAATTCGAACCCACGAAGGCCTACGCCACGGCAGGCAAGCTCACTGGAATTGATGGATTCGGACTTAGGCTCTTCTTTGGCTGTCATACCAGCCAGTAGGTGGTAGGGAGTATATTGGGACATGAGCCACGTGGAACTATTGTCGCCTAATCCTTGTTCAAGGCAAGCGAGATAGCAAGAGAAGCAAGAAAGCAAATCCAGAACATATCAAAGGAACTTAGAATGTTGGTGAACTATGGCGTCATGGAGAAGCCAATGACCGGCGTGTACAGAATCGCCGACCCTGTGTTTTCTGACTGGCTTAAGAGACGTTTTCAAGGGGATACGAACAGTTAGGATTTCTTTCCTATATACGAAAATTTTCCTAACATTGAAGGAATACATTGTCTAGGAGGCTGAGAAACCCCAGAATTCCATTCCTCTATGGCTCGAAACCCGTTCGGGGCGGTTCCAGAGTTGGAATGACTTTCTAGGATTCTGATACTCTGATCGATGCCGGACCATTGGTCAGGCTCAGCAACCAATAAACGGCTGGGAAGGCCCGTTCCTTCTCATGATAACTGCTGCTGTTTACAAAATGGCCTTGGTTTCGCTACTGATCATAACTGGAGCAACCTCTGCTGGGATCACCTACTACTATCAGCTAAGAACAATTGACATGTCCAATCAAATTACCAATCTTACTAGTCAAGTTTCTAAAGCCAACTCGCAAGCGACCAACCTCACAGATCAGATCAAGAGCCTGTCAAGCCAGGTAGGCCAACTCGAAGCTACCAATTCTCAGCTTAACCATCAGGTTCAAGATCTTCAGACGGAGATGGTCCAGCTAAACTCTCTTGCCCAGAAACAAGTGACCCTCGTCAGTGAGGGACAGATTCTACTAGTGGGAAATGGGGCAGTAGCATACATCAACTTTACAGTCCCCTCCGATACTGTAACCGCAACCCTCAATGTGTCATTCACAGGGGTCGAGTTTGGAGTAACAACGAGGCTCTCCCTTCTCAACACGAGCCAGTACTATCTGCTCCGCACCTGCAACTGTGTCTACTATGGAAACTATTCTAGCATACCCACGACTTGGTCATCTCCATGGGCACATTCGTACCAAGCTCAGGTAACCGTTCCTAGTAACGGCCTCTGGATAATGTCCTTCCAAAAACAACCGGGGTCAGGAAGCTCAGAGAATTATGATGAAAGCATTGTACTCATTAGGAAAACTCTAGGTCCACTGTTGACTTTCCTCCATGGGGAGGCAGATTCGAGTGCAGCATTTGGGTCCGTACCAATCGGGATTATGTTTGATACCTCATACTGGAACCCAGATGTACCAAGTTTATCCTCGGTGGTTGAAAGCCTGACACTCCAGGACGGGAGCGTGGTCAATCACTACCAGCTGTACATAGTCCCAGGTAAGACCTACACCGTCTCAATATTCTACAGGACAACGAATGGTTACGGATCCTGTTCGGCCACACCAAGCGCATTCGTTCCTACGGGAACGGACATGACACAGACCTTTACGTGCTGACCCAACTACTAGCTTCTACCACAAAGCCGCAAGAACAAATGCTCAAGCTAGATCATAGAAGAATGTCTTCTCCTCATCTTCTTCCACACGAGACTCCTTTGATCGTTTTCTGAACAATCACCATCGGAAATCTAAACCTCACGAAAGTCTACGCTTGGTTCAAAGTCGGCAAATGTCAACACCAAACTCCTAACAGCTTGAAACACGTTCCTATACCCAATCTGAATCTTGATATTCTCACCAGATTTGAGAACAATATTTAGATGACCAAATCTCAAGCCCGGCTTCTTCATCTCGATCAGGGAGATTTCAAATCTGTATACTTGGAAGTCCTTTCTCAACTCTAAGTCTGGAATGGTCTGGGGTGCTGGCCTTGTCGAAGCTATTTCAGCGGTGATTCCGATCATAAGGCCTATGCAAGCACCTACAAGAATTCCTACCGATAATCCTCCAAATATCACGAATTCAATGACCCCCGCAACTAGTCCACCGAGAGTTATCCCGCCCAGCCACCTGAGACTGTATTTTCGATTCCTGATTCCGATCAATCTTTGGTCAGTGGCATACAGGCCGTAGCCGGCCCATCCTCCATACCACTCTCCCTTCTTCAACGAGGCACTCATCAGGCCGCCAAGATACTTCTCGCCCAGCAATCCCTACCTCCTCTTACGAAACAGTTTCAGACCATCTAGCTCGGTCACGTATTCGAATCCTGCCTCTATCAAAGAACCTGCCTCAGCTAGGGACTTGGCTGTTTTGCATACGTACTCATCGTCTCTGGGGTCCAAAAAGATGAGTGTAGACCAGCGTGTTTCGAATATCCTTGTGTCCCAAAGTTCTCATTACGAGTAAGATGTCTCGGGTCTGATGGTAGAGAGTCGAGGCCTTCCAGCGCCGGAGGGTCTTGAAGCCGATCTTGGCCATCCTGGGACTTTCCAGTTTCCTAGCTAAGTCTAGCCCATCATAGAGACCAGTTTTGTTGAGACTCTGAACTGTCTGGGGTTGCTGTTCTTCTCAGGGGCTATCGTGATGGTCTGCCCCGCCAAGTCTAGGTCTAGCCATCTAAGCCTCCAGACTTTTCCCGGCGGGCCTGCGGTCTCCTTGATCGTCTGGAGAAACGTTGTTGTCTTGCCTCCAAGACCTGCTTTCAACTGGTCTACTTCAGACTCTGGAGGAATGAAGGGCAGGCGCTCTACCCTGTGATACCTTGGCGGATTGAATGGCACGTTGTTCTGCCTGCGGAAGCCTCCGTAAACGCATACTATGTTCTCTTTCCTGGCCTCTGTGACATCTAGCGTGGCTATGGCCTCTTTCACAGATTCTGGATCTAGAAGATGGGCCTTCTTGGCCAATCCTGCTAGGAGTTTCACCCTAGAGACCATGGTACTTTCTCGGTATCCTTCTCTCTTCAGCCAGAATGCATGCTCTAGAGCTTTGGCCTGCAGTGGGTAACGCTCATGGTGCGGGGGGTGGGATTCGAACCCACGAAGGCCTACGCCACGGGATAGCACACCCGCGTTTTGCCAAGGCATCAATCGTATCGATGCCTTTGCCGTGTTGGGTCTTGAGTGTAGCGCGCGCGTGCTAGGCGCGACCCGCCCATTTGGTCAGATATTTGACCTGACTCTGGTACCCCCGCAGGAAAAATCCCTCGTCAGCCTTCTCAAATATGCCTTGAGGCTCGCGCTCTCGACAGATGGCTTAGGGCCTGCTGCTCTCTATTCGATGTCCGCGGGAAAGATATTATTGCTCGAATACACCTATCACCCTCATAGGGTTATCTCGATGTCTCAAACCCGAAAGCAGAAGATTCTCGGGGACGTCAAGAAGAAACGGAGACAGAGAACGCTAACCACTCTCATCATTTTAATCGCTCTTATCGCAATAGTGGTGGTCGCTGTACTGACCTTTCACGGGACCCCGAACCTTGTACCTCTACCGGACTACCTGAGCCATTGTGTAACCGGCTCCATCTACCACTCTCATCCTAATCTGACGATCACAATAAACGGAGCAAACTTTCCCTTTCCGCCCTCAGGGACAATTGACAACGGGTGCCAACAGCCCATTCATACCCATGATGCGACAGGTGTACTCCATATCGAGACGGATCAAAACAGAGACTACACTCTGGGGGACTGGTTCCTCTTGTGGGGACATCGGGAAAACAACCCTACAAGAGCCATATTCAACTCAACACAGATCTTTGACGACAAGGCTCCGGTCGGAGGAACACATAGTCTAACGATGACAGTAAATGGCAGTCCCGACACAAAGTTTGACAAACACGTCTTCCCTCATAACGCCGCACCCTCAACAGCTCTCTGCGTTGTCCAGCCCTGCGTGCAAGATGACATAGTAATAACATACAGTTAGCCGAAGAAAAAGACTAAGGTTAGGACGAGCCTTCCATCTGACCCGTCCGGCACCGAAGGGTGCAAGGCCATCTTCTGTGACTGTCTCGACCAACGCCAACCATGTGGAACCTATTGACGATGGCTCTATTAGCGTGGTCTATGTGGATTTCTGGCCGGCTAGTTGCGTCTGAACGAGACCTTGGTGTAGTTGTTGCGAACCAGCGAGATAATCATAGTCGCGCTCGTTACCGTGTCTCTCGGAGCAGGAGGAGTGTTCGCGGTTGTTCTCAGCCCTCCCCCGTCTCCCTGTTCCAGCGTGACAGGAACAATTCGCGCTTTCACCATTATCATAGATTTGACTGGTTATAATGGGAGTGGATCACGAAGTGGGCCTTGGCCAGTTATTTCGGTTCAGCGTTGTGACACAGTGGTTTTCACTGTGATCAATAACGATACTCAAGCTCACGGGTTCGCGGTGGCCTCCTATTCCAACGTTGGTTTGGAGCTTGTCGGGGGGGACCACCAGAAATTGCAATTTCAAGCAACAAGGATTGGACAGTTCAGGATTTACTGCACCAGCAAGTGCACAGTTCACTACTTAATGCAAAATGGTCTTCTGAATGTAGCCTAAGCCTCGTCCAGAAAGGAATACCATGCGACTATCATACGTGATTGGACCATTCCTGATTCTCTGTGTTTTCTCCTCATTCGATATAATGCCAAGCGTGCCATTTCACACGGTCGGCCCAACAGTTGCTCTTCAAGCCAGCGCTCAGCCATATGTGACTCTTCTGCCGAAGGTCCCCGATTCGAGCCCGAGCCCTTGGCTCATCTATCCAACCAGTTCGACAGTTTGGGTTGCCGGCATAGCCACCCCTCCCAGATCGCAGATCAGAGAGTTCTTCATCGATGGAACCTCGAAAGGAGTCCTTAATCTAACAAATGTCATAGTCAGCTCGATTCTCGCCGATCCATCAAACCCCTCTGGCAAGGTTTGGTTTACTGAAAACTCGACACTGGCATTTTATGATACAAGCAAGGCGAGCGAGACAAAAGCAATTACCTTTCCAAACCAAAGCATCCAATACCTCGCTGCTGATCCTCAGGGTAAGATTTGGATGTCGATGGTGGGAGCATCGGGTTCGAGTAGCATCGCGGTGTACGACCCCTTGAGCAACTCGAACCAGACCTATTCAGTCCCAACTAGCGGAGCGATAGCTCAAGGACTTGCCATTGCTCCTCCCGGTAACGCAATCTGGTTCGCCGAGGGCGGGTCGAAAAAGATCGGCCGTCTCATTCTCGGAGTTTCTCCATCGTTTAGCGAGTTTTCCCCACCTTCCTCCGTTAACTTGGCCTTCCCCGAGCAGGTGGCAGTTGATGCTTCAGGGAACGTTTGGTTCACGGATCATGGCACCAACCAGTTTGGTGTGTTCAGTCCTCAGACGACGCAGTGGAAGGTGTTTCCGATTGGTTACTGTCACGACAACTGTGTCTATGGTCTTCCTAACGCCATTTTTGTTGACCCGAAGAATAAGAATACAGTCTGGTTCTCCGAACACAATGCTGGACGGGTTGCTCGTTATGATCCGTCGACTGGCGTTCTCACCGAGTACCAAGTCCCAGGGAGTTCTCTTCCGCTAATGTGGTGGGCGATGCCTGGGCCGAACAACCTCGTATGGTTTGTCGCCTGGGCACTGGGCCAGATAGGCTACGTGAACGCTAGTGTACCCGTCGCAATCAGTGTCAATAGCGTGCCATCCGACGTAGTTGTTCAAAGGGGTGGCTATCAACGAGTACCGGTCGTTGTCAACTCAATGGACCAAGGAGAATTCTCACTCAATTCTTCAGCAGTAACTCAGGACTCCCCCCTTTATTATCCTCCACAAATCTACAGCTCCTCTCAAATGGACATTGTACCCGCAAGCAACCAGTACTCAACGAGCATCACGGTTTCTGCAGCTTGGAACGCGACGCTAGGGCAACGGTATGTGGCATTGACCGCATTCAACGGACAAGTAAGTCTCAACGTATTTGTAAGAGTAAATGTCGTTGATTCGTCGGTGTCATATGTTGCCGTTGGGTTCGTGTCAACGATTATACTCGGTAGCTTCGCCATATACGTGAAGCAACGAAAGCCAAAAGCGAAATCTGTGGGACGGGCGAGGAAGTAGTTCTTACAAAAGTTCTATTTCGATGAAAACATCGTCCGGGGCTCTTATCCTCATCAGTCTTTTCAAGAATCGTTCGT
>Ga0209161_10001346_pt1 | contig 20289 bp, 19 predicted proteins | sample GraSoiAngelo_155_FD_186169 | JGI IMG/M metagenome (GOLD analysis project Ga0209161, IMG submission 186169) | Grasslands soil microbial communities from the Angelo Coastal Reserve, California, USA - 14_1009_13_30cm (SPAdes) (version 2) | ecosystem: Environmental > Terrestrial > Soil > Grasslands... | reverse complement strand
ATCTTAGCGTCCAGCCTCACGTGGGGCAAGGTCGTCGACAGTGTCGATCGTGTAATCCTCCAGAATCGGGTTGGCGAGGAGCTGCCGGCACATCTCACCGACGCGGGTGCGCGCCTCCTGCGGTGTCGCGCCGGCCACGTCGACGTCGATCACCTTGCCCACCCGGAGATCGTTGAGCTCGGAGAAGCCGAGCCCGGCGAGCGCGCGCTTCACCGCCGCGCCCTGCACGTCCATGATCCCCGGCTTGAGCTTGACGAGGACGCGCACCTTCACTTCGTGGAGACCTCTCCAGTCACCAGGCGGCGGTAGACCTCCTGGTAGGCTTCTTCGACGCCGCCCAGGTCGCGGCGGAACCGGTCCTTGTCGAGCTTCTCCTTGCTCCGGCTGTCCCAGAGCCGGCACGTGTCGGGGGAAATCTCGTCGCCCAGATAAAGCGTCCGACCCCGGCGGCCGAATTCCAGCTTGAAGTCGACCAGCAGGAGACCGCGGCGCGCCAGATGCGGCTTCAAGATCGTGTTGATCTTGAGGGCGGTGCGTTTCATCCAGGTCAGCTCGGCGGGTGTCGCGAGCCGCAGCATCCGTACGTGCTCGTCGTTGAGCATCGGATCGCCGAGGGGATCGGACTTGTAGTAGAGCTCGACCACTGGCTGCTTGATCGCCGTGCCCTCTTCGAGCCCCGTCCGCTTGGCCAGGCTGCCGGCGACGACGTTGCGCACGATCGTCTCGATCTTGATGATGTCGAGCCGCCGGCACAGCATCTCGCGATCGGACAGCGTGGCCAGATAGTGGGTCGGCACGCCGGCCCGCTCCAGGCGCTCGAACAGCGTCGCCGACATCCGGTTGTTGATGACGCCCTTGCCGACGATCGTGCCCTTCTTGAGCGCGTTGAAGGCGGTCGCGTCGTCCTTGAAGTACTGGACGATCGCGCCGGGCCGGTCCGTCTCGTAGACGATCTTGGCCTTGCCCTCGTAGAGCTTCTCGCGCGTCTCGACGTTCACCGGCGTCCTCGCTTTCACTGGGTCAGTCCCAGACGCTTGAAGATCGCGTCGACGTTCCTGAGATAGAACGACGGATCGAAGCAGCCCTTGAGCTCGTCCGCCGAGACCCGCTCGATCACTTGAGAATCGGCGGCAAGCAGCTCGAAGAACGGGCGGCGCTCCTTCCAGGCACGCATGGCGTGGCGCTGGACGATCTCGTACGCGACCTGGCGCGGCAGCCCCGCGTCGGTCAGCTTCAGGAGCACGCGCTGCGAGTAGACCAGGCCGTGGCTCAGCTCGAGGTTCTCGGTCATGCGCGCGGTGTCGACGTCGAGCCCCTCGACGACGAACGTCGTGAGGTGCAGGAGGTAGTCGAGCACGATCGTCGAGTCGGGCAAGATCACGCGCTCGACCGACGAGTGGCTGATGTCGCGCTCGTGCCACAGCGCCACGTTCTCGAGCGCCGCCAGCGCGTTGGTCCGGACCAGGCGCGACAGCCCGCAGATGCGCTCGGCCAGCTCCGGGTTGCGCTTGTGGGGCATCGCGCTCGAGCCCTTCTGGCCTTCGCCGAAGGGCTCCTCGGCCTCGAGGACTTCGGTGCGCTGGAGCCCGCGCACTTCCAACGCGATCTTCTCCAGCGACGCGGCGGCCACCGCGAGCATCGCGCAGAACTCGGCGTGACGATCGCGCTGCACGATCTGGGTGGAGACTGGCGCCGCCTCCAGGCCGAGCTCGCGGCAGACCTCGGCCTCGAGCTCGGGCTCGACGTGGGCGAAGTTGCCGACGGCGCCCGACAGCTTGCCGACCGCGATCGTCGCGCGGGCGCGCTGGAGCCGCTCGAGGTTCCGGCCGGCCTCCGCGTACCAGACCGCGACCTTCAAGCCGAAGCTGGTGGGCTCGGCGTGGACGCCGTGGGTCCGGCCGATCGTGAGCGTGTCCTTGTGGAGAACCGCCAGGGTACCTAGCGCCCGCTGGAGTCGCTGCTGTCCAGCGATCAGCAGGTCCACCGCCGCCCGGAGCTGCAGCGCCGTCGCGGTGTCCCAGACGTCGTTGGTGGTGAGGCCGATGTGGACGAACCGTGAGTCCTCGCCCAGCTGCTCCTCGAGGCTCGTGAGGAGCGCGATCATCTCGTGCTTCACACGCTCCTGGATCGCGAGGATCCGCGCGATGTCGACCCGGGCCTTGCCGCGGATCCGGCCCATCCCGTCCGCGGGGATACGACCACGCCGGGTGTAGGCCTCGCAGACCGCCAGCTCGACCCTGAGCCACGCCTGGTACTTGGACTCCTCGCTCCATATGCGACCCATCTCCGGGCGGGTGTAGCGGTCGATCACGTCCACACGATAGAGCAAAACCGCAAACGATGGAAGCGGGAGTTGGGCCGGCCACTATGGGTAGCGGTCGCGGGCCCTCCAGGCAGCGGTTACCAGCAGGCTTCGAGCTGGGCCGGCGCGACACACAGCCGATCCGCGTACGCGCCGGTCGGCGACCAGCCGCTCTCTCCGTGGCCCCGCACGTCGGGAACGACGAAGTGGAAGCGATCGCGGAAGATCCGCGCCGGCGCGCTGTACGCCTGGGCGCTTGAGGCGTAGCCGTGGACACACACGACCGGCGGCGCGCCCCCGTCGCCCCAGTCGAGATAGTGCAGGGTACGCCGTCGACCGAGAGGAACTCGCTCTTCGCTTCTCCCGGCACGCCGGCCACGGGCGCCTAGTGGTGCAGGAGCTCGCGCGGCAGGTTGCGGCGGTCGAGCGGCCCGAGCGTGGTCAGCGCCAGCCGATCCTCGTCGAGGAGCTCGGTGACGAGCGTCTGGACTTCCTCGTGCCGCACCCCGTCGATGGCCGCCAGCATCGCGTCCATCGAGAGGAACGTCCCGTGGTGCATCTCGTGCTTGGCCAGGCGGTTCATGCGGCTCGAGGTGGACTCGAGCGAGAGCATCAGGCTGCCCTTGAGATGGTCCTTGGCCCGGCGAAGCTCTTCGTCGGTCACGCCCGTCTTCTTCAGCTCGCGGATCACCTTGAGCGTCGACTTGAGGACCTTGGAAAAGTTCTGGGCATCGGTCGCGGCGTACACGTAGAGCGTGCCGGTGTCGACGTACGCCTGGACGCCCGAGTGGATCGCGTAGACCAGCCCCTCGCGCTCGCGGACCTCCTGGAAGAGCCGCGAGGACATGCTGCCGCCGATCACGTCGTTGAGCAGGAACAGCGCGTACCGCTCGGGCGCCGAGTGCCGCAGCCCCGGGAAGCCCATGATGAGGTGAACCTGCTCCAGCGTCTTGTTGACGATGTTCACGCCCGGCCTGGTGATCGGCGGCGTGGCGGCGCGAGTCGTGGCTCCCCGCTCGAACCCCTGGAAGCCGGTGCTGAACAGGTTGATCACGTGATCGTGCGTCGCGTTACCGGCGACCGAGATCAGGATCCGCGGCGGCACGTACTCCTCGGTGAAGTGGCTCAGCGCCGTCTGGCGATCGTAGCTGGTCACCGCCTCGCGGCTGCCCAGGATCGGCCGGCCCAGCGGGTGTCCTTCCCAGATCTGCCCGGCGAACAGGTCGTGGATCACGTCGTCGGGCGTGTCCTCGACCATCTTGATCTCCTGCAGAACGACCGACTTCTCGCGCTCGAGCTCGTCGGCGTTGAAGAGCGGATTGAGCAGGATGTCGGTGAGGAGATCGACCGCCAGCGGCAGGTGCTGGTCGAGGACCTGAACGTAGAAGCAGGTGTGCTCCTTGGTCGTGAACGCGTCCATCTGACCGCCGACCGAGTCCATCGTCCGCGCGATCTGCTCGGCGCTGCGGGTGGCCGTCCCCTTGAACACGAGGTGCTCGATGAGGTGGGACATCCCGCAGCGGTTCTCGGCCTCGTGGCGCGAGCCGGTCTCGACCCACACCCCCACCGCCACCGACCGCACGTGATCCATGCGCTCGGTCACGACGCGGGTGCCGTTCGGCAGCGAGCCCTTCCGATAGCCCTCGCTCACGTACCCGCCTCTCAGGCCCGCGGCGGGTTCGCCGCCTGCGGGTTCTTGAGCTTTTCCTTGTCGGCCAGCGCCGGCTGATCGCGCAACGCCATCTTCCGGCTCAATCTCATCTTACCGTTGCCGTCGATCTCGATGACCTTGACCAGGACCTCGTCGCCCTCGGTCAGAACGTCCTGGACGGTGCGGATCCGGCTCTCGGCGATCTGCGAGATGTGCAGCAGCCCCTCGGTGTTCGGGATGACCTCCACGAACGCGCCGAACTCGACGATCTTCTTGACCTTGCCGAGATAGATCCGGTCCAGCTCGACCTCGCGGCAGATATCCTGGATGATCGCCAGCGCCTTCTGCACCGACGCGTTATCCGGTGAGAACACGGTGACCCGCCCGTCGTCCTCCACGTCGATCTTCGTCCCGGTCTGCTCCTGGATGCCGCGGATGACCTTGCCGCCGGGGCCGATGATCTCGCGGATCTTCTCGGGCCGGATCTTGATCGTGACGAAGCGCGGCGCGTACGGCGAGAGCTCGGGCTTCGGCTTCTCGATGGCTTCCCGCATCTTCCCGAGGACAATCATCCGCGCGTCGCGCGCCTGGTTGAGCGCCGCCCGCATGATGTCGATCGACACGCCGGCGATCTTGATGTCCATCTGGAGCGCGGTCACGCCCTTCTCGGTGCCGGCGACCTTGAAGTCCATGTCGCCGTAGTGGTCCTCGGCGCCGTTGATGTCCGTCAGGATTCCGACCCGGTCGCCCTCCTTGACGAGCCCCATCGCCACGCCGGCGACGTGCGTGCGGAGCGGCACTCCCGCGTCCATCAGCGCGAGCGAGGCGCCGCACACCGAGGCCATCGAAGACGACCCGTTGGACTCCAGGATGTCGGAGACGATGCGGATCGTGTACGGAAACTCTTCCTTCGGCGGCAGCACTGCCTCCACGGCCCGCTCGGCCAGTGCGCCGTGACCGATGTCGCGCCGCGAGGGAGATCCGAATCGCCGGACCTCGCCGACCGAGAACGACGGGAAGTTGTAGTGCAGCATGAAGTGGCGGTAGTGGTCGCCCTCGAGGGCCTCGATCTTCTGCTCGTCGGACTTGGTCCCCAGCGTCGCCGATACCAGCGCCTGCGTCTCGCCTCGCGTGAACACGCTCGAGCCATGGGCGCGCGGAAGGTAGCCGATGTCGATCGAGATCGGGCGGATGTCGGTCACGCCACGGCCGTCGACCCGGAGCCCGCGCTCCACGATGAGCCGCCGGACCTCGGCCTTCTCCACCACCTCGAATGCCGCGCGGATCGCGCCCTTCTTGGTCTCGTCGGCGCCGATGGCCTGGAGGACGTCGTCGAACACGCGCCCGACGGCCTCGGCGCGCCCCTGCTTCTCGTGCGTGGCCAGCGCCGCGGCCAGCTTGGGTCCGGCGAGGCTCTTCACGCGCGCCTCGATCTCGAGGTCGCGGCCCGCCGAGGCGTCGAAGGCCCACCGGGGCTTGCCCGCGCGCTGGACGAGATCGCGCTGCGCTCGCGCCAGCCGCTTGCACTCGGCGTGGCCGAACACGATCGCCTCGAGCATCGTCTCCTCGGGGATCTCGCTGGCGCCCGACTCCACCATCAGCACTGCCTCCTCGGTCGCGGCGATGACGAGCTCGAGGGGCGATTCCTTCTGCTGCGTGGTCGTGGGGTTCGCGATCAGCTTGCCGTCGACCAGGCCGACCCGCACGGCGCCGATGGGCCCGTCGAACGGGATGCCCGACAGACAGAGCGCCGTCGAGGCGCCGTTGATCGCCAGGACGTCCGGATCGTTCTCCTGATCGCCTGAGATCACGAGGCAGATCACCTGCACTTCGTTGCGGAACCCGTCGGGGAAGAGTGGTCGGATCGGCCGATCGATCAGACGACAGGTCAGCGTCTCCTTCTTGACCGGCGCACCTTCTCGCTTGAAGTAGCCGCCGGGGATGCGTCCGCCGGCGTATGCCCGCTCACGGTACTCTACGGTGAGCGGGAAAAAGTCCTGCGCGTCCTTCGCGCCTTTGGCAGCCACGCAAGTGGCCAGGACCATCGAGCCGCCGTACCTGACGACGACGGCGCCGTCGGCCTGCTTGGCCACCTTGCCCGTTTCGATGGCCATGCGCTGGCCGTTGATCTCGACTTCTACAGTGTGCGTCATACGAAATTGTCCTCGCGTATCAGCCGGAATCCGGCGAACGCCGTGTGGAGCGGGCGGTCAACCTGCCCGCTCGCGGGCCCCCGGAGCCGTTCCGTCCGAGGACCGATCAGTGAAGTGTGACTCCGCCGTCAACGGCGGATGCCGAGCTTGTCGATGATGACCCGGTATCGTTCCGGAGCCCGGACCCGGAGATACTCCAGAAGACCTCGCCGCTTGCCGATCAGCATCAGCAGCCCGCGGCGCGAATGGTGGTCCTTCGTGTGCTGCTTGAAATGGTCGGTCAGGCCGTTGACGCGCTCGGTCAGCAGCGCGATCTGCACCTCGGGCGAGCCGGTGTCGCCCTCGTGGGTGCGGAATTGCTCGATCAGACTCTTCTTCTTGTCGACAGCAAGCGGCATGCGCCACCCCTCCAATCGCCGCGCCCCGGGGAGCCATCGCTCCCACGCCAGGGCGGGTTCCAAAACTCCTTGTTTTGTCCACAGATACGCCAGGAGCGTACCACGCGAGCGTGGCGAAGTAAAGCTCACGGAAGGGTTACGAGCTCTGACGCGCTGCGGCCACGTCGAGCGCGATCTGCTCCCGCAGCTCGTCGACGCTTGGGAACTTCCGCTCCTCCCGGAGCCGGCGGAGGAACGTCAGGGTCACGCGCTCGTTGTACAGATCACCAACGAAATCCAGGAGATGAGCCTCGACCGCCAGCTCGTTCTCGCCGAACGTCGGACGGACGCCTACGTTCACGACCGCTTGATATCGGACGGCGCGCACGCCGATCTGGCAGACGTAGACACCGACCGGCAGCCCCAACGGGCGCTCGGTTTTGACGTTGGCTGTGGGGAATCCCAGGGTCCGTCCGCGGCCGGCGCCCCGCACCACCTCTCCGCGAATCGAGTACGGACGGCCCAGGAGCCTGGCGGCCGCCGGGAGGTCGCCGCGCTGGAGCGCTCCGCGGATCTCCGATGACGAGACCGCGACGCCGTCCATCGTGAACGCGGGGACGATGTGCGCCTCGAAGCCAAGCGTGCCCGCGAGGCTCTCGAGCAATCGGGCGTCGCCGCGCGCGGCCCGCCCGAACCGATGGTTGAACCCCACGACGATCTCGCGCGCTCCGAGTGTTTTGATCAGGACGTCCTTGACGAAGGCCTCCGGCTCGACAGCCGCGATTGCCCGCGTGAACGGGATCACCACGGTCGTCTCGATGCCGGTCTCGGCGATCAGCTCGAGCCGCTCCTCGAGCGTGGTGATCGGCAGCGGCGCCTTCTCGGGCTGGAGCACCTCCATCGGGTGGCGATCGAACGTGCACGCGAGCGGGCGAAGCTTCTCGCGCCGCGCCTGCGTCACCGCGGTACCGAGAATGGCCCGGTGACCGAGGTGGATGCCATCGAAGGCGCCCAGCGCGACCACGGCCGCGATCGACTCAGGCTGGTAGGACTCGAGGCCCTGAACGATCCGCATGCAGGATGCGCACGGGCTTGACCTTGCTCCCGCCCGCGATCAATTCGCCGACTCCGATCAACGGTCCGTCGCCGTCGTGCACTCGCACGAGGCTGCCCGCGTCCACCGCCGGCGGCACGACGGCGGCCGCCTGCCCATGGGTGAACATCGCGCCGCTCGGGCCGTCGAGACGAACGACGGCCCAGCCGGTCAGCGCCGTCTCGATGGGGCGCACGCGAGACCAGAGGTCGATCTCACGATCGAGGAGCTCGCCCCAGGACACCGCGTCGCGGACCTCGTAGGGCCCGACGCGCAGTCGCACGAGGCGCTCGACGGCGCCGCCGCACCCGAGTGCCGCGCCGAGGTCGGCCGCCAGCACCCTCACGTACGTTCCCTTGCCGCAGACCACCCGCAAGGTGGCGCGCGACCCCTCGAGCTTCTCGATCGTGATCGCGCGGACGAAGACCTCCCGGGGGGCGCGCGCCACCTCGATTCCGGCTCGCGCCAGCTCGTAGAGGCGTCGCCCCTCGTGGTGGACCGCCGAGTACATCGGCGGCACCTGCTTGATGCGGCCGACCAGCCCACGACAGACGTCGGCCAGACGATCCCGCGCGATCTCGCCCACCGGCGTCTCGGAGAGCACCCGGCCGCTGACGTCGTGGGTGTCGGTCGTCAGCCCGAAGCGGACCGTGGCGAGGTATTCCTTCTCGTGGTCGACGAGATACGGCGTCAGCTTGGTCGCCTCGCCGACGAGCACCGGCAGCACACCGGTCGCGTCCGGGTCCAGCGTCCCGGCGTGGCCGATTCGTCGCTCGCCGAGGCGGCGGCGGACGATCGCGACGACGTCGAACGACGTCGCGGGGGCGCCTTTGTCGACGATCAGGATCCCCGAGCGCGAGGAGTCGCGGGTCACGACACCGGGCTCCCGTCGAGGGCGCGCCTGACCGCGGTGAGCACGGCGCGCTGTGCCTCCGCGAGCGGCCCGGCGACGGTGCAGCCCGATGCGTTGGCGTGGCCCCCGCCGCCGAACTGGGCCGCGATTCGCTGGACGTCCACGTCGCCCTTGCCGCGGAGGCTCACCTTCACTTGGCCGTCACGCTCGCGAAGTAGACAGGCGACGCGCACCGTCGCGATCGAGCGCGGGTAGTTCACGAGCTCCTCGGATTCCACGACGCGCTCGGGCACCGCGCCGGACGGCAGCGCGAGCCAGCCGAGCTGCCCGTCCTCGCTGACCTCGACCCGCGACAGCGCCTCGCCGAGCCAGTGGAGAGCGTCGGGGGCGCGGCGCTCGTAGAGCGACTGCGACACCAGCTCCGGTCGGGCGCCCGCCGCGACTAGCGCGGCGGCGATCGTGAACGTCCGGGGCGTGACGTTCGAGTAGCGGAACGAGCCGGTGTCGGTGTGGACCGCGGTGAAGAGGTTCGTCGCGATCGCGGGCGTGAGCGGCGCGGCGAGCGCCCGGAGCAACTCGTACACCATCTCGCCGGTCGCGGCCGCCGTCGAGTCGATCCAGTTCACGTGGCCGTATCGCCGGTTGTCCGGGTGATGGTCGACGTTCACGATGACCTTGCCGGTGCGCCGGGCCTGGTCGATCAACCCTTCGGTCCGATCCGGATTCGGGCAGTCCGTGAGCACGACGAGGTCGAACGTCCCGTCGAGCGTCCGCAGTGGCCGGTAGCGATCGACGCCCGGGAGAAACGCGAGGAGTGCCGGCGCCGGATGGGGCCCGCCATACGTCACGCTCCAGCCACGGCTCTCGAGCGCCAGCCCGAGGGCGAGCAGCGTCCCGAGGACGTCCGCGTCGGGATGGACGTGACCCAGCATCAGCGCCCGACCGCGGCCGCCGAACGGGGCCAGGACCGCGCTGGACGGCAGCGTATCGGTGTGCTCGATCCCCATCGTCACCGCGGCGGGTCCCCGCCCACCTCGCGGAGCAGCGCCTGGATGCGCGCCGCGTGCTCCATCGACCGATCGGGCCGGAAATCTAGCTCGGGCGTCACCCGGAGATCCAGGTGCTGGCGGAGCCAGTTGCGGATGAACCCGCGCGCGCTCACCAGGGCCGCCATCGACGCCGTCCACTTGGCGTCGTCACCCAGCACCGACACGAACACCTTGGCGGTGCGCATGTCCCGGGCGGTCTCGACCTCGGTGATCGACACGAATCCGAGCCGCGGATCCTTCAGCTCGCGCTGGAGGAGCATCGAGATCTCCTCCTTGACGAGCTGGTTGACCCGATCGAGCCGCTTGCCCTGCATCAGAGAATCTCCACGGACGTGTCGAGCACCTGGCCCTCGACCGTGTCCTCGATGTAATCCAGCGCCTTGGACACGACGGTGTTGGCGTGCCTGGCGTCGGCTGAGACGTAGGCGACGGCGAGCGTGGCGCGCTGCCAGACGTCCTGGTGGTCGACCTCGGCCACCGCGACCTCGAACTTCGCGCGCACCTTTTCCTTGAGACCCTTCAGGACGTGGCGCTTGTCCTTCAGCGAGGCGGCGTCCGGAAGGTGCAGCTCCACGAGTCCCAGCGCGATGCGCGCGGCCGACACGGCTTCCTCCGGCGCGCCGGCCGCTACAGCGTGCGCGCCACTTCCTCGCTCGAATAGACCTCGAGGAAGTCGCCCGGCTGGACGCCGGTGGCGCCGTCGACGCCGATGCCGCACTCGAGCCCGGCCAGCACCTCGCGGACATCGTCCTTGAACCGCTTCAGCGAGCCGACCGTTCCCTGGGCCACGACTTCCTCGCCGCGCCGCACCCGCACCTTCGCGCCGCGCACGATCTTGCCCTCCGCGACGAAGGAGCCGCAGATCGGGCCGAGCTTGGAGATGACGAAGATCTGGCGGACCTGGGCGCGGCCCAGCGCCGTCTCGCGGATCTCCGGGGCCAGCATCCCGGCGAGCGCCGCCTTGAGGTCGTTGATCGCTTCGTAGATGACGTTGTAATTTCGGAGATCGACGCCGTTCGCCAGCGCCTGGGTCGTCGCCTTGGGCTCGGCCTTCACGTTGAACCCCAGGACGAGCGCGTTGGACGCGGAGGCGAGCATCACGTCGCTCTCGGTGATCATGCCGACCGAGCTGTGGATGACCTTCAGCTTCACCTCGTCGGTCGAGAGCCGCTCGAGCGATTCGGCCAGCGCCTCGACCGAGCCCTGCACGTCGGCCTTGAGGATGAGCCGTAGCTCCTTCACCTCACCGGTCAGGATCTGCTTCTGCAGACCTTCGAGCGTGATGCGCGTCGTGGTCTTGCCCTTGAGCTTGTCGCGGTCGAGCCGCATGGTGGCGATCTGTCTCGCCTTGCGCTCGTCCGAGACCGCCACCAGCACGTCGCCGGCGGCCGGCACCCCCGAGAGCCCCTGGATCTCCACCGCGTCGGACGGGCCCGCGACCTTCACCTTCTTGCCGGAGGGATCGATCAGCGAGCGGACGCGGCCGGAGTACGAGCCGACGACGACCGCGTCTCCCTCGCGCAGGCTGCCGTTCTGGATCAGCGCGGTGGCGACCGGACCGCGACCGCGGTCGAGCCGGCCCTCGATGATGACTCCCTTGGCGGCGCGGCTCGAGTTGGCCTTGAGCTCCAGGATCTCCGACTGGAGCGCGGTCATCTCGAGCAGCTGGTCGATGCCGGTCCCCATCTTGGCCGACGTCGGCACGAAGATCGTCTGGCCGCCCCACTCCTCCGGGACCAGGTTCAAGTTGGACAGCTCGCGCTTCACGCGTTCGGCGTCGGCCTCGGGCCGATCGATCTTGTTGACCGCGACGATGATGGGCACGTTGGCGGCGCGCGCGTGGTTGATCGCTTCTTGCGTCTGGGGCATGACTCCGTCGTCGGCGGCGACCACCAGGATGACGATGTCCGTCGCCTGCGCGCCACGCGCCCGCATCGCCGTGAATGCCTCGTGGCCCGGCGTGTCGAGGAACGTGACCTTGCCGTGCGACGTCGTGACCTGGTACGCCCCGATGTGCTGCGTAATGCCACCGAACTCCTTCTCGGCGACCTTCGACTTCCTGATTGCGTCGAGCAGCGAGGTCTTGCCGTGGTCGACGTGACCCATCACGGTGACGACCGGCGGGCGCAGTGAGAGCTGGGCCGGATCGGTGTCCTCCTCGTCGACGACGTCGCCTTCGACCGAGCGGATCTCGACGTCGAAGTTGAACTTGTCGGCCACCAGCTTGGCCGCGGTCGGATCCAGCAGCTCGTTCACCGTCGCCATCACGCCGAGCTCGAGCAGCGTCTTGATGACCTCGCCCGACTTGCGCCGCATCCTCTCGGCGAGCTCGCCGACCGTGACCGATTCGGGCACGCGGATCAACTCGCGCTTGACTTCGACCGGCGCCGCCGGCGGTGCCTCGATGACCGCTGTCGCGCCGGCGGCCGGGGCCACCGGAGCGGGAGCGACCGATGCCGCGGGCGGAGCGACGGCGGCGGGGCGCGCCAGGGCCGGCGGCGACGCCGCCACGATCCGCGTCGGCGGCGGTGGCGGTGGGGCTGGTCGAGCCGGGGCGATCGTCACGCGCGGGGGCGCGAACGGTCCCGCCGGTAGCCGCGACGGTCGCGGCGGCGGCGCGGGCCGCTCCAGCGGCCGGAACGGAACGATCTTGGGCTCGGGTTTCCTGGGGGCCGCCGGCGACGGCGCCACCGTGGCGGCCGGCCTCACGACAGCCGGCTCGGGGGGAGGCGCGACGACGGGAGGTTCCAGAACGATCTCGGGCTCGGGCATCGGGACGATCGGCACCTCCGAAGCGACCTCCGGGACGGACGGGGCCGGCTTGGGCTTGACGATCGTCGCCGCCGGCTTGACCTCCGCCAGCGCGTCGTCTTCGGTCTTGGGCTTCTTGACCCGCGACGCCGGCTTGGCCGCGCCTTCTTCCTTCGGCTTCGGCACGCGCTTGGGCTTCGGCGCTTCCGGCAGATCCCGCCCCTTGCCGAGTTTGACGCGCAATGCGTTGGCGAGGGCGCTGTCGAGGGGACTCATGGCCCGGACACCCTTGTGTCCCATCTCCTCGGCGGCGACCATCAGGTCCTTGCTCGTGACGCCGAGTTCCTTGGCGAGCTCGATCACCTTTATCTTTGTTGCTGCCACGTTCCCCTCACCTCCCTCACGCTTTCACTGCTGCGTCGATCGCCTCGCGCGCGGAACACTCGACTGCCCCACGCGCGCGTGGGACCACCGCGCGCCGTCGTCCGGCACGCGCGTTTGCGATCACAAGCTCCGGGCCGACCTCGCTCGGCGCGCGGAACGCGTGCGTGAGCCGCCCACGGCTGAACGCGCGTTCCATGCACTCGCCATCGGCACAGACGTAGGCCCCGCGTCCGACCGCGCGTCCGTCCGGATCGGTCACGACACAGCCGTCCGGTCGTCGCACCAGCCGCACCAGCGCGCCCTTCGGGCGGGCCTGGCGGCATCCGAGACAGGTCCGACGAGGTCCCGCTTTCATGAGGAGCTCGAGCCCTCAGGCGAGTCCGGGCGAACGTCGTCGTCGGCCACGCTCACGCGGTCCGGCACACCGTGGCTCGCCACCCACTTCTCCGCGGCCAGGTAGATCGCGTCCACCTCGTCGCCGACCTCCGGGATCGCGGCGAGCCTCTCGCGCCCGGCCTTCATGATCGCCGCGGGCGAGCCGAGCCCCGCGGCGACCAGGGCCTCGGTCGCCGCGGCGCCCACCGGCAGCGAGGCCAGCGCCGCGCGATCGGCCGCCACCGACGGGTCGCGCGGCGAGCGCTCCGCCTCGATCTCGGACTCGCTCTTGATGTCGATCCGCATGCCCGTCAGCTTCGCGGCCAGACGCGCGTTCTGTCCCTTCTTGCCGATGGCGAGCGACAACTGGTTGTCGGGCACGATCACCAGGGCCGAGGGCTGCCCCTCGCCCTCGGCGATCTCGTTGATCACCACCGACGAGACCTTGGCCGGCGACAGCGCGCGAGCCACGAACGTGGACGGATCGTGCGACCACTCGATGATGTCGATCTTCTCGCCGCGCAGCTCGCGGCTGATGACCTGGATGCGCGTTCCGCGCAGCCCGACGCAGGCGCCGATCGGGTCGACGTCGCGCTTCGTCGACGCGACCGCGACCTTGGCCCGCTCGCCGGCCTCGCGCGCTGTCGCCTTCACGAGGACGATCCCTTCCTGGATCTCCGGGATCTCGGTCTGGAAGAGCCGCGCCAGATAGCCCGGGTGCGTCCGGGAGAGCGAGATCTGCGGGCCCTTGGCGGTCCGCCGCACCTCGAGCACGAACGCGCGGATGCGATCCCCCGGGTTGTAGCGCTCGCCGGGGATCTGTTCGCGCTCCGGCAGGATCGCTTCGGCCTTGCCAATTTCCAAGATTACGTTGCGCTTCTCGATGCGATGCACGATGCCGCGGAGGATCTGGCCTTCCTTGCCGGCGAACTCCGAGTAGATGCCCTCACGCTCGGCGTCGCGCACCTTCTGGAGAATGACCTGCTTGGCGGTCTGGGCCGCGATCCGGCCGAAATCCTGCGGCGGCCGCTCCTGCTCGAGCTCGAGCTCGTCGTCGAGCTCGGCATCGGCGTTCAGCGCCTTGGCGGCGGTGAGGCTGATCTCCTGCTTGTCGTCGGCGACCGCCTCCACGACTTTCTTCCGGCAGTACACGCGCAGGTCGCCGCTCTTGCGGTCGATGTGCATCCGCAAGTTCTCGGCGGCGCCGAGGGTCTTGCGCGATGCCGAGAGGAGGGCAGACTCCAGCGCCTCGAAGAGGATCTCCTTGTCGATCCCCTTCTCGCGCCCGATCTGCTCGATGACGCTGATCAGCTCTCGGTTCATCGACTCCGTAACCTGCCTGAGATTCTACGCCTTGCGGGGCCAGGGGACCTCCGCCTCCAGCCGGGCCTTGGTGACGCCGGCTCGTCCAAGCTCCACCCGCTCGCCCCCGCGGTCCAGCACCAATCGCTCGGGCGTGACCTCTGTCAGACGCCCCCTGATCTCCTCGCCACCGGCCAGCCAGCATCGTACCTGTTTGCCGACCGCCCAGCGGTACTCTCGCTCCTTCCGCAGCTGTCGATCGAGTCCGGGCGACGACACTTCGAGGTCGTAGCCGCCCTCGATCACCGCGGCCGCGTCGAGCACGTCGCCGACCTCGCGGCTCAGGCGCTCGCAGTCGCCGACCTCGATCCCACCCGGCTTGTCGACGAAGAGGCGTAACACTCCGCGCGGACGCAGCCCGCGCCACTCGAGGTCGACCAGCTCGAGCCCGTGATCGCCCACGACCGGCGACACCGCTTCCTCGATCAACGCCCCCCTGTCCGTTTCATCCATGGCGTCACTCCTAGGGCACCCTAAAACTCCCACCCGGACACAAAAACTAAAAAAAGCGGGCTAGGCCCACTTTTTCAGGAATTTAGCACGTACGGTGGGCAGAGGCAAGGCATCGACGCACGGCGGGAACACCGCGAGCGAGATTACGACGGAGTCGACGGCGAGCCGGCGCTACTTGTACCCCGGCTTCTTGTTCGCTCCCTTGACCCCGGGATCGTAGATCAGGCGCTCGACGGGCTTGCCGCCCTTGATGTGGGACTCGAAGATCTCCTTCAGATCCGACTCTTGCACCCCCCCGTACCAGACGTTGTCGGGGTAGACGACCATCATCGGGCCATGGCCGCACTGCGAGAAGCAGCCGGCCTTGTTGATCCGGACGTCTGTCTTCAGGCCGGACTTCACCGCCTCGTCGCGCAGGTACTTGACGAATTGCTCGACGTTGCCCTGGGTCGGGCAGGAGTCGCCGGACGTGCACACGAAGACGTGGCTCTCGTACTGTCCCATCAGTCGGCCTCCACCGCCGCTGTCTTCGCGGCCTTTCGCTCCGTGAGGAACTTGTCGACTTCCTCGCGCATGGCCTGGACGATCTCCTTCTCGGCCACTTTGCGGATGACCTCGCCGTTCTTGAAGATGAGGCCGATCCCGCGGCCTCCGGCCACGCCGATGTCCGCCGCCCGCGCTTCGCCCGGGCCGTTGACCTCGCATCCCATCACCGCGATGTGAATCTCCTCGTTGAGCCCCTTGAACTCGTCCTCGACCTCCTTCGCCAGCTTCACGAGATCGACGTCGGCCCGGCCGCACGACGGGCACGACACGAACGTGAGGCCCCCGCGCCGCAGACCGAGCGATTTCAGAATGTCGATGCCGACGCGCACCTCTTCGGTCGGATCGGCCGAGAGCGAGACGCGGATGGTGTCGCCGATCCCCTCCGACAGCAGCGCGCCCAACCCGATCGCGGACTTGATCGTTCCGACTCCTGGCGTGCCCGCTTCGGTCACGCCCAGGTGGAACGCGTAGTCGACCTTGTCGGCCAGCATCCGGTACGCCTCGATCATCATCAGCGGATCGGAGGCCTTCAGCGAGATCTTCATCTCCGGGTAGTTCAAGTCCTCGAGGATCCGGATGTGGCGGAGCGCCGACTCGACCATGCCCTCCGCGGTGGGCCCGTTGTACTTGGCCAGGAGGTCCTTCTCCAGGGAGCCCCCGTTGACGCCGATGCGGATCGGGATGCGCTTGTCCTTGGCGACGTTGACGACTTCCTGCACGAAGCCCTTGCCGCCGATGTTCCCCGGGTTCAGCCGGAGGCCGTCCACGCCCTGCTCGAGCGCGATCAGGGCGAGCTTGTAGTTGAAGTGGATGTCGGCCACCAGCGGGATCCGGATCTGCCGCTTGATCTCGCCGAGTTTCTCGGCGGCCTCCCGAACCGGGACCGCGCACCGGACCACGTCACAGCCCGCCGCCTCCAGCGACCAGATCTCGAGCAGCGTTGCCTGGACGTCGCGCGTGTCGGTCTTCGTCATCGACTGCACGGTGATCGGAGCCTCGCCGCCCACCTTGAGGTTCCCGAGCTGGATCTGCCTCGTCGTTCGCCGTGTGATCATTCCCTGTCCTATCTGAAAAACTTGAACGCGTCGATCCGTACCAGGTCATTGTAAATCGCGAACACCATCAGGAGCAGGAGAAGAACGAGCCCGAGCTGCTGAGCGGCCTCGCGCTTCTTGAGCGACAGCGGGCGTCCCAGCACGCCCTCGATCACGAAGAAGAGCAGGTGCCCACCGTCGAGCATCGGCACCGGCAGCAGGTTGAGGACCGCGAGGTTCACGCTGATGAACGCCGTGAAGACCGCCAGCGACGGCAGTCCCTCTCTCCGCTGGCGCTCGCCTTCCGTCGCGATCTGGATCGGCCCACCGAGGTTCGAGATCGACAACTCGAGCTTGGCGAGCTTCCAGAGCCCCTTGGCCGTCAGCACCGACATGTCCCAGGTTTTGACGACGCCTTCGGTGGCCGCCGTGAGGGGCCCGTACGGCTCGTAGCGCACGACCTTGGTGACGATGTTGACGCCGATGCGCCAGACCTCGACCTCCCCGCCGGTCGGGTTCTTTTCCTTCACCGAGACCGCCGTCACGCTCAGCCGCTGCCGCGTCTCGCCGCGCTGCACGGTCATCTCGAACGGCTGGCCACCGCGCTTCTGAATCGCCTGCGTGATCTCTTCCGGAGTGAAGACCGGTTGCCCCCCGACCTCCAGGATGAGGTCGCCGGCCCGAAGGCCGGCCCGCTCCGCGGCCGAACCCGGAATGAACGAGCCGATTTGCGGCGTGAGCTGCGGCCCCGCCCCGAGATCCCAGATCTCGCGCGCTTCCTTGAAGATCGGATCGCGCGTGGTCGTTCGCCGCGGGGTGACCGCGATGGTCCGCTGGTCGCTGGCGCGCGACACCGTCAGCTGGAGCGCGCGGCCGGCGGAGCCGGCGATGGCGTGGTCGAGATCCTCCCAGTACGACACTGGCCGCCCGTCGACGGCGGTGATCGCGTCGCCGGTGCGCAGTCCGGCGGCGATCGCGGGTCCATCGTCCGCGACGCGCCCGATGACGGCGGGCCACACCGGTCGCCCGATCGTCGCGAGGACGATGCTGAACACCACGATGGCCAGGACGAGGTTCATCCCCGGCCCCGCGAACACGATCAGGAAGCGAGCCCACAGGGGCTTCAGCGCGAAGGCTTTCGCCGGATCGTAGACCGGCGCGCCGCCTCCCTCGAGCGGATTCTCCTCGCCGACCATCTTGACGTAGCCGCCCATCGGAATGGCGGACAGACAATATTCGGTTTCCGGCCCGCGCCAGCGGGCCAGGACGGGACCGAAGCCGATGGAAAAGCGCTCGACCCCGACGCCCGTCCAGCGCGCGACGAGGAAGTGGCCCAGCTCGTGGACGAGGATCAGGATCCCGATGACGACGATGAACGTCGCGAGCGTGGTGATCGTGTTCACGCCGGCCGTCCCGATCGCTTCTCGATCGCCCCCTGCACGAACCGGCGCGTCGCGGCGTCGGTCGCGACGCAGAACTCGATCGATCCGAGCTCGCCCCCCGGTGCGCGCTCGAGCGCTTCTTCGATGAGCTCGGCGATGGCGGTGAAGCCAATGCGCCGGTCGAGGAAGGCCCCCACCGCGACCTCGTTCGCCGCGTTGAGCACCACCGGCGCGGCGGCGCCGCTCTCGAGCGCGGCGCGGGCCAGGCGCAGGCACGGGAACTTGTCGGGGTCGGGCGCGTAGAACGTCAAGTGCTCCACGCGGGGCAGATCGAGCCGGGCGGCCGGCGTCGGCCGGCGCTCGGGATAGCTGAGGGCGTAGAGGATGGGCACCCCCATGTCGGCGACGCCCAGCTGGGCGATCACCGAGCCGTCGATGTACTCGACCATCGAGTGCACGATCGATTGCGGATGCACCACGATCTGGACCTGATCCGGGGCCACGTCGAACAGCCAGCGGGCCTCGATGACCTCGAGGCCCTTGTTCATGAGCGTCGCCGAATCGATCGTGATCTTGGCGCCCATTTTCCACGTCGGATGCCGCAGGGCGTCCTCGACGGTGACGGTGGCGAGTCGCTCCTTCGGCGTCTCCCGGAACGGACCGCCGGACGCCGTCAGCAAGATCCGATGGACGTCAGACCGGCGGTGGCCCACGAGACACTGGAAGACCGCGCTGTGCTCGGAGTCAACCGGCAGGAGCTTGACGCCTTTCGCGCGCGCGGCCGCCGTCATCAACGGACCGGCCATCACGAGCGTCTCCTTGTTGGCGAGCGCCACCGTGCGCCCGGCCTGGATGGCGGCCATCGTCGGGAGGAGCCCGACGCCACCGACCAGCGCCGAGACGACGATGTCGGCGTCCACGTCGCGCGCGAGCGCCGCGAGGCCGTCGGCGCCAGCGAGGAGCTCGGGTCGCGGCGCCGGCAGGAGACGCGCCAGCTGATCGCGCGCCTCTCCGTCCAAGAGGGCGACGGCCCGAGGTGAGTACTTGCGACAGAGGTCGGCGACCAGATCGACGTTCGATCCCCGCGCCGCCAGGCCCACCACCGAGAATTCCTCGGGAAAGCTCGAGACGAGCTCCAGCGTGCGCCGACCGATCGATCCGGTCGCACCGAGCAGCGTGATGCGCTTCATGCGCGGCACCAAGCGTACAACGAGTAAAAGTATAGCGCCGGGGCGTTGAACAGCAGGCTGTCGACTCGGTCCAGCATCCCGCCGTGGCCCGGGATCAAGCTTCCGGTGTCCTTCGTCCCGATGCTCCGTTTGACCGCGGATTCCGCGAGATCTCCGACCTGTCCGATGATGCCGAGCGCCGCGCCGGCGCCGGCCGCGCCGATCGCGCTGCATCCGGGAAGCAACCACAGACCGAAGCCGAGCGCCGCCGCGGTCGACACCACGATCTGGGCGACGGAGCCCTCGACGGTCTTACGCGGGCTCAGCACCGGGGCGATCCGATGGCGGCCAATCGCCGAGCCGACCACGTAGGCCGACGACTCGCCCGCCCACGTCACGCCGACCAGGAACAGCACGAGCCCCGGACCGTCGGCCCGCCCGTGCAGCCAGATCGCGTAGCCGAGTAGCCAGCCGACGTAGACGGCGCCGAACAGCGTATTCGCGGTGCGCTCGACCACCGGACCTCCCGTGGTCCAGAGTGGGGCGCTGAAGATCAGCAGCCCGCCGACGACGAGCACGATCTCCGGCGTGGGGAGCCAGACGTAGAGGCTCGTGGCGAAGCTCGCGGTGAGCGCGGTACTCACCCCGACGCAGAGCCGCGTGTGGATCGGTCGGCCGGTGCGCTCGAACATGCGGGCCAGCTCTCGGCACGCCAGGAGGCTCGCCGCCACCACCAGCGCCTGGAAGGTCCACGGCGCGGCGCGCGTCGTCACCCAGACGAACAGGGGCACCAGCACGATCGCGCTCGTGACGCGCCGCCACGCGGGCGGCACGCCGGCCATCGCGCCGCGGATCGTCATGCTGGCCACGCCGGCCCTCCCCACGTCACACCTTCCCGAACCGGCGCGTGCGGCCCTGGAATTCCGCGACCGCGCCATAGAGATCCGACGCCGTGAAGTCCGGCCACAGGGTCGGTGTGATCCAGAGCTCGGTGTAGGCGATCTGCCACAGGAGGAAGTTCGAGATCCGCATCTCGCCGCTGGTCCGGATCAGGAGATCAGGATCCGGGATGTCGGCGGTGTAGAGCGATGCGCTGATCACTTTCTCCGAGATGTCCTCGGGTCGGAGCTCCCCGGCTTGGACCTGGCGCGCCAGCGCGCGGAACGCGTCGATCAGCTCGTCACGGCCCCCGTAGTTGAACGCCATCAGCACGTTCAGCCCGGTGTTCTCCCGGGTCGCGTGCACCACGTGATCGATGCCACGGCGCACCGCCGCCGGTATGCCGTTCGTCCGGCCGAGCACGCGCAGTCGGGCGTTGCGCTCCATCAGCTCCGGAAGCTCCGAGTGGATAGCGC
>Ga0209161_10001338_pt1 | contig 20331 bp, 17 predicted proteins | sample GraSoiAngelo_155_FD_186169 | JGI IMG/M metagenome (GOLD analysis project Ga0209161, IMG submission 186169) | Grasslands soil microbial communities from the Angelo Coastal Reserve, California, USA - 14_1009_13_30cm (SPAdes) (version 2) | ecosystem: Environmental > Terrestrial > Soil > Grasslands... | reverse complement strand
CCGCGATGACGGCGCCGTACACGTACAGCGGCACGGTGCCCGTGAACTGGTAACCCGCCTGGAGGCTCGTCACCGCTCCCGTGAACCCCGACACGAGCAGCACGATGAAGAGGGAGCCGTAGCCGACGCTCATCGCCTGCCGGAACGCGAGCGGCAGATAGACGCGCCACTCGGCGAGCCCACGGCACATGTCGAGGATGAGGTAGGTGAAGCGGCCGGCGTGGCCGGCGGCGCGGAGACTCCATCGCCCGACCAGCCGTCGCAGGTCCAGCGTGATCTCCGCACCGCGCGCCATGTGGCTATATCTTGTGTACGCATGCTCCGTTCGTCTACCCCCCGCGGCGCTAAACCGAAGGGCGCCCAAGCATTTACGAAGAAGCTCCTCGCCTGGTACGCCCGCGCCGCGAGAGACCTCCCGTGGCGCAAGACGCGCGATCCGTACCGCGTGCTCGTCTCGGAGGTGATGCTGCAGCAGACGCAGGTAGCCCGCGTGACGGAGTACTATCTGCGGTTTCTCGAGCGGTTTCCCGATCTCGAGACGCTAGCGAGCGCGAGGCCGAAGGCGGTGCGGGAGGCGTGGGATGGGCTCGGATACTACGCGCGGGCTTCCAATCTCCACGCGCTGGCGCGCGTGGTCAGTGAGGACTTCGAGGGCAGGGTGCCGGATGATCCGGCGAAGCTGGTGGAGCTCCCGGGAGTGGGACTCTACACGGCGGGAGCGGTGGCGAGCTTTGCGTACGAGAAGCCGGTGGCGGCGGTGGATACGAACGTCTCCAGAGTCATTCGGAGAGTCTTCTTTGGGGGAGAAGGGAGAGGGGAGAGGTTCGCGGCGGTGCAGCGCAAGGCCGCGGCTCGCCGAAAAGTACCTCTCCCTTCTCCCCTCTCCCCGTCTTTGCGAGACGTCTGGTCCACCGTCACGGCGATCTTGCCGAAGGACGGCAAACGCGCGTGGCGGTTTAACCAGGCGATGATGGAGCTGGGGGCGATGATATGCGTGGCGCGGAAGCCGAAATGTCCGGTGTGCCCGGTGAGGAGAGACTGTAGGACAGGCAGGAGACAGGGGACAGGAGAGACGGGTAGACGGGTAGACGGGTAGCGGTGCCTAGGAATCAGTTGGTGGCCGTGGCACGGCTACGTACTCCGCACTAGAAACCGCTACCCGTCTGTCCGTCTACCCGTCTAGACTACGCGCTGGCCGCTCCCACCTACAACCCGTATGATACGCCGATGCTCGACCTTCGAGACCGTCTGCAGTCCGCGTTAGGTGCCGCCTACCGCCTCGACAACGAGCTCGGCGGCGGCGGCATGAGCCGCGTATTCCTCGCCGAAGAAGTGCGACTAGGCCGCCAGGTGGTGGTGAAGGTGCTGCCGCCCGAGATGGCGGCGGGCGTGAACGCGGAGCGGTTCGAGCGCGAGATCCGTCTCGCCGCGAAGCTGCAGCATCCCCACATCGTGCCGCTGCTCAGCGCCGGGTCGCAAGGCGACCTGCTCTACTACATCATGCCGCGGGTCGAGGGGGAGTCGCTGCGCGCGCGCCTGGCGCATGAGCACGAGCTGCCGATCGGCGAGACGGTACGGATCCTCAGGGACGTGACGGACGCGCTCGCCTACGCCCACGGACACGGCATCGTGCATCGCGACGTGAAGCCCGACAACGTGCTGTTCTCGGGGAAGCACGCCCTCGTGGCCGATTTCGGGGTCGCGAAGGCGGTGGCCGAGTCCACCGGGAAGACGGCGCTCACGTCGCTGGGCGTGGCGCTCGGCACCCCGGCCTACATGGCGCCCGAGCAGGCGGCGGCGGACCCGAACACCGACCACCGGGCGGACATCTACGCGGTCGGCGCGCTCGCCTACGAGATGCTGGCGGGCCGGCCGCCGTTCATCGGGCCGAGCCCGCAGTCGGTACTCGCCGCGCACGTGACGAGCCAACCCGATCCCGTCACGAAGTACCGCGACAGCGTGCCGCCCGCGCTAGCGGCGCTCGTGATGCGCTGCCTCGCCAAGCACCCGGCGGACCGATTCCAGTCGGCGGGAGATGTCCTCGAGGCGCTCGAGCAGATGGTGACGCCCTCCGGTGGGATCACGCCCACGGGGAGCGCGCCGTACGACGCCGTCGCCGCGGCGGCGGCCGCGCGGGCGCATCCGCTGCGCGTCGCCGGCCTGTTCGCGCTCTCGTCGGTCGCCGTGCTCGGCGTGGTCTACTTCCTCATGAACCAGCTCGGCCTCCCCGGCTGGGTGATGCCCTGGGCGATCGGGCTACTCGTGGTCGGCCTGCCGATCGTGGTGACGACGGGACTGATCGAGCGCCGCCGGGCGCTGGCGCGCTCGACGGGCCGTGCCGCCGCGCCCGCGGGTGTGCAGACCTGGCTCACCTGGCGCCGGGCGCTCTTGGGCGGCGGGACGGCGTTCGGCCTGCTGGGGGTCGGCACGACGGTGTACACGGCTATGCGGCTGCTCGGGATCGGCCCGGTGGGGACGCTGGTCGCGTCCGGCGTGCTCGCCGAGCGCGACCGGCTGGTGCTCGCGGACTTCGAGAACCGCACGGCGGACTCGACGTTGGGGCCTTCGCTCACGGAAGCCTTGCGGGTCGACCTCGCACAATCGGGCGTCATCCGGCTGCTCGATGCGGCGGCGGTCGGCCAGGCGCTCGGACGCATGGGGCGCGCGCCGGGAGCGCCGCTCGATCTGGCCCTGGCCCGTGAGCTCGCCCAGCGCGAGGGTGCGAAGGCCGTGGTGCACGGCCAGATCGATCCGCTGGGCCGCGGCTACGTGGTGTCCGCCGAGCTCGTGTCCGCGGCGGATGGCGCCGCGCTCGTCGCCCTGCGCGAGACCGCGAAGGACGACGGGGCGATCATCGAGGCCGTCGATCGCCTGTCGGGGAAGTTGCGCGAGCGCATCGGCGAGTCGCTCAAGACGATCCGCTCGAGCGATCCGCTCGAGCAGGTCACCACGCGGTCGCTCGAAGCGCTGCGGAAGTACTCGCAGGGCGTCCGGGCGAGCGACGCGGCCGACATGGTGCGGGCCGTGACGCTCTTGGAGGACGCGATCGCCTTGGACACGACCTTCGCGATGGCTTACCGCAAGCTCGCCGTCGTGTTGAGCAACTCGGGCGGGGCGCAGTCGCGCATCGCCGCGGCCGCTACACAGGCATTTCGCCATCGCGACCGGCTCACCGCGTTCGAGCGCGATCTGGCCGAGGCGTACTACTACACTCGGGTCGACTACGATCCGGGGAAGACCGAAGCGGCATACCGCGCGGCGCTCGAGCAGCAGCCGGAGAACGGCGTGGCGCTCAACAACCTGGCGCTGGCGTTCAACGGGCTGAGGAGATTCTCGGAGGCGGAATCGCTCGCGGCGCGCGGGATCACCGTCGCTCCCACCCAGTGGGCGCTGTACGTCAACGCGATGCAGGCGCAGATCGGGCAGGGCAAGTTCACCGACGCGGCGCGCACGGCGGGACTGTTCGCGCAACGGGCACCGGGGAACCTCTTGGGCGGCTACGTGCGCGTTTTCTTGGCGGCGGCGCGCCGCGAGTACGACAGCGCCGAAGTCGAGAGTCGGGCCCTGGCGCAGACGGCGCGGGACCCCACCTGGCAGGCGGCCGCGGCGGGCACACTGGCCGCGCTCGGCCTGGTGCGGGGGAAGCTCACAGTGGCCGAAGGTCAGTTCCGCCGGGAGATGGCGGCCAACGAGCAGCGCGGTGTCCCGGGAAAATACCTCGAGGACGCGATCGCGCTCGCGGTGATGGACGCGCACTACCGCAACGCACCCGAGGCCGGGCGACGCGAGGTGGAGGCCGCGCTACGCCGGCATCCCCTCGCGACCATTCCCGCCGCGGATCGGCCGTACCTCGGACTCGCGTGGCTCTACGCGCACATGGGCCGGCCGGACAGCGCCAGGCACTTCCTTGCCGAGTACGAGGCTGCAGTCCCCGAAGCCGTCCGGCGCAGCGAGCCGTTCCGCCACGGCGCCGCGGCCGAGATCGCGTTTGCGGAGGGGCGAGTCCAGGACGCGATCAAGGGGTATCGGGCCTGGTACGACGAGGATAGCTGCGCGGTATGCGGGCTCTACCTGCTGGCCCGCGCCTACGAGCGGGCGGGCGAGCCTGACTCGGCGCTCGCGGTGTACGAGCGCGCCGTGACGACCCCCGGGTACGCCCGTGCGTTCGAGGAGAGCGCAACGCTGGGGCCGACGTATCGGCGGCTCGGCGAGCTGTACGAGGAGAGGGGACAGCTCGACAAGGCGCGCGAGTATTACGGAAGATTCGTAGATCTGTGGAAGAATGCGGACTCCGAGTTACAACCGATGGTGCGGGAAGTGAGGGGGAGGCTGGCGAGACTCAGTCAGGAAGGGAGACGCTGAGACGCCTCCCTCACCGTCTAACTCCTCCCGAACGTCGCCGCGGCCATCGCAACAAGTCCTAGTCCCCCTGCTATCGAAGCCGCCATGATCTGTCTCTTCCTGAGCCCCTGAAAGCTCTCGGGCAGCTCGCCCCTCGCATCGAGCTCCAGTCTCCCCATCCTCGCCGCCGTCGGGACGCTCAATCCGACCGCCGCGAGCGCGCCCAACAGTCCCGCTCCCATCATCAGATTGAGCCAGCCGGGCATCGCGCCCGAGCGCATGTACGGCATCGCCAAGACGATCCCGGAGAGCACGACCGCGATCGCGCCCGGGCCCACCAGCAGCCGCTGGATGTTGCCGATCAGCTTGTAAGCGGCGAGCCGCGGTCCGGGCTCGAACGACTTCGCCGACACACCTGCGACCATAGTCGCAATGCCGCCGCCCAGCCAGAGAGTAAAGCCTATGACATGGATGAAGAGCCACAAGGCACGCATTCAAACCCTCCGGGTGTTAGGCGCACAGACGTCGAGGTAGACGCTGAGATGCCGAGACGCTGAGTGGATCTACCCCCTCACAACCTCCGGTACCGGCTGCCGGCCCCCATAACCCGCCTCTAGGTCGTGCCAGTGTTCTATCCTGTCTTCTCCCTGCTTCCAGCACCAGAAGATTTCCCTGCCGTCCAGCTTGCCGTAGAAATCGACGAGCCCGTGCTCGAACCCCTTGAACACGCAGCCGATCTGCTCCAGCTCGAGCAGGTAGTCCTGGATCTGGTGCGCGATGGTCTCGATTGCGCCGCGCAAGTCGAGCTGCTCTTTCGACTCGCCCCAGTCGGGCCGCGCCTGAGCGGCGGCGAGCTCGTACTTGTAGACCAAGTCACGCCACTTGGGGTGAAGCGCGGTAATGTCGGCAACCACTCGCTTAACGAGCGGCAGCGTCTTGTTGGCTTCGGCGAGGGTGAAATACTTGCGCGGCACGATGGAAGCTACGCTGCGACGAAAGGCGTGGGGAGTGGGGAGTGGTACCTGACGGTGCGGGCCGAGCACTCAGTACCGAGCCGCAACGTACCACTCCCCACTCCCCACGGTTTTATCCAATGACGATCCCCGCCACCTGCTCCGGATGCGGAATGAAACCGATCACTCGCCGCGTCCCATCCACTACCACAATCGTCGATCGTATATGCGTATCCTTCGCGTCCAGCCGCTCGATCCGGAACCCGTCGAGCTCCGTGTCGGGCGTCACGACCGCCGTGTCGGTGCGCACGTGGTCCTCGGCCGAGCATTCCTTGGGATCGTGCCCCGCGGCGACGCAGCGCGTCACGATGTCGCGATCGGAGATGGTGCCGAGGTAGCGGCGGTCTTTCGGATTGTCCACGACCGGCACGACCGAGATGTCCTTCATGCGCATCAGTGCCGCCACCTCGGCGCTGGTGGCGCCGGCGGCGGCGACGTAAGGATCGGGGATCATGACTTCGGAGGCGCGCAATCAGGTCTCCAGTGCTCGCTTCGTGGCATCGTAGCCCGCCCGAAGATATCTGTCCATCTCCTGCACCGCGAACGTCGCCTCCCGCTCGGCGACTGGCCTCACGACCACCAGCTTCGCCGCATCCCGCGGCCACTCGGCGATCGCCCGCTCCGCCTGCGCCGCCATCATGATGCGCTCCGCCTCGCCGTGGGCGCGGACGAGAGGCGGCGGGAGAAGACGGTAGAGGGCCCTAAAGGACTCCCTGCCGGTCGCGGCAGAGGGCGGTAGTCGCTCGTCGAAGCCAGGGCCGACGTGCACGGCAACCACCAGATCCGCTGGGATGTGCTGCGCCGGCTCGAGCGGCAGCACCGCGCGCAGCCCGCCATCCGCGAACCGGCGGCCGTCCAGCCGCGCCGGCGGATAGTAGAGCGGCAAGGCGCAGGACGCGTACAGGGCGTCGTGCAACGGCACGTCCTGGCCCAGCGCTCCGAACAGCACCAGCTCGCCCGAATCGAGGTCCGTGGCCGTGACCGTGAGGGGGATCTTCAGATCGGAGAATCGCGTCGCCGCGACGAAGCGGGCGACCGTGCGCCGCAGCCCGCCGGCCTTGAGGATATGGGAAGCGAACACGCCCTTGAGGAGGCTCGCGACATCGAGCGGCGCCACGTCCTTGCGGGAGAGCGACCGCGCCGCGATCGCGACCTCGTCCGGAGTCGCTCCGGCGGCGAGCGCCGCGCCGATCACAGCGCCCAGGGACGTGGCGACGATGGAGCTCGGCGTGAGACCCGCCTGCTGCATCGCCTGAAAGGCGCCGACGTGGGCGAGGCACTTCGCCCCGCCGCCGGAGAAGACCGCCACCACCCTCACCACCCCCCCACCTCCCCACCCCCTAGTGCGGAATGACGAATGCGGAATGCGGAGTTTTACGCCCGTCCTTCGGCTCCGCAGTCAGCATTGAATACTCCGCATTCCGCACTCCGCATTCCGCACTATTCATTCCCCTGCTCCCGTATCGTATCTCCGGTCCATCACCCGGCTCGTGCGCCGTTTCGCCGCCCGCTCATACCGCCGCTTCTCGTCGGGCGTCTCGGGCACGACCGGCGGGACCGCGGTGGGCCGGCCGTGGTCGTCGAGCGCGACGTAGGTCACGTAGCACGAGTTGGTATGCCGCCGCTCGCCCGAGAGCACGTTCTCCGCGATGATCTTGACGCCCACCTCCATCGACGTGCGGCCGGCGTAGTTGACCCGCGCGTGCGCCGTGAGCAGCTCGCCCACGTGGATCGGCTCCTTGAAGTCCACCTTGTCCACCGACACGGTGACGCACGGCTTGCGGGCGTGGCGGATCGCGGCTACGGCGGCCACCCGGTCCACCAGCGACAGGATCACGCCGCCGAACACGTTGCCCATGATGTTCGCGTGCTGCGGCATCATCAGCTCGGACATGACGGCCTCGGACTCGCGCGGATGGCGTGCCTGCATCAGTAGTCCACCGGTCTCAGGTAGAATTCCCCGATCGCCGTCTGCGACATCACCGCCACCGTCGGCAGGCGGCGCTTCCAATGGGTCGAGTCGAGGCGCCCGCGCACGAGCTCCACCTCGGCGGGCGTGAAGCCGCGCGCCACGATCTCGTCGGGGCGCATGCCGCGGATCAGATAGTACAGGATCCGGTCCGCCTTGGGGTAGGAGATCCCGAAGTCGCCCTCGTCGGTCTGGCCGTGGATCAGGTCGGCCGTGGCGGGCTTCGTGACGATCACCTCGGGCACCCCGACGTGGCGCGCCAAGTCCCACACCTGGGTCTTGAACAGGTCGCCCAGCGGGTTCACGGGCGGCGAGTCGTCGGCGTGCCAGGTGAAGTAGCCGAGCAGCCGCTCCGACTTGTTGCCGGTGCCAAGCGGGAGCGCGCGATATTTCGCGGAGAGGTCGAACAGCACGATCATGCGCTCGCGCGCGATCACGTTGCCCTTGCGGTGCGGGTCGTCGTCGCCCACCTGCGCGAAGTAGCCGTCCACCGCCGCGCTGATGTCCACAGTCACGGACTCGATCCCCAGCTTGGCGATCACGAGCTGCGCGTGCTCCAGGCTCTCCGGGCTCGAGCTGCGATACGGCAGCCGCAGCGCGATCACGTTGTCGCGGCCCAGCGCCTCCGCGGCGAGAAAAGCCGTGAGCGAGGAGTCCACGCCTCCCGAGAGCCCCACGATCCCCTTCTTGAAGCCGCGGCGCACCACGACCTCATCCTTGAGGAAGCTCACGAGCCAGCGGCGCGCGAGCTCGGGGTCGATGGCGAGCGGATCTCCCTCGTCCACGCCCCGCCCCACCACGTGAATCGGGGACAGGGGACGAGGGACGGGGGACGGGTGTGAACCGTTGGTGGCGGCGTCGAACTTCACGGCCCTGCGCCTACTCCTCCCCCGTCCCCCCTCCCTTGTCCCCAGGTTTTTCACCAGATGCGGCAGATTGACCTCGAGGTCCGCGAGCAGCGGCGCGTCGGCGCGCGCCTCGGTGATGAGGTCGAAGTCGAGGTCCGCGGTCAGCACCGCTTCCTCGAAGATCGGCCCGCGCAGCGCGATCTCCCCCGACGGCAGCACGACGAGCGAGCCGCCGGGGAACCCCTTCCCTCCCTCGAACCCGACGAGGCTCGCGTACACGACGAACACGCCGTGCTCCTCGGCGATGTTGCGCACGATCCGCTCCCACCGCACCACGCTCGCGGGGAGCGACTCCCCCCCGTCCGTCTTGCCCGTGCCGCGGGCGGGCGAGGCGCTGGGGAGGATGACGAGCTGCGCGCCGTCGAGCGCGGCGATGGTCGCCGTGAGCGAGTGCCAGGCGTCCTCGCAGATCAGGATCGCGGCGCGCCCGAAGCGGGTGTCGAAGGCGCGCACCTCGTGTCCCCGCTCCACGAAGCGCTCTTCGTCGAACACGCCGTAGGTCGGGAGGAACACCTTGCGGTGCACGTGCTTCACGCCCGCGTCCGGGCCCCCGAGTGTCGCGTACAGGCAGGAGTTGTAGAAGCGGTTCTGGAACACTTCGTAGAACCCGACCGCTACGTCGATCGGCCGTTTCGCTCCTGCGGCGTCCTGCCGGGTCGCGAGGTCCTTGAACAGGGTCCCCGCCGTCACCGCGACGTCGCGCACGCCGCCTTCCACGAAGTAGCCCGACGTGGACGCTTCGGGGGTGATGAGGAGCTCCACCGGCGGGTCCAGCTCGGCCACCCGCGCCAGCACGCCGCCCAGGCGCTCGAGGTTCGCGGCGTACTCGCCCTTCACGGGGCGCAGCTGGGCGATGGCGATCCGGGGCATGAGGGGAAAATATACCGCGTCGCCGACGAGGTTTTCGTCCGCCCGAAGAGCGCGAGTGAACTCGCGACCGTCAGGGAGTCCTTTAGGGCGGCTCGGCGTCTGCCCGTAAACGGGCACTGCACCGCCGCTTTAGCGGCCGGGCCGAGCCGCGGCTTCAGCCGCGACCCCCGAGCGCACGACGGCGTGAACAACCCGCACCGCCCGGCGCCCGTGTAAAGAGACTGCTATCTTAGGCGGCCATGATCCGCCGCCTCGCCTGGCCCCTCATCGCTATCGCGTTGCTCGTCGCCGCGGCGACGACGGCGCCCACCACCCGGTCGCATACCTCCAAGCCGGACCGCGCCGCGCTGCCCCCGCTGCCCCCGCTGCCCGAACTGCCGCACGCCTCCATGCTGGTCGACTCGGCGCGTAGCGAGATCGTGCTCGAGCTCCCGCCGACCGACATCCCCGCCGCGGGGATGGTGCGGCTCCCCGTCTTCCAGGCCGTCATGCCGGTGAGCGGCTCGATCAGCCACTTCCACATGGAGGTGGTGGACCCGTCCGGCCGCCGGCTGCCGCAGGCGATGCTGCACCACTTTAACTTGAGCGACCCGGAGCGCCGCGAGCTGTTCCTCCCGATCGGGCTGCACATCATGGCCGCGAGCAAGGAGACGCCCGCCGCGACCGTCCCCCGGCTGCTGTTCGGACTGCCGCTCGAGCGGGGGCAGCGCTTGATCGCGAGCGGGATGCTCGGCAACGAGACGGCCGCGCTGCAGCGGGGCGTGCGCGTACGGCTGGTCCTGGGCTACGTGCCCGCGAGCCGCCCCTGGCCCCTGTTCCGCGCCTATCCCTGGGTGATGGACGTGCAGTTCCCGCTGGGCCGCCGGCCAGGCGGCAGCAAGGCGTTCGACCTGCCGCCCGGCCGCACCGAGCGTCATTGGGAGAGCAGCCCCGCCGTCCCCGGGACGATCCTGGGAATGGGCGGCCACCTGCACGACCACGGCGTGAGCCTCGAGGTGAAGGACGTCACAACGGGCGAAATCCTCTGGCACGTCGAGCCCGTGAAGGACACGCGGGACCAGGTGACGTCCATCCCGCTGGTGCTCTTCTATCGCTGGTACCGGCTCGGCATCCACATCACGCCGCGCCACACCTACCGGTTGACGGCGGTGTACGAAAACCCCACGGGCCGGGTGCTGCGCGACGGCGGTATGGGCGCCGTGGCCGGCCTGTTCGTCCCCGATCGCGGAGCCACCTGGCCGGCGGTCGACCCTGCGGATTCCGTATATCGCGCGGACCTCCACGACACGCTGTGGCAGACCGCGGAGGAAATGATAGGGGGGATGAAGATGCACGGAGATCACTGAGAGGCGCTGCCGTGTCATCTTGCTGACAGGTTGTCCGCATAGCTTTTCCGCGTGGTGCGCACTTCCCTCTTCATCGTTGTCGTTGGCGGCATGGCGGCGGGCCCGCTCCCGGCCCAGCAGCCTGCGCAGCCCGTCACGCGGGCGCAGGCGGTGGCGGCGGCTCTCACCCGCGGCGCGCCGGCCGCTTTCGGGCGCGCCGACACGGCGGCCGCCGCCGGGGTGCTGCGCGCCGCGCGGCTCTATCCCAACCCGTCGCTCGCGGCGAGCTACACGAAGGACCTTCCCCACTATCACGTCCTCGCCGATCTGGCGCTCGACCTGCCGTGGCTCCGCGCGGCGCGGGTCGGCGCCGCGGCGTCGGCCCGCGACGCCGCGCGCTACGGCTTCGCGTTCGGGCGCGCCGCGATCCGGTTCGACGTGGACACGACCTATACCCGGGCCCTCGCCGCGCTCGCCCACGCCCGGCTGTCGCGCCGCACCGCGAGCGATGCCGACAGCCTGCTCAGGATGGCGCAGCTGCGGCGCGAGGTGGGGGACGCGAGCGAGTTGGACGTGCGGCTGGCGGAGGTGAACGCCGGCCAGCTCGAGAACGTCGCCGCGGACGACGCGCTCGCTGCCGTGGACGCGCTGCTCGCGGTGCAGCTCGCGATGGGACTCCCCGCGGAGACGCCCACCATCACACTCGCCGATTCGCTCGTCCCACCCCCGCCCCCGCTCGACAGCGCGCCGGCACCGGCGACCGAGCCGCTGCGCGTCGCCGCCGCGGCGGCGAGCCTGCGCTCCTCGGAGCGCGCGCTCACGCTCGCCCACCGCAGCGTGCTCCCGGCGCCGAGCCTCCAGGCGGGGTTCGACCAGGGCGACCCCACCGGACCGAGCGGCCTGCTGCCGATGATCGGGGTGTCGCTGTCGCTGCCGCTCTTCAACCGCAACGGCGGCGAGATCGCCCAGGCGACGGCGGCCCGTGACCGCGCGCAGGCGAACTTCGATCTCGTAGGCAGGGAATCGGCGGCGGAGCGCTCGCGCGCGGAGCGCGGCTTCACCGCCGCGATGGCGCGTCTTGAGCGTAACCGGCGCTTGCTCGCGAGCGCGGACCGCGTCGCCGCGATGTCGCTCCAGGCCTACGCCGAAGGCGCGGTCCCGCTCGCCAACGTGCTCGAGGCCCAACGCAACGCGCGCGAGGCGCTGGGCCGCTACATCGACGACGTCGCGGCGGCGAACGACGCGGCGGCCAGCTTGCGGCTCCTCACCGGCGCGGAGGAGCCGTGAAGCGCGTCGCGCTGCTCGGCGCGACCGCCGCGCTGCTCGCGGCGTGTCGGGCCGGCGCCCACGGCGACGCCGAGCAAACGGCTGCCGGCGCCCAGACCGTCGTCGGCGCGGCGACCGCCGTGGCGACGGTGCAGCCCTTCCCGCAGATCGTGCGGGCCATCGGCACGGTGGTGGCCCGGCCCGGGCGGTTCGCCGAGCTCGCGGCGCCCGCCCCCACGCGGGTGGCGGCGATCTTCGTCGCGCCCGGTGAGCGGGTCGCGGAAGGCGACTCGCTCGTCGCGTTCGAGCGCGCGCCGTTCGACGCCGCGGCGCTGAGCGCCGAGGCCGCGCTCGAGAGCGCGCAGCACGCCTACGCGCGGGCGCTGCGGCTGGTGCAGGCCGGGATACTCCCGCAGAAGGACGCCGACCAGGCGGCGGCCGACCTGGCACAGACGCAGGTCGCCGCGGTGACGGCGCGCCGCTCCCGCCAGCTCGCTACGCTGCGCGCGCCGCTCGCCGGCGTCGTCACCCGCATGACCGCCGTGCTCGGCGCCTCCGTGGACCCGAGCCAGCCGCTCGTGGAAGTCGCCGACCCGGCCGCCCTCGACATTGTCTTCAACGTGACGCCCCCGGAGGCGGGCGCGATGCACGGCGGCGACTCCGTGACCGTCAAGGCGGGCGAAGGCGCGGGCGGCGAGTCGCTCGGCGCGGGGATGGTGACGACGGTCGGCGCGGCAGTCGATTCCGTCTCACGCGCCGTGCCGGTGCGAGCCCGGATCGCCCGGCCGGCACGGCCGCTCCGCATCGGCGAATCGGTGTTCGGGAGAATCGTGACGGCCGTGCACGCGCGCGCCGTGACCGTGCCCATCGAGGCCCTCGTGCCGGCGGGCGACGGCTACCAGGTGTTCGTCGTGGACTCGGCGGGCATCGCCCACGCCCGGCCCGTGACCGTCGGCGCCCGCAGCGAGGCGCTCGCCGAGGTCGTGACCGGGCTCGCGGCTGGCGAGACCGTAGTGACGAGCGGCGCCTACGGAGTCGCCGACGGCGCGAAGATCGCCCGCGTGGCGCCGTGACGCTGTTCGACGTCGTCAGCCGCCAGCGCCGCTTCGTCTACCTCCTCGTGGCGCTGCTCAGCGTCGCCGGCGTGTGGGCGGGTCTGGTATTGCCCTCGGCGATCTACCCGGAGCTCAACTTCTCCCGCATCAAGATCGTCGCCCAGGGCTCGACCCTCGGTGCGCGGCAGGTGGTCTTCAGCGTCACCCGGCCCTTGGAGGAGGCTGTGAGCATCGTGCCGGGGGTGACACGGGTGCGGTCGCACTCGATCCGGGGCGCGAGCGAGATCGCGATCACGTTCGCCCCCAGCACCGACATGGGCTACGCGCTGCAGCTCGTGCGCGCGCGCGTGAACCAGGTGCAGGCCACCTTCCCGCCGGACCTCGACATCGAGGTCGAGCGCCTGACCCCGTCGTTGTTTCCCATCCTGTCGTACAACCTCGAGGGCGGCGACCCCGCCACGCTGTACGACATCGCCCGCTACGACATCAAGCCGCTGATCTCGCGCGTGCCCGGGGTCGGGCGGGTGGAGGTCCAGGGCTCGGACATCCGGGAGATCGAGGTCGTCACGGATCCGGCGCGGCTGGCCGCGACCGGGCTCACCTATACGGACCTCGCCGACGACATCCGGCGGGCGGTAACGGTGCAGGCGGTGGGCCGAGTGGCGCAGGACTACCGGCAATACCTCATCGTCACCGATCAGGAGGCCCGCAGCCCGGAGGACATCGGCGCGGTGGTGCTCCGGAACGGGCTGCGGGTGCGCGACGTGGCGACGGTGCGCGTGGGCACCGAGGACCACGTCCGCGTCATCGCGGGCGACGGCAAGCCGGCGGCCCTCCTCAACGTCTCGCGGCAGATCGGGGGCAACACGGTCGCCATCGCGGACAGCGTGGCGGCGATCGTGGCGGCGCTCGGCCCCACGCTGCCGCCGGGCGTCCACCTCAAGGCCGTGTACGATCAGGCCTCGCTGGTGCGGGACGCCGTGCGCTCCGTGCGCGACGCCATGCTGGTGGGCGCCGCGCTCGCCGTGCTGGTGCTCCTCCTGTTTCTGCGCCACGGGCGGATCACGGCGATCAGCGCCGCGTCCATTCCGTTGACGCTCGCCATTACCGTCTTCGTGATGAGCGTCCTGGGGCAGACCTTCAACCTGATGACGCTCGGGGCGATGGCGATCGCGATCGGGCTCGTTATCGACGACGCCGTGGTGATCACGGAGAACATCGCGCGCCACCTGGCGCTCGGCGGCGCCCGCGTGCGCGCGATCCGCGAGGCCGTGCAGGAGCTGATCTGGCCCGTCACGACGTCCACCATCACCACGGTGGTGGTGTTCCTGCCGCTCGGCTTGCTGCAGGGCGTGGTAGGCCAGTTCTTCGCGGCGCTCGCCACGACGCTGACGGTCGCCGTGCTCGTCTCGCTGCTGCTCGCGCTCACGCTCATTCCGTTGCTCGCCGAGCAGTTCGTGACGCCGCACGAGGTGGCCGCCGTCGCAACGGGCCCGCTGGCGCGCATCCAGCGGGCGCTGGACGCGCTGGCGCCGCGCTACGAGCGCGCGCTCGCCACGGTGCTGCATCATCCCCGACGCATCGTGGTCGCCGCGACCGTGCTCGTCGCCGCGGGCCTCGCCCTGTGGCGCCTCGTGGGCACAGGGTTCCTCCCGGAGATGGACGAGAGCGCGTTCGTGCTCGACTACTTCACGCCGGGCGGCACGGCGCTGGCGGAGACGAACCGCGAGGTCGGCGTGGCCGAGGGCGTGCTTGCCGCGACGGCCGAGATCACCGGGACGTCGCGCCGCACCGGGGCCGAGCTCGGGATGTTCGCCACGGCGCAGAACTCGGGCGACATCATCGCGCGGCTGCCGCCGCGCAGCCGGCGCTCGCGCGACGTGTTCGCGGTGATCGACGACGTGCGGGACCGGATCGCGGCGGCTGTCCCCCGGCTGCACATCGAGTTCATGCAGATCCTCGCCGACGTGATCAACGACCTCGCGGGCGCGGCGCGACCGGTGGAGGTGAAGCTGTACGGCGAGCGGCTCGACACGCTCGAGGCGTACGCGCGGCGGCTCGCGCCCGCGCTGGAGCGCATCACGGGACTGCAGGACCTCTACAACGGGGTGAGCGAGCCCACGGCCGAGCTGCTGATGCGCGTGAACCAGGCGGTGGCGGACCGGATCGGCATGACACCGGTGGACGTGGGGACGGCGGTCGGCGCGGCGTTACTGGGGGTGCAGGCGGGCGAGATCCGCACCGAGGACCGGCCCGTCGCCGTGCGGGTGCGGGCCCCCGACTCGGTGCGGTTCGATCCCCTGCGGCTGCGGGCGCTCCCCGTCCTCGGGGCCGGCGCGCGCCACGCCACGCCGCTCGGCAGCCTCGCCAGCTTCGAGCCCGCCGAGTCGCGGCTCAGCCTCGAGCGCGAGAACCAGCAGCAGATGATCGCCATGACGGCGGACGTCTCCGGCCGCTCGCTCGGCGGGGTGATGGGGGACGTGCAGCGCGTGCTCGGGGACCAGCGGCCGCCGGCGGGCGTGCGCGTCGCGCTGGGCGGTCAGTACGCGAGCCAGCAGGAGGCGTTTCGGGGACTGCTGCTCGTGCTGGGCCTCGCGGTGGTGAGCGTGTGCGCCGTGATGGTGGTGCAGTTCGAGTCGTTCGTCGAGCCGCTGGTCGTGCTGCTCGTGGCGCCGGTGTCGTTCGTGGGCGCGCTGGCGCTGCTGCTCGTCACCGGGACGGCGCTCAACGTCTCCTCGTTCATGGGATTGATCCTGCTGGTGGGGCTGATCGTGAAGAACGGCATCATCCTGCTCGACTTCACGCGGCTGCGGATGCTGGCCGAGCGGCTGCCGCTCGAAGCGGCGATCCGCGAGGCCGCACGGGTGCGGCTGCGCCCCATCCTGATGACGACCCTGTGCACGCTGTTCGGCTTGCTGCCACTCGCGCTCGGGATCGGCACCGGGAGCGAGCTGCAACGCCCGCTCGCGTTGGCCGTCATCGGCGGGCTCGCGCTCTCCACCCCAATTACGCTGTTCGCGGTCCCGACTCTGCTCGTCGCGATCCGCGGACGCGACTACGTGATCCCGTCGCTACGGCTCGAGCACCAGTAGGGCGAAGGTCCCCGGGAGGATGCTGGGCCGCGGGCGCGGTCGCTCGGGCGTGGGCGCGGGCGGGGGGCCGAAATCGGCGGTGACGGTGAACAGGCGATGGCTCCTCTCGTCGAGCTCCATGGTGCGCGCGCCGCGCTTCGTCGGCACGTTTCCCACCACCGTGAACTTGTCGGGCGTGTCCTCGTGCACCACCGTGAGCGTGCCGTCCCCGTTCGAGGCGAACGCCAGCCCGGTGCCGGCATCGAAGCGGCAGGCGTCGACGCCCTGCCCGATCGGCACCGTGGTGACGAGCTTCCCCGTCGTGGCATCCGAGATCGCCATCAGCTGATTGCGGCAGCCGCTGAACAGCCGGTGATGCGCCCGGTCGATCGCAAGGCCCGTCGGCGCCTCGCACGGCGCGAGCGACCACTGGCGCGTCACCTTCATCGCGGTGGCGTCGATCTCCGCCACCGCCGCCTTGTCCTCCAGGTTCACGTACAGCTTGCCGTCACCCGCGGAAACGCCGAACTCGGGGCCGCCGCCGAGCTCGATCGTGCCGATGCGCTTCCCCGACGCGGGGTTGAGCACGCTGGCGGAGTGGGCGTCCCCGTTGAAGGTGACGATGCGCTTCGTGACGGGATCGTACAGGATCGCGTCGTCGTCCGGCGCGACGGTGGTGTGCCCCACTACCCGGAGCGAAGCCAGATCGAAGATGGTGACGGCGCTGTCGGCGCCCGAGGTGGCGAAGCCGCGGCCCGTCTCGTACGAGAAGGCAATGCCGTGGGCGCGATTCAAGCCCGGGATCTCGGCAAGAACCTTGCCGCTCGCGGGATCGACCACCATCACGCGATCCTGACGTGCGATGAACAGGCGGCGGCCCACGGTGTCGAGCGCGACGTAATCCCAGCCGCCGTCGCCGCCCAGGACCACGGTGCGGGCGACGTGATAGCCTTGCGCACCAGCGGGGGCGACAGGAGCGACACCGAGCCCCAACAGCACGGCGCCGCAGGCGAGGACGCGAGACGCGATGGTCATGACCGCTCCTTGGGAGAGGGATCCGGCGATACGGGAAAGCTAATGGTCACGCGGGTGCCGGCGCCGCCCGGGGCGGGGCCGATGTCGATGCGCGCGCCGTGCGCGTCGGCGATCCAGCGGGCGATCGCGAGGCCCAGGCCGGCGCCCTCCGCTTCCCGCCGCGCCTTGTCTCCCCGGTAGAAGCGCTCGAACACGTGGGGCAGCTGCGCGGCGGGGATCCCGATCCCCGTGTCCGTGACGACGACGGCCGCCCGGCCGTCCACCGTTGCAACGTCGAGCCGGACGCGACCGCCCGCGGGCGTGAACTTGATGGCGTTGTCGAGCACGATCAAGAGCAGCTGACGGACGAGGGCCGGATCGCCGATGATCCTCGCCTCTTCGAACGTGCCGACGTCCACGCCGACTGTCTTGTGCTGGGCGAGCGCCCGCACGGCGTCCACCGCTCCGGCCGCGGCGTCATCGAGATAGAGCGGCTCCCGCCCGATGGGCCGCTCGCCGGCGTCGGCACGGGCGAGCGTGAGCAGGTCGCCGGCGAGGCCCCCCAGCCGAGCCGTCTCGCGCGCGATGGCCTCGAGCATCGCCCGATCGCGCGCGGGCTCGCGATCCTGCCCCAGGCCGACCTCGGCCCTCGTCCGCAAAATCGTGATGGGAGTGCGGAGCTCGTGAGCGGCGTCCGCCATGAAGCGGCGCATCTGATCCAGCGACCGCTCGATCGGCGCCGTCGATTTGCGCACCAGCAGGTAGCCCCCGCCCGCCACAAGCAGCAGCGCGACGAGCGCCGCGGCCCCGAACGCCCGGATGAGCGACGCGTACTCGTCTTCGAGCTCCAGCCGGTCCGCGACCGCCGCGGCCACGTAGACCGTGCCGCTGGACCCGGTGAACCGTTCGGCGTGCAGCCGCAGCTCGTGGTCCGCGGGCGCGCTGAGATTCCGGTCCGTGTGCCCGGTGCGGGCGGCTTCCCGCGCCGCGTCCTGGATCCAATCCGGAGCGCGCTCGGGCTTGATCGGTCGCCCGCTGGAGTCGAGCAGATAGAGCGAGCGATCGGGAATGTGCAGCTCGTCCACCGCGTCCACGACCGCTCCCTTGGCGTGTGCCTGCTCGGTCTCGCGGATCCGGGCCGCCTGCATCAGCGCGGCGGACGCGGCCTGGAGTGACGCGTCCAGCTGACCGGAGATCTGGCGGCGGACGGCCACGAAGAGCCCGCCCCCGAGCAGCGCGAGCATCAACGTCAGGACGCCCGCGTACCAGAGCGTCAGATCGAGCCGCAGCCGGGCGAGCGGTCTCACGGGTCGGGCGTCACGTGCCGAAGCGGTAGCCCGCGCCGCGCAGCGTCGTGATCAGCTTGGGCTCGAAGCCGTCGTCGATCTTGCGGCGCAGTCGCGCCACGAGCACCTCCAGCACGTTGACGAAAGGATCGTGGTTGTCGTCCCACACGTGCGCCGTGATCGTGGCGCGGTCGAGCAGGCGTCCCTGGTGCAGCACGAACAGCTCGAGCAGGGCGAACTCCTTCGCGGTGAGGGTGATCGGCCGGCCGCCGCGGCGTACCTCGCGGGCGGCGACGTCCACCTCGAGGTCCGCCACTCGATAGAGCGACGGCGCGAGCGCGGGGCGGCGGCGCGCCAGCGCCTTGAGCCGCGCCAGGAGCTCGCGGAAGGCGAAGGGCTTCGTCAGGTAGTCGTCGGCGCCGGCCTCGAGCCCGCGCACCCGGTCGTCCAGGGCATCGAGCGCCGTCAGCATCAGGACCGGCGTGGTGGCGCCGCGGCGGCGCAGCTCGCCGCACAGGTCGAAGCCGGTGCCGCCGGGGAGGCGGACGTCCAGGATGATGACGTCGTAGCTGCCGAGCGTGGTCTGCTTCAGGCCGTCCGCGAAGCTGGTCGCGAGCGTCGGATCGATGCGCTGCGCGCGCAGGCCGTCGCGCAAGAGGCCCGCCAGCTCGGGATCGTCTTCTATGATCAGTACCCGCACTCGAAGCTCCGGAGCAGGTACGACGGAAGATCGCGAGTGCGACCGGAGGCGCGCCAGAGCGCGGGCGCTACCTCACGCCCGCGGCCGGCTCACCATCCAGCTCACGCCGTAGGCCGAACCCAGCACGGCCATCGCGGCGAGCACCGTCCCCGGCGCCGCCCACGCCGTCCCCACGAACAGCGCCGCGTACACGCCCACGAAGAGGAGCGGGACGAGCGGGAAGAGCGGCACGAGAAACGGCGCGCTCGGCCGGCGGGCGCGGAGGCGGAACAGTGACAGCACCGTGAATCCGTCGATCACGATGATGACCGTGACGGCGAGGCCCAGGAGCGATTGGAACGTGCCGGTCGCGGCGAGCAACACGACGACCGCGCCCACGAGCAGCGTCGCCGCCCACGGCGTGCCGCCCCGGTTCACGCGCGCCAGGACCGCGGGCGCGAGGCCTTCGCGCGCCATGCCGAAGATGACCCGCGGCGTGACGAACAGGTTGCCGTTAAGCGACGCCACCACGACGAGCAGCGCCAGCGCCGCCACGAGCGCGCCGCCTCCGGCCCCCGACACGGCGGCCGCCACATCGCCCGGCACCAGGTTCGAGCCCGCGATCCGCTCGATCGGCAGCACCTGGAAGAACGCGGCGTTGAGGACCAGGTACAGCGCCGTCACGATCGCGATCCCGCCCAACAGCACCCGCGGCAGGGTGCGGTCGGGATCGACTACCTCTTCAGCGATCTTCGCCACGTCGAGGTAGCCGTAGTAGGTCCACACCACCGCCTGGAACGCGAGCGCCAGGGCGGCGAGCGTCGCGATTCCGGTGGGAGCGGCGGGGAGGGTCGAGCGCCAGCCGGCACCGTCGCCCGCGGCGAACGCCAGCGCGGCGACACCCGCGAGCACGAGCACCTTCGCGCCGGTCGCGAGGTTCTGCACCCACCGTCCCGAAGCGACGCCCGCGAGGTTCACGGCCGTGAACAGCGCCGCGAGCCCGACCCCCGCCCAGCGCGCGCTCCCGGGCGCGAGCCCCGCCAGCCGCTCGACGTACTCGCCCGCCACGACCGCGATCGCCGCGATTGCGACGGGATAGGTGGCGAGCGCTTCGCCCCACCCCACGACGAAGCCCGCCCGCGGGCCGAACGCCTCGCGCACGTACACGTATTTCCCGCCGGCCGCGGGGTGGCGCGTCGAGAGCTCCGCGAAGCAGAGCGCGCCGAGCAGAGCGACGACACCCCCCAGGATCCAGGCGACGAAGGTGAGCGAGGGGCGGCCGAGGTAGGCGGCCACGAGTCCGGGCGTGCGGAAGATGCCGGACCCGACCATGATCCCCACGACCATGGCGAGGCCGTCCACCAGCCCGAGCGAGCGCCTCAGTTGGGCCATGAAAAAGTAGGGGCACAGCATGCGGTGCCCCTACCGTTCGCGCAAGGAACGCCGTGTTACGGCCGCCGTCGTCCGCCTCCCCCTCCCCCGCTTCCACGGCTCGCCGGCGCCGAGCGACCGCCGCCGCCCCCCCCCCCGCCCC
>Ga0209161_10001335_pt1 | contig 20337 bp, 16 predicted proteins | sample GraSoiAngelo_155_FD_186169 | JGI IMG/M metagenome (GOLD analysis project Ga0209161, IMG submission 186169) | Grasslands soil microbial communities from the Angelo Coastal Reserve, California, USA - 14_1009_13_30cm (SPAdes) (version 2) | ecosystem: Environmental > Terrestrial > Soil > Grasslands... | reverse complement strand
CGTACGCGATGTGGCCGGTGTCGAGGCACAGCCCGACGAGCGCGGGATCGGTATCACGCATGAGACGCGCGATCTCTTCAGGCCGCTCGACGTAGCTCGCGACGTGCGGGTGGAACGCGGTGACGAGGCCGCGTTCCCGCGCGTATCGCGCGATCTCGTTCGCTCCGTCGCAGAAGCGCCGCCACTCACCGTGACTGAAGCCGGCGGAGCCGTCCAATGGCACGCGGCCGGCCATCGCCGCGCGCCGCTCGTCACCGGCGTCGGCGAGCACGAGCACCGGCGCTCCCGCGGCAGCGAGCAGATCGATCGTCTCGCGGGCGGTGTGGAGCGATGCGGCTCGCTGATCGCGGTCGTGCAACGTGACCGGACAGAACGCTCCCGCAAGCGCGAGCCTGCGCGCGCCCAGCTCGCGCCGGAGCGTCGCTGGATCGGACGGAAGATACGACCATGGGCCGAGCTCGGTGCCTTCGTATCCGGACGCGGCCATCTCGTCGAGCACCTGCGCGTACGGAAGCTGATCGCCCCAATTCGGGATCTCGCAGGCGCCCCAGCTGATCGGAGCGGTGCCGATGCGAATGCGCGGTGTGTTCATCGTCGGAGGTTGTACTGTACGCACTCCACGGTGAGGCTCACGATGGCGCAGGCGCTGGTGCGATTCCTCGCGAACCAGTACGTCGAGCGCGATGGGATCGAGCAGCGCTTCTTCGCCGGCTGCTGGGGAATCTTCGGTCACGGTAACGTCGGCGGCATCGGCCAGGCGCTTCACGAGCGACCCGACGATCTCCGTTACTTTCAGGCGCGCAACGAGCAGGCCATGGTGCACGCCGCGCACGGCTACGCGAAGATGCGCGACCGGCTCGCGACGTTCGCGTGCACGACGTCGATCGGACCCGGCGCGACCAACATGGTCACCGGGGCCGCGGCCGCGACGATCAACCGCATCCCGGTGCTCCTCCTCCCCGGCGATGTGTTCGCGTCGCGCGGGCCCGACCCCGTGCTGCAGCAGCTGGAGGTGCCGTGGGCGGGCGACGTCTCGGTGAACGACGTCTTCCGTCCGGTCTCGCGCTATTTCGACCGGATCCTGCGGCCGGAGCAGATCGTCCCGGCGGCGCTCGCGGCCATGCGCGTGCTCACGAGTCCGGCCGACACCGGCGCGGTGACCATCGCGCTCCCACAGGACGTGCAGGCCGAGGCGTTCGATGTGCCGGACGACTTCCTCGCGCGGCGCACCTGGCACATCGAGCGTCGTCTGCCGGATGCGGCCGCCATCGCGCGGGCCGCCGAGCTCATCGGCGCGGCAAAGCGTCCGCTCATCGTCGCGGGCGGTGGGGTCCTCTACTCGGGCGCGACCGAGGCGCTCCGCACTTGGGTCGACGCGACGGGAATACCCGTCGCCGAGACGCAGGCGGGGAAAGGCGCGCTCCCCTTCGATCATCCGCTCGCGCTCGGCGCGATCGGCGTCACCGGCACCGCGGCCGCGAATCATGTCGCGCGCGAGGCCGATCTCGTGATCGGGATCGGCACGCGCTGGACGGACTTCACCACGGCGTCGAAGACCGCGTTCCAGGACCGCGGTGTCCGCTTCATCAACGTGAACGTCGCGGAGTTCGACGCGTACAAGCAGTCGGGTCTCGCGCTCGTCGGCGACGCCCGGGCCACCGTCGGTGCGCTCGCGGGATGGTCGTACGCCGCCCCGTCGTCGTACCGCGAGAAGGTGGAGCGCCTCGTTCGTGACTGGTCCGCGGAGGTCGAGCGCTTGTATTCGCTCGGTCACGCGCCCCTGCCGGCGCAGAGCGAGGTCATCGGCACGGTGAACGAGGCCGCCGGTGCGCGCGACGTGGTCGTCTGCGCGGCCGGCTCGCTGCCCGGCGACCTGCACAAGCTGTGGCGAACACGCGACGCGAAGGGCTACCACGTCGAATACGGCTTCTCGACGATGGGCTACGAGATCGCCGGCGGGCTCGGCGTCAAGATGGCCGCGCCCGACCGCGAGGTCTATGTTCTCGTCGGCGACGGGAGCTACCTCATGCTCGCGCAGGAGCTCGTCACCGCGGTCCAGGAGGGGATCAAGATCATCGTCGTCGTCGTGGACAACCACGGCTACGCGTCGATCGGCAGTCTCTCGCGGTCGCTCGGCTCGCAGGGCTTCGGCACGCACTACCGCTACCGGAAGGCCGGCTCGCTCGGACTCGATGGTGAGGGGCCTCAGGGCGATACGCTCCCGATCGACCTCGCCGCGAATGCCGCGAGCCTGGGCGCGGTGTCCGAACGCGTGCGCACGATCGCGGAGCTGCGCGCCGCGCTCGCCCGGGCCAAGCGCGCCGTGAGTCCGTACGTCATCACGATCGAGACCGACCGCTACGAGAGCGTGCCCGACTACGGATCGTGGTGGGAGGTGGCGCCGGCGGAGGTCTCGGGCCTGGCCGAGGTGCGCGCGGCGCGCGAGCGGTACGAGACGGGCCGGAAGCGCGCTCGCCGCGAGCTGCGACCGCCCGAGTGACGAGCCTCCTCGTTCGCGCGCAGCCCGCCGACCGCGACGGTTGCGTCCTGCGCGTCACGCCGGAGAGCGCGGCCTGGCGGTACGTCGGATTCGAGGTCTATCGCATCGCGGTCGGCGCGCGGCTACGACGCGAGCTCGCCGGGCGCGAGACGTGCGTCGTCGTGCTCGGCGGCAGCTGCGACATCCGCTCGGAGGCCGGTGAGTGGACGGGCCTGGGTACGCGCGCGACGCCGTTCGATGGCCCGCCGTCGGGCGCGTACCTGCCGCCCGGCACGGCGTTCGAGATCTCGCCGCGATCGGGCCCGGTCGAGATCGCGCTTGGCCACGCGCCGGCGGGGCGTGGCGCCGCGGCCCGGGTCATCGGGCCGAGCGACGCGCGCCTCGAGATCCGCGGGAGCGGCGCGATGGAACGGCGGATCCATCACATCCTGATGGAGGACGCCGCGGCGGAGTCACTGCTCGTGACCGAGGTCGTCACGCCGGGCGGACATTGGTCGAGCTACCCGCCGCACAAACACGACACGAACGACCCGCCACGCGAGACGGCGCTCGAGGAGACGTACTACCACCGCCTGCGCGACGAACGAGGTTTTGCGCTGCAGCGCGTCTACACCGCGGACCGCTCGCTCGACGAGACCCTCGCCGTACGTGACGGCGAATGCGTTCTCGTGCCGCGGGGCTATCACACCGTATCGGCGCCGCCGGGGTACGACTTGTACTACCTCAATGTCATGGCCGGGCCGTTACGTGCGTGGAAGGTGACCTTCGATCCCGATCACCTGCGCCTCATGCGCTGAACGCCTTTCGACCAAGCGCAGGGTCTAAACTCCGGACGGACCGTGAGTGGAGGGGAAGAATGACATCACTTCTTGACCGTCGAACATTCCTGAAGGGCCTGGGGATCGTCACCGTGGCGGCCGCATGCGGTGGCGCGGCGACGCCATCGCCGTCCGCCTCGGCGACCGCCGTCGCGACGGCGGCGAAGACCGCGGCGCCGGTGACCGGCACGATCTCGGTGTATTCCGCGCTCAATCAATCGACGAACGATCAGTTCTTCGCGGCCTTCAAGGCCGCGTACCCAGGCGTCAACGTCGACGTGCTGCCGCTGGCGGCGGCCGGCGAACTGCAAACCCGGATCACCGCGGAGAAGGCCAATCCGAAGGCGGACATCTTCATCGGTGGATCGAGCGAGTTCCACGACCCGCTCGGGAAGCAGGGCCTGCTCGAGGCCTACATCTCGCCGAACGCGAAGGACATCGCGGCACAGTTCAAAGAGCCGACCGGCCTTTGGACCGGCTGGTACACGGGCATCTTCGGCTTCATCTCCAACAACGACCGTCTCACCAAGGAGATCGGCGGCAAGAAGCCCGCGACCTGGGACGATCTGCTCGACCCGGCGTGGAAGCAAAAGCTCGTCCTGCCGAGCCCGCTGCTGACCGGCGGCGGCTACATCTTCATCGCGACGCAGATCTTCCGCTTCAACAAGGACGAGGACCGGGCGATGGCGTACATGAAGAGCCTCCACGCCAACATCGCCCAGTACATCCCGACCTCGCCGGGCGCACTCACGCTCATCGACCAGGGTCAGTTCGTCGGTTGCCCGAACTGGAGCCACGACATCCTGACCGAGAAGGGCAAGGGCAACCCCGTCGACCTCACCGTCCCGAGCGACACCGGCTTCGAGGTGGGCGCGATCAGCATCGTCAAGGGTGGAAAGTCGGAGAACCTCGCGGCCGCCAAGGCGCTCGTCGACTGGTCCATCACCAAGGAGGCCGGCGATCTCAACGTGAAGCTCAGCAACCGCGGCTCGACGCGCACCGACGTGGCTTCGGCCCCCGGCGCACCGAGTCTCACGTCGGTCAAGCTCGTGAACTACGACCGCCAGTGGGCCACCGACAACAAGACGCGGCTGTTGCAGAAGTGGCAATCCACGGTGGGCCTCTAGCGATCACCGCGATCTCGTAGCGAAGATGCGCAGCCTGCAGCGCGAGCCGGGTGTCCTGCTCGCGCTGCTTGCTGTTGTCGCGCTCGTTGCGATATTCATCGTGTATCCGCAGGTCCGTGTGGTCGTGACGCCCGGTGGCTCGTACACGGAGTTCCTCGCCGGCGGCACTTGGATGAAGCCATTCGTGAACTCGCTGCAGGTAATGGCGCTCTCCACCGTCAGCGCCGTCTTTCTCGGTTTCGTCTTCGCGTACGCGATGGTCTACACGGATATGCGCTGGAAACCGCTGTTCAAGGTCATCGGGATCCTGCCGCTGCTCTCGCCTCCGTTCGTCGTCGCCGCTTCGTACCTCCTGCTCTTCGGGCCGCGCGGCATGATCACCTACGGGGTCTTCGGCCAGACCATCAGCATCTTCGGCCTCGGCGGCATCTGGGGCGTGCAGACGATCGCGTTCTTTCCGTTCGCGTACCAGCTCATCGCGGACGTCCTCTCGCGGAGCGACGCACGCATGGAGCAGGCCGCGCGCAATCTGGGCGCGGGACCGTGGACCGTGTTCCGCACCGTCACCCTCCCGCTCTCGCGGCCAGGACTTGGTGCGGCGATCCTCACCACGGCCATCTACGTGCTCGAAGACTTTGGCAATCCATGGGTCGTTGGCGGGCAGTTCACGGTGCTGCCGACGCAGGCGTACAGCCTGATCAGTGGATTCGGCGACTTCACCAGCGCCGCGGCCGTCAGCACGATCCTGCTCGCGCTCGCGCTGGTGCTGTACGTCGCGAAGGTCCGGCTCGATGGCGGTCGCTCGTTCGTGACCGTCAGCGGTCGGGCGTCGTCGATGCCACGCCCGCCAGTCCCGGGATGGCTGTCGTCGGCGTGTTTCGCGGCGTGCAGCGTTCTGTGCGGCATGATCGTCCTGGTCTACGGATCGCTCGTCGTAAGCGCCTTCACGCTCACGTTTCCTGTGAACACCACCTTCACCACGAGCCACTTCGCCTTTATCTTCTCCGGCGCAAATGGCGTGGCGCTGCGCAACACGCTGGTGTACGGACTCGCCGCGGCGACGTTCTCGGCACCGTTCGCCCTCCTCGCGGGATGGCTGGTGCAGCGCGGCACCTGGAGAGGACGAGGTCTCCTCGACCTGCTGCTCATCATGCCGGCCGCGGTGCCCGGTCTGTTCTTCGGGGTCGGCTATGTGCTCGCGTTCAACGAGAGATGGCTGGACTGGCTGAGCAGCGGCGGACTTCTCATCATCCTCGCGATGATCTTTTGGAACGTCCCGGTCGGATATCAGGCGGCGGTCGCCGGGCTCCGCCAGGTCGACCGCTCGATGGACGAGGCCGCCAGGAGTCTGGGCGCGTCGAGCCTGCGCGGTTTCCGTGACGTCCTGCTACCGATGCTCGGAAGCTCGCTGCGCGTCGGCTTCATCACGACCTTCGTCCGGGCGGTCACGACGCTGTCGGTGGTCATCTTCCTGTTCACCTCGGGAACGACGGTGGCCACGATCCGCATCTTCCAGCTGGTGAACGATCTCGATTGGGGTGGCGCGACCGCGTTCACCGTCGCCGACATCGGCATGGCCATGGCGGCGCTTGGGATCATCGCGGTGCTCGCGCGAGGTCGCGTGGCACTGGGTGGCGCGCGTGCTTAGAAATGCCGCGACGGCGGCCGTCGCCTCGGAAACTCCGACGCAGCCGGGCGAAATCCACCTGCGTCTCGATCACGTCACCAAACGGTTCGGCGAAACGCCGGCGGTCGATGACATCTCGTTCGAGGTCCCGCGCGGATCGTTCGCGACGCTCCTCGGCCCCTCGGGCTGCGGGAAGACGACGACGCTGCGCATGATCGCCGGCTTCTATGATCCGGACAAGGGCGACATCGTGCTTGGAGGCCGGCGCATCAACGACCTGCCCGCCCATCGCCGTGGCGCGGCCATGGTCTTCCAGGACTACGCCCTCTTTCCTCACATGAGCGTCGAGGACAACGTCGGCTACGGACTGCGCGTCAGCGGCGTAGCGAAGGACGAGCGCGATCGACGGGTGCGGGAGACGCTCGAGTTCGTCGGGCTCGGAGCGCTCGGAGACCGCTGGCCCAACCAGCTCTCCGGCGGACAGCAGCAGCGCGTCGCGGTCGGACGCGCCCTCGTGCTCGAGCCGCAGGTCCTGCTGCTCGACGAGCCTCTGTCCAATCTCGACGCGAAGCTTCGCGTGCAGCTGCGCTGGGAGCTCCGCGCACTGCAGCAGCGGCTGGGCATGACGTTCGTGTACGTCACGCACGACCAGGACGAGGCGCTGTCGCTCTCGGACTGGATCGCGGTGATGAACGCGGGCAAGGTCGAGCAGGCCGGTACCCCGTGGGAGATCTACTACCACCCGCGCACCTCGTTCCTCGCGGACTTCGTCGGCGCGGTGAACCTCGTTCCGGGGACGGTGCGCGAGGTGCGTGGCGACGAGGTCGTGGTCGCGTTCGGCGAGCGGACGGTCACCGTGCGGCGTCCGAGCGGGCTCGCGCTCGCCGCCGGACGCGAGGTGCGCCTCTGCGTGCGGCCCGAGGCCCTCGCGCTCCGTCCGCCGGCCGCGGATCCCGACGGCTTCCGCCTCCCCGGCATCGTCGCGCGGCGGGCGTTCCTCGGCGACCTCATGCGCTACTGGGTGACGGTCGACGGTCGCGAGTGGATCGTGGATCAACCCGATCCCGGCGCGGCCGCCGACTTCGACGGTCCGGTGACGGTCGCCGTGAAGCCTGAGCGCATCCACGTCATCGCGGAGTGACGAGCTTCGTCCGGAAGGAGCGAGGAGGGAGCGCACGCTGCGCCCCCTCCTCGTCGCTCAGTTGCCCGCGAACGTGAAGACGTTCGCTGGAACGGTGACGCCGGTGTTGAGCTTGACGATCTCCGAGAGTGTGTGCCGGTAGTCGATGCCGAAACGAAGGTCGATGACTCGGAGGATCGGGTCGTTCTGGTAGAAGAAGCGGTCGCCGTCGCGTAGCGCCTCGAACTGCTTCTTCCACATCGCGAGCTGGAGCTCTCCGAACTCCGCTCCACTGACGTGGCGCTCGGCCACCATGCCCACGAAGGCGTCCAGCGTGTCGACGTTCCCGTATACAGCCTTGAGGCGTGCCGCCAGGGTGGTGCGGCGAACGCCGACGACCGCGCTCTCGCTCGCCGCAGGACTGCCGAAGGGGATGACGTTCCCGTTGTCGTCGAGGAGGCGGACGAAGTCGAGGATGTTGGGATCGTTGATCGGATCGCCGGCGTCGATCAGCGGGTCGCTGGGAAAGCGCTGCGTGGCCTCACCCGTGATGTCCGTGAACGACGTCTTTGGCGCGAGGCCGTATGCGCGCCGCATGTCGTTGTACGTCGGCATGCCGTGGTCACGGCCGCGAGCGATGTCGATCGCGCCGAGGTCCGTGACGCCCTTGAAGCACTCGGGATGGTCGACCGGTTCGCCGCACACGGCCGGGTCGGGTATCCCGGGTTTCGGGACCTGAAAGAGGACGCTGCGCAGCGAGTTATCCATCTGCTCGTCGTTCTGGTATTGACGCTCGCCCAGGCTTTCGAGCGTGGTGCCGAGGCCGAGCTGCCGCAGCAGGTCGGGTGCCCCGAACGCCGCGTTGAGCGGGACGTTCAGCTGGACCTCGTCGGCCGTCTCGGTGACCGCGATGCCGCGTGCCGCGAACGCCGCGAGCTGCGTGCTCGTGTACGTCCCGGCTGCGGCGGCCACATCGAACTCTCCGTGGATCATGCTGTGTGCGCGGTAACCGACCACGGCGAATTCGTTCGACAGACCGGGGTTCACCGTGTGCTCGTACCCGGCATAGGGGCTCAGGCGGAGCCCGACCGCCGGTAGGAACTGCGTGTAGGTGATGTACTGGAGCTCCGCGCCGACGACGCGCCGAGCGATCTGGAACCTCTCTTCCGCGGACAGGAAACCGGGAAGCGCCGCGACGATGCGATTGTGTTCGCGAGCGAACAGCGTGTGCAAGGCCGTGAGCGCGATGTTCTCGTTGGCGCGGACGTCACCCGCGACAACGGCATCGTTGGGTGCCCCGGCGAGCGGACCCATGAGGTCCATGGCGGGCGCCGATGCGGCGTCGCCGCGCGCGGTGACGAGCGGCAGATAGCCATCCGGCGTGAGCATCAGGCGTGCGCCGTTGTTGCTCAGGTCGTTGTCGACCGGGCCGACGCGGAGCCACTCGAGGCGCGCCGGCGTGACGCCGTAGACACCAGAGCCGTCGATGAAGCTGCTGAGCGTGTTGACGTGCTGACGTGCCGTCGCGGTCCCCGTCCCGGGGGCCGCCGGCGTGCGTGTGAACGGCATCTGCGCGAAGTCATTCGTGAACGTCTCGAGTGGATCGTTCGCGTTGAAGGCGAGTGGCACGCTTGCGCCGGGCGTTTCGTCGCGAAGACCGAAGTCGTGGTCCATGAACTGGCCCCAGACCCAGGCCCACTGGGTCAGCGCGTTCTCGGAGAAGATGTTCTGGCCGATGTCGTTGAACACGCGGTTGCTCACGTACCGCGCCGATGGACCGCCGACGATGGCGCCGACGCCGTCGGCGTAATTGGGCGCCCCGACACGCTGGTAGAGCGTGTTCGCGCGTCCCCAATCGGCGTGGAGCGGATTGTTCCCGCGGCCGTCGAGCGTGCGGATGACGAACGAGGTCGCGGATGCGGGGGTCGCATTGACCGCGAGGATGATGATCGAGAAGAGCAGTGCGAGGGCGGTACAGAGTCTCCATTGACGCATGACAACCTCCCGCCCCTTCCCCCCGCCGTGGCGACCGCGGGTCGGAACGTGGCTCGCCGCTCTCCTTTCACGCGAGCGACCGCCGACCTGCTCGGTCTCGTCGCATTAACGGCGGCGCCACGATGGCCGGTTACGTGGACAAATCGGCTCGTACCGGGCGGGTGACCTAAGTAGGGGGTGTCGCTGACCACACGCTGACCGCGCGCTGAACACCGGCGACGCCGGCGACCTGCGCTAGACCTCGACCGTCGTCCCATCCACAGCGTGTTCGAGCTCCAGCTCGCCGATCCGCGCGAGGGTTTCCGCGCCGAGATGCGTGAGCACGATGCGTTTGCACTCGAGCTCGGCACGGTGCGACATGAGCGTGCGATACGAGATGTGCGACGGGTCGTCGGTGTCGAAGAACGACGCGTCGCAGATGAAGATATCGGCACCGTGCGCGACGCGGGCCAGCTCCTCGCTCCAGATCGCGTCGCCCGAATACGCGACGAGCTTGTCACCCACGCGCACCCGCAGACCGTGCGGATCCGACTCGGCCACGTGCTTCACCGGCAGCGCGCTCACGAGCGCGCCCCCGAGCTCGACCTCGTTCGCGCCGAGCACCGTCTCCTCGACCCGGAATGCGAGCTTCGTCTTGCGGAAGAAATCGGGGTAGAGCGCTGACTCGGCGGCGCGCAGCCGCTGGACAAGCGCCCGCGGACCCGCGATCGCGAGCGGCGCGGTCCGCCCCGCGAAATGTTGCTCGATGACGAGATACGGGATACCGCCGAAGTGGTCGCCGTGCAGGTGGCTGATCGCGATCGCGTCGATCGCTTCCGGATCGATCTCGCGCTTTATCGCGGGCAGGGCCGAACCGCCGCAGTCGAGCAGCAGCGAGACACCGGGAGCGCTCACGTGGATGCAGGCATGCGAGCGGCCGCCGTCCGCGAACGCGTTCCCGCTCCCGATGAAGGTGACTCTGACGGTCAAGTGATCTCGGTGAGCTTCACGGTCCGCCGCTCGCGATAGGAGCGGCCCGCGGCCTCGGCGATCCGCAGCGCCTCGAGGGCGTCCGCCGCAGTGCAGGCGTTCGCGGCCTCGCCGCGCGCGAAGCGCAGGAACTCGGCGAGCTCCGCGCGGTAGGCGCCGTCGAAGCGCACGAAGAACGTCGGGTAGGGCGGCCCCGCGAGCGCCGGCGCGTCGGCCTCGACCGAGCGCCAGGGCGTCCGCGGATCGACGCCGATCGCGAGCGTGTCCTTCGCGCCATGGATCTCGACGTGGATGTCGTACCCCGCTTCGTTGTGGCGCAGCCCGGTGATGAGCCCGAGCGAGCCGCCGGAGAGGCGGATCAGCACCACCGACGTGCCGACGTCTCCCATCGCCTCGTACTGGGGGAAGCCGAGCGTCGAGCCGGTCGCGGTCACCTCCACCGCTTCCTGGCCGAAGAGCCAGCGCGTGATGTCGAAGTCGTGAATGAGCTGATCCTTGAACTGGCCGCCCGAGGTCGCGACGTACGCGTCGGGCGGCGGCAGGCGATCGCAGCTGACCATGACGAAGGAGAACACGTCACCGATCTTTCCGGCCCGGATGTCATCGCGCGCCCTCAGGTATCCCGCGTCGAAGCGGCGTTGAAAGCCGATCTGCAGCTTTCCCCTCGCGCGCTCGACGTGCGCGACGATGTCGCGTGTCTCGGGTATGCCGATCGCGATCGGCTTCTCGCAGAACGTCGCGATCCGCGCGTCGAGGCAGCGCTTGATCAACGACGCGTGCGTGTTGGTCGGGGTCACGATGACCGCGGTATCGACACCCGCGAGCGCCTCGTCGATCGAGGCGGCGGCCCGAACGCGCAGTGTCGCGGCGACGTCTTTGGCGCGAGCGTCGTCCGCGTCGTAGACGCGTAGCTCGTCCACGTCCTTCGTTTCGCTGAGGACCTTCGCGTGGAACGCGCCGAGACGCCCAACGCCGAGGATGGCGACACGCATCGCGACGCATTCTGCGATGGAACGCTCCGGTCCGTCAGAATCGCGCGGGTGACTCCGATCCGCGGCGTGCTCTTCGATTGGGGCGACACGCTCTTCTCGCCACCGGATGCGGGCAGCGTGATCGTGGCGGCGGCTGCGGAGCGCGGCGTGCACATCGAGGCCACCAAAGCGCGCGCGCTTTGGGATGAGCTGTGGGTGGCGGGCAAGATGCCCGAGGAGCTCGCGAAGGGACGCGACCTGTCAGCGGACGCGCACCGCGAGGTGTGGACCGCGCTCTTCGAGCGCGCGAACGGTGCGGTGCCCGACATCGCGAGCACGCTGTACGAACGCGTGATGGATCCGCGCGCCTGGATCCCCTATCCGGACACGGCTCCGACGCTGCGGGCGCTGCGTTCGCGCGGCGTCAGGATCGGAATCGTGAGCAACGTGCCGCGCGACCTGCGACCCATCTTCACGGCGCACGGCCTGGCCGAGCTGGTCGACGCGTACACGCACTCGTTCGAGGTCGGCGCCGAGAAGCCCGATCCCAGGATCTTCCTGCGCGCCTCCGAAGCGCTCGGCACGCTGCCGCGCGACACGCTCATGGTCGGCGATCATCCGGTCGCCGACGCCGGCGCGATCGTCGCCGGTCTGCGGTTCTACCTCTTGCCGCCCGACGGCGCGCCCGATGCGCCGCGCGGCCTCGACCGCGTCGTCGCGATCATCGACGCGTCGCAGGATTAGGTCGTGAAGAGCGGGCTCATCTCGCGGCGCAGCAGCAGCTCGTCCATGTCCGCGTCCGGCGGCCGCACGCCATCGCGCGCTGCGGCGTCCAGGACCAGCGGCAGCAGCCCGACGTCGCCGACGGTGTTGAGGAACACTCTCGGATCGCTCAGCACCCAGCGCACTGCGAGATCGATGTCGCGCTGTTCGCGCAGCGGCTCGTACCAGGTCGTTGGCGTGCTCGGCCGTTCCGCCTGCCACGGCCCGAGCGTGATCGCCTTGATCGTCTGCATCGCCGCGCCGCGTTCCTCGCAGAGCGCAATGAGCGCCGCCACGTCGCGCGCGTAGGCGGGCGCCTGCAGCTGAACGTAGTTGTAGGGGAACAGCACCGAATCGAACGGGAAACGTTCCAGGCTTCGCCGGTGCTGCGCCGGCGCCTCGAGACCGTGACCGGTCACACCGATGAAGCGCACCAGACCCGCATCGCGCGCCTCGACCGCCGCGCGCAGCGCACCGTCGGGGGCGAACGCCATGTCCCACTCGGCCTGGTCCACGAGGTTGTGCAGCTGGATGAGATCGACGTGATCCGTGCCCAGCCGCTCGAGCGAGCGGCGGATCTCGTCGCGAGCCTCGGCGTACGTTCGCCGGCCGGTCTTTGTCGCGACGAAGAAACGATCACGCCCGGCTCCTCTGATCCAGGGCGCGACGCGCAGCTCGGCGTCGCCGTAGCTGGCCGCCGTGTCGATGTGGTTGACGCCGTAACGCTGGAGCAGGTCGAGCACCCCGTCCGCGACCGCCTGCGTCACGCGTGAGAGCGCCGCTGCGCCGAACAGAGTGCGCGTGCTGCGATGACCGGTGCTGCCGAACGGGGCGAGCGGGATCATGCCGTCACGCTAACGCGTCCTCGCCGGGAACGCCGACGAACGCGAAGACCGCGCCGAGTGTCTCGCACGTCACCGCCGCGAGCAGCACGAGCGGGATCGAGATCGGAACGACCGCGCCCGCGATGGCCGAGCCGATCGGGAATCCGACGAAGTTGAGGGCCATCGACACCGCGAAGGCGCGGCCGAGCCATGCCGGATCAGTGCGGCGCTGTCGCAGCGTGAACAGGACGATGTCGAACGGACCGGTCGCGATGCCGAGAGCCAGCATCGCGAGCGCGACGATCAGCGGGTCGGGGTAGAGCATGACGATCGCGATCGCCGCCGCCTCGCCAAGCATCGCGAGCGCGAGCCATTGCCGTTCCCGACCGCGCGTCGACACCCGACCCATCAACAGCACGGCAACCGAGCCGGAGATTCCCAGCAGCGCGAAGAGCAGACCCACGAATTCGGGCCCGCGGCCGAAGCGCTGGAGCACGAGCACCGGCAGCGCGAGGAAGAACATGCCCCATCCGAGGTTGCTCGTCGACACGGCCAGCGCAAGCGCCCGCAGCGTGCGGTTGCGCGCCACGTACGCGAGCCCACGCCACGCGTCGGGCAACAGCCGGCCGGTCTCGCCCTTGGTGGCAGGATCGCGCAGGCCGAGCGCGACGACGGCCGCTGCGCTGAAGAGGGAAGCGGTGAACACGAGCGCAACGGGGGCTCCGAAAGCCGCGACGAGCGCGCCGGCGAGCGCCGGCCCGACGATGCTCGCGACGACGTAGCCGTTGCTGTCGATCGCGTTCGCGCGCTCCCACAGGTGCCGCGGGACGATGAGCGGGAAGAGCGTCCGCACGCCGGTGTTCGACAGGGGTTGGGTGAGCGAGGTGATGGTCACGATCGCCAGCAGCGCGGCCACTGGAAGGAGGTCCACCAGGGCGAGCGTCGCGATCAGCGCGAGCGAACATCCTGCGATCACGTAATCGAGGACCATGAGTCGGGTGCGGCCGTGGCGGTCGAGCAGAGCGCCGGCGACGGGGCTGCCGACAAGGCCGGGCAGGATGCTGAGGAAAGTGACCGCACCTGCGATCTCTGCCGATCCGTAACGCTGCAAAGCGAAGAGGACGAGGACCAACGACACCATCTGGCCGGCGGTACGCGCGAGCATCATGCTCGCGACCAAGCGCGGGAATCCGGCGATCGCGAACAGCCGCCCGTAGCTCGGTGCGTCGTGAGTGGAAGAGGTCACGGACCCGCGAGGCTAGCGCAGATGGGCCGCAGGAATTATTTGGCCGCGCTGCTTTCGCGTTCGCGCCGGGCGGCGCGCCGCTCCTCGTATATGCGCGCCGACGCGTCAAGCTTGTCGAGGAACCGGTGAAGGCGGTCGCGGTCGTGCTCGGCCTCGGCATCGAGACCGGTGCGTTCGAAGATGCGCCAGTAGCGGAGCAGCGGCCACAGGATGTCGTCGTGATGGATGCGGAGGTCGTAGATGCCCGCGTCCGCCATCCGCGCCGCCTTGCGCACGAATCCGGTTATGGCGCTGCCCGGCATCTCGAACGTGAGCACCTCGCGCGTGATCGCGGTGACGACCTCGGACGGCGCGATCTCGAGCATCGCCGCGAGCGCGTCGCGGTAGAAGACCATGTGCAGGTTCTCGTCGAGCGCGACGCGCGACATGATCTTGTCCGCCACCGGGTCGTCCGAGTACCGGCCGGTGTTCTGGTGCGAGACACGAGTGGCGAGCTCCTGGAACGACGTATAGGCGAGGCCCTGCAGCACGTTCACGTCGTGGTCGTAGCCGGACATCACGTTCTGCATCCGGCCACGCTCGAGCGCGACCGGATCGATGTTCCGCGTGACGACGAGGTAATCGCGGATGACGATCGCGTGCCGGCCCTCTTCGGCGGTCCACCGGTTGACCCAGTTCTTCCACGCGCCGTCGCCCTTGCTGAAGATCTTGTAGATGAGGCGGTGGTATGAGGGCAGGTTGTCTTCGGTGAGCAGGTTCACCTCGAAGGCCGTCTGCGCGACGCCGGTGAGCCTGGGCTGGTCCGGCGTCCAGGGCTCCTTGTCGTAGTCGCGCCCCAGGCTGTATGGGATGTAGTCGTGCGGGAACCACTCCTTCGCCACGCCGACGTGGCGATCCAGCAGACGCGCGACCGTCGGCTCGACCTCGGCGAGGAGCGCCGCGTCGTCGTGACGGGTCTTCATTCCGGCGAAATCGTAGCGCCTGACGGGCTTCTCAGACGGCGGCTGCGGCCTTCTTGCGCTGGCCCGCGAGACGATCACGGTCTTGCTTCGCCAGCACGCGCTTGCGGATGCGATACGCCGCCGGCGTGACCTCGAGCAGCTCGTCATCGGCCAGGAATTCGACCGCGTCATCGAGCGACAGCTCGCGGAGTCCATCGAGCTTCGCGGCGATATCCGAATTGCTGCTTCGCATGTTCGTGAGGTGTTTCTTGCGCACCACATTCACCTCGAGGTCGCGGTCGCGGATGTGCTCGCCGACGACCATCCCCTCGTAGACCTCCACGCCGGGCCCGATGAAGAGCTGGCCGCGCTCCTGCGCCTGGTTCAGCCCGAACATCGTCGTCGTGCCTGCTTCGAAAGCGATGAGCGACCCGAGATCGCGGGACTCGATCGCGCCGGCATAGGGACCGTATCCTGCGAAGAGCGTGTTCATCACGCCCTTGCCGCGCGTGTTCGTGAGAAAGGCCTGACGGAATCCGAGCAGACCGCGGGTGGGGATCCGGTACACGCAGTGGGCGCTGCCATCCTCGCGGTACTTCATGTCGACGAGCGCGCCGCGCCGCCGGCCCGCGAGCTCTACCACCGTGCCGAGCACGTCCTGCGCGACCTCGACCTCGAGCTGCTCGTACGGCTCCAGCTGCTCGCCGCCCTCCTCCTTGTAGATGACCTCCGGGCGCGACACCTGGAACTCATAGCCCTCGCGCCGCAGCGTCTCGATGAGGATCGCGAGGTGCAGCTCACCGCGGCCGCTCACCACCAGCGTGTCGGGGCTCTCGGTATCGGCCACGCGCAGCGCCACGTCGCGCTCGAGCTCGGCGTAGAGGCGCTCCCGCAGCTTGCGGCTGGTGACGTGCGTGCCCTCGCGTCCCGAGAAGGGGCTGGTGTTCACGGCGAAGGTCATCCGCAGCGTGGGCTCTTCGACGCGAATGGGCGGAAGGGGCCGCGGGTCCGCTGCGTCCGCGATCGTGTCGCCGATGCCCACGTCGGGGACACCGGCGACCGCGACGATGTCACCGGCACGCGCGTCTTCGACCTCTTCGCGCGCCAGACCCTGGAAGGTGAAGAGCTGCGTGACGCGCGCCGGCGTGAGCGCGCCGAAGTGGTCGATGCGCATGACCGGCTGCGCGCGCCTGAGCACGCCGCTCTGGAGCCGTCCGACGGCGATCTTGCCCTTGTAATCGTCGTAGGTCGTCGTCGTCACGAGCAGCTGCGCCGGCGCCTCGGCGTCCACATCGGGCGCGGGGATGCTCTCGACGATCGCGTCGAACAGCGGCTCGAGCGTGGTGCCGATGTGGCGGTGGTCGGTGCTGGCCGCGCCGGTGATCGCGTTGGTGTAGATCGTCGCGAACTCGGCCTGCTCGTTCGCGGCACCGAGGTCGAGGAACAGGTCGAACGTCTCATTCAGCACGTGCACCGGGCGCGCGTTCGGACGATCGATCTTGTTGATGACCACGATCGCGCGGTGGCCGCGCCGGAGCGCCTGGCGCAGCACGAATTTCGTCTGCGGCATCGGCCCATCGACCGCGTCGACGAGAAGAAGCACGCCGTCGACCATGTTCATGACCCGTTCGACCTCGCCGCCGAAATCGGCGTGGCCGGGCGTGTCGACGATGTTGATCTTCGTTCCGCGATACATGACCGCGGTGTTCTTCGCCATGATGGTGATGCCGCGCTCGCGCTCGAGCGCGTTCGAGTCCATGACGCGCTCGGCGACCTGCTGGTTGTCGCGGAAGATATGGCTCTGCCGGAGCATGGCGTCGACCAGCGTCGTCTTCCCGTGGTCGACGTGCGCGATGATCGCGATGTTGCGGATGTCGGTCCGGCGCATGGCTAGGTAGGGCCGCGGAAAGGGGACATGTGACAAGTCTATTGTGCGTTCGTGCGCCGGAGCCGCCTCATCGTGCTTGCGATCCTCTGCGGGCTCACAGGCATCGTTTGGATCCTTCAGGGCATCGGCATGCTTCCGGGGTCGTTCATGACCGGGCAGATCGTGTGGGCCGCGATCGGGAGCGTGTTGCTCTTCGTTTCGGGCATCCTGGCATGGGCCGCGTTCAGACCGAAGGCCTCCTGAGTCGCGGAACAACGGTGGCCCTCGGGTAGTTGCAGTAGGCGGTGCCCGCCGTCGAAGCTGAGACCCTTGCGCTACCCCGTATCGAGCGGCCCGACCTCGCCGCCGCGGTGCGTCCGGTGCTGGGCGTCGTCGACGCGACGGTCACGCTGGAAGGCGAGGGCTTCCAGGTTCGCCGGCCCTTCCCCGGGATCGACCCGAATCTCACCGACCCGTTCCTGCTTCTCGATCACCTCGGCGCGGTCGAGTACTCGCCGGGCGAGGCGAAGGGCGCGCCGGATCATCCGCACCGCGGCTTCGAGACGGTGACCTACATCATGGACGGCGCGATCGAGCACAAGGACTCGACCGGCGGCGGCGGCGTGATCACCGACGGCGCGACGCAGTGGATGACCGCGGGCGCCGGCATCGTCCACTCCGAGATGCCGACGCACGAGCTGCTCGTGCGCGGAGGCCTCTTCCACGGCACGCAGCTGTGGGTGAACCTGCCCGCCGACAAAAAGTGGAGCCCGCCGCGCTACCAGGACATCCGCGGGAGCGACGTGCTCCTCCTCTCGTCGCACGACGGCGCATCGCTCGTCCGCGTCATCGCCGGCGATCTCGGCGGTCACGCCGGTCCGGGCCGCACGCACACGCCGATCGTGTACGCACACGCGAGCATCGCGCCGGGCGCGCGGCTCGAGCTGCGATGGCCCAGCGAGTTCAACGCGCTCGCGTACGTCCTTTCCGGTCGCGGCACCGCCGGCATCGGACGCGTCGCGCTCCATGAAGGCCAGCTCGCGATCTTCGGGCCCGGCGATGCGCTCGCGATCGCGGCAGACGAGCAGCAGACGAGCCGCGCGCCGCGTCTCGAGATCCTGCTGCTCGGCGGTCGTCCGATCCGCGAGACGATCGCGTTCTACGGACCGTTCGTGATGAACACCCGCGAGGAGATCATCCAGGCCATCGCCGATTACCGCGCCGGCCGCATGGGGGTCATCCCGCCGACGCGGCGCGACGCCTAGCGCGCAGCTAGCGCCGCTCCAAAGCGAGGCGCGCGCCCAGCGCGATCAACACGCCGCCGGTAACGCGCTCCAGCCAGCGCCGCACGCCGGCGCCACCGAGCAGAGCGCTGATGCGCGTGAGCGCGTACGCGTACGCCGAGAGCCACGCGATCCCCATGACGCCGTGCGCGACCGCGAACGCGAGCGACCGTACGAGCACATTGTCCCCGGGTGACATGAACTGGGGCAGGAAGGTCAGGTAGAAGACCGCGACCTTCGGGTTCAGCACGTTGCTGAACACGCCCTGCAGATACGGATTCGCGCCGCGCCGCGGCGAGGGCGTCTCGGACGTGTCGTGACGGAACGAGCTGCGAAGCGCCTGGAGCCCGAGATAGGTGAGGTACGCCGCGCCGGCGATCTTCACGATCGTGAATGCCTCCGCCGATGTCGCGAGGATCACCGACAGCCCCAGGGCTGACGCGGTCGCATGCACGAGCAGGCCGGAGCAGATGCCGAGCGTCGCGAGTAGCGCCGCCCGCCGGCCGCGCTCGAGCGTGATCTTCGCGACGAGCGCCATGTCCGCGCCCGGTGAGATCGTCAGCAGCGCCAGGACGGCGAGTCCGGTGACGAAGAGCGGGTCGAGCATCAGCGACGCCCGAGCCGGCGCACGAGGTTCGTGCGGGCTTCGACGTCGAGCGGCCGATCGCGCTCGGCGAGCTTCGCGGCAACGGCCTCGCGATGCTCGACCGTGCGGTTCGCGCCGAACTTGAACTTCGCGCGCACGTCGGTGACGGAGAGACGGATGCCGCGGATGGATCCGAGCAGCTTGCCGTACGGATTGTCGCCGGGCTCGACCGGCGCGTGTTTTCCTTCGGGCTGGAAATGCGCGAGCTGGCGCTCGAGGATCGCTGCGATGCCGGCCGGCTCGTCGACGATCTCCACGTCGCACGCGAGCTGTACCGCCGCGTAGTACGAGGTCGGGACGCCGTACTCGTCCTGGTTCCAGTGACCCGGGATGAAGGTGTAGGCACCGAAGACGGAGAGCAGCGCACGCGGGCGCTCGTCCAGCGCTCCCCAGACCGGATTGGGTCTCGCAAGGTGAAGGAGCACGGTCTTGTCGCCGTCATAGATGAAGTGCGTCGGCACCACGATCGGGAGATCGCGGCCGGCACCGGGCGCGATGAGCTCGCCGAAATCGTGGTCGGCGAGGAACGCGCGCCACTCGGCATCGCTCAGCGGCTCGTCGTGACGACGGATGAGCACTCCTTACACCTCCGCTGTCGTCGTTTTCCGCGCGAGGCCGGCATCGCGCGTCGCGGCGGCGACGGCCTTCGCGACCGCCGGCACGACATCGCGGTCGAACACCGACGGCAGGATGTACTCGGCCGAACGCACCTGCGGCGGGACCGTCGCGGCGAGCGCCTTCGCCGCGGCGAGCTCGACCTCCGCCGATACGCCGCGAGCGCGAGCGTCGAGAAGTCCGCGGAACACACCAGGGAACGCGAGCACGTTGTTCACCTGATTCGGATAGTCGCTGCGTCCGGTCGCGAGCACGTCTACGTCGGGCGCGGCGTCGAGCGGGTCGATCTCGGGATCAGGGTTCGCGAGCGCGAACACGATGCGTGGTCGCCCCATCGTGCGCAGCGCCCCATGCGACAGGATCCCCGGACCAGAGAGTCCGATGAACACATTCGCGCCGGCGAGCGCGTCCTCGAGCGACCCGCGGCGCTCGGTCCCGAGCATTCGCACGACATCACGCTTCTCCTCGTTCAGATCGTCGCGCTTGCCATGCACGATGCCATGGCGGTCGCACAGCATGATGTCGCGCACGCCGGCAAGGCGCAGCAGCCGGGCGGTCGCGATCCCCGCGGCGCCAGCGCCCGCGATCACGATGCGCAGATCGGCGAGCTCGCGCGCCACGACGGCCGCGGCATTCCGTAACCCCGCGAGAACGACGATCGCTGTGCCGTGCTGGTCGTCGTGGAAGACCGGGATGTCGAGACGTTCGCGCAACTTGCGCTCGACGACGAAGCACGCCGGCGCCGCGATGTCCTCGAGATTGATGCCTCCGAACACTGGCGCAACGTTCTCCACGGTGCGAACGATCTCGTCGGGGTCGTGCGTCGCGAGGCACAGCGGGAACGCCGTGATAGCCGCGAGGTCCGCGAAGAGCAGGGCCTTCCCCTCCATCACCGGCAGCGCGGCCTCCGGCCCGATGTTGCCGAGTCCGAGCACCGCTGACCCGTCGGTGACGACCGCGACGCTGTTCTGCCGGATCGTGAGCCGCCAGACCTTGTCCGGATCCTCGGCGATCGCGCGAGAGATG
>Ga0209161_10001331_pt1 | contig 20383 bp, 21 predicted proteins | sample GraSoiAngelo_155_FD_186169 | JGI IMG/M metagenome (GOLD analysis project Ga0209161, IMG submission 186169) | Grasslands soil microbial communities from the Angelo Coastal Reserve, California, USA - 14_1009_13_30cm (SPAdes) (version 2) | ecosystem: Environmental > Terrestrial > Soil > Grasslands... | reverse complement strand
CGTCCTGCCGGAATCTCTTCTCTGGCATTCCCAGCAGGGCGATGAGCTTCTCGTTTACTTGTTTCAACGCTTCAACATCATAGTCGGCTTCTTCCAAGGGATGCTTCTGGGGAAAGTTTCCCTGCGCGAGGGTCTTGGTCAGGATCTTCTTGAGTTGTGGTATGAGCACGGAAAAGATCTGGTCGAGGTCGGTGATGGTCAGTCCTTCCTCGAAGAGGTCCAGGAGCGCGTTGTAAGGATGTGTGGATGGGTTGAGATGTTCTGCCTGCTTCCGTTTCAAGTCGGTTATTTTTTGGAGGTGAGGCTGGAAGATTCCAAAATCAGCCTTCTTTCGCGCCTCTCTCCATGGGACAGATGCCTCAACGGTGGCCTTCTGCAATTGCTCCAGCAGATCTGGTGGAACCTTCTGGTAGAAATCTAGTTCTCTCTTGATGACACGGATTACTCCCTTCTCTGCATCGTTGAGGGTCTTCTGCCTCTCAGCCTTCTCGATGAGACCTGTCAGGTCAAGGGTCATTTTCTGTCGTAGCAGCTCGATTTCGGCCTGAGCCTGGCCTCTTGCAGTGGCGCCAGCTTCTGGCATGTTGATCTCCAAGTCCCATCCTAACAGGGCAGAGGTGTGGGTCATAGCGGCGATCGGTTTGTACTTGGCCAGAAGGTCGAGGATGACTAGATTGCTGAACAGGGTCATTAGATCAGCATCGATTCTTCAACTATCACTATCTAAAAACATTCGAACAGTTTGCGAGTATCCTTCCACGTGCCTCCGGGTACCGAAGGTGCCCACTCACACATCATAAATAGCGAAGCTGAAAAGAATTCGTTGGGTCTGGACAAGAATGGCCGATGCTGTGTTTGTCGTTCTGCTCCTTCTTCACGTTGGCTCAATAATCGCATGGATGGGAGGGGCCACATTGTTCGTTTCGGTCCTCGCGCCCTCGCTAAGAAGAATGTCTCCAGCATCAAGAGGTGAATTCACCGTCTCTGTGCTACCATCGTACATGCGGTTCATCGGAGGAAGCTCTATCGCTGCCGCGGTAGCAGGTCTCGCGTTATACGCTTACATTACTCAAATCGCGACCTCCTTTGCACCGTCCAGCTCAGGTCTGATTTACATCCAAATTGGTGCGATCGTGACCCTCATCGTTCTTCTGATTGCATTTGGTGTTCTAATACCAACTAGCCGGAAGCTCGTTGAGCTCTTGAAGCAGGCGCAGAAACAAGTAGCGCCTGGCGGGGACGCGGTGACGTCTGCTCAGGTCGCAAACTTGCAGAAGAGATTGGGCATGGCCGCTAGGTTGGGAGTGTTCTTGCTCGCACTGACATTCATCTTGATGATCGTCGGAGCCAGCATCTAACCTTCAGTTCATCTGCATTATCTAGAGGCCGTTCCGAAGAGTTCGCATAGTCTCTCACTACCGCATCCGCTGATGACGAGCCGCTCTTTGGCGTTATTGAGCAGCTTCTGGGTCCAATCGACATCTCCACCGTCAACGAGTTCCTGCTCCCGGCCAGCAGAGGGAGTTCCGAAGATCTTGAAACACAACTCGCGATAGTAACCTCGGCCCTGCTTCCGATCCTGATCAAATCCGATCCTCACGCCGTTGTGTGAGGATTGAAGCTTGTCAACAACTCCCGATCGAACTGCTGATCTCGGAGCCCCAGAGGTGAAGTCGCTGATGGCGACCCGAAGAGCAATCTTAGAGCCTAGAAACTTCTTGAGCGCCTTAAGGAAGAATCCTACGTGGAGACGCGCCGCTTCGATCTCAAATTGAAGATTTCCCGGGTCGCGGCCCGAACTTCACAAGGAAAAGAGTCTGAAATGCTGCAAGACACCTGGACGGATGCTGATTGTCTGGCCTCTTAGGAGGCGGTGACTCGATGCAAGATGTACCGAAGTTGCCTGGCCCGTGGAGAAATTCTTCTGTTCGCGCCGTCGAACCGCGCATTCAATCGCGAGCACGTTCGTCGAGTCGGCGACAATCTCAGTATTTCGGATGGTCGAAACGGTCCAGTCCTGACTAATCGGAGACAGTACGGACCCGGTTCCCAGTGGGCAAACCGGTGAGAGTTCGACAGCTTGAAAGACTTTTGGTAACGTCAAAAATGCTACGCGGTCCCATTCAACAAGGCGCGCGGGATCGGAGGCGGAGGGCCTGGTGAACTTGTTTGAGACATGATCGTCAAGTAAGGCTTTCGGGTCACGTTTCTTTACTCTCCGTGCGTATACCTCCAATAGTAACGATTGCAGGTCGGTAGGCGCGAGACGGGCAGAGAGAATGTCGGCTAGGTGCGGGACGCCGGCATCTCTCTCGATTCGGTTTATGATTCGACTTCTGCTAGTGAGGTTGGAAGTTGAGGGTCCAGCGGGCGAGCTTTCCATAGGGCCAGGTCTAAGGGCGGTCGGTCATTAATTGTTGACATCGCGGACCCTAGATGAAACGAGGTAGGGGCCGGACCTCAAAACAGCTCCATCCAATAATAATTTTTCCTTGACAGGATGCATGTCGGTGCTCCACTTGAACCATTTCGGCATCTGGTCTTCACGGACGAGAACACAAGCGTCAATTGTCTTCACGAGAAGTTTGCCTAAGGCTTCACTGTACGAAAGGCTGTTACGACTTGTGCCTTCATGGGCTCTTCTATCCCAAGTTTGCCAGATGTTCGCGTGTAGATGTGTCTCTGGGTGAGGGTCTTCAACGCCAACTATTAGCGCGTAGCTTTCTAGGTTGGTTAGTGAACGGTGAAACTTGGAACTGTTTTCTTTAGCCTCGAGTTTGAGCTTCTTTCTCAATCGGTCTGTTCGGATTGTTCCCTCGGTCTCGATAGTTTCGAGTATTTTCAGTTCGATATCTGAGAGAATCTGTTGTTTGACCGCTGGGCCTTGGTGATGTTTCACGATGATGTCGAGGATCGGCCAGAGCTTGTTGGATACGAAGGTCTTGGTCCTCCTGAATATTCTCGTGGCGAGAATGTCCTTTCTCCCTTCAACATCTCGTGAAACGTGGGCTACTGGTTGGCCGGAGATCTTGATCGACCACCAGTCCAACCAGCCACTGAAGCCCTTCGCAGAAGGCTTCCAAGGCTTGCCTAGTATGCCGCTGATGAGGCTTGGAAGTTCGTTACCTCCCAGCAACGAGACGAGACCCTTATCGTGGATGAACTCGATGATCTCATCCTGAGTCTTCAATCGGAGGCTAGGCTTGAGTCGATGTTCTCGGACCCGGATGGCTTCGGCTCTACTAATCAGCGCGCTAGTCTTCGGGCTCAGAGCGCTTATCCCTGCTTTCGAGAGGCACGAATCTCCAGACTCATGTCAACAGCTGGAGCGGAGTGGGTGATTGCGCCGACAGAAATTACGTCCACTCCTGTCTTCGAGTACTTTGCAAGATTCTCTTTTCTTATCCCTCCTGACACTTCTACTAGGACCCGGTCTCGAAGACCTTTGCTGATCAACAATGTCATGGAACTTTCCACTTCCTTCGGTGTCATGTTGTCGAGCAGAATGATGTTGGCTCCTGCCTGAGCCGCCACGACGGCCTGGTGAGCGGTCGTCACTTCGACCTCTACCTTCTTTGTGAAACTAACCGCCTCCTTCGCCTTTCGAACACAGGCATCTATCGAACCTGCCAGTTCTAGATGATTATCTTTGATCAGCACGGCATCGTCTAGTCTCAAACGATGCGTGTCGCCGCCACCAAGCTCTACAGCCCGCTTCTCGAAATATCTCAGACCCGGAAGCGTCTTTCTAGTGCACGCAATTCTCATCTTGCCTCTGCTCTGCTTCTCGGCGATTGATACGAGGTCTGCCGTTGCGGTTGCGACTCCGGACATGTGGGCTAGTATGTTCAACAAGGTCCGCTCAACTGTCAGCAAGGCGCGCGCTGGACCGCGGATGGAAAGAATCTTCGCCCCTGCTTTGACATGATCACCGTCACGCGCTGCAGCCGTTCCCTGACAGCCCGCGAGTTCGAGAAGAGCCAGTGCCTCTTCAATGCCAGCGACCACGGCATTCTCGTTACAGACCACATTTGCCTCAGCCTTCTGCTTGGAATCGATGAGAGCATTCGTCGTGATGTCTCCGTATCCTACGTCTTCGGTCAAGAAGGATCTGACTGTATCTTCTACAATCCATCTAGTGAGATCCAAACTTCAACGAAACCGGGACTCTTCGAGGGTTTGGTATAAGGAAATAAACCGAGTTCCCGAGCGTTCACACTACTGGACTGATTCGGCGGGCTGTTCTACTTCAATTTCCCCACGGTGCACCTCGTGACCGCAGGAGCCTAAGAAAATGTCCAAGCCGTCGGGCCGAGCATCATCACGGTGTGGGCTTACATGGACAAAGACGACTTGTTCATGATCTATTGGACAGATCGCCTTGATCAAATTCACAGTGTTCGGCCGGATTCTAAGCGGGTTGATGAAGGATTCGAACTTCTGGTGCAATCGCTCGTATTTGATCCCGAGGAATCCCGCGTAGATTCCGCAGAAGAACACGAAGATGCTTGCTCCTAGCGAGATTGCGACTCCTATGGTCGTTAGGGTTTCACTGAAGACGAGGATTAGAGATACGGCCACGGGCAGTGTCAGCATTGCTAGACCGATGAGAATTTTGCCCATGATGGAGAGGAAGCCCATGCTCTTGCGACTACCTATTTGCTTCTCTAACTGGGTCTAGGTTTCTTGGAGTCCCGCTCTCTTACAATCTTCTGGACGTGCTCGATGATAGTCTTTAGAGCGGTGCCAGGACCATAATTTCCGGTAATACCGAGCTTCTCCAGTCGAGGCTTGTCATCATCCGGAATTATTCCACCACCCACGAGCAGAATATCATCGCCGCCTTTTTCCCGGATAAGTTTGGCGACTTTGGGAAAGGCTGTCATGTGGGCGCCATTTAGAAGGCTCATGGCGACTACGTCAACGTCTTCGTCGATAGCCATTTGAGATACTTGTTCAGGGGTTGCAAGGAAGCCGGTGTAGATGACCTCCATTCCTGCGTCCCTGAGGGCCCGGCAGAGAATGAGGGCGCCTCGATCATGACCATCCAGCCCAGGCTTGGCTACTAGCACCCGAATTCTCTTGTCTTGGCCAGGTGCTGGTTTCTTCTGGGGCAAGGCGCGAATCTACCTTGTTTCAAGCAGGTCTCAATAATTAAGGGCTATTGATTGATCGCGCCAGCTTTATTTCGAAGAATCTCTCGGGACCATGGAGAGGTTTCCTAAACTGCAACAGGTTCAAGTCCCAAAAGTCTCTGTCTCGAATAGCGTATTGAATTGGCTCCTAGAGGAGGATGAGCCGTCAGCCCGTTATCATACCCTGGTCGATCTCCAGGAGAGAGGTGAGAACGATCAAAGCGTCGCCGGCACTCTGAACCGTATTGGAAGAATTGGTTGGGCGTCAAAGATTCTAGCCAGGCAGAAAGATGGTATCTACTGGGACAATCCTAAGTCTTGTTATGTTCCAAAATTCTCCGCGTGCTCTTGGCAGCTCGTCGTCTTGGCGGACTTGGGCGTTTCATCCAAGGACCCGCGTGTGGACGAGGCTGTTGATCACTTCCTTGAGCATCACAATGTGGAAACAGGGGGCATCTCGCTTCGACCAAAGGGGCATGCGAAATTTGAGCCTCATATCTGCGCGACCGGAAACATGGTTCGGGCTCTAGCAAAGATGGGATACGCGGAGGACGATAGAGTCCTGAGCGCGATGGATTGGCTGTTGTCGAAACAGCTGGCTGATGGCGGTTGGAACTGCTCGCCTTCTGGGAAGCATGGATCCTTCATGTCGGTTATTCAGCCAGTCTGGGCTCTGTCCGAGATGATGGCGCACGACGCGAGGAAGGGCTGGGAAGTCTCAGCGAAGAGAGGAGCTGAGTTTCTACTGAAGCATCGCGTCTACCGGTCTGACAAGGATGATTCTGTCGTGCTGCTTGATTTTCTGAGGCTGCATTACCCCATACACTATTGCTACGATTTTCTGCACGGATTGCGAGTCCTGACAGAGCTGGGCATCAAGAATGATCCTAGGATGAACGATGCCGTCGCCCTGCTCTTGGAAAAGAGAACGCCCGATGGAAAATGGAATTTGGACGGTGTCTACAGAGGATGGCGACATGCACACGCGATGCATGGAGAAGAGACGGTTTCCCGACCCGAAGAGCGAGAGCTGATAACCCAAGGATGGGGAACGGAGAGAGCGTTGCAAATCGAGGAAGCGGGCAAACCCAGCAAGTGGTTAACACTGCAGGCGCTTCTTGTGCTAAAGAGGCTCGGCCTCCTCGTCTCGGGATTGTAGAAAGTGGCTAGCGATCGTCTTCTTCATCGATTCGCTTTTGTAACGCCCTTAGCCGCTTCCTGTTTTCTTCGAGTTCGTCAGAGGTATTTGGACCGACACGCTTGGCGCGTCCTCGACGCTGCTGCATGTCCTCCTCCAGAAGCTTACGCTTACGAGTCTCCTCTTGCATCTTGAAGACAAGCTTTGCTTCCTCCCAAGGTGGCAAGCGTTTCTTCTCAGCCATACGTCCATTACTCACCCAAAACTGGCCTTATGACGGCTATTATGAGTCGACTCAGACTCAAAAACTTTCAGATTTTTGGGCGGAGACAGCATCGCCAGTTCCTGAGCTGATATCACGGTCTAGGTTCTGCGTTCACGTTTAATAGCGACCAGTTTCTCGCCCGCCTCAGAACGTCGTTGCGTCAAGGCATCCTGAACGAGGATTCGCTGACCTTTGCGGAGAAGATCATTAGCATCCGAGCGGATGGTGCCGAAAAGATCCATCGCCCGGGAGACATTACTGTACTGCCCGTGGACCTCGCTATGGCTCAGGACAGCACAGGGCCGCTTGCAATCAAAGTCTTCGGCGAGATGGGTGTCCCGAGGGTCTGGGACCCTTCCAAAATCCATCTCGTTATTGATCATTCCTTCCCTGCTCCCGATGAGAAAGTCGCTAACCTTCATCATTTGATGAGAGAGTTCGTCAAGAAGTATGGCGTACGACTCGTCGAAGGGAGCATTTCACACCAGCATCTTCTTGAGAACCACGTCGTCCCGGGAATGGTCCTTTTCGGCGCTGACTCTCACACATGTCAAGCTGGAGCGGTCGGGGCCTTCGCCACGGGAATTGGTAGCTCGGAAATGGCCGCTGTGTGGGCTTCTGGAAAACTCTGGGTAAAGGTCCCGGAATCGATCAAGGTCAACCTTACCGGCCAGTTCAAGAAAGGGGTCTTTGCTCGGGACATAGTCTCACACTTTATTGGAACAGTGGGGGAAGACGGAGGAAATTATCGGTCAATAGAATGGAAGGGACCCGCCGTCAAAGACCTCTCCATAGCCTCACGAGCCTGTATTAGTAACAATTCTATGGAGTGCGGATGCAAACTCTCTATCTTCGAAGTAGACGCATCAACACAGGAATACTTTAGGTCGGTAAATCGCAAGTCAATGTACGAGATTCACGCAGGGTCCAAAGCTAGCTACAAGGACGAGTACGATATCGACATTGGAAAGATAATCCCCGAAGTTGCAGAGCCTGGAAATGTCGACAAGGTAAAGGAGGTCGGAGAGGTCGAAGGCACACCGGTCGATCAGGCTTTCATCGGGTCCTCGACGAACGGACGATACGAAGATCTCGTCGTCGCAGCCAAGATACTGAAAGGCCACAAGGTCAAAACTGGAACAAGATGCGTCATCACCCCAGCATCCAAGAGTGTTTTCGAGCAAGCCATCAAGAATGGACTGGCAGAGATATTTTTGCAGTCCGGAGCAGTCTTCACAAATGCTACTTGCGGTGCGTGTGTAGGAACACATCTTGGGGTCTTGGGAGAGAACGAGGTCTGCATATCCTCCTCACCGCGCAACTACATTGGCCGGATGGGCTCGATAACCTCCAAGATCTATCTTGCATCCCCTGCGACAGCCGCAGCCTCGGCCATAGAAGGGAAGATCGCAGACCCTAGGAGATACCTATGACAGCCCCGAGTATTCTGAAAGGCCGGGCCTGGGTCTGGCCCGACGATGTGAACACTGACATTATCATACCGTTCCGATTCAAGGCCCGGACCAACGATCCGGTAGAGATGGCCAAGTATGCCATGTACGGGTTCGACCCCGAGTTCTACAAGAAAGTGAAAGCTGGAGATCTGTTTGTCGCTGGAAAGAATTTTGGAGGAGGCTCCAGCCGGGAACAGGCCCCTGTCGCTATCAAGTACTCGAACGTGGCCGCGGTAGTTGCGGAAAGCTTCGCACGCATTTTCTACCGTAACTGCTTCGCAATCGGGCTCCCTGCCCTAGAAGTTCCGGGAATCACTAAACAAGTGAAGCAATTTGATGAGATCGAGGTCAATCTGCAAGACTGGTCTGTCAGGTCCCGAGATGGCAGTATACACCCAGCGCTTAAGGTTCCAGGATTCCTAAGGGGTCTGATGCAGGAAGGAGGACTTGTCGAGTACTATAAGCACCACCACAACTTTCCGTGGGACACACTCGAGACCAAGGCTGTGGCCCGTTAACAACTGCTCCTCACGCTCTAGTCAGTGGACGATGAAGTTTGTCTCTGTTGGCAGAGATTGGTAAAAAACTGTTCTCGTTCGAGCGAGCCGTTAGCTGTGGCTGAATCCAAGGCAGCTATCCGAACTGCAATCGCCACATCGTTCACTGTTGCTTACCTGATGCTTCTGGCTCTGGGTCTCGACCCTGGTCTGGGGCTCAATCTCAACAACGGCATTCTAGCAAACTTCCGTCTGGTCTACATTTTCACAATAGGAACTTACTTCATCACAGCAAGTCTGGAAAGGATAGTTGACCTAGTAAAGGGAAAATCTTCACACTTCGGCTAGCCGTTCCCCAGTTCTCTATCAGTTTCCTGTTTTTCCAAGCTCCCAAATAGGAAGCAAGTGCTTAGTCAGCACGTGTGATCGGTTCCCAGTCAAGAAAGCCTAGACCAATCCTTTAGTGGAAGCTGCGACAAAACTCCTTGTAGAATCCAGCGAGGCTCGTCTATTGTTCCAGCGTATCATTACGGGTCTCGACGAGTTCCGAGGCATTCCTCGAGAAGCAAATCTCCTAATCTATGCAAGTTTCTTCAACTGGGCGGCCGCGGGTCTCCTCTGGATAACTCTCCAGATCTATCTTGTTCTAGAAGGTCTCAGCTTCGCCACTAGCGGAATAATTCTCACAGTCATCGGCATAACCAGCGCTTCGAGCACTCTTCTCTTCGGGGGTTTGGCGGATCGTTATGGAAGGAAACGGTTCGTGGTCCTAGGCGGAGTCATTGCAAGCTTCACTCTGGTCCTGTTCGCCTTCGTCGGGACAAATCTGCCCCTCCTGGTTGGAACGGCCGTTCTATCAGGACTCTCCGAGGCAATGTATGCCTCATCTTGGGGAGCAATGCTTGCGGACAAGGCGACGGACGCGAAACGCACCAGTGCTTTTAGCCTGTCCTTCTTCATTGCCACCGTCAGCGCAGCCGTCGGCGGCTTCAGCGCGAGCATCCTGGGATTGCTGAAAAACTGGTATGCGGTTGACCTTGTGACGGGTCACAGGTATCTGTTCCTCGGGGTGGCTCTGCTCAGTCTGCTCGGGCCTGGGATCGCTCTATCAGTCTCCGAATCAAGATCCTCTGATGCCGACCATCGAGGCTTTCATATCATTCCAAAGAAATCTCGCAGAACCGTTGCTCAGTACTCGCTAGCGGGAATTCTGATTGCTCTGGGAGCGGGAATGGTCATTCCCCTGATTCCAGGCTGGGCGCTCTTGAAGTTCGGAGTTGTAGACGATGTCAGTGCGCCAATCCTGGGAGGAGTTAACAGTCTAGTGATGGGGTTCGCAAACCTTGCCGCCCCAAGACTAGCGCGAAGATTTGGGACAGTCAAGACAATTGTCTTGACCCAAGGATCGTCGACCGCTTTCCTTTTCTCCCTGCCCTTCTCTCCTAGCTTCGCCTCAGCTTCCTCGATCTACGTCGTGAGAAGTGCGCTAATGATGATGTCCAATCCGGTAGAGCAGTCTCTTCTGATGGGCCTCGTTCCTCCAGAAGAGAGATCACAGGCTTCCGCGGTGACCGCGTCACTCTGGAGACTGCCCAACTCGCTCAGCACATCAGTTGGCGCCTACTTCATGGGACTTGGCGGTGCACTCTATCTCGCACTACCATTCTTCCTGTGCACAGCTCTCTATCTCACGTCGATCGGCTACTTCTGGTCGGTCTTCAAGGACGTAAGGTTGCCGGAGGAAGATGTCGTAGTTGCTGTGCCGACCGCGACCTAGGGTATGATTCCACCGATTCTCGCTTGCTCGATCAAACCTGGCTTCTTTGTGAAGACTCCGGCTGTTATCTCGAGTGCTTTCTTCATGAGCTTCGGATTCTTCTGCATCTTCCTGAGCGCTCGTCTATTGAGTCGCTTGATCAGCCAGTTATTGCTGAGCGCATAGGTGGACGTATAGTGAGCATGCTGTCCTATCACATCAGCAAACATTTTCCGACTCGACTGGTATCGGGACAATTTCTTCGCTGAAGTATCCCCTGCGCTCAGGGCATCTGCTATCACATCTGCCAAGGCGAGTGCGTCCTGGAGAGACAGGTTCACTCCCTGTCCAGCATGAGGATGGAATGTATGCGCTGAATCACCGAGCAGCGCCACGCCGTTCCCTACCCAAGGGTCGACCTTTATGAAACTGGGAGTGAAATATGCGATTCTCGTCCATGCCTCCATCATTCCAAACGCTTCGGCCAGTTCAGGTGCGGCTTGAGTTACTTCATCTTTGAAACGTCCTAGTCCTTCCTTCTTCAAGTCTTCAAAGCTCCGAGTTCCAACGCAGTAGAAGATGTATGTCGCTCCTGGGCCTGCGGGCATTATCCCGAGCATCTTTCCTGGCGCCTGGTATTGTCGTGCCCTATCCTTCAACTCTGAAACTGGCCCGATTAGCCCAACCATGAAAGAATCCGAATATTTCTTCGTCTTTGTCGTCGCTCCGATGCTTTCCCGAACATGGGACTGGGGCCCATCAGCCCCGACGATTATCGATGCTTGGATTTCGGAAGGTCCATCCTCGACGTTGCAACGTAGTCCCCGGGCAATTCCATCCTTCCAAATGATTTCCTGGAACCGAGTATTCCAGATGGTCTGAGCGCCTAGGTTCTCAGCCTTGGACCCGAGAAGGTGTTCCACCTGCACTGCGTCAGCCGTCATGATATAGTTCTGCGGATGGTCAAGTAAACCATAGTCGGCTTCCAACAAAACCTGTTGGTTCCAGTCTCGCACTTCTAGTATTCTTTCGGCCGAGCCCATCTGCTGAACGCTGTCTAGAACTCCAATCTTCTCCAGCGCTTCCAGACCATTGGGCTGGAAGGTTATGCCTCGAGGAGTCGCATCGAGCCCTTTCCTACGATCTAACAGAAGGGTCGAGATGTTTCTCTTCTGCAGTTCTAACGCCAAGGCGGAGCCTGCTATTCCCGCGCCAACTATCACAACATCGGCCTTTCCTTCCAAATCTCTCTCCCCGGTTGGTTGAGGCCGATAAGGAATGATCTTAAAATCATGCCTGCGGGGTCCGCGTGCCAGGATGGTTCTTGGCTAGAATTCATGGACAAGGTCCAGCGGAACAGATCAGCGTCTACAATCTAGAAACTGCAGTCGCACCTCACGTGTATAACACTGACCGAAGGTACGCCGTGCTTGTCGTTGACATGCTGCACGACTTTGTATATGGTAAGATCAAGTGCGACCGGGCGGTCCCGATGATTCCTCGTAGCGTCGAACTCATAGACTCTGCTCGTAGTGCAGGTGTCCCGGTGCTCTATTCTAACGACTCCCATACGAGGAAGGATTTCGAGATTGAGAGGTGGGGAGAGCACGCTATGCGTGGCACCAAGGGTGCCAGGGTCATAGGCGAGTTGAGACCGCGGAAGAAGGATGTTCAGATTCCCAAGACAACCTATAGCAGTTTCTTCAACACTAGACTAGAACGCGAACTCAAGAGAACTCACGATGGAAAAGGATCCAACACCCTAGTTATCTCTGGTCTCCATACCGACTGTTGCGTCAGGCACACAACTGCTGACGCCTTCTTCAGGGGCTACGAGACAATTATCGCTGAGGACGCGGTGAACTCCTTCACAGAGTTGCAATATCGGACTGGTCTTCAATATCTGAAATTCTGGTATCTTGCCGACACGTTGCCCACCAAGAAAATCTCGAAATTATTCTAGGAAGGGTCCCGGGTCGAGAAGACCCTCCCGCGTCATTATCGATATGGATGGAGGTATCGACGATGCTCTCGCACTCATACTCGCCCTAAGGTCTGCCGAGCTAGAGGTCGCCGGCATAACCGCGGTCTCAGGCAACGTACCTGTCGAGCAAGCAACTATCAACGGTTTGAGAGTTGTCGAACTTCTCGACAGGTCAGATGTTTGGGTCGCGCGAGGGTTAGGGAATCCATTGTTTCGTGACCCGATACGGGCAACAGCCTTTCACGGAAGCGACGGGTTAGGAGACTCCAACTTACCACTTCCCAAACTTAGTCCTTCTAGGAAACCCGCGCTCAATGTGATCCTAGAAACTCTCGCCTCATCCAAGCGAAAATCTACCACCATCATCTGCACGGGACCAATGACCAACATTGCGGCGCTCCTGACACAATTCCCGGACGCCGAGGGAATGGTCGAGGAGATTGTGATAATGGGAGGCGCGTACTTCGTTACAGAGTATGGCTTCGGGAATGAGACTCCGGTAGCAGAGTTCAACGTCTACTCGGACCCAGAAGCCGCGAAAATCGTGTTCGAAGCAGACGTCCCAATTAAGGCCGTAGGCCTCGACGTGACAATGAATCCTCGTGTCCAGCTGACGAAAAGTGACTATGACCGGCTAAGAAATCGGAAAGGGCGTGTCTCTGCTTTCGCAAGTTCAATCTTGAGAAATAACATGAAAACATATGGCCGATTCGCTCTACATGATCCGATGGCTGTGGCAGCTAAGGTCAAGCCATCGCTCTTCCAATTTTCAAACTACCATACTCAGGTTGAGACGAAAGGCGAGTCTACGTTGGGAATGACCGTCGCTGATAGGCGGGACTGGTTGCCAGATGACAAACTCGTGGGAAGACCGGTAATGGTCTGCACGAGCGCTGACCCGAAGTTCAAACAGTTCTTTTTGACGCGTCTAACGGCGGCCTAAACGTCGGATTCGGCATCTAGCGTGTTTTTCGGGTGAAAGGTGTAGATTTTTAAACTCAATATTTGGCAATACAGGGCTACTATGGGAAAAGAAATAGGCCATATAGAACTGATATCCAAGGACCTACTGGCGACCAAGAAGTTCTACTCCAGACTCTTCGGCTGGAAATTTGAAATGGCTGGCGACGGCTATACAATGTTCAAGACCTCCAAGAAGGGCGTCGGCGGCGGCTTCATGCTAGGCAAGAAGGTCAAGCCCGGCTCAACCACACTCTACGTCAACGTTGACACCATCCCAGCAATGCAACAAAAGGCAAAGAGTCTAGGCGGACGAATACTGAAGAAGAGGAAGGCCATCGGTGGCGGAATGGGTTACTGGGGCACCATCGGAGATCCGCACGGCAACGTCATAGGCCTCTGGAGCAAAAAGTAACCTAACGCAGACGAAGGGCTCGGACCCCCGAGCTACGCCTAGTTAGGCGGACCATCGAGAACTCCCTTTTTTCGTCTACACATTTCCTAAGGAATATTGACGATCAAATTGGATGAACACCGTTAACCCTTTTTATGAGATAAGGTCTAAGGTGCACACATCGGATAGTTATGCGGTTAACTAGCCTCTCCCTCGGAGCTTTGACGCTTCTTCTGCTGGTCGCTGTCCCAGTGAATGCGGCGCCTGATCTTCACGCGGGTAGTCAGACCAGTTACAATCTATCCGTTTCTGTCTCACTCCTTCAGTCTTGTGCACCTGTTCTGAGTTCGACCCTCAGCGCCGGAATTGTCTGCCCAATGATCGCAATGATCTCGCCGAGCCTCAACATCAACGGGACCTTGGGCTGGATCGTCACTGATCTGAACTCCACCACAGCCACTCTTAACGTCACTCGGGACATCACAACATCGAGTGGCGAAACCATTACTCCAGCCACGCATCATACCGGCAACTTCAACGAATCCATCGATCTAGCAACCCGAATAGCCACTATGCTGCCGTTCATCGAGCCAGAAATGGACCAGGCTCTACGGATGGCCCAGACAAACATAGGCGCCACCATGCCAACAGGTGCTAGCCGGGGTTCGACCATGCCGGGCTTAGACGTCACGATGATGCGTCAACCCCCTCACACAATGTGGTGGGTCAACGGACCGCTCAAAGTAGACGACACTGTGCCAGTTCTAGTTTTTCCAACCAGTGTGACTGGCTCGACGAGTCTCGATCTTGGTGGCAGCATTGAAACTCGGTCTGCGTGGACTTTAGCGTTTCCTAGGATCGGATCTCCTCTGCCTCCAGACCCAATGACAACAATGGCTTCCACGATTCCGATCACCAACAACTTCGGATTCGCGCTTACTTTCAACTATGATCAGACCAGCGATCTTCTACTCTCCGCAAGCGCTGACATCCACCTTGGATTCGGCGAGGAAACATTCATCCCGCCAGCACCCTGCAGCCCTTCAGCGACTACCGCTCCAGCCCTGACTGTTTGTCCTGCTACTCCTATACCCGTAATGAGGCAATTCGGGATCGACGTTCGGGCCTCCCTAAAGCTCACCAGCACAACTCTCGACCTAAGCCAGCGACTAACACCGACAAGTGGTTCTGAATCACTCACCGAATCAAGTTCTGGTAGCGGCTCAGGAACAGGTACCGGGAACGGTCAAGGACCTGGCACGAGCCCAAGACGGGGTTCTAACTCCGGATCAAACTCAGGCTCGGGGAGCGGGTACAATCCAGGGACGAGCGGTACAACAACGGGAGCTGGGCAATCATCAAATAATCTGGCGCAATCAAAATCCACCACCAAGTCGGTCAGCCGGGTACCATGGATGTACGGGATTCTAGGAATAATTGCCGCAGCAACCATCGGGTCGGCTGTATTGATCGCTAGAACGCGAATCAAGGAACCTCCGTTCCAAGTCTCAGTCGCACACCCGTCAGTTTAGGGACCTCAATTATTTCCAAGATTCCACGGAGCATCCTCTCCGGCTCAAGTCAGCGTTGAACCACCCAAACCACACTAACCTGGTGTCAGATAGCATGTTAATGGAGGAATTCCCAGATATCCAACGAAAATCGTCCAAACTGCACCGTATCGAATGCGTTAAATATTCTCTGGGTTGAGTTTCAGCGGGACTGGATTTGTCGGACAAACCCACGGCCGCATTCGTTCTGTCGTTGATCGGTGGGATATTCATACTTCTGGGTGGAGTCGCTCTTGCAGTTGGTTTCTCTTTCTTATTCGGTGGTATAGGGGCAATCTTTGGTATCGTAGGGGTAATTTTTGGACTGATAGTTATCCTAGGATCTGTGATGCTCTATCAGAAGCCTCAAAGTCACACTATGTGGGGGGTCATCATTCTCATCCTTTCGATAATTGCTTTCCCTGCTGCTTGGGGCTTCGGAATAGGCTCTTTGTTGGCGTTTATTGGTGCGATCTTGGCGTTGGTTTACAAACCGTCGATGGGTCCCGCCATGATGCCCTCCCAGCCGATGGGAGCAATGCCCATGGGCTCAATGGGATCTGGGCAAGCAATGGGTTCAATGGGAATGACATGTAAGAACTGTGGAGCAAGTATTCCTGCTGGAGCTACGCGTTGCCCCAGCTGCGGCGCGACTGTCTAAGCCGCTAGGTTATTCCCGATTATTCCTTACAGGCAAGAAATTTCCAGATTTCTCTGAGTCAACTTTGCAGTGCGCGTTTGCCGTCCAGCTTCTCTTGGTAGCAAATTACGCTACCACTCCTGAACTCAGTCTTCGTATCAAGCTGAATTGACCCGCATAAAAACGACAAAACCCATCGTCAGTAGCCCGAAACCGGGAAAAATTCTAGGACCCTCCTTCGAAATCGTTCAAAAAATCGACTTTATCGAATGTGTTATATACGATAAAATAGACCGGTTTCCATGCAACCGAAACCTCGCAGACCGACCGGCGTAACAATTCTAGGAGTTCTCGCGATACTTGGAGGAATAGCACTCCTCGTTGCTGGAGTAGCTGCAATTGGTCTTGGACTTGTAATTGGAACCTACGCGGGCTCGGCCTTCACAAATGCTCTTTCAAACGCTGGCTATTCCGGGCTAGCCTCCATTGGTGCGGGAACAATCGCTATAATCCTACTGGCACTCGGTGCAGTAGTACTTGTTCTGGGAATATTGTACTTCGCTGTAGGAATCGGATACTTTGGAGGCAAGGGCTGGGCTTGGACCGTTGGAATCATCGTTACTGCCATCAGCGTAGTCCTTGACATTATCCAGATTGCGTTTGGTGCCTACAGCAATGCCTTCGGATTGGTTATTGGTCTATTGATAATTTACTATCTTACCAGGCCACACGTCAAGGTCTTCTTTGGCAAAGGAGGTTCGACGATTGCTTCCCCAATGCCCACACAGGGATGAGCCAATGCTGGAGCTACTCGTTGGCCTAGTTGCCGTACGGTCGTATTCAGCTGTCGAATCTATAAGTTTCCCGGATATCTTCCGGTAGACCGATGACCGACTAAACTGGGTATTCGGTAACAGTCGCCTTAACACTGCGTCATTTCTCGAATTGTGCCTATGGCGCAGAAGCCCTCTCGACCAGTAGGAATTACGATACTAGCGGTTTTGGAGATTCTGATGGGAATTGTTGGGCTCTTAGCTAGTCTTGTGATTATCGGCTTCTCCGCTCTGTTCGCGACTTTACCAACAGTGGGCCCTCTGGTTGGAGCTATCGGTTTGGTCATCGGGGGAGTCGTTCTCTTCTTCAGCATCATCTGGCTCGCTACCGGCGTAGGGTTTCTTCACGGTAGGGGTTGGTCTTGGACTCTCGGGATGATTTTCAGCATACTCTCACTGCTCGGGGCCATTGGCGCTCTGACAATCGGTCTAATCACCGGTGGGGTCGGCGGATTGATCTTCTGGGGTCTGATGCTGTACTATCTGACGAGGACTCATGTGAAAGCCTTCTTCGGAAAAGGCGGATTACCAATCACGCCTGCGTACACGATGCCATATTCACTGGGACCTCAGGGAAATCAGCCCCAAATCGCGACAAATGCCGGCTATGGTCAACCGTCGGCGACAGATCCGCACGTCACTTTTCTGCCTATCTCACAAGGATCATCAGCAAGTACTCCTGGGCCCAGCACTGTCTCATCGACCCTCGCATCTTCTGGTTCTTCCAGCGGCGGCAAGGCACCGGTTTGTCCGTATTGTCACAGCACACTTCCAATGGGCACAAAGAAGTGTCTTACCTGCGGAGCGGCGATCTAACGCACTTTAATCGCTGGAAAATCGCCGAGAATACCTCTGATCCTATCCTAGAATCATCTTCTCAGCCAATCCCAACGCCGAGACAGTTGGAGAATGGATAATCTTCCCAGTCCACAACAGACGATACGCCTCTCTAGTCTTCAGAATCTTGATCTTCATGTACTCGTAAGGCTCCCGGCTCGCGCTACCCTTCTTCAACTGTCGCGCCAAGAAAACATGCGCTCGCTGGGACGATATTCCCGGCAGAGTGTGAAGCCAGCCGAGACCCTTCCAAGACCGCGCAGAGTAACCAGTCTCCTCTTTCAGTTCCCGTTTCGCGCCGGATTCCGGGTCTTCCCCATCGTCCACTAATCCGGCGGGTAGTTCGAGTTCCCAGCCCTGAATCGGATGGCGATAGTTCCAGATGAAGACAAGACGATCGTCATCCAATAACGGCACGATGATCGAAAAGTCGTGGAGTGAGAGTCGCAGATGATTCGTCCTAAAACCGGACTTGGATACTATCTTATCACGGTAGAGTTTCACTTCTCCAAGATCAATTAGTCTCCGGGACCCTGTAATTCTCCACGGTTTCGGGGTCCCTTGAAATTTTCTGATCCTTGTTGTCAAAGAGCTTGCATCATCAGACAGCCTTTCTCATAACGACGCTAGATTTGCCTAGTCGTGAAGTCACACCGAATCCGGCCTCTTCGAACATCTTCACAGTCCCGCACCACATCAAGCTCGCTCCGCGATTAGGTTTAGTCGACGGGTACGCTTCGATTACGCCTCCGCCTTTCTTCTTGATGGAGGCGAGAGCTGTGTTCAGGCCGAATCCGGCTACGCCTTTCCGTCGATTGTTTCTATCAACGAAGAAACAGGTAATCCGCCAGAGTTTCTTTCCTCCATTGCCGAGACTCAAACTCTGGTAGGTTTTGCTAGCGTCCAGTCGTGGGAGTTCCGGTTTCGGACCGTACTGGACCCAGCCAACGGGAGTATTGTTGGAATAGACGATTATGCCGTGTGTTCGTCGTTTCTTTACAAGAGCTTTCTTTGCCTTCTTGTTATCTGGACCATGGCCTTTGATGAGAAACTTTCCTTTTGTATGGTAGAACATGCACCAGCAGCCTCCCCAGACACCGTTGTGTTTTGCGAATAACGCTTCGAAGTCTGGCCAGGTAGTAGGGCTCAGCTCTTTAGAGGAGTAAGCATTCTCAGTTTCCATATGCCTGGTTCCGGTCGTCTCTAGGGATGATTTTGCTGGTTAGAGGATTGGAGGCTCCTTGTAGTCTCCGAAGACCTTCCGACCGACATCCATGATCTCGCCTAGCGTTGCGTAGGCTCGGACCGCTTTGATGATGGGGTACATGGAATTGGCCTTCTCGTCCTCGAACGTCTTGCGCAACTCGTCCAATGCTTCCCGAACCTTTGCATTGTCCCTTGTGTCTCGGACCCGGACTATCCGCTCGATCTGTCGCCTCTGAGCCTCCTCGTTGATCTTCAGGGTATCGATTGGCTGTTTCTCATCGACCTGATACTTGTTCACACCAACCACGACCCTCTCGTCCCGCTCAAGTTCCTGCTGGTAACGGTAGGCTGTCTCTGCAATCTCGCGCTGCAAGAATCCAGTCTTGATCGCGTTCAGCAACCCTCCTACACGTTCGATCTTGTCAAAATACTCGAACGCTTTTTCCTCCATCTCATCAGTAAGCCATTCCAGGTAGTACGAACCGCCAAGCGGATCGATTGTGTCCGTGACGCCTGTCTCTTCCGCGATGATCTGTTGGGTTCTCAGTGCGACGGTGGCTGCCTGTTCTGAAGGAAGAGCCCACGCTTCATCGTAGGAGTTTGTATGAAGAGACTGCGTCCCGCCGAGGACTGTGGCTAGCGCTTCGATTGTAGTCCGAACAATATTGTTCAGTGGCTGTTGCCAAGTTAGTGACGCACCAGAGTTCTGAGCGTGTGTCCTCAACAGCAAGGATCGGGGGTCTTTTGCTTTGTATTTCTCTCTCATAACGCGTGCCCAGATTCTTCTTGCCGCCCTGAATTTTGCGATCTCTTCGAAGAAGTCCATTCCACAGTTCCAGAAGAAAGACAATCGCGGCGCGAAATCATCCACTTTCAAACCAGCTTCGATTCCAAGATCAACATACGCGAAGCCGTCCGCGAGTGTAAACGCTAGTTCTTGGACGGCGCTCGATCCAGCCTCGCGGATGTGGTAGCCGCTGATGCTGATGTAGTTCCACTGCGGCATCTCCTTGCTGCAGTAGACCATCATGTCACGGATGATTCGGAGATGCGCTTCTGGAGGGAACGCCCACTCTTTCTGCGCAATATACTCTTTGAGAATGTCCGCCTGGACGGTCCCTCTCAACTCGTTCGGCTTCAATCCCTGTCTCTCCGCGACACCAACATACATCGCGGTCAAGACCGAGGCAGGTGCGTTGATCGTCATGCTCGTACTCACCTTTTCCAACGGAATTCCTTCCAGAATGATCTCCATGTCCTTCAGCGAACCAACTGAGACGCCGCATCGTCCCACCTCACCCTCTGCCCGTTCATGATCAGGATCATATCCATACAATGTCGGCATGTCGAAAGCTATGCTCAATCCTGTTTCACCGTGTTCTAGGAGATAGTGGAGCCGCTTGTTCGTGTCCTCTGGAGTGCCGAAGCCTGAGAACATTCGCATGGTCCAGAGCCGCCCTCTGTACAGCGTAGGATAGACCCCTCGGAGGTAAGGATACTCGCCTGGAAGACCAGCGTCGCGAGACTCGTCCTGGTACGCGACGTCTCTTGGAGTGTAGACTCGTTTGATCGGAATGTTGGAAGGGTTCCTGAACTCCTGCTTCCGCTCCGGGCTGTCCTTCGTCCACTGTTTGAGAGTCTTCGCCTGCCATTCCGCTTCTTGGCGCTTCAGCTTGGCGAGATATTTCGCGTTGAAGGTTGAAGGCTTAGCCTTCCGCTGCCTCTTGATATCGT
>Ga0209161_10001329_pt1 | contig 20399 bp, 22 predicted proteins | sample GraSoiAngelo_155_FD_186169 | JGI IMG/M metagenome (GOLD analysis project Ga0209161, IMG submission 186169) | Grasslands soil microbial communities from the Angelo Coastal Reserve, California, USA - 14_1009_13_30cm (SPAdes) (version 2) | ecosystem: Environmental > Terrestrial > Soil > Grasslands... | reverse complement strand
CCAGGTGAAGCAGAAGCAAGCGGCACTCCTTCAGGCAAAGGTCGACCTGGAGCACACGACGATCACGGCGCCAGTCGACGGCGTCGTCATCTCCCGGGCGGTCGATGTCGGGCAGACGGTCGCGGCCAGTTTTCAGACGCCCGTGTTGTTTCTTGTCGCGAAGGATCTGACGAAAATGCAGGTGGACACGAATGTCAGTGAGTCCGACGTCGGCGGTATCGTGGAAGGGAAAGACGCGTTCTTCATGGTGGATGCCTATCCCAAGCAGCCATTCAAGGGGAAGGTGATTCAAGTGAGGAACGCCCCCATCAATGTGCAGAATGTCGTGACCTATGACATCGTCGTTGAGGTGAACAATCCCGACCTTCACCTGAAGCCCGGCATGACGGCCAATGTGACCATCGTAGTGGAGCGGCGTGAGGATGTGCTGAAACTCCCGAACGCCGCGTTGCGGTTCAAGCCGACGGTGAAGGCGGACCACGCGAAAGGGCCGGAACTTTCGGCCGCAGAACAGCCTCAGCGAGGAGGAAAGTCGAGTGTTCTCAGTGGCCGAAGCGGCCGGGAGGGGAAGACCGTCGTGCCGACTGTCTGGCTTCCGGCACAGGAAAGCGAACCGATCCCCGTCGAGGTCAAGACCGGCCTGTCGGACGGATTATTCACGGAACTGATCGACGGTCCGATCAAAGAAGGCGACGAAGTCATTGTCGGGGTCGAAATGTCCAGAGGCGAGCGCCCTGGGGCGGCCTTGCCCCCGGGCTTCGGAAGCCAGCCATCGCAGCGGCCGAGGGGCCTGTGAGCCTGATCGTCTGTCGCGATCTGGTCAAGACGTACAGCATGGGCGAAACCGACGTCCATGCGCTGCGTGGCGTATCGCTGACCATCACGGCCGGCGAGTGTGTCGCCATCATGGGCGCGTCCGGGTCGGGCAAGTCCACCGTGATGAATATCCTGGGGTGCCTTGATGTGCCGACCAGCGGGACGTATGAGCTCGATGGCGTGGACGTCTCGACGCTCGGCGCCAACCGCTTGGCGGACATCCGGAACCGCAAGATTGGGTTTGTCTTTCAGAATTTCAACCTCATTCCGCGAACGACCGCGCGGGAAAACGTGCAGTTGCCGCTGTTCTATCGGGGTATTCCTTCGCGCGAGCAGCAGGCGCTGGCGTTGCGGGCGCTTGAGCGTGTAGGGCTTGCCGGCAGGGAACGCCATCATCCATCGCAGCTTTCCGGCGGACAGCAGCAGCGTGTGGCGATTGCCCGCGCGCTGGTGACCAATCCCATCCTGATCCTCGCGGACGAGCCGACCGGGAATCTGGACAGCCAGGCCTCGAGGGAGATCATGGACATGCTGACTCGTTTGAACACCCAGGAAAAGATGACGATCGTCCTGGTGACGCATGAGCCGGAGATCGCGCAATATGCCCATCGAGTAATTACGATGAAAGACGGCATCATCCTGTCAGATCGGCCGGTGGCCGAGTCCCAGGCTTCTCCCGTTGTCATGGAGCAAGCGGGGGGATGAATCTTCTCGCGATGACGGTCCTCGTCGCCTTCAGGATTCTCTCGCGACACCGATTGCGATCGGCCCTCACCATGCTGGGCATCATCATCGGCGTGGGAGCGGTGATCGCGATGGTATCCATCGGGCAAGGCGCGAAGGCGGCGGTTCAAGCGCAGATCGCCACTTACGGGACGAACGTGATTACGGTCTATCCAGGTTCGATCAATGTCAGCGGTGTGCGCACGGGGCTCGGCGGCGCCGTGACGCTCACATCGGCTGACATTGAGGAATTGGGCAAACTTCCGCATGTCACGGATGTCGGCTGGAGCCGCCGCGAAGCGGTCCAGATCGTCCACGAAAATCGCAATTGGTTCACGTCGGTCAACGGGGTCGTGCTTGGATATCTCACAATCCGCAACTGGTCCCTCGATGCCGGCGATCTCTTCATCCAGACCGATATTGACGCCGCCTCGAAGGTCATCCTGCTCGGCAAGACAGTGGTTGACAATCTGTTTCTTCCGGGGGAAGACGCCATCGGCGCGACCGTCAGACTCAAAAATATTCCGTTCAGGGTGGTCGGCACACTGGCGGCGAAGGGGTTTGATTCGCGCGGCACCGACCAAGACGATGTCGTCTTTATTCCATTCTCCACCGCCGAGCGAAAGGTGATGGGAACGAAGTTCATCGGGTCCATTGGCGCAGGGTTTCTTTCGGCCGAAGCGCCGGAATATATGGATCAGGTCGCCGCTGATGTGAAGCGGGTCCTACGGCAACGCCACAAGATTCGCGGCGACCAGGACGATGACTTCACGGTGCGCAACCAGCTCGACACGGTCAAGCTTCAGGAGGGAACCAGCGAATCCATGACACTCATGCTCCTTGCCGTGGCGTCCATCTCGCTGCTCGTGGGAGGGATCGGGATCATGAACATTCTGCTCGTGTCTGTGACGGAGCGGACACGGGAAATCGGCATTCGCATGGCGGTGGGCGCCAAGCGCAGGCATATCCTCCTGCAATTCCTTGTGGAGGCCGTCGTAATCAGCGCATTCGGGGGTCTGATCGGCGTGGTGATAGGCGTGGCTGGGGCCAAGGTCGCCAGCAACTTTGCGGGCTGGCCCACCATCATCTCCAGCCACAGCATGTTCATCGCGTTTGGCTTTTCGGCGCTCGTCGGGGTCTTCTTCGGTCTTTATCCCGCCAACAAGGCCTCCCGACTCAATCCCATCGACGCCTTGCGTTACGAGTAATCCAGCAATTGCCTATGTCGTGTCTCGATCACAGTGCCCTATCGCCGGTCTCGCCTGTGCGGATCCGAACGACTTGGTCGAGCGTCGAGACGAAAATTTTCCCGTCTCCGATGCTTCCGGTCTTGGCCGCGCCGATAATGGCTTCCAGCACCTTGTCAAGCAGGGCATCCACTACCACCACTTCCACCTTCACCTTTGGGACAAAGGCCACCTCATATTCTGCGCCGCGATAGGCTTCCTTCTGGCCTTTCTGTCTTCCGAACCCACGGACTTCCAACACCGTCATGCCGATGACGCCGATATCCGTGAGGGCATCATTCACAGAGTCTAATTTGAACGGCTTGATGATGGCCTCAATTTTCTTCATCGTGTGCCTCCTCAGAAGAGCTACTTCAGCAGACTAGTTAGTTTTTAGAATAGGCTCGCTCTTCATGCTGGCTTAAATCCAAGCCCATCTGCTCTTCTTCGCGCGTCACACGCAAGCCCATCATCACGTCGATTACTTTCAGGATCACCATGGTGCCGACGAAGGCAAACACCCATGAGGTAAGCACCGCGACGGCTTGAATCCCAAGCTGGCCAGGGTTCCCGAAGAAGAGCCCATCGGCCCCTCCGGGATTAATGGCTTTGGAGGCAAACAAGCCGGTGGCCAATGCTCCCCATGTCCCGCCGATCCCATGGATTCCGAAGGCGTCTAAAGAGTCGTCGTACCCCAATTTCGATTTCCAGATCACCGCGAGATAACAGATGACGCCGGCTCCGACTCCAATGAGGAGCGACGACATCGGTCCGACGAATCCTGATGCCGGCGTGATGGCGACCAATCCCGCCACTGCGCCGCTGGCCGCACCCAGGACCGTGGGCTTTCCTCGATACATCCATTCCATCACCATCCACGACAGGGCTGCGGCGGCGGTGGCGCTGTTCGTGACGACAAACGCACTTGTCGCCAATCCGCCGGCCGCCACAGCGCTTCCGGCGTTGAATCCGAACCATCCGAACCACAGCAGGCTGGCGCCCAAGACCGTCATCGGGAGGTTATGCGGAGCCATGTTCTCTTTGCCGTAGCCCAGACGTTGCTTCAGCACAATCGCGCAAGCCAGCGCCGAGACGCCCGAACTGATGTGCACGACGGTTCCGCCGGCAAAATCCAGCGCGCCCAAATTTCGGAGCCATCCCCCGACCGCCCAGACCCAGTGCGCGAGGGGATCGTAAATGAACGTGGCCCAGAGGAGCGTAAAGACGAGGAAGCTGCTGAATTTCATCCGTTCGGCGAAGGCGCCGGTGATCAACGCCGGCGTGATGATCGCGAACATGGCCTGGAAGATCATAAAGGCCTGGTGGGGCACCGTCGCGCCATAATCGGCGTTCGGCTCCAGCCCCACGCCGTTCAGCCCGAGCCATTCGAGACCGCCGATGATGTGCCACTTATCCGGACCGAACGCCAAGCTGTAGCCCCACAGGACCCATTGCACGCTGATGAGACAGAGAATAATAAAACTCTGCATGATGGTACCCAGCGCGTTCTTCTCACGGACCATACCGGCATAGAATAAGGCGAGGCCGGGCGCCGTCATAATGAGCACCAGGGCACTGGACGTGAGCAGCCAGGCGGTGTCTCCAGTGTCAATCTTCGGCGGAGCTGCGGGTGGCGCCGGAGGTGTTCCCGCTGCCGGTGGAGCGGCTTCCGATGGCGTCGCCGGCGGTGGAGCGGGGGCGGCCGGAGGCGCGGGGGCGGGCTGCTGCGCCATGGAGAGCGTCGCCGTGATGCAGCATGAGATGGCAATAACAATCGCAACAGTTGTGATGAGTAGTCGCCGTAGAATCTGCATCGGTCGGCCTCCTTCAAAAATTCGGTGCAGTCTCAAAACAACAAAGCCATCCTTGCCGTCGTTAGGAAACGATAGACAAAGGACAGCTTTGTCCTGAAAACAGAAACGGCGTCTTTCCCGTAGGGGCCGCAGGGCTCCGTCACGAGGGAAAGACGCCGTCGTCGCAGTAGCACAGCACTGTGCTACGGGCGCGATATGTACCATAAGCATTTTTCCTTGTCAATCTATTTTTAGACTCCCAAGCCTGTCGACGTTCCGCGACCAATCAGGGGCAATGCAGCGACGCATTTGCGACTAACTTTGTCGACGATGGCATCCTGCCGCAAATCTGTGCTAAAACACGCTGCGATTGAATTGTATTTGGGAAAAGAGTGAGAAGACAAAGAGATGTGGAATCGAAACTTTATGTTTTTACAGAACGAGGCCAAGCCGGTTGATAAGACCGAAAACGAACTCTTCCAGGAGATCCAACCGGCATTGGACAGCGTGGGCATCAATGGAGAGCGGTATATTTCACTCTGGGTCCAGGGGGAGGACGAGAATGGCAAGCCCGTCCTGTACACAAATGTCTATGCCCGCACGGCTATTCTGGACGTCGCACATCGAGCGGGATTTCTCCAGCCTTACCAGGGACGGTCACATCAGATCAAAAGCCTGCTTTCATCGCCGCAAAAAGCGTGGGTAAAAGAGTGGCTTATCAAGACCTCCGCTGAAGCATGGGAGAATTCTGATGATTCGCTCAAAATGATTTTTGAAGAGGATTAGCGTCCCATGCTGCGGGCGCGGAGTAAAAGAAGGCCGACGGCATTCAGATCAACGCCATCGGCCTATACTTTGAAGCGGAGACAGAGAGCGAGGGATTAGTGCTTTTCCTCGGCTTTTTTCTCTTCCTTGTTCTTTTTCTTCTTTGCCTTTTTCTCGCCCTTCTTCATGCCCTCGTCCTTTTTCATCTCACCGCCGGCAGGAGCCGGCGTGGCTGGCGCGGCTGGGGTAGCCGGAGTGGCCGGCGTAGCTTGTGCGAACGTTGCGGTGCTGAACGAGAGGCCGATCATGACGGCAAATAACGCTGCGAGAATCATCTTCAGGTAGCGTTACCCCTTTCCGAGTTAGAGTGTGGGCACAGACATTTCGTAGACTCTAGATACATAAAAGGCCGGCGCTGGTGAAGCCGCCGGCCTTTCTTTGTTCAGAGGACTTGGCAAGAGGTGGAATTACTTCTTCTCCTCTTTCTTCTCCTCTTTCTTCTCCGTCTTCGAGCTCTTCTTAGCCTTCTTGCCGTCCTTATCCTTCGTTTCGGTCTTCGTCTCGGTCGAGGTCTTGCTGCTCTCCTCGGCTTTCTTATCATCCGCAAAAGTGGAACCGGCAAAGCTAAGTCCGATCATTACTGCGAACATGGCTGCGAGAATCGTCTTCATTCAGAATCACCCCCTTCCATTTTGTGAAAGTCCTTCTGTCTTGTTAAAAGCAGCAACTATGCCACGCCCATAATATTCTGCTACCGCTAGTAAATTTAATAGTTTCAATAAGTTATAACACTGTTGTGGGTTCTGACTGTCCCTCCCAATTTAGAGTCTACCGGGTTTGGGGTGCCTATCGCCCTTATTGCGTTGAAGGTTCATTGAAAAGAGACGCACGGTGGTCCTATACTCCGGCGAAATCAACGCCGAGGTTCGACATGCCACAATCAGCGCGCTACCTTATAAGTATCTGTTTATTATGTGTTTATTTAACTGCCTTCAAGGCACCAGAGAGTGCAAGTTTCCCCGCGGAGGTACTGTACGCCCCGGAAGACAGGCCAGCAGATCGGCTTGTGCAGCTTTACGAGGCCGCCGAAAAATCCATCTTCTTGGCCTGTTATGGAATCACCTATCCGCCGATCGTGAAGGCCTTGGTTGCGGCCAAAAAGCGTGGTGTTGATGTCCGCATTATTACTGACCGCGAAAAACTTAATGACAAAAATCAGCGGGCCGCATTGAAAACTCTTAATATTGCGAGTGTTCCAATAAAAATCAATAGACACGATGGACTGATGCATGTCAAACAAGCAGTTGTAGACGATCATGTGAATACGTCCGGGTCCTTCAACCAAACCTCTAGTGCTGCCAGGTACAACGATGAGCGCTTGGACGTTTTCCATGACGCAGGGACGACGCATCGGGCGAAAGAAAAGTTTCTAAAAATGTGGGGTGATCATGCCCGCTATGAGGATTGGCGGTGACCCGGCAGCTGACGAATGTGCGAAGGAATGCATGAATGAATGACCGGTTCGACATCGTCGTAGTGGGAGCAGGAGGCGGGGGCGCTGTCTTGGGGTTGGCGCTTGCCCAGCGCGGCATTCCTGTTTTGGTTCTGGAGCGCCAAGCTGGCGCGCCGAGTGCCGTTCGGGGCGAAACCATTCAGCCCAACGGTCAGCAAATTCTTGACCGTCTCGGCATTCTGAAAGATTTGTCCTCGGATGCGGTCCTGCCTCTTCAGCGCTTTCATTTTTTTCGCATCGGAGGCGCACGACTCTGCTCCATGGACTACGGCATGTTGCCGGCTCCATGGAATCATGCGCTCGTCGCGCAGTCAGATGCGGTGCATGACCTCATTCTGAAGCGGCTATCCGCTCAGCCCAGCGCCGAATTATGGTATGGATCAGAGTTTCAAGGTCTCCTGCGGCAAGACGGGAAAGTTTCAGGTGTTGTCGTCCGTCGAAACGGCCAAGGAGACCCGATCGAAATCGTGTGCCGTCTTGTGGTGGGCGCGGACGGAGCCGGTTCGCGCGTGCGGCAGGGCCTCGGCGTCTCGGCCGATGTCCATCGCTATCGTGACGGCTATCTTATTGCCCTCCTACCCCGTCCTGAGGGGATGAGGGAAGAGGCGCGATATTACGTGGGGCGCGGAGAGTTGCTGGGGTTGTTCCCGGCGCCGGGAAATCGGGTGGTGACGCTCTATATGGTGCCGGCCGAAAGGGTCGCTGCGATGAGGACGGACAGGGAGGAGTTGGAGGCAATCAAACGGCGAATCAGCCGGATCGACGATTCCATGACCGGGCCTTTGGGATGTCTCCATACATGGGACCAGGTCGGGTTTCTGCCGTGTGTGCGCGTGCGCACGGACCGATGGGTCGTGGACGGCGCTGCCCTCATCGGCGATGCTGCGCACGCCATGAACCCGCATGCGTCGCAGGGACGGATGCAGGCCATGGCGGATGCCATGGTGTTGGCCGATGTGATCGAGGACTGCCGTAATACGGGAGATTGGTCGGCGCATGCGCTCACTGCATATGAGGGCGCGCGGCGCCCCCAGGTGACCATGCTTCAGCAGCTTGCCGACGAGCAAACGAGGTATTGGAATGCTGCGGACCCAATCCGTTGTTGGCTGAGGGATCGTGTGTTTAAAGGAATGGATCGGAATCGCCGGCTTCGCTATCAGGCCCTGACCGCCACGGCAGGGTTACGGAGCACCCCACCGTTGACCTGGCTGGATCATCTCATGGCCGCCGGACTTCTGCCGGATCCGCGGGCGGACGCGATGCCCTCGTTCTGAAGGGCAAAGAGGACTAGCTTAGGGCCGATTCGCCGTACAGCGTGGTAACTGTCGCGTCGACGATGCGGACAGAGATGAGACTTCCGGGCTTGAGCGTCCCATGGGTCTTCGGAAAGACCGTGACAATGTTGCCGTCGGTCCGGCCCATCCACTGATCGGCGCGCTTGCCCTCCCCTTCCACCAAGATCTCCATAACCTCGCCGATCATGCCCAGGTTGTACGCAAGGGAAATGCCGCGCTGCAATTCAATGAGCTGAGTGACCCGCTCGGATTTGACCTGCTCGGACACATCGTCCGCGAACTTCCGCGCCGCGATCGTATGTTTGCGCTCCGAGTATTTGAAGACGTAGTCGGACGCGAAGCGGATGTCTTCCAGCAAACGGTACGTCTCTTTGTACTCGTCGTCTGCTTCCGAGCAAAAGCCTGCGATGATATCCGTCGTGAGTACAATCTGAGGGCAACGCGTCAGGATCTGTTCAACCAGCTTGCGATATTCGGTGCAGGTATAGGTTCGATTCATCATCGCCAGAATCCGATCGTTACCTGCTTGTGCTGGCAGATGGATATGCTTGCAAATCTTCGGATGCTCGGCGACAGCATCGAGCAGCTTCTCAGGAAAGTCCTTTGGATGCGGCGAGGTGAACCGCACGCGCTCAATCCCGGACACGGAGGCGGCGGCACATAAGAGATCCGCGAAGTCGGAAGTCCCGTCGTGGTAGGAATTGACGTTCTGCCCAAGAAGCGTCACTTGCTTGCATCCACTCTCCGCAGCCGCCTCGATCTCTCTCACGACGTCGGGCAGCGTCCGGCTTCGCTCGCGGCCGCGGGTGTAGGGCACGACGCAAAACGTGCAGAAATTATCGCAGCCCCGCATGACGGCCACCCACGCGGTCACCCCTGCAACTCGATCGGGCGCGATGTCCACGTACGTTTCATATTCCGAGAGATCCACTGCCAGGGCCTTTTTCCCTGCGGCGGCTTGTTCGAGGAGGTCCGGCAGCGCTCGATAACTGTCCGGGCCGGCGAGAACGTCAATCAATGAGTCTTTCCCCATCAGGTCTGTTTTGAGGTTTTGCGCCATGCAGCCCAGGACGCCGATGACGACGCCCTTGTCTTCCTTGAGATGTTTCAGTGCACCAAGATGGCCGTAGACTTTATTGTGGGCGTTCTCTCTGATGGCGCAGGTGTTCAAGAGCACCACATCCGCCGCGTCGGCAGTGTCGGTAAACCCATAGCCACGGTTTTTGAGGATGGAGCGCACGAGTTCGGTGTCGTATTCGTTCATCTGGCAGCCGAAGGTTTCAATGTAGACGCACGGCGCTCGCATGGGCTGTTAGCCTTTCCGTACGGCTTCGATAGCGGCGGGCAGACCCTGTTGAATCGAAGGATATTGGGGTTTCCAACCCATTGCCTTCGCCTTTTCGTTCTTGACGCGTCCCGAGCAGGTCACGGACTCGACCCACAATTGGCCGGCTTGCGCGACGGCCTCTTCTGCCGGAATGGACGCGGGGATCGGTTTTCCGAGGACGCGTGCCACGCTGGCCATCCAGTCCTTCTGGCGGACAGGTTCATCATCTACGATGTTGATGTTCCGGGGCACAGGCCGGTCCTCGGAACGTGGCGCATACCCCATCTCTTCCGCTGCCAGCACGTACGCTTCGGCCAGGTCTGTGGCATGGACCAAGCTCATGTAATTATCGCCGGCACCCACGATGCGGGCCTGGTTCGTTTCAAATGCCGGAACAAGTTGGTCTTTGAACCAACTCCCATTTCCGTATACCCAGCCGGGGACCAGGAATGTGGCCCGGATCCGTTTGGACTCAGACAAATGCGCAAGCGCATGGCGCGCCGTGCCGATGAACTTCCCATATCCGACGGGATCGAAGGGTGTTTCTTCGTCCACCCACTCTTCACCGTGGTCCCCATAGGACAACACCCCGAACGTCAGGATGACCCCACGCATTTTCGCGGCATGGGCGGAAAGAATCAGGTTGCTGCATGCATCAGTATGGGATTTCAACAATTCGGCGATCTGCGCGAGTGCCGGTGCTTGCCCTCGCTTCCCTGGTTTCGTGCATCCGACGGCAACATCGAAATGTTCAATGGTGCGCTCCCATGGCCCGTTTGTCAGCAGGTTGCCAATGATGGGGATGCAGCCCAACGATTCCAGAATTTTGCCTCGCGTCCGGTCCCGCGCCAATCCATGCACTTCATGGTTGTGCGCTCGAAACGCCTTGATGAGATGACGGCCGATGAATCCGGACCCGCCGGCGATAAAGATTTTCAGAGGCACACGCATGGCCTGAGCTCCTTATTCTGTAAGCGACTCTCTGAGTGCGGACGCGCCGGAGACAGCCGTGCCGAGCGCCAGGCCATCCATCACGCCGTGCACGCGTACGATCCGTATTTGATTGGAGAGATCCTCGTCCGACGTGACGCCGACCCGGATATAATTTCCGGTCAATCCTGTAAATAGTCCTTGGGTGTTTCGTGCCTCAAATAGGACCGACACCGCGCTTCCAACGAAGCGGTGGTAGAAGTGCAAGCGCTTGGCTCGCGAGAGCTCGCAAAGTTCGCGTGCACGGGTTTTGATCGTCTTCGCGGAAACCGCTCCGGGAAGCTTCGGCGCGGCAGTTCCCGCCCGCGAAGAATAGGGAAAGACGTGAAAATACGCGAAGGGAAGGTCGGCGCCCAGCGCGCGAGTCTTCGCGAATGCCTCGTTGGACTCTCCCGGGAAGCCCACCATCAGGTCCGTTCCCAGGCAGAGGTCGGGGATCTTTGCCACGGTTTTTTCAATGAACTGGACATATTCCCGGGACCTATACCGCCGGTTCATGGCCTTCAATACGTTGTCATCGCCGCTCTGGAGCGGCACATGCAAATAGGGGCAGAGCTTTGAGGGCCCGGCCATCAGTTCAAGCAGTTCGTCCGTGATGGTCGTGGGCTCGATCGAGGAGATACGGATGCGGTCGAGACCTCCCACAGGCTCGAGTGACCTGACGACATCGGCCAGCGTTCGGCCTTTGAATTCGTACCGGCCGACGTTGACTCCCGTCAAGACGACCTCGCGATGACCGCGTGATACCAACCCCTCGGCTTCGCGAAGGATGTCCTCCATACTCCGGCTGCGTTCGTGCCCACGGGAAAAGGGAATGATGCAGAAGGAGCACATGAAATTGCAGCCGTCCTGCACCTTTAAATTCGCGCGCGTCTCCTGGTACTCTCCGATGCCTTCCATCGTGAAGGCGTCGCGTCCGATGGTGCGGGTATGAAGGAATTCCGGAGCGGGGCGTCGTTTCAGCGCCGTCAGGTACTGGGGCAACTGCATCTTATGTTGCGCGCCGACGATCAGGTCGATATCCTTCAGTTTTCTGAGCGCCTCAGCGCCGGTCTGTGCATAGCAGCCGGTGACCGCCAGAAAGGCGTCGGGGGAGGTCCGCCGGATCTTTCGGATGAGGTGTCGGCAGTCGGCCTCTGCGGTGTCCGTGACCGAACAGGTGTTCAAGACGACAAGATCGGCAGGCTGTCCGAACTCGACAAGATCGTAGCCTCGAGTCCGCAGCTGATCGGCGAGCACCGCGGTTTCCGCCTGGTTGAGGCGGCAGCCGATCGTATGGAGCGAAGCCTGTGGCATAAGCAAAAATTATAGCGAGGCGCCTAGCAAAGGCGCAATCGCTTTATTCCCGGCAGGAAGGGCGAAGCGATGGCGGAGCGTGAAAAACATTTGCTTGCGGGCCTTGACGATCGTCATCGCGGGTTCTCGAGGATCGCCGAAATCGAACCGCAGGAGGGCGGGTGTACCGCCTCTTTTCGATACGAACGAATGGTCATCGTCGGGCCCTTGTCTGGAACGGCGGAGAAGGCGTTGGCTGATCTCGTCCTGATGTTGCACGAACGAGGCTATACCGAATTGCGCACTCGTGTGACTTTTCGTGGCGAGCGCTATTTGGGAAGCCAGGAAGCCTGGCTCGAAATATCCGGACATCCCCAGCGTTCACAACCTCCGCAAGGCGTGCTGGGCATGTTGCGAACGTTGTGGCGGAGTCGATCCACACGGAGCTGACGCAGGGATTATGCCGGCAAGGCTCCGAATAGCCTCTTGACCTTGGCCATGAGCGCGTCCTGGGTGAATGGTTTGGAGAGGAAATTCACCGCTTCGGTCTTCAGCTTCGCCACCGTGGCGTCGCGTGCGCCGGAGATGTACAGCACTTTCATGGCCGGACGATCGGCATGCGGTGCTCCGAGGGCACGTATCTTACGGGAATGACGGGCCAATGCCAAGAGCTGGAGGCCGCTATGCGCCGTCGGCGGGTCCGTACGACACTTTTATGAGGTGGTTTCCGATGCTGGCCTCGCGAAAGCCCCAGATATAGAGAAAGCCCTGGGCGTATGGGGTTTCCGGGATCGCCACCTCCACGATCCATTTCGTCGAAGACATCCTGACGCGGTTTCCTTCGCGCTGGATTTGGATCGGGCAGCCGGTGGTGAGTCGTAGCCGGGGTTCGATATCCTCATTCGGCCAGAGAACCTCTCCCACGATCAGACACCTAATGGGCGGAATCCGACCGGCCTCAGTCGGGTCACCTGGAAACACGTTGTTGCCGATCTCCCATGCCTTCAAGTCTGTCGTAGCGGCGCCGGTCAGCACCAAACAGATCATTAGCAGGATGAAGCGCTTCATGGTGAACATCCTTGTCGGCTGCATACAGGATAGCAAAACGAGGGGCGCGAATCTTTCCACAGTTGTAGCATCGAGCCCTTTACTTACGAGGGGGTTTGTATATTTCAGTATGGAATGGTGCCGGTCGAGACATTGCCGGGCGGCCGTATGCTCCACGTGCCGGTGGTTCCTGGCGCGGACCGATGAGCATATCGAACAGGCTCCGGTCCCCAGTGGAAGTACTTCCAATCTGAAAGCACACGAGTGTCGGTATTGAACGACAGTTCCATTCGTTCGCCGAAGCCTAAATCGGGAGCGTCAGGTGTGTTGAGAGTGTGATCCCAATGCCATACGGCCAGGAAGATTTTGTCGTTAATATTGCTGCGCGACGTGGGCATGCCCCAAGCGCGGACGACTTCGTCATAGGTCACTCGCTTGACGGCATAATCCCAAGAGCTGCGGAACTGTTCAAGTGACGGATTCTCAAACGGCGCCGACGTGATCAAGGGCGTCGCACAGCCCTGTCCCAGACAGAAGAGCACGGAGAGCATGATGGCGATGAGGAGTCTCAGCGTCCTGCCTCCGGCGTCCCCCCAGCCCCGGTTACTTGCCGCCTAGTGGACGTTTAATTTTTTGCAGCAGGCTTTCAATGGGTTTCGGGCTGTCTGTCTCGCAAGCGGCTCCCCTAATACGGCTCGAGATCATGGAACAAATGTTCATGAAGGCCTGGGCCTGTGGCGAGGCGGGGTCCGCAACCACAATCGGCATCCCATTGTCGCTGCCGACTCGAATCGCGGGGTCGATCGGAATGCGCCCGAGAAACGGCACGCCGAGTTTTTCGGCCGCCCGCTCGCCGCCGCCCGTGGAGAAGATCTCCGTACGTTCACCGCATTTGCCGCAGATAAAAAAGCTCATGTTCTCGATGATCCCCAGCACCGGCACATTGATTTTCTGGAACATCGCCAGCCCTTTTCGGGAATCGTGTAAAGCCACGGCCTGGGGCGTGGTGACGATGACGGCGCCGGTCAGCGGGACCAGCTGGCCGATGCTCAACTGGGCGTCTCCCGTTCCCGGCGGAAGGTCAATCAGAAGATAGTCCAGCTTACCCCACTCCACGTCGCGAAGAAACTGCTGGATCGCCGTATGGATCATGGGACCGCGCCATGTGAGGGGGGTTTCCTCGGGAACGAAGAATCCCATGGAAATCAGCTTGACCCCGTGACTTTCGGCGGGGAGCAGCTTGCCGTCCTTCTGTTGAGGAGGCGTTCGCACGCCCATCATCATCGGCACGTTGGGACCATACACATCAGCATCCATCAGCCCGACTCTGGCGCCTTGCAGTGCCAGTCCAACGGCGAGATTGACCGCGACGGTGGATTTGCCGACCCCGCCCTTGCCGCTACTCACGGCGATCGTATACTTCACGGTCGGAATTAAATTATCCTGTGCGGCATTCGCCGCGCCAGCGTTCACTTCTCCCATGGCCCACGTTCCTTTCCACTCTGACTGGACTGACGTCGGACGTTCGTTAAGAACTTAACATAGCGCCGGCCGGTAAGGCTACCCGAGGGTGGCGGAATGCGCGTTACTTCTGCAGCAACGGGCTGATGGTCGGCCAGATGGTGTCGACGAGGATGGCATAGCCTGAACCATTCGGATGGATCCCATCGGCCTGGTTCAGGGAGGCCTGGGCGGCGACGCCTTCGAGAAAGAACGGGATCAGGGGAATCCCATATTGTTTGGCGAGGTCCGAGAACATCGCCTGGAAGGCTCGCGTGTACTCCGCTCCATAGTTCGGAGGGAGTCTCATGCCGGCCAGGACAACCTTGGAGCCGGCCGCCAGCAGACGTTGGATGATCTCACTGAGATTCGACTCTGTTTCACGCAGATTCAATCCGCGCAATCCATCGTTCGCGCCGAGTTCGACGATGACGAGGTCGGGGTTGCTCTTGAGAATCCATTCAACCCGGCGCAAACCTCCGGCCGTCGTGTCCCCGCTCACCCCGGCATTGATGACGCGATAGCGGTAGCCGGCCAGCGACAGCTTTTCCTGCAGGCGGGCAGGATACGTGTCGCCGCTCGGCAGCCCGAGCCCGGCGGTCAAACTATCCCCGAACGCGACGAGGACGCGTTCTTCAGGACGGAACGCCGCGTTCGACGGCGGGGGAGACTTGGCTCCCGGCCGAGCATCCACGCTGGTCCCTTGAATCTTTGGAGCCGGTTTGCCGAGATGATCATCACAGCCTGGGAGTCCGAAGACCGTCAGGGCAATGAGGAGAGCGGCATAGCTGGAGCGAGGCATACTTCAGTATACTCATGACGATGATTGAAATTGTCAACCTGTCAATGAGGCTGACCGGCGGGGGTGGGGAAGTGTCCATCCTTGACGATATCACCCTCACCATTCCGGCCAAACAATTTGTGGCGATCGTCGGCCCCTCCGGCAGCGGCAAATCAACATTGTTGGGACTGATCGCCGGACTGGACGCACCCAGCGCCGGCGCGATCATCCTCGATGGGCTGGAGCTCGGCAGCCTGTCGGAGGACGAACTGGCCCGGATGCGTCTTCACACACTCGGATATGTGTTCCAATCGTTCCATCTCATTCCGACACTGACGGCGCTTGAAAACGTGGCGGTGCCGCTTGAATTGGCCGAGTCCCCCGATGTCCGCTCGAAAGCGGAGGCGCTGCTTCACGCGGTCGGATTGGGAGAACGCGCCCGTCATTATCCGATTCAACTCAGCGGAGGGGAGCAGCAGCGGGTGGCGGTGGCGCGGGCGTTCGCGAACCGGCCGCCGGTGTTGCTCGCCGATGAACCGACCGGCAATTTGGATACCGTGACCGGCCGTCAGGTCGTCGAGTTGATCATCCGTCTCAATAGGGACCATGGCAGCACGTTGGTGCTGGTCACCCATGATCCCATCCTGGCGTCGCACGCCGACCGCGTCGTGACATTGATGGATGGGCGCATCGCGTCCGACGAGCTACGGATGCCGGATTCGTGATGATGTCGTTACCGTTCCGCATGGCGATCCGCGAGACGACGGCCGCGTGGCGCCATTTCACATTCTTCTTTATCTCCATCTCGTTGGGTGTCTACGCCATCGTCTCTGTCGGCGTGTTCGCTGCCAATCTTGACGGCGCGATTCACCGGGAAGCGCGCAACCTGATGGCTGCCGACGTGCAGGTGCGCGTGAATCGCCCGTTGACCGCCGATGGAACGGCCTTCATGACGGCATTGCAAGGGCGCGGCATCACCATCGTGCATGCGAGCGAACTCGTGGCAATGGCCGCGGCGTCGCGTCCGAATCCCGAGACTCAACTCATCGAGTTGAAGGCGGTAGAACCCGGCTACCCTTTCTACGGGAAGCTTGTGACCGAACCGCCCGGTTCAGCCGCTCTCCTGTTTGACGGACTCAATGCCCTGGCACAGGAAAGCTTGCTGATCCACCTCAATCTCGCAGTGGGGGAAACGGTGAGGATTGGACAGGCTGACTTTCGGATCGTCGGGGTGTTGAAGAAGGAACCGGACCGGGCCGCGGGGGCGTTCAGTTTCGGTCCGCGGGTGCTGATCTCGCAGAAAGGCCTCGCAGACGCGCGGCTGGTGCAGCCGGGTAGCCGTGTGACGCATCGTTATCTTCTGAAGCTTCCAGATGCCCTCGGCCCCGGCGATGTTCGACGCGAACTCGCCGACACATTCCCGGACAGGATGGCGCGGATTAGCAGCTATGAGGAGTCGCAGCCGATGCTCCGCCAGTTCCTGGGCCAGCTCACCATGTATCTCGGACTTGTGGCACTCATCGCCTTGATCGTAGGCGGCATCGGCGTCGCTGCCAGTGTCCGCGCGTTTCTAAAGGAGAAGATGGAAACGATCGCCGTCCTCAAGGTGCTTGGGGCCACGCCGGCAACCATCCTGCAGATCTATGTCATGCAGACCCTGTTCTTGGGATTGCTGGGTAGTGTGGCAGGCGCGGGCATTGGGGTCGCGATTCAGTTCGCGTTGCCGCTCGTGCTGCGGCAGTGGCTGCCGGTTGAGTTGGAATTTCATTGGGCACTTTTGCCCCTCGGGCGTGGGATCGCCATGGGGATGATGACGACCGCGCTGTTTGCGCTCTGGCCGCTCCTTGAAATTCAACACATCCGGCCCAATCTCGTGTTTCGCCGAGAGGTGGCCAAGGATCGGAACAGCGCTCCCACGCGGTCGGCATGGGCCATCGGCGGCATATTGGCCTTTGCGCTGGCGGCGCTGGCGTTGTGGCAAGCCGGATCCTGGCGCTCCGCAGGCGTCTTCATCGGCGCGCTGATTCTCGCCCTCGGACTTTTGCAGGGATCGGCGTGGGGCCTCGTCCGGTTGGCCAAGCATCTGCCGCACGGGCGTTCGGTTGCCTGGCGCCAGGGCATGGCAAATCTCCATCGTCCCGGCAGTCAGACAACCACCGTGGTCATCTCGGTCGGCATCGCAGTGATGCTGATCCTCGCCATCCATCTCGTCGAACAGAATATGCTGTCGGAGATCGGTGAAAACGCGCCATCCGACTCGCCCACCTTCTTCTTCATCGATATCCAGCCGGACCAACACGCTGCGTTCAAGAATCTCCTGACCGAACGGGGTTACACTCATCCCACGCTCACGCCGCTCGTGCGGTCGCGCCTGTCCGCGCTCAATCGCCGGGAGATTCGTCCGGAGGATTATGACAAGCGCGAACACGGATGGTATTTCACGAGGGAGTACGTGCTGACGTTTCAACAAGACCTGCCCAAAGGCAATGTGCTGTTGAAGGGAAAATGGTGGCATGAGCCACTCGCGTCTCCTGTGCCGCGCGTGTCGGTTGAAGAAGAGGCGGCCAGGCGGCTCGGATTGGACCTGGGATCCACCATAGAATTCGACATCCAGGGTGCAAAAATAACGGGACGCGTGAGCAATATTCGAAAAGTGGACTGGGGGAATCTGTCCACCAACTTTTACTTCATCTTCGAGCCGGGCGCTTTGGACGGGGCGCCCATGACCTATGTAGCGACCGCACGCGTACTCCCGAAAGATGAAGTGTCGTTGCAGCGGGCCGTGGTGGCGGCGTTTCCCAATGTGTCGGCGATCAACATCCGAGACATCCTGGAATCGGTGACCCGCGTCCTTGACCGCATCAGCCTTGTGATCCGGTTCATGGCGGGGCTCACCATTCTCGCCGGAATGATCGTGCTTGCCGGAGCGCTTGCCGCCACGCGCTTTCAAAGAATTTACGAAGCGATGATCCTCAAGGCCATCGGGGCGACGCGAGGGGTGATCGCAAGGATGTTCATCTGGGAATATTCTCTCCTCGGCGCGGCTGCAGGGGTGATCGGGGCTGTCCTCGCCACGGGGCTATCCTGGGCGGTGATGACCTGGATTCTCGATGTCCAGTGGCGTTTTCAGCCGATCGCGGTGGCGGGTGGAATATTGACGACCGTCATCCTCACGGTCGCCGTGGGCTTTCTCTCCACATTCCGGGTCCTCGGGCAGAAACCGCTTCCCGTGCTGCGCCAGGAATAATTATCACGGGCAACCCGGTTGCTCTTGGCGCGGGTGTTATTGTGCAGCCCAGACGTGCTTGTGGTGCCGACATCGCGGCCGCCAAGATCCGCGTCACACCACTGTGCTCCGCCTGGGCGCCCGCACAATGCCAGCCGCGCCACTGCAACGGGTCAGCAGCTTGACTCACCTAGGGGTTCTGCTAGGATGGGCGGATGATGTGGTTCAGCATTCTCGGTGCGGTCGTGGCTGGTTTCATTCTTGGCATCGGCACGGCGTTCGTCTTCAGGCTCCTGCAGGCACGGACGGCCAAAGATTTGGCGGAGGAATTGTTTCGCGAGAGTGAACTCCAGCGCAAGGCCAGTCTGGAGGCGGTACTCGACAATATGAAGTCCAGCTTCGGACATCTCTCGCTCGACGTGCTGGCGAAATCCACCGATCAATTCCTGAAGCTCGCGAAATCCAAATTGGACGCGGAGCGCGAGGCGAGCGTCACCGAGTTAGGCGCGAAGAAGGGCCTGATTGACCAGCAGTTGGTGCGGATGAACTCTGAGCTGGAGAACGTGTCGAAGCTGATGAAGGATCTCGAAAAGGACAGAGCCGAGAAATTCGGTGAGCTGTCGTCTCAACTAAAACTCGCCACCGCTCAGACTGCGGACCTGATGCACACGACGACGACGCTCAAGGAAGCGCTCGCCAGCACGAAGGTCAGAGGCCAATGGGGCGAGCGGATGGCCGAAGATGTGCTGCGGCTGGCCGGCTTGCTGGAGAATGTCAATTATCTGAAACAGAAGACGATCCAAGGAATGGGCACCCGGCCCGACTTTACCTTCCTGCTTCCGCGCGACCTGAAGCTGAACATGGACGTCAAGTTTCCCTTGGACAATTACCTTCGGTTTCTTGAAGCCGAGTCGGACGCCGACAAGTCCAAATTTCGCGGGGACTTCCTGCGGGACGTCAAGGCGAGGATCAAGGAGGTCTCGACGCGCGATTACATCAATCCCGAACAGCAGACCGTGGATTATGTGCTGCTTTTTATTCCCAACGAACAGATCTATGCCTTCATCCATGAACAGGACTCCACCATCTTGGATGATGGAATGCGAAACAGCGTGGTGTTTTGTTCCCCGGTCACGCTCTTTGCGATCCTGGCGATCATCAGGAAGGCCGTCGACAATTTTGCGCTGGAGCAGACCTCGAATGAGATCCTTTCACTGCTGGGCCTGTTCAAGAAACAATGGGATGAATTTCTTGGCAAGCTTGATCAGCTCGGCAAGCGGCTCGAGGATGCGCAGAAGGAGTACGATGCTCTGACCACGACCCGGCGACGGCAACTCGACAAGCCGCTCAATAAAATAGAAGACCTCAGAAAAAAGCGGGGATTGCCTGCGGCCAATGACGATGACCACGGCGTCGTGCTCGTAAAAACGGATCCTGCCTCGCAGCGTGTTCCGGCACCCCTCGACTGAAGCGCGCCCCTCGGGCGCCCTTGCGTCTTTTGTTGAACCCGTGATAGCGTATTAGCGCAATTTATCGCTGGGGGGGTCTGGCGATGGAGAGCAGGGAGAAAAGACCCCAGCGCGATATGTCTTGAAATAGGGACTGCTGATTAGGACAGCCTGCCTCGATGTCGCCTGTGCCGTGCGATTCACCCCCCAGATGTTCCTTGCTTCATGACAGCATCGCATCAGTAAAGGAGGTACCCAATGGGTACAAAGTTGTATGTGGGCGGCTTGCCCTATTCCACCACCGATCAACAGCTTCAAGAGCTGTTCTCTCAACAAGGATCGGTGACGTCTGCGAAAGTCATCACCGATCGCTATACCGGGCAGTCGCGCGGGTTTGGATTCGTCGAGATGGCCACGGGCGAGGAAGCGCAAAAGGCCATCAGCGCCTTGAACGGCACCGAAATGGGTGGCCGCACGATCACCGTGAATGAGGCTCGTCCTCAAGAGCGGACAGGCGGCGGAGGCGGTGGGGGAGGTTATGGCGGAGGCGGCGGGGGAGACCGCGGCGGCCGTGGAGGCCGCTGGTAAGTCCGCCTACCCGATACAAAATAGGCTAAAACGAGGCAGGGATCCCTCGAGATCCCTGCTTTTTTTTGGCGATCAGCCCCTCATTT
>Ga0209161_10001328_pt1 | contig 20401 bp, 23 predicted proteins | sample GraSoiAngelo_155_FD_186169 | JGI IMG/M metagenome (GOLD analysis project Ga0209161, IMG submission 186169) | Grasslands soil microbial communities from the Angelo Coastal Reserve, California, USA - 14_1009_13_30cm (SPAdes) (version 2) | ecosystem: Environmental > Terrestrial > Soil > Grasslands... | reverse complement strand
CGTCGTCATCTATCGCGCGCATATCCTCTCCGGCGATCTCCGGGTCGCCCCCGACGAGGCGTCGGAGGCGGCGTTCTTCGCGATGGACAAGGTCCCGCCGCTCGAGGAGCTCGCGTGGCCCTCGACGGCGCACGGCATCGAGGCCTGGCGCGCCTATGAGCCTCGGCGCCCCTGACCCGCACCCGTGCCCGGGGGCTGTCGGCCGTCGAACCAGACTCGCGCGGCTCGCTTGTGCCTCGCCGCGAGGATGCGGTCGATCAGGTCGACGATGAAGGTCCACAACCGCCGCGTGCGGGGCGGATCATGCCTCGACGAGCACCGGCTGGCGCCACGCGAACACGACCGCCGCAAGTCCGATAGCCGTAAGCGCGGCGGCCGCCGGGAAGACCAGGAACACGTCGACCGATGCGATCACGCTGCCGATGCCCGGGCCGATGACGAATCCCATGTTCGCCGGGAGATAGGAGAAGGTCATCACCCGGCCGCGCGTCGCGTCGCCGGTCGATGCCGACAGCAAGGTGAACGACACGCTGAAGAGCCCGGCCGCGAGGCCATTCACGATCGCCCACGCGACGGTGAAGGTCACCAGGTCGCGTCCGAAGTACGGCAGCAGCCAGATGGCCGCGAGGGCCGCGCAGCCGGCGAAGAGCGTCCGCGAGCGGCCGAAGCGGTCCGCGATCGCGCCGATGGCCGGTGACGCGACGAAGACCCCAAGACCGCCAGCCCCGAGGACGATCCCGACCGCCGTCGCCGGATCCGATCCCGAGTACAGCCGCGCGACGACGAGCGGCACGTAGATGTACGCAAGCATCCATCCCGCGAACAAGAGAAAGAGGGCGGGGAAGAGCGTACGGAGCCGCGGCGATCGCGCGATGAGCATGATGCCGTCGCCGGCCATCCGGAGCAGCGAGCCGCTGGATGCCCTCGGGACGAAGCCGTCGCCGTATCCGAAGGAGAGGAGCGCGACCACGCCCGCAACGGCCAGCGCGTCCGCGGCGATCAGTGTGGGGAACCCGAACCGGTCCACGATCGGCCCGCCGATGAGCGGCCCGACGAAGGCGCCCAGGGGATTCGCGCCGTTCACCACGCCGAAGGCGAAGGCCGTGCGGGCGGCTGGCGCATGCTCGGCGAGCGTGGCGAGCATGAGCCCGGTGTTGCCAAGTCCGAGCGACTGGAACGCGCGCGAGAACGCGAACACCCACACGTTCGGCGCGATCACGGCCAGGCCGAGCGCGATGAATGCCGTGACGAAGGATCGGATGATGAGTGGCTTCCGCCCGTACCGATCGGCGAGCGCGCCCCAGAACGGCAGGAACGGAAGCCCCACGAAGTTCGAGAAGGACGCGATGGCGCCCACCCAGAACGCGATCTCGCTCTCCGGGATGCCCAGCCGCGGGAGGTAGAGCGGCGTGAACGCCGTCACCTGGCCGTACGCGACGATCTCGACGAAGCCGGCCACGCCGAAGAGCACGAGCATGCGCACCCAGCCGGACGGCGCGGTGTTCAGGCGGGGACCCGCTCCTTCGCCGCCGCCGCGAAGACGGGCAGCGCCTTGTCGATCATCGCGTCGCTCGCGGTGATCGAGATGCGGAAGTATCCCGGCATCTCCACGACCTCACCGGGCAGCACGAGGACGTCCGACTCCGCGAGGTGCCTCGTGAACGCCCAGTCATCGCGCCAGGGCGACTTCGGAAGGAGATAGAACGCGCCCTCCGGGACGTGGAGGTCGTATCCGGCCTCGCGCAGTCCGCGGACCATCCGGTCGCGCTTGTGCTCGAGCTTCCCGATGTCGACCGAGAGTCGGTCGATATCCCCGAGCGCGTACTGGAGCACCGCGTTCGGCCAGGACCACCCGCCCACGAGCTGGGCCATGGTGATCGCGTTCCGCAGCGGCGCGCGATCGCCCGCCGGCATCGTCGGCGGCAGCGCGAGGTAACCGATGCGCTCGCCGGGCGTCAGGAGCTGCTTGCCGTAGGTGTAGATGAGGATCGAACGCGGATACGACTCGGTCGGGCTTTCGTAGTGGCGGCCGTCGTAGAGGATGCGGCAATAGGCCTCGTCCGACAGCAGGTAGATCGCGCGCCCGTTCCGCTCCGAGGCGGCCTCGAGGACGGCAGCGAGACGATCGAGCGTCGCGCGCGGATAGGCCTTTCCGGTCGGGTTGTTCGGAGAGTTGACGATGATGGCACGCGTCCGCGCGGTGATCGCCCGCTCGACGGCCGGCACGTCGATGTCGAACGTCGTCATGTCGACGCGTACCTTCACCGGCAGCAGGCCGAGGCCCTTTGCGATGCCGTCGTAGAAGAACCAGGGCGGCGTGAGATAGATGACCTCGTCGCCTTCGTCGCAGACGGCGCGCATGGCGACCTCGAGGCCGGCGAACGCGCCGGTCGTCAGCGCGATGTCTTCCGCAGCGAACCGGATACCCCTGTGCTCGGAGAGCGAGGCGACGATCGCGCGCCGCGCCTCGGGCACATTCATGTGGTACGCGAACCAGTCCTTGCGCCGGGGCTCGCTCCACTTCTTGATCGCAGCCACGTATTCGGGGAGCGGCATCTCTTGCGGATTGCCGGCGACGAAGTCGGCGATCCCGGCTCTCGTTCCACGCGCGCTGAACCACTCGAAGAACTCGAGAAGCTGCTGATGCGCGGCGAGCAGGGCGTCCATCTTGCGCGAAATCGGCCGCATTTCCATGCCGTCGCGAATGCTATGGCTCGGGTCTAAACTCGGCACGTCCGGCCTGACCGGGAAGAACGGGAGTGTGGAGGATCTGATGTACTCGAGCCTCATCTCCAAGATCGAGAAGGCGAAGCGTTACGCCGAAGAGCCCGAACGGATCAGCTTCAGGAGCTTCGAGGTCGCGTTCCGCGGTGACAACGGCACGCACGCCGTCTCCCTCAAGGGCGATGACTGGACCTGCGAGTGCGAGCATTTCCGCACGTCTGGGCTCTGCGCCCATGTGATGACGTTGCAGCGAATGTTTGGTGCGCATCTCACGGACAACGCCCGATACACGCAGGAGCACGTTCCGGCCTGATCCTTCGCCCACAACTGAATACGCGGCGTCCCAGCGAAGCCGGTGAGATTCCGGCAGGGTCGCGCCACCGTGAAGAGCTAAAGCTCCAACTCGGGTCGCCTAGGACGTCCGCTCGCGGCCTACACGCCTTCGCAAGAAAGGGGTGCGCCAGATGCGGTCACGGCTCGTCGCGTTCGTCGCGGTCCTTCTCTTTCTCCTTCCTGCGTGCGGTGGGGCCTTCGTGCCCGCCTCCCCGCCGGCACCGACACCGACCGCTTCGCTCGCCGCGCGCTACCCGCTCACGGTCAGCGACGACCGCGGTCACGCTCTCACGCTCGCCGCCGTGCCCATGCGGATCGTTTCGCTCGCGCCGAGCGCGACGGAGATCGTGTTCGCGCTCGGGGCGGGCGACCGGGTCGTGGCGACCGATGATTTCTCGGACTTCCCGGCGGAGGCGAAGGCACTCCCGAAGCTCGGCGGCGTGCGCACGAGCCCCGAGAAGATCGTGGCCGTGCAGCCCGATCTCATCTTGGCGATCACATCGGGCAACCTGCCGGCGCAGCTCGATGCTCTCGGTCAGCCGCTCTTCGTGTTCGATCCCAGTGACCTCGAAGGCGTGTACAAGAACATCCTCGCGGTTGGCAGGCTCGTCGATCGCGAGCAGCGCGCGCAACAGATCGTTGCGGACATGCGCTCGCGCATCGATGCCATTGGCGCCAAGGCCAAGCAGGCGACCACCAAGCCGCTGGTCCTGCACGAGGTCGACTCAACGGATCCCAACCGCATCTTCGTCGCCGGACCCCGCAACTTCATCGACTCGATGATCGCCGTATGCGGCGGCGTGAACGTGGCCGCAGACGCGCCCACGAAGTTCCCGGCGTTTTCGCCGGAGCAGATCGTCGCCCGCGCTCCCGACATCATCGTCCTGGCCGACTACCGGTTCGGAACGACGCCGGAGATGGTGACGGCGCGGCCGGGGTGGTCGGCCATTCCAGCGGTGCGGCAGCGCGCGATCTATCCCATCGACGACGACCTCGTGAGCCGGCCGGGACCGCGGCTCGTCCTGGGGTTCGAGGCGTACGCGAAGCTCCTCCATCCAGAGCTCTTCGGCAAGCCGTGAACGGGGGCGCGCACGGCCAGAAGAAGCGCAAGGGGCTGGTCATCGTTTTCACCGGAAACGGTAAGGGGAAGACGACCGCGGCGATGGGCCTCGGGCTCCGCGCGGCCGGCAACCGGATGCGCGTACGCGTCATTCAATTCATCAAGGGGACGTGGAAGACCGGAGAGGTCGAGGCGGTGAGGCCGCTCGCGCCGCTTTTCGAGATCGTGCGTGCCGGCCGTGGCTTCACGATCGACCGGCTCCGCGATCCGCGTATCCCGATGGAGGACCACGTCGCCGCCGCGCAGGCCGGCCTCGTCGAAGCGCGCGAGGCGATCACCGCCGGCGGACTCGACGTGGTGGTCCTCGACGAGATCCTGGGCGCGATCAAGGCCGAGCTCGTAACGCTCGACCAGGTCCTCGATCTCGTGGCGACGAAGCCGCCGCCGCTGCACCTCGTGCTCACCGGGCGCGACGCGCCGCAAGCGCTCGTCGAGCGGGCCGATCTCGTTACGGAGATGCGGCTCGTGAAGCACCCCTATTCGCGGGGAATCGTGGCCCAGCGCGGCATCGAGTTCTGAGTGCGCGCGCACCTGGCGGCACCGCTCGTCGCGGCCGGCTTCCTCACCGCTGTCCCTTTTCCGAGCGTCGCCACGCCCGCGGCCGCGTTTCCGCGCGCGCTCGCGTATTTCCCGGTCGTCGGAATCGCGATCGGCCTCGTGGCCGCCGCGACCGATGTGCTCGTCTCACGCGTGCTGCCGGCGGGGGTGGTTGCCGCGGTCGACCTCGGCGCGCTCGCCCTTCTTACCGGCGGGCTCCATCTCGACGGGCTCGCCGACTCGATCGATGGCCTCTTCGTCTCGGGCGACCGCGAGCGGCGGCTCGCCGTCATGCGCGAGGGCGCGATCGGCGCGTTCGGGGCGGCGGGCGTCGCGATCATCTTGCTGGCCGAGTACGGCGCGCTCGCCGCGCTGGCCGCCGCGGAGCGAGAGGTCGCGCTGATCGCGGGGGCTGCGCTCGCCCGGTGGTGCATGGTCCTCTCGGTCTGGTGGTTCCCGTACGCCCGCGAGGCGGGCGCGGGCGCCGCGTTCAAGCGCGGTCTCGGCTGGCGCCAAGGGATCGCCGCGAGCGTCATCGCGGCGGCCGTCGCGGTCGCCGCCGGTCCGCACGCGGTCGCCGCGGCCGCGTTCTCCGTGATCGGGATCTGGGCGCTCGGGCGCTGGGCCTCGCGAAAGCTCGGCGGCCTTACCGGCGACGTATACGGGGCATGCGGCGAGCTCGCGTTCCTGGTGACGCTCGTCGCCTGGGTCGCGGCTCTGCGGTGAGGCCCGGCGGGGCCGCACTCTGGCTCGGCGCAGTGGGACTGGACCTCGCGTTCGGTGAGCCGCCGCGGCCGCTCCATCCGGTCGTCCTCATGGGCCGCGCCATCGGCGCGCTCGAGCGACGCGCGCCCTCGAGCGACGCGGCCGCGCGGAGGTACGGCGTGGTCATCGCGTGTGTGCCCGCGGCCTGCGCCGCGCTCGCGGGACTCGGCGCGACGCGCATCCCGCATTCCCCCGCCCGCACGGTCGTCGCGCTCTGGCTTCTGAAGAGCGCGTTCTCGCTGCGCGAGCTCGTCCTCGCCGGGACGCGCGTCGAGCGCGCCCTCGGGGAGGGGGCCCTCGACCGCGCGCGAGTACATGCCCGGGACCTTGTGAGCCGTCCGACCGGCGACCTCGCCGACGATGAGCTCGCCTCGGCGGCCATCGAGTCACTCGCCGAAAACCTGGCGGACTCGTACGTCGCGCCACTCCTCTTCTATCGCCTCGGAGGCCTGCCGGCGGCCCTCGCGTATCGCGCTATCAATACCGCGGACGCGATGGTCGGATACCGCGGCCGCTACGAGCACCTCGGCAAGGCGGCGGCCCGGCTCGACGACGTCGCGAGCTTCGTGCCGTCGCGCGTCTCGGCCCTTGCGCTCCTGGCCGCGACCCCGCTGGTGCGAGCCGACACCGGACGCGCTTTGCGCGTCGCCCTTCGCGATCATGCGTTGACGGAGAGCCCGAACGCGGGCTGGCCGATGTCGGCCGCCGCGGGGGCGCTTGGCGTTCGTCTCGCGAAGCGAGGTCATTACGCGTTCGGAGATGCCGTCCGGCCCGCGGCCGCTGACATCTCGCGGGCCCGGCGGCTCGTTGTACTCAGCGCGATCCTCGCGACCGTCGTCGTGCTCGCGACGTCTTCGCGGTGGCAGCGGTGAGGGGGACCGTGGAGCACGGCGGCGCGCCGCGAGGCTGGCTCGAGTTCAGCGCGAACCTGAATCCCTGCGGCATCCCGACCGCGGTGCGCGACGCCGTCGCACGCGCGGACTACGGCACCTACGCGGACCTCGACGCCGCCGATGCAGAGCGACATCTAGCCGCGGACGCGGGCGTCGGGGCGGAGCACGTGCTGCTGACCGCCGGCGCGACCGAGGGCCTGCGGCTTGCGATCACCGCGTTCGTCGCGCCGGGCGATCGCGCCATCGCTCTCGGCCCCACGTACGGCGAGTTCGCCCGGCTCGCCGGCATCCGCGGGGCATCGTTCACCGAGCTCCGTTCGGCGCCGCCGGCGTTCGATACGCCGGTCGACGCGCTCATCGGCGAGCTCGAGCGCGGTGGGATCACCGCCGCGCTCCTCTGCGATCCGAACAATCCCACTGGCACCGTGCTGAACGCTAGCGATGTCCGCCGCATCCTCGCCGCGGCAGACGTGCAGACGCACGTCGTGGTCGATCAATCTTTCAGCGCGTTCGTGAACGAGCGCGTCGGTGTAGCCGAGCTCGTCGCGCGCCCAAACGTCGTTCTGGTGCGCTCCCTCACGAAGCTCCTCGCGGCACCCGGGCTCCGTCTTGGCTACGTGATCGCGCACCCGAGCGCGATCGCCTCGCTGCGGGCGGTGCGTGATCCGTGGTCCGCCGGCGCGCACGCGCTCGCGGCGGCGCTGGCCGCGAGCTGGCGCCTCGACCGCGACACCCGTGAGACGGTCGCGCGCTGGCGGGAACGGCTCGCGCGCTCGCTCGCCGAGGAAGGCTTCGCGCCAGTGCCGGGCGAAGCGCCCTTCGTCCTGGCACGCGCCGCAGGGGCGGAGCGCATCGTACGCACGCTGGGTGCACGACGCATCGCCGTGCGCTGGTGCGCGAGCTTCGGGCTGCCCGACCACATTCGGGTCGCGGTCCGGCCTCCGGCCGAGCAGGACGTGCTGCTCCGGGCGCTGCGCGACGTCAGGGCAGGAACACGCGCATGAGCCGGCTCGCGCGTTGCGTGATGATCCAGGGAACGGCGTCGTCGGTGGGTAAGAGCGTAATCGCGACGGCGCTCTGCCGCGTACTGCGCGACCGCGGCTGGCGTGTCGCGCCCTTCAAGGCGCAGAACATGTCGCTCAACGCCGCCGTGACGCCGGCGGGGGAGGAGATCGGCCGCGCGCAGGCGGCCCAGGCCGAGGCGGCCGGCATCCCGCCCCGCGCGCTCATGAATCCGATCCTTCTCAAGCCCGAAGGCGACGGACGCAGCCAGGTCGTCGTCCTGGGCCGCGTCCGCGGCAGCGTCGCGGCACGCGAATACTGGACGACCCGACGCGCGCTGTGGCCGACCGTGCGTGACGCGCTGCGCGGGCTCCGCGGCGAGTTCGACGTCGTCGTGATCGAGGGCGCGGGCAGCCCGGCTGAGCTCAACCTGCGCGGGAGCGATCTCGCGAACATGCGCGTCGCGCGCGCGTGCGGCGCGAGCGTCGTTCTCGTCGCGGACATCGAGCGCGGCGGCGTGTTCGCCCAGGTCCTCGGTACGCTCGATCTGCTGCGGCCTGCCGAGCGCGCGCTCGTCAAAGGCGTCCTCGTGAACAAGTTCCGAGGCGACCGGGAGCTCTTCGCGTCGGGAGTTCGCGCGCTTCGGCGGAGGGCCGGCGTCCCCGTTCTCGGTGTTCTGCCGTACGCGCCGGACCTCGGCGTTCCGCCGGAGGACTCGTTGTCGCTTGCCGACACGCCGCGGGAGGGCGCGCTCGATGTCGCGGTGGTCCGCTATCCGCGGATCAGCAACTTCGATGACTTCGCGCCGCTCGTCGCCGCAGGCGCTCGCGTCCGTTACGTGAGCGCGGCGGGCGCGCTTGGCGTGCCCGACCTGCTCGTCCTTCCGGGGAGCAAGGCGACGATCGCGGACCTGGAGTGGCTCCGTGGCTGCGGCCTTGGTGCGCGGATTCGCGCGCTCGCGGACGCGGGCGTGCCGATTCTCGGGATCTGTGGCGGCTTCCAGATGCTCGGCGTCGAACTGCACGACCCGCACGGCGCCGATGGGGCGCCGGCCCGCGTCCACGGACTCGGCCTCCTCCCGGCGCGGACCAGGTTCACCGATGCGAAGCGGACGGTGCCCGTCGCGGGCGCCGTTGCCTCGCCGACCGCACTCGGCGCGATTGTCGGAATGGACGTGAGCGGCTACGAGCTGCACCTCGGTATTACTGAGCGCGACGGCTGCCCGCCATTTGCCGATCTCGTCCGTTCAACCAGCGGCGAGCGCGTCGCGGACGGTGCGGTGAGCGCCGATGGCCTCGTCGTCGGGACGTACGTCCATGGTCTCTTCGGGGGCCCCAGCGTGCGCGAGGCGCTGCTGGGGGCGCTCGCGAGGCGCCGCGGGATCGCATTCGCACCGACCGCGCTTCCTGCCGATCCGTACGCCGCCGTCGCGCGGTGGTTCGCCGCCTCCGTCGATGTCGACGGATTCCTGGCCGCCGTGGGGCTGGCGTCTCGTGGGTGACCTGCATTTTGTGATCGGTGGCGCGTCGAGCGGGAAGAGCGGCTATGCCGTCGAGAGGACGAAGGCGCTCGGCGGCGACCTTGTCACCTTCGTCGCCACCGCACGGCCGGGCGACGCCGAGCTCGACGCGCGCATCGCCGCGCACCGGCGGGCGCGCCCACGGTCGTGGCGGACCATGGAGGCCGATGCCGATCTCGCGGACGCGGTCGCACGGTCCGCCGCTACCGACGTCATCCTCCTCGACTCGCTGACGCTCTGGGTCGCCGCGCTCGTGAGCGCGCGGGAGACCGGCGACCGCATGTGGCCGGCGGTTGCTCTTGCGATCGCGGCGCGCGAGCGCGCGGTAGTCGTGGTGAGCGATGAGGTGGGCCTCGGCCTCGTCCCCGAGACGGAAGTCGGCCGCCGCTTCCGCGACGAGCTGGGTCGTCTGAATCAGCGCGTCGCGCATGCGGCTACCTCAGCCGTGCTCGTCGTCGCCGGCGTCCCGCTTCGACTCGCTCCATGAGGACCGCGCTCGTACTTGGCGCGCTCGGCGCGCTCCTGTTCGCGAGCATGCTCGGGGCGATCCTTGTCGGCGCGGTCGCGATCGCGCCGGCGGATGTGTGGGCCGCGCTTTGGGGTGGCGCAGACCAGACGACCGGCACCATCGTCCGCGACCTTCGTCTCACGCGCGTCTTCGCGGCAGCGCTTGTCGGCGGCTCGCTCGCAGTCGCGGGCGCGCTCCTCCAGGGCCTCCTCCGCAACCCACTCGCGGATCCGTATGTGACCGGGACCTCGGCGGGTGCGTCGCTCTCGGCAGTTGCCGCGATAGCCCTTGGCGCGGCGGCGGTGCCCGCGATCCTGCCGCTCGCGGCCTTCGTCGGCGCGCTCGCGGCGGCCGCGGTGGTGTGGCGCCTCGCATCGTTGGGCGGACGCACGACGGTGCTCACCGTCCTTCTCGCGGGCATCGTCTTGTCATCGTTCGCAGGTGGCGTCGTGACGCTGCTGCTCGTCGCCAGCGATCGGATCGCGCTCCGACTGCGAGCGGTGCTTGGCTGGCTCCTCGGGGGCGTTTCCGTCACGGACCGCAGCGAGCTTGCGATGGCGACCGCCATCATCGTCGTGGCGGGCCTCGCGGCCTTCGCACTCGCGCGACGCCTCGATGCGTTCGCGTTAGGCGATGAGACCGCGGCGACGCTCGGCGTTGACGTCGACCGCGCCACCACCACCGTGCTCGCCGTGGCCGCGCTTCTCACGGGCGCGGCGGTCGCTCTCGGGGGGGTCATCGGGTTCGTCGGCCTCATCGTCCCGCACGCGCTCAGGCCGCTCTTGGGTGCGCCGCACGCGCGGCTTGTCCCGGCGTGCTTTCTTCTTGGAGCGACCACGCTCGTCGTCGCCGACGCGGCGGCCCGGGTCGTGCTGTCACCGGCGGAGCTCCCGGTCGGCGTGATCACCGGTCTCGTCGGGGGGCCGTTTTTTCTCGCGCTCCTGCTGCGCGGGCGGCGGCCGGTCGTCGTATGACGGCACTCGTCGCCCGGGCCGTGCGCGCGGGGTACGGGGCCCGCGTCGTGCTCGGCGGCTGCGACCTGGCGCTGCGCGACGGCGAGATCGTGGCCATCGTGGGCCCGAATGGCGCCGGAAAGTCGACGCTGCTCCGCGTGCTAGCGGGTCTGGTCGCCCTTCGTGCGGGCTCCGTGTCGCTGGACGGTCGTGACGTCCGGACATTTGACCGGCGTGCGCTCGCGCGACGTGTGGCCGTTGTGCCGCAAGTGTTCGAGACACTCTTCCCGTTCACCGTCCGGGAGATCGTGATGCTCGGGCGCACCGCGCGACTTCCGCTGCTCGGACGCCGCTCACCGGATGACGTGGCGGTGGTGGAGAGGGCACTCACCGTGTTCGGGATCGCCGATCTCGCGGAGCGGCGGATCGACGAGATCTCGGGCGGCGAGCGTCAGCGCGCGGTGCTCGCGATGGCGCTCGCGCAAGGCGGCGATGTCTTGCTACTCGACGAGCCGACAGCGCATCTTGATCCCGCGCACCAGCTGACGACGCTCGCGCTTCTGCGTGACCTCGCCCTCGCTCGAGGCCTTGCGATCGTCGCGGCACTCCACGACCTCAACCTCGCCGCGACCGTGGCGACGCGCGTCGTCGTGCTCGAGCGCGGTATGGTGGTCGCCGACGCGCCGCCCCGCGATGCGTTCGAGCCGGAGCTCGTCGCGCGCGTCTTCGGATCCGGTCTGCGCGTTGAGCTGCGGGACGGCCGCCCGCTCGTCTTTCCCCGCCCACTTTCGTGAGTGCGCTCGCCTGCCGTGCGTGCGGCGCGGCCTGCGATCCCGCGCGCTCCGCGATCTGCGCCGCGTGCCGCGCTGAGGGCGGGAGGCTCGCGTTCTGCGTCGCCTGCGCACAAGCGCATTTCTGCTCCGCCGACTGCCGGCCGAACAGCTGCAAGGCCGGACTCTGCACGAGATTGGTCGTGTACGGAGTCGTTGCCGAGCGCTTCGGGGCTGGTCCGCGGTGAGCTCCTTGAGTTCGTGACCTGGCTGGGGCGTTAAAAGAGCGGGCTCACTTTCCGCGGGCCGCGATCCGCGCCTCGCGCTCGGCGCGCCGCGCCTTGCGTGCGTCGCCGCCGGCGTCGGCAGCCGCCGCCGCCGCCGCGGCGTCGGACTCCTTGATGAGCGTCGACGCTTCGGTGCGGGCGCGACGGCCCTGCGCGACCTGGAACCCATAACGCAGGAAGGTATTGAAGATCCCCGCGACCGGCACCGCCAGGAACACACCCCAGAATCCTGCGATCCGCGAGCCGAGCAAGAGAGCCAGGAAAACGAAGATCGGATGAATGCCGATCGCGTGCGACATGATGCGCGGGCTGATGACATTGAGGACGATCTGCTGCAGTGCGATCGTGAGCGCGAGGACCCAGAAGAAGACGTCCGGTGCCCCAAGGAGTGCCACCACGAGCACCGGTATCTCGGCGATGATCGGTCCAAAGAACGGAATGATCATCGCGAGCCCGGAGAGCACCGCGAGCACGCCGGCGAACGGAACGCCGAGCACGACAAGGATCGCGAGCGTTCCCACGCCGTAGATGAGTCCGAGCAACAGCGACCCGCGGATGAACCCGCCGAATGAGCGGTCCGCGCTCTGGCGAAGAAGCTCCGCCTCGCTCTGTAGTTCCGGCGTGAGCCGCCGGAGAAACGCGCGCCACAGCTGATCGCCGTCGATCAGCATGAGGAACGCGATGATGAGCACGAGCGTGAAGTTGAAAAGCACACTCGCGGTCGCTGAGACGAACCCGAGCGCATCGGTCGCGATCGATCCGGCGAAGGCCGAAAGCTTCTCCGGTACCTGCCCGTAGAGATCCGTCACTTTCACCTGGACGCCCGAGCCTTCAAGCCTTTGCTGTAAAGCGAGGACCTCCCGCGCCGCGCGATCGCCGTATTCGGGTGCCCGGGTGACCAGATCGTTCAGCTGACTGACGAGGCCGGGGACGGCAAGCGCGAGCGTACCGGTGAGGACGATCGCGATTCCGATGTAGACGACGACGACCGAGAGTGCGCGATTGAGTGGCGTCCGTTCGTCGATGCGGTTCACGAGCGGACCGAGAAGGAAAGATAGTGCCCATGCGGCAACGAAGATGAGCACAACGTCGGCGACCCGCGAGAGCGCCTCCGAGAGGTTGGCCAGGATCTGGAACGAGGCGAGGATGATGAGCAGGATGGCGAGCGTCGTCAGCAGCTGACGCTCGCGCGCCGAAAGGTTCACGTGGGAATGGTAAATAGGGCGGTTCGAGGCCCCGGGGGTTTCGTAGAGGGATAGCCCCCTTTGTTGTCTACCAGAAGGCTCGCGTCAGCGAGGCTTCGCGTACAGGCCGAGCGAAGCTCGGGTCGTACCATTGCTCCCCCGTGCCGGACGTGCCTTCGCTCATCGAGCGTTACGCCGCACACCTTCCGGTAACGGATCGAACACCCAGGCTGACTCTCGGCGAAGGCGCAACCCCGCTCGTCCGTGCACGCGCGCTGGAGCGTGAGACCAGCATCCCCGAGATCTGGCTGAAAGTCGAAGGCCAGAACCCCACCGGCTCCTTCAAGGACCGCGGAATGGTCGTCGCCGTCGCCAAAGCTCTCGAAGCCGGAGCGCGCATGGTGCTGTGCGCGTCGACCGGGAACACCGCGGCCTCCGCCGCCGCATACGCCGCTCGTGCGGGTCTGGGCTGCACCGTCGTCCTGCCGGCTGGCCAGGTCGCCGCCGGCAAGCTCGCGCAGGCCATCGCCCACGGCGCACGCGTCGTCGCGGTCCGCGGTCCGTTCGACGCGGCCCTCTCCGTCGCACGCTCGCTCGCCGAGCAGGGTGAGGCGACGCTCGTGAACAGCGTGAATCCCGACCGGCTGGAGGGGCAGAAGACCGCGGCCTTCGAAGTGTGCGAGGTGCTCGGTGACGCCCCGGACGCGCTTTTCATACCGGTCGGGAACGCGGGCAACATCACCGCCTACTGGAAAGGGTTCGTCGAGGCGACGAGGTTTGGTCTTGCCCACCGGCGGCCGAAGATGTACGGCTATCAGGCGGAGGGGGCGGCGCCGATCGTCCGCGGCAGCCCCGTCGCCGAGCCGGAGACCGTCGCGACGGCCATCCGCGTGGGGAACCCGGCGTCGTGGAAGGGCGCCGTGGCGGCGCGCGATGAGTCGGGCGGGGCGATCGACGCGGTGAGCGACGCCGAGATCCTGGATGCGTACAGCTTCGTGGCGCGTTGCGAGGGCGTCTTCTGCGAGCCCGCGTCCGCCGCGGCGATCGCGGGGCTCCGGCGACGCGCCCGCGATGGTGGACTTCGCGACACGCGTCGCGTGGTCTGCGTCCTCACCGGCAACGGCATGAAGGACCCCGAGCGGGCACGTTCGCTCGGCGGCGCCATCGCGGAGGTCGAGGCCACACCGGATGCGGTCCGCCGCGCGTTGAGGTCGTAGCAGTGGGGGAGCTCCGCGTGCGTGTGCCCGGGTCGAGCGCGAATCTCGGCCCTGGATTCGACTCCTTCGCGATCGCTCTTCCTCTTCTCGCGGAATACGATCTGCGCCCGGCGCGGAGCTGGTCGGTCGATGTCGAGGGCGACGGCAGCGGCACCGAGAACGGCATCCCCAGCGGTGACGACAACCTCTTCGTCGTGTCGGCGCGCGCGGCGGCGAAGGCGGCCGCCGAAACGCTCGGCGCCTATCACGTGACGCAGCGCTCGGCCATCCCGGTCGGCCGCGGCCTCGGCTCGAGCGCCGCGGCCATCGTCGGCGGCGTCGTCGCCGCGAACGCCCTCATGGGCGAGCCTCTCGACCGACGGTCCCTGCTTCGCGTGGCCAGCGAAGTGGAAGGCCACGCCGACAACGTGGCGGCGGCGCTGTACGGGGCGTTCACCGTCGCGCTCCCCGGCGATGACGGGCCAGTGGCAACGCGGATCGCCTTCCCGCGTGCGTGGCGTATCTGCCTGCTGATCCCGCGCGAGCCACTCGCCACCGAAAAGGCGCGGGCGGTGCTTCCCGCCAGCGTTTCGCGGGCCGACGCCGTCTTCAACTTGGCCCATGCCGCCGCGCTCCTCGCGGCGGTGCTGCGGTCCGACGGCGCGCTCCTCTCGATCGCCATGGTCGACCGGCTGCACCAGCCGGCGCGCGCGCACCTAGTGACGGGCCTCGAGGACATCATCGCCGCAGCCCGCGGCGCGGGAGCCTTCGGCGCGGCGCTCTCGGGCGCCGGGCCGAGCGTTGTCGCGTTCGCGCCGGCACGACTGGCCGATCGAGTAGCCGCGGCGATGGAGGAGTCGGCCCAGGCCGTAGGCACGATGGCCCGTGGCCGCGTCGTGCGGGTCCGCGCCGCCGGAGCTCAGGTCCGCCGTTCATGAGGGCACTCGTGCTCTTGATCGTTCTCCTCGCAACCGCATGTGTCGATCAACGGATCGTGGTCACGACGCCGACGCCCACGCCGGTGCGGACGTCGTCGCCTCCGACCGCGACGCCGACCCAGACACCGAGCCCGACGCCTTCGCCGACACCCTCCCCGACCCCGCTCATTTCGGCACGCGGCTCGATCGTGGTGCGGGAGCCGCTCGCGCATTCCCGTGTGAAGAGCCCGCTCACGATCAGCGGCGATGCGAGTGTCTTCGAGGCGAACCTCATCTGGCAGGTGACCGATACCGCGGGCCGCGTCCTCGCCGGCGGCATTACGACAGCAACGGCCGGCGCACCCTCGCGCGGGACGTTCAGCGTCACCGCGACGTACACCGATCCGGCCTCCGACGTCATCGGCTTTGCCGAGGTGTTCACTCGCAGCCCGCGCGACGGGAACATCGACGAGATCGTGCGCGTCCCGATCATCCTCACCGGGCGCTGATGCGCCTCGCGCTCCTCGCGATCCCGGCGGTACGGAGCGCACTCGAGCTCGAGCTCGGCCGCACGATCGAGTACCACGTCACGCTCCCGTCCACGCAGGACCGCGCGCGGGAGCTTGAAGCCTCGGGCTCGCGGAGGCTTGTGGTCGTCGCCGAGGAGCAGACCGCCGGACGCGGGACGCACGGGCGCTCGTGGCGCGCTCCCGCGCGCACCAGCCTCCTCGCGTCCTGGCTGTTCCGCCCCGCGCCGGCGGAACCCGCGCTCTTCGCCCTTCTGGCGGGCGTGGCGGTCGCGCGTGCTCTCGATGGACTGGGCGTGACCGGTGCCCGCCTAAAATGGCCGAACGACGTAGAGGTCGCCCGTAAGAAGGTCGCCGGCGCACTGGCCCACGCGACGAGCGACGGGGAGGGTGGCTCGCTGGTGCTCGGAATCGGCGTCAACGTCCGTCAACGTCGCGACGACTTCCCGCCGGACCTTCGCGAAAGCGCGACGTCGCTCGCGCTGGCGGGGCACACCGTCGACCGGCTGATGCTCCTCGTGCGGATCACCCGCGAGCTCGACCGCGTAGTCGACCGGTCCGAGCGCCGCGCTGCCCTCGACGAATGGCGCGGGCGCGCCACGCTCCTCGGCCAGCGTGTCGAGGTGCTTCACGACGGACGACCGGCGGCGCGCGGGATCGCGCGCGACATCGCCGACGACGGGGCGCTGATCGTGGGAGACGAGCGCATCGCCGCTGGCGAAGTGCGTCTTTTGTGAGCGACCGGTATGCGATCGTCATCGATGGGACCGCGTCGCTCGCTCCAGGGATGGACCGCGAGCTCGACATCCGTCCGCTGCCGCTGCACGTCGACCTCGGGACCGATTCGTATACCTCCGGAGTCGACCTGACGGCGGAGGAGTTTTACAAGAAGATCGCCGCCCCCGGCGTGAAACCGGGGACGTCGCAACCCTCGATGGGGGAATGCCGAGAGGTCTACGACAAGCTGATTGCGGAAGGCACGAAGAAGATGATCGTGCTGACGATCGCGAACGAGCTGTCGGGAACCTACTCCGTGGCGTCGGCGACCGCGCAGCAAGTCGGCGACGCGCGCATCGAGGTCGTCGACACCCGCACGCTCGCTGGAGCGATCTCGTTGATCGCGACCGCATGCGCGCGAGCGCGCCGCGATGGGCGTGCGTTCGATGACGCCGTGCGGCTCGCGCGGCGTCTCGCCGGCAAGGTGCATCTGCTCGCGGCGGCCGACGTGCTCGAATATCTCAAACGCTCCGGCCGCATCTCTGGCGGCGCGGCGCTCTTCGGTTCGCTCCTCGCGGTTAAGCCGATCCTCGAGGTCGATGACGGCGTGGTCGCGCCCATCGATCGGGTGCGGACCAGGGAGAAGGCCATCGCGCGGCTCAAGGAGCTAATCGAACAGCGCCTGCCGCCAGGCTCGCGGGTAAATGCCTGTACGTTGCACACGAACGACCCCGAGCGAGCGCTCGCCTTGGCCGACTGGGCCCAGGCTCGCTTCCACTGCGTCGAGCACTGGATGGCCGAGGCCGGCCCGGTCATCGGCGCGCGCGCCGGACCCGGGGTGATAGGACTCTGCTGGTACCGTTCCGAGGACGCTGTATGAGGCTCCGCAATCCCTTCGGCCGCAAGCCGAAAGAATTTCCCTCGCACCTCTGGACGCAGTGTCCGATGTGCGGCGAGATGCTGTTCAACAAGCAGCTCGAGCGCAACAACAGGGTGTGCCAGAAATGCGGCCACCACTTCAAGCTCGATGCGGCCGGTCGCATCGAGCTCCTCGCCGATCCACGATCGTTCAGCGAGACCGAGGCGGACATGGTCTCGTCCGACCCGCTCGGCTTCGTGGACAGCAAACCGTATCCCGAACGCATCGCCGCGGCGCAGGCCAAGAGTGGACACAAGGATGCGGTCCTCACCGGCGACGCCACGATCTCGGGGATCCCGATCGTCCTCGCCGTGATGGACTTCGAGTTCATGGGCGGCTCGATGGGGAGCGTGGTGGGCGAGAAGCTCACGCGCGCCGCGGAGCGCGCCTTCGCCGAGCGCAAACCGCTGGTCATCGTCTCCGCCTCCGGCGGGGCGCGGATGCAGGAAGGGACCATCGCGCTCATGCAGCTCGCGAAGACCGTCGCCGCGCTCGCGCGGCTCGATGAGGCCCGGATCCCGTTCATTAGCGTGCTGACCGATCCGACGACCGGCGGAGTGCTCGCCTCGTTCGCGTCGCTCGGCGACATCGTGCTCGCCGAGCCCGGCGCTCTGATCGGATTCTCGGGCGCGCGCGTCACCAGCGAGACGATCGGCGAAAAGCTGCCGAAGGGATTCCAGCGCGCCGAATTCCTGCTCGAGCACGGCTTCGTCGATCAGGTCGTCCCTCGTCCGCAGCTCAAGGAGCGGATCGCTTTCTTTCTCAACTCGTTCCGCATCGCGGGCCAGGACCTGCGCTGGAGCCTGTAGTGCCACGTCCCGGAATTCGCACGCATCTCCTAGGCTCCTGGGCCTCGGCGGCCCGGACCGCGGATATGCGCACGACTTTCGGGACGCGCCACTAGCGTGTCCATGCTCGACCGCATTGTGGGTACGCGCCGCGCCGCGGAAGGCAACGGCCACCTCGCGGTCGAGGCGGGACTCGTCACCGACGCGACGCAGCTCGCGGCCGGCCGGCCCACGGCGTGGCAAGCGGTGCAGACCGCGCGCAACATCACGCGCCCCCATGCCCTCGAGATCATCGGTCGCGTCTTCGACCGCTTCCAGGAGCTGCATGGCGATCGCGCCTTCCGCGACGACCCCGCGATCGTCGGCGGCATCGCCGAGCTCGCGGGACGGCCGGTCGTGATCGTGGCACAGCAGAAGGGCGCCTCGACCGAGGAGAACATCCAGCGCAACTTCGGGATGCCGTATCCGGAGGGATACCGGAAGGCGATACGCCTCTATCGCCTCGCGGAGAAGTTCCATCTCCCGCTGGTGACTTTGGTCGACACGCCTGGCGCCTATCCGGGTCCCGAGGCCGAGGAGCGCGGGCAGGCGGAAGCGATCGCCTCGAGCATCCAGCTCATGACGCGGCTCGCGACGCCGATCGTCGTCGTGGTGCTCGGCGAAGGCGGCTCGGGCGGCGCGTTGGCGCTCGGCGTCGGCGACGTCGTGCTCGCGCTCGAGAATGCGACCTACTCGGTCATCTCGCCCGAGGGCTGCGCCGCGATCCTGTGGCGGAGCGCGAGCGAAGCCGAGCGTGCGGCGGCCGCGATGAAGCTCGCCGGTCCGGATCTGCTCGACACGGGAGTCGTCGACGCGCTCATTCGCGAGCCCGCAGGTGGCGCGCACACCGACCACGACGCGACGGCGGCCGCGATCAAGACCGCGCTCGTCGCTCAGGTCGAGCGTCTTGCGCGCGTCCCGATGGCTGACCTGCTGTCGCTCCGCTACGAGCGGTTCCGCGCGTTCGGCACGATCGTCGAGCCGAGCAGCGGGCAAGCTCCGGCGCCGCCGCAGCCGTGGTGGCGACGGATGCTCCGGAATCCGATGCGCGGCGGCGAGAGTTGAGCGAGACCGACCCGCTGCTCGGACTCGTCGATGACCTCCTGAATCTCGAGCTGCCCCAGGGCCTCGCCGGCGCGACCATCGAGGTCGAGGCCGACGGCTTCGCGGTCAGCGTGACCCGCCGTCAGCTGAGTGCCGGGGGCCGCGAGGGCAAGCCTCCCGCGACTGCCGATGCCGAGGCGGCCATCGAAAAGACGCAGCGCGTCCACGCGACGACCGTGGGCATCTTCAATTCGGCGCGCGAGTGGAGCACCGGCGACCCCGTCGCCCGCGGGGACGTCCTGGGTGGCATCCAGTCGCTCGGCCACGTTGCCGAGATCAGCTCGCCCGCGGACGGCGAGATCAGCGAGGTCCTCGTCGCCGGCGGCGCGCCGGTCGAGTACGGCCAGGCGCTCTTCGTCATTGTCCTCCGCTGATCGGATCGCGGTGAGCGTGCGCGAGTCGGGCGACGGCTGGCTGGCCGAGGTCACTGTGCGGGGTGACCCGACGACGACGCACCGCGTACGGATCTCGAAGGCGGAGCGCGAGAGGTATGGCGCCGGTGACGTCGCCGAGCTGGTCCGCCGCTCGTTCGAGTTCCTTCTCGCGCGCGAGACGAATACGTCCGTCCTGCGGGAGTTCGACCTCTCCGCGATCGAGCGCTATTTTCCCGAGTACGCGCGCGAGATGAAGCGCCGCTGATCGCGTCTCACTGCTGATCCTCACGCTCGGCTCTCTCGACTACCTTCGCCGAAGCTTTCTCGCCGCCTTCGTTGCGCTGGCCAGCGCGCTCGCTGCGATCAGCGTCCTCCGCTGACGATCGATCGCCGCCGCTAGGTGGCGGCCACCAGCGCAACGTTCTCGATGCGCCGCAGGGCGCGCCCTGCGCGCCACCCGCCCCAGAGGCGGTACAGGGCGAACCCGTGCACCGCGATGCCGAGGAAGTCCTGCACCACGATGAACAGCAGCCCGTCGAGGAGATAGAACGCCATCCCCGCCGCATACCACGCGAGCTTGCCGCGGCGCGCGGCGCGCCCGATGAGCAAGACGCTGCCGGCCAGCACGATGTCGATGACGAATGCGTAGATGGGCGTCCGCACCGTGCCACTCAGGTCGGTCGCGAACCCGTCGATGAGGTACGTGAACCCGAGGCCCACGACCAGTCCCCACTGGCTCCCCGCCGCATAGAGGAGCGAGTTGAGGATCGACGCGCCACCGATCCAGTAGAACCACGTGCCACCGGCGTTCCGCCGCTGCAGGAGCTGATAGCGAGCCAGGTCTTCGCCTGTGAGCGTCGTCGGGGTCGCTGCGGTCGCACCGGCCTCGGGCGGTGTGAGTGTCGTCTCGCTGCCGAGCACGACTCTGCCGTCGACGGCAAGCGTCGGCTGATCATGCGACGCGCGTGGCACGGTCACGGTCAGCAGGTGGCCGGCAACGCTCGCGACGTAGCGATCGGCGTCCGGCGTCTGATCGAATCGCTGGAGGATCCGGCGGTCAACTGTCACGCGTAACCCGAACAGACCTCGACCGACCGCGAGCTGGTGTCGCTTCCCTGAAGTTTCGTGGACGATCCACTCCGCGAGTTGAGCCATTGGCCGGAGATCATCCTCGCCATCCAGGTACAACCGGGTAGCGAGCGCGTCTCACACAGCCTGGTATTAG